>Ga0247667_1000057_pt1 | contig 74976 bp, 63 predicted proteins | sample CNK08_metaG_FD_183027 | JGI IMG/M metagenome (GOLD analysis project Ga0247667, IMG submission 183027) | Soil microbial communities from Purdue University Martell Research Forest, Indiana, United States - CNK08 | ecosystem: Environmental > Terrestrial > Soil > Temperate forest > Bulk soil... | reverse complement strand
ACGCAGACGGCGACGGTCGTGGTGAACCCAGGCGCGGTCTCCGCGAGCCAGTCGACGGTGACGGCGACCTCGCCGATCGCGGCGGGTACCGGCACCTCGACGATCACTGTCACGGCCAAGGATGGCCTGGGCAACCCGATTCCGGGGGCGACGGTCGTGCTGGCCGCGACCGGGACGGTGAACACGCTGACGCAGCCGAGCGGGCCGACGGGGGCGGATGGAGTGGCAACGGGGACGCTGAGCTCGCCGGTGGCGGAGTCGAAGACAGTGTCGGCGACGATCAACGGGGTGGCGGTGACGCAGACGGCGACGGTGGTCGTCCAGGCCAGTACCGTCTCGGGCACCCATTCGACGATGACCGCGACGTCGCCGATCGCGGCAGGGAGCGGGACGTCCACGATCACGGTGACGGCGCGGGACGCTTTGGACAATCCTGTTTCCGGTGCGACAGTGGTCCTCTCGGCCACGGGGACGGGCAATACTTTGACGCAACCGGCGAGCACGACGAACGCGAGCGGGGTCGCCACGGGGACGTTGAGCGCGACGGTGGCGGAATCGAAGACGGTGTCCGCCACGGTCAACGGGGTCGCAGTCTCGCAGACCGCCACCGTCGTGGTGAATCCGGGGTCGGCGGCGAAGTTGGCGCTCACGACGGCGCCGTCCACCAGTGCGGTGAGCGGCACCGCGTTTGCCCAGCAACCGGTGGTCCAGATCCAGGACGCGAGCGGGAACCCGGTGAGCCAGAGCGGCACCCTGGTGACGGCGACGATCGCGTCCGGACCCGCGGGAGCAACGTTGAGCGGGGCGACGGCCACGACGGGTTCGGGTGGAGCGGCCACGTTCAGCGGGCTGGCGATCAGCGGACCGGCGGGGAGCTACACGCTGAGCTTCGGGGCCACCGGGCTCACCGCCGCTACGTCAGGCACGATCACGCTCGGCGCGGGGACGGCCACCCAGCTGAGCATCACAACCGAGCCTTCAGCCACCGCGCAGAGCGGGGCAGCGTTTGCGCAGCAGCCGGTGCTCCAGCTGCGCGATGGGGCGGGGAACGCCGTCAGCCAGGCGGGGGTGACGGTCACCGCCGCGATTGCTACGGGGGGCGGGACGCTGAATGGGACGGCCACGGCGACGACCAACGCCAACGGTGTAGCCTCATTCGTGAATCTGGCGATCACGGGGACGACCGGCGATCGCGCGCTGAGCTTCTCCACGACCGGGCTCACCGGAGCCACTTCCACGACGATCACGATCACGGCCGGGGCGGCGACGCAGTTGAGCATCACGACGGCGCCCTCAAGCAGCGCCGCGAGCGGCGCCGCGTTTGCCCAGCAGCCGGTGGTCCAGATCCAGGATGCCAGCGGTAACCCGGTGAGCCAAAGCAGCACCCAGGTGACGGCGACCATCGCGTCGGGCCCGGCGGGAGCGACCTTGAGCGGGGCGACGGCCACGACGGGGGCGGGTGGAGCGGCCACGTTTAGCGGGCTGGCGATCAGCGGGCCGGCGGGGAGCTACACGCTCAGCTTTGGCGCGAGCGGGCTCACCTCTGCGACGTCCGTCACGATCACGCTCGGCGCGGGGGCGGCCACGCAGTTGAGCATCACAACCCAGCCGTCGGGGAGCGCGCAGAGCGGGGTGGCGTTTGCCCAGCAGCCGGTGCTCCAGCTGCGCGATGGGGCGGGGAACGCCGTCAGCCAGGCGGGGGTGACGGTCACCGCGGCGATCGCCACCGGGGGTGGGACGTTGAATGGAACGCCCACGGCGACGACCAACGCCAGTGGCGTGGCCTCATTCACAAACCTGGCGATCACCGGGGCGGCGGGCGATCGCACGCTGAGCTTCTCCGCCACCGGGCTCACCGGAGCCACTTCCACGACGATCACCATCACGGCCGGGGCGGCCACGCAGTTGAGCATCACAACCCAGCCGTCGGGGAGCGCGCCGAGCGGGGTGGCGTTTGCCCAGCAGCCGGTGCTCCAGCTGCGCGATGGGGCGGGGAATGCGGTGAATCAGGCGGGGGTGACGGTCACCGCCGCGATTGCCACAGGTGGCGGGACGTTGAATGGGGCGGCCACGGCGACGACCAACGCCAACGGCGAGGCCTCGTTCACGAATCTGGCGATCAGCGGGCCGACGGGCAGCTACACGCTGAGCTTCTCCGCCACCGGGCTCACCGGAGCGACGTCGTCGACGATCACGATCACGGCCGGGGCGGCCACGCAGTTGGCGGTCACGACTCAGCCGTCGAGCAGCGCGTCAAGCGGGACGGCCTTCACGCAGCAGCCGGTGGTGCAGATGGAGGATGCCAGCGGTAACCCGGTGAGCCAAAGCGGCACCCTGGTGACGGCGACGATCGCGTCCGGACCCGCAGGAGCAACGTTGAGCGGGGCGACGGCCACGACGGGAGCGGGTGGAGCGGCCTCGTTCAGCGGGCTGGCGATCAGCGGGCCGACGGGCAGCTACACCCTGAGCTTCGGGGCCACCGGGCTCACCGCCGTTCCCTCAGGCGCGATCACCTTGACGGCAGGGGCAGCGGCGGGCATCGCGGCCAATAGCCCGACCACCCAATCGGCCTCGGTGGGGACCGCCGTCGGCTCCCCTCCGTCGGTGCTCGTCCGCGATGGGGCCGGCAATCCGGTGGCCGGAGTGGCGGTCACGTTCGCGGTCGCCACGGGCGGCGGCACGGTAAATCCAACGACTCCCGTGACGACAACCACGAGTGGGATCGCGGCCGTGACCGCGTGGACGCTCGGCACCACCGCTGGGACCAACACGCTGACGGCAACGGCCGCCGGGTCGGGAATCAGCGGTAATCCGGTCACCTTTACAGCCACTGGAACTCCGGGGTCGGTGAGCGCGACGCAGTCCACGGTCTCCGCCTCGCCCACGACGATCGAGGCCGGCAACGGCACGTCCACCATTACGGTGACCGCCAAGGACGCCAACGGTAACCCGCTCGCGGGGGCGACGGTCGTCCTGACGGCGACGGGGAGCACCAATACCCTGACGCAGCCGGGGCCCACGAACGGGAGCGGCGTGGCGACGGGGACCTTGAGTTCCACGGTCGCCGAGCCCAAGACTGTTTCAGCAATGATCAACAGCGTGGCAGTGACCCAGACGGCGACGGTAACCGTGACTCCTGGTCCAGCTGCGCTGCTCACCAAGCAAGCCGGGGACGGCCAGACGGCATTGGCCGGAAGCACGCTCCCCATCGATCCGGCCGTCCGGGTGACGGACCAGTTCGGCAACCCGGTCTCCAGCGTGGCGGTGACCTTCGCCGTCGCGTCGGGAGGCGGCAAGGTGATGGGCCCGAATCGGATGACGGACGCCAGCGGCGTCGCCACGGTGTTGAGCTGGACGCTCGGCACGACCCCGGGCCTCAACACGCTTACGGCGACCGCTGCTGGCTCGGGCATCAGCGGCAATCCGGCGACGTTCACGGCGACGGGGACAGCGGGGGCGGCGACGCAGCTGGTGATCACGACGCCGCCCTCGAGCAGCGCACAGAGCGGCGTGGCCCTGGTGCAGCAGCCGGTGCTCCAGCTTGAAGACGCGAACGGTAATCCGGTGAGTCAGAGCGGCGTGACCGTCACGACGACGGTGGCACCCGCGGGGGCGACGGCGAGCAACGCCACGGCGACCACTGGGTCGAATGGTGCCGCCACGTTCAGCGGGCTGACGCTGAGCGGGACGGCGGGGAGCTACACGCTGAGCTTCGGGGCCACCGGGCTCACCGCCGCTACCTCAGGCACGATCACGCTTGGCGCCGGGGCAGCCACCCAGCTGAGCATCACGACCGAGCCGTCAGCCACCGCGCAGAGCGGGGTGGCGTTTGCGCAGCAGCCGGTGGTGCAGCTGCGGGACGGGGTGGGGAACGCCGTGAGTCAGGCGGGGGTGACGGTCACGGCGGCGATTGCCACCGGCGGCGGGGCGTTGAATGGAACGGCCACGGCGACGACCAACGGGAGTGGCGTAGCGTCGTTCACGAACCTGGCGATCACAGGGACGGCCGGCGATCGCACGTTGAGCTTCTCGGCCACCGGGCTCACGGGGGCGACGTCCACGACGATCAGCATTACGGCAGGCGCCGCGACACAACTGGTCATCACGACGCAACCGTCGAGCAGCGCGCAAGGCGGGGTAGCGCTCGCCCAACAGCCGGTGATCCAGCTGCAGGATGCCAACGGGAATCCGGTGAGTCAGGGTGGTGCGACGGTGACGGCGACGGTTGGGTCGGGACCGACCGGTGCTACCCTCGGCAACGCCACGGCCACCACGTCGCCGAGCGGCGCCGCGGCGTTCAATGGGCTGGCGATCAGTGGCCCGACGGGGACTTATACCCTCCAGTTCAGCGCGACGAGCGTCGCTTCGGTCACGTCCAGTGCGATCGTACTGAGCGCCGCCGCAACCACGACGACGATCACCGGTCACACGCCCGGCTCGTCGGTAACAGGCGAAGGAGTCAGCGTCACGTTCACGGTGACATCGAGTGGCGGCACGCCGACGGGCACTGTCACCGTGACCGACGGCAGCGCGAGCTGCAATAACACGGTTGCCTCGGGTAGCTGTACCCTGACGCCCACGACGGCAGGGACGAAGACCCTCGTTGCGAGCTACGCCGGCGACGGTAACTTCGCCGCCAGCACATCGATTGGCGTGAGCCACGTCGTTAGCGCCGCGAGCACCACGACGACGCTCGCCGCCGGTAGCCCCAATCCTTCCGTGGTGGGCGAGCCAGTGAGCTTTGCGTTCACCGTTGCGGTGAACGCCCCGGGCGGCGGCACCCCGACCGGAACGGTCACGGTGAGCAACACGTCCGAGAACTGTACCGCGAGCGTGGCAACGGGGAGCTGCAGCATTACGTTCGCCTCCGCAGGCCCGCGTACGATCACGGCGAGCTACGCGGGTGATGGGAACTTTGCTTCCAGCGCTTCGAGCTCGGTGAGCCAAGGTGTGAGCGCAGCCAGCACGACCACTACTATCGGGACTGAAGCCCCCGATCCATCCACGGTCGGTCAGGCCTACATCGTCAATTACGCCGTCGCGGTCACCGCGCCGGGGGCCGGGACGCCGACCGGTACCGTCACCGTTTCGGACGGGGCGGCCAGCTGTTCGAACACGGTTGGCGCGGGAAGCTGCTCGCTCACGTCCGTCACGCCGGGGCCCAAGACCCTCGTCGCTACGTACGGCGGGGATGGAAACTTCACAGGCAGTACGTCGCCAGGCGTGCCCCATACAGTCAACCTGACCGGCACGACGACCGCGATCTCGTCCTCGACGCCTGACCCCACCATCGCCGGCCAGCCGGTGACGGTGGCGTTTAGCGTGACCGGGTCCGGCGGAACACCGACGGGGACAGTCACGGTGGGTGACGGGACGTTCGGTTGCACCGCATCAGTGGCCGCGGGCTCGTGCCAGTTCACTCCAACCATTGCCGGCACGAGGATCCTGACGGCTACGTATTCCGGTGACGCAAGCTTTGCTTCGAGCAGCTCCTCTGGGCATGCTTACACGGTCGAGCCCGCGGCGGTATCGCAGCTCGTTTTCACGGGACAGCCACGCAATACGCTGCCCCTGGTGACCATCAATCCGGCGGTCGTGGTGACCGCGCGGGACGCTTTCGGCAATACCGTAGCAACCTTCACGGACCCCGTCACGATCGCCATCGGCACGGACGGTAGTCTGGTGCCGCCCGCTCACTTGAGCGGTACACTCAGCGTTGCGGCAGTGTCGGGCTCAGCTAGCTTCGTCGACCTGAGCATCGATCAGATCGGCAACGGGTACACGCTGGTGGCAACATCGGGGCTCCTCGGGGTTACGAGCGCGCCCTTTAACATCACGCTTACGCCATGACAACGCCCGGCAACCGCCGCGCGCAGCGCGATCAGATTGATGAAGTGGTGCAGGAGGACCTCCGTGAGCTCTTCCGGCTCGAGGTTCTCTACGCCCGCGGCCCGGTCGCGCGGCTGTATGTGGCGAGGGACCTGGAGTACGACCAGCCCGTCGCGCTGAAAGTGATGCCGCGTTCGCCCCAGGCGTGGGCGCGCGCCGAGGAAGCATTCCACGAGGCGGCAGCCGCGGCCGCGGTGCTCGCCCACCCGCGCGTCGTGCCGTTGTTCAGCGCCGGCGCGACCGATCGGTTCTTCTGGTACTCGACCGAGTTCGTTCCGGGCCGCTCGCTCGCCGACACGCTTCGCGCCGGCCCGCTGGAGCTCGATGCCACCCTCAAGATCGCGGAGCAGATCGCCCTCGCGCTCGACGCGGCGCACCGGCTCGGCATCGTCCACGCCGACTTGAAGCCCACCAACGTGCTGCTCGATGCGGCGGGGGATGTCCGCGTGACCGACTTCTGGATGCGCTGGGTCCTCGAGCAGCTCGGCGCCCTGGTGGGCAAGGGAGAGGCAAAGGACGCCGAGGCCCGGGCGTGGCCGGGGCCGTACCTCTCCCCGGAGCAGCGGGTCGGGCGCGAGCCCGGTCCCGCGGCGGATCAATACGCGCTCGGCGCCATCGTGTACGAGTGCCTCACCGGGACGCCCCCCCCCACCGAAGATCCGATGAAGGCCATCGCGGAGGGGCGCAGCCCTACACCGCTCCCGCGCCTGGAAGATCTTCGGCCCGAGATTTCGCCCGACGTGTCGGCGGCGGTGGAGCGTGCCCTGAACCAGGCGCCGGACGGTCGCTTCGAGACGGCTGGAAGTTTCGTCGCAGCGCTGCGAGCACCCGCGTTTCCGGTCGAGGAGGTGTCGCACGCGTCTCTTCACGTCCCACCGGCGTATGCGACGGCACCGCCCACGGAGCGGCGCCACATCGGGCTCGTTCCCATCGCGCTGCTCGCGTTCGTGATCGTCGGCGCCGCGGGCGCGGCGTGGATCCTCGGACTGGGGCTGACGACCGGGCAGCCGATCGCCTCACAGCCCGCGCCCGCTGCTCCTCCGCCGCCCTTGGCTCCGGAGACGGCGACGCCCCATACAGTACTGCCCGCGACCCCGCTCGCGGACTCGGGCCGCCTGTCGGACGCGACTACGCGCGTCCCCGCCGCGGTTCCGGCGCCGGTCAAGCGGGCTCCCCCCCCCGCGCCGCCCCGTGTGGTAACCGCTCCACGTCGCGATGCCTCCTCCGCGGCTCCGGGCCGGCTGTTCGTGAACGCGACGCCGTGGGGGCAAGTGTTCGTGGACGATGAGTTGATCGGGAATACACCACGGATCGGCGTGCCGATCGGATCGGGCACGCACCGGGTGCGCGTCTCGCGCGATGGGTTCGAATCGTTCGAGCGCACGGTGCAGGTCGCGCCGGGCCAGGACGTGCGTCTCACGGACATCGTCCTTAAGGAATCGAAGCAGTGAGCCGCGGGCTCCTCGTGGTTGCCCTGCTGCAGGCGGCCGGCTTCAGACCGGCGGCGGCGCAGGCGACGAGCGGATCATTCGCGCAGGGAATCCGCGCCTATCAGAACCTGGACTTCGGACGCGCCGCCGCGACGCTGCGCCGTGATCTCGCGAAGTTGACCGCCGCCGGCGCCCCCGCCTCCGAGCGGGTGGAGGGGCTGGTCTATCTCGGCGCCGCCGACTTGTTCCGCGGCCGGAGGGACTCCGCCGTCGCCGTCTTCAAGCGGCTGGTGCAGCTCGATCCGCGGTATGCTCCCGACCACCTCGTGTTTCCACCCGAGGTGACGAGCGTATTCGACAGCGTCCGCGCGCTCACCAAGACCGTGGCCATCGTCGTGCCTCCCGATACCCAAGTGGCTCCCGGTGCCGGCAACTTCAGCGCCCTGGTCCTCGCGAGCTCGTTTCAGACGGTGGACGTGACCTTACGGTACGAAGACGGCGCCCCGTTCCGCTCCCTCTACGCGGGTCCGATTGGAGACAGTCTCCACGTTCTCTGGGACGGCCTCGACGCGGCCGGGCAGCTGCCGCCCGTGAGCCGGATCGTTCTCCGCGTGGCCTCGCGCGCGCCGACGGGGGAGATCTCGACCATTCTCCAAGTGCCGCTCGACCTGCGCATCCAGCGTCCGGACACTGCCGATTGGCCTGCGCCGCTACCCGGCTCGGCGCTGCTACCGGAGCGGGCCGGCGGTCGCTCAGCGGTGCGGGCCTTGCTCGGCGGCATCGCGCTCTCGGGCGCGGTAGTGGCCATCCCGTCCGTGGTCGGTGGCAGTGGTGGGCCGAGCGGGTCGCGCGTCGCCGTCGCCGGGACGATCGGATTCGCGGGCGTGCTGGGATACCTCCTCCACCGGCCGGGCCGGCCGCTCCCGGCCAACATCCGGGTCAACCAGACGCGGCGGGAGGCGTGGCAGCAGCAGGTTGCCGACGTCACCGCGGAAAACGTGCGCCGGCGGGCCGCGGTCCGCCTTGCGGTGCATGCGGGTACGCCGAGCTCCATCCAGCCGAGGGCTCCATGAGGCGCGCCCTTCTGCTCGCCGGCCTGAGTCTCGCGGCGGGAACGCTGACGGCCCAGACGCTCGCGCCGGCCGGCGTCCTCACGGTCGGCAGCACCCGCGTGCGGAGTCAGTCCGGTCAGTTCTCGGGCGCGGTGGTGGGCGGCGATGGTACGCTCTCGTTTGGACGCCTGGAGCTTGCGTTCAGATACGTTCAAGGCAAGGTCGATTCGGTCGGCGCGACCGCTGCATCGGCGGGGCACGACCTGGTGGAGGGATCCGTGCTCTTGGGCGCGCGACCGTTGTCGTGGCTCACGATCGCCACCGGCCCGCACGCCCGGTCCTACACACTCACGAGCGGCACGCAGCGCTGGGTGTTCTGGGAGTTACGGGCTCGCGCATCGGGTGCGTTCATCGGATCCGCGGCGCGTGGCTACGTGGAGCTCTGGCGCGCGCTCTCGGCCGACGTAAACGTCCCCGAGTCCTTCGATCACGCGCAGGGCGGCGAGGCGGGCATGATCATTCGGTTCGCCCGGGCGCCCCTGCAGGCGCGCGTGGCGTATCGCATGGATCACACCGTCTTGAAGAGCGCGCTGGGTGGGACGCGGCTCGAAACGGTCGACGGCCTTATGGTAGGGTTCGGGTTGGACTGGCACTGAACGGAAACCTGCGTCGCCACGGAACGAACCTCTCCCCACTCCCCTCTCCCATTTTGTCTTAGAGGAGCCCCCCCCTCCTCAGTTTTCCCAGTTGGTCATAGTGCGCCTCGTGCATCGCCAGCACTTCCGCCGGCGAGACGATCGCCACGCCTGACTTTCCCACTTCGACGCCGGCCGCGTAGTTCCCTACCTGTGCACCTTCGCGCACCGAGGCGCCGGCGGCGAGCGCCGTACCCACCCACGCGGTGACGGTGTCGCCCGCCCCCGAGACGTCGAACACCTCGCGGGCCATGGTCGGGATGCGGGTGATCTGGCGGTCGTTCGTGACGAGGACCATGCCCTCGGCGCCGAGCGTGAGCAGCAGGTTGGCGACGCCCAGCTTCTCGAGCGCCGTCGGCAACGCGTCCGGATGCGCGAGATCGAGCGTCGCGCCCATCGCTTGCTCGAGCTCCCGCCGGTTCGGCTTGAACAGCGTCGCGCCGCGGTAAGCAAAAAAATGTTTGAACTTGGGATCGACCACGACGGGCACGCCGCGCTTGGCGGCGAGCGACATCGCCCGCTCGATCACGGCGGGTGTCAAGGTGCCCTTGTTGTAGTCCTCGATCAGGATGGCATCGGCGTCGCTCATGGCGGCGTCGAGCTGGCCGAGCAGCTGATTTTCCGCCCGTGGGTCGATCGCGTCCTCGACTTCCTCGTCGATCCGTACGACTTGCTGCCCCCGGGCGGTCACGCGCGTCTTCGACGTCGTGGGCCGGGCGGCCGCCACCACGATGTGACGGTCCGCCAGTCGGTGTTGTGCCATCTCGCCCCGGAGCGAGTCGCCCCGCGCGTCGTCGCCGATGACGGCGACGAGGCGGCATTCCGCACCGATCGCCGCCACGTTCGCCGCGACGTTAGCGGCCCCACCGAGGGCGTATCGCCTGGTATGCACGGTGACGACGGGCACCGGGGCTTCGGGGGAGATGCGTTGCGCGTCGCCGAGCAGGTAGATGTCGAGCATCGCATCCCCCACGACGACGATGCGTCGCGAGGCCATCTTGGCGAACAGATCCTCGAGGCGGTCGCGGGAGGTACCGCTCCCCGCTCCCTGCTCCCGGTTGGTCACGGGAGTCCGCTCTCGTGCTGGAAGCGGTAGTTCACCGTGATCCCCCCCAGGAATCGCGTGTGCGTGTCCCCGCTCTGGTGCTCGAAATTGGTGATCCGTTGCAGGCCCGCGTTGAAGCTGAGGTCGACACGCCCCCCCGCTCCCGCCGCGTACCGCCCGGTGAGCGCGACGCGCAGCGTGCGCTCCACCACGCCTTGGAAAATCGTCGGCGTCGTCGGGTAGGCTGAGACCAGTGGGTGGGGCAGGCGCGGGTCTCCCTCGCCCTGGCGCAGGTATGTGACCTCCGGGGAGAGCAGCAGGCCGTCTCGTGGTAGGAACCCGAGAGTGAGCGTCGCCTGGTCGTAGTCGTCGAAGTTCCGCCCCGTGCCCAAGAAGTGATACAAAGGCACCTGTAGGCTGTCCTCGTTCCGGTAGGTGAGGTTGGTGACGCGCGTGTAGTAGAGTTGCCAGGCGGTCGGCCCGCCTCCGAGACCTCCCTTGGCGCCGACCGTGAACGCGTAGCTCGGCGGCTTCTTATCGGCCGCGTTCGCGCGATCCACCTGGATGTCGTCGAGGAGCAGCTGGCCGAACGGCGTGACCGCGCCACGCCGCTCGAAGTCGAATCCGACGAACGAATTCACGTTCCCGCCGTTGTTCCATTGCTCGAGAATGCCGGAGTTCAGGGGGTTCAGGTACCAGGGCTCGAACGACCGGTCCGGTCCTGAGAGCACCGCCCCTTCCCAGATCGCGAAACTCCAACGGGCCGGCCGGAACACCAGGCGATGCTGCGACATGTAGCGGTGCACCACGCCGGAGCTGTCTCGGCGATCGTCGAGCTGCGTCGCCATCGCCTCGAGCCGCAGCTTGGCGCTGCCGACCGAGAACGCGAAGTGGTCGAGTCCGTACGGGTTGTCGGACAGGAGCAGGCCCTGGACGCCCGCGGGCCCCCAGTTCCGGTCCAGGCGGCCGAAGAAGACCTCCACCGGTTTCCATTGAGCGGAGATGTACGCCTCAGCGGTCCGCCCGGCGATCGCCCGATCCTGTTTTCCGAACCAGTCGGGGTCGTACTTGAGCCGGGTGTCCACTTCGGGGTGCGTCACCACGACCAGATGGCTCGCCACCAGCTCGAGGTCGAGATCGGCGTTGAGCGTGCCGTGCCCGGCGCCGGATCGGCGCGGGCCGATTGAGTCGATGGCGGAGAGCGGATCGCGCCGGGCGTAGTTGGCGGCGGCGAGGCCTAGACCACCCGAGACGCGAACGCGCGCGCCGCGCACGTCGTCCTCGAGCGCCGCCCGGAGCCGTCGGACCGTGGCGGTGACGGCGGTGCCCAGCCGGAGGGTATCCACCGCATCGAGTGCGCGGACCACGTCGGCGCGTCGCAACGGACGGGTGAGCGGTGTGGGATCTTCGAGTACGCCGGCGGCAATGAGATGCTCCACGTACGGCATCGTCCAGTCCTGGACGGGGATGTAGGGCGAGGCGTCTTGGGCCTCGAGGCTTCCCCCGATGAACGCCGGGGCCAGGACCAGAGCAGTAGCGACGAGCAACGCGGAGCGGAGGTGCATCGAGCGCGCAATTTGGGGGCGGGGGAGAGGGAGGGCAACCGGCGGTGATTCCGTTATTTTGACGCGCCCATGTCCCCTCTCCTGGTGCTCATCATCGCGGTGCTCGCGACCACGTACGCGGGGCCCATCGTGCGGTTCGCCGCCGCCCCCGCGCTGGCGATTGCGTTCTGGCGCCTGACACTGACCCTTCCCGTGACAGGGGTCTTAGCCCTGCGCCGGAGCGGGGAGCAGGGAGCGGTTCCTTCCGTTTCAGTGGAGAGTACCGCTCCCCGCTCCCCGCTCCCGTTAATGGCGCTGGCCGGATTCCTTCTCGCGTGCCACTTCTGGTCCTGGATCGCGTCCCTCCGCTTCACTACCGTCGCCAGCTCGGTCGTCCTCGTGTCCTTGAAGCCGGTCTTTGCCTGGGCCATCGCGGCCGTTTGGCTCCGCGAGCACCCGACCCGTATCGAAGGCTGGGGCATCGTCCTCGCGGTGCTCGGAGCGAGCCTCATCGGACTCGGGGACGCGCGACTCTCGCTCGGTGCGCTCGGCGGCGACGCGCTCGCCGTCCTGGGTGCCGTGACCGGCGCCGGCTATTACGTGATCGGGCGCCGGGTGCGTCAGACGGTGGGAATCTGGCGTTACGCGACGGGCGTGTACGCGGTCGCGGCTGTGGTCCTCGCGGTACTCGCGCTCATCCGGTCCGCTCCACTGACCGGGTTCGCGGGGCGCGACTGGGCGGTGTTCGGCGCGATGGCGGCCGGGCCCATGCTGATCGGTCATACGGGCATGAACTACGCCCTTCGGCATTTCCGCGCGACCACGGTCAACGTGGCGGCGCTCGGCGAGCCCGTGGGCGCCAGCTTGATTGCCTGGTTGGTTCCGGGGATTCATGAGGTGCCGGCGCCGGTGGCGATGATCGGCGCCGTGGTAGTTCTCCTGGGAATCTCGCTGTCACTGGGAGCGGGGAGCAGGGACCGGTACGCTCCAATGCAACGGAAGGAACCGCTTCCCGCTCCCCGCTCGGGGCAGGAGGGGGAAGGGGGTGGGCGCCATGCGCGTTGAGCAACTCCGCGGCGGGGTGGTGGAAGCCTGGCACGACGTTCACGTCGCTGTCGTGGACCGGACCGGCCGGCTCGTCGCCCACGCCGGCGATCCGCGGCTAGTCACCTTCTGGCGGTCCGCCGCGAAGCCCTTTCAGGCGGCGCCGCTCGTCGAAGATGGCGTGATGGAGCGCTTCGGGATCACTGACCAGGAGCTGGCGCTGGCGTGCGCCTCGCACTCGAGCGAGCCCGCCCAGGTGGCCAAAGTGCGCGAGCTGCTCGCGAAGATCGGTTGCGCCGAGCGCGATCTCCTGTGCGGACCGCACCCGCCGCTCTCCGAGCGCGTGGCGCAGGACTATCAGGCGCGCGGCGTTCGACTCACGCCGGTGTACTCGAACTGCTCCGGAAAGCACGCCGGAATGCTCGCGCTGGCGCGGCACCATGGGTGGCCGACGGAGTTTTATACGCGCCCCGAGCACCCGGTCCAACAACGTTGTCTCGCGGAGGTCAGCCGGTGGGCGGAAGTGCCCGAGGAAAAGATCGCGACGGGCGTGGACGGCTGCGGAGTCGTGTGTTTCGCGCTTCCCTTACGGAGCATGGCGCTGGCGTATGCCAAACTAGGGAGCGGGGAGCGGGGAGCGGGACCCGCCGATGCGAACCGGATCTCCAGTGCGCACCGTCGAGAACCACTCCCCGCTCCCCGCTCCCCGGTTGTGGACGCTATGCTCCACCACCCCGAACTCATCGCTGGCGACGGACGTCCGTGCACTGAGCTCATGCGCGCCCACCCGGGGCGGGTCATCGCGAAGGTGGGCGCTGAGGGCGTGTACTGCGCCCTGCTCGTGGGGGAAGGACTCGGCGTTGCGCTCAAAGTGGCCGATGGTCACGCGGTGGCGTCGGCTCTGGCCCTCGCCGCGGTGCTCGAGGCCCTCGGGCTCCGCCCGCTCCCTTCCACGTTGGGCCCCCGGCCGAACCTGAATACACGCGGCGAGCCCGTTGGCGAGTTGCGCGTAAATGGAGGACTGGAGCAATGAACGGATACGCCGGCGGCGGGTGGACGACCGTACTATGAGCGTCCTCGACGAGCAGACCGCGGCGCTCGTGCGCGTGGCGGCCGCGGTCGCTCGGGGCGACGTGTCCGCGCTCGAGGCTCGGCTGCGGGCGACGCGGGACGCGGGGGTGCCTGGCCTATGGATTGAGGAGCTGCTGTTACAGAGCATGCTAGTGGTCGGGTATCCGCTCGCGCTGGTGGCGTTCGGCGTGTGGCGGGCGGTGGCGGGCCCCGCGCCCGCCGAGGGACACGGGGCCGAGCCGTTGACGCACGAGGACTGGGAAGCCTGGGCCGCGCGTGGCGCCGCCGTGTGTCGCGAGGTGTACGGGCGCGCGTATCACAAGCTGCTCGTGAACTTGCGGGCACTGCACCCGGCGCTCGAGGACCTGGTCCTCGTCGATGCGTATGGCAAAGTGATCGCGAGGCCCGGCTTCGACTTGAAGCGACGCGAGCTCGCGACCGTCGCGGCCATCGCGGTGCTCGGGGCGACGCAACAACTGCACTCGCATTTGCGGGGTGCGCTCAATACGGGCGCGACAGCGGCGGAGATCGAGGCGGTGCTGACCGTTGTGGAGTCGGACCTCGATGCTAATCGCAGACGCGCGGCCTGGGAGCAGTGGGAGGATGTGAAGAAGAGGAGGCTTTGATACGGACGTACACAGTGCGGAGTGCGGAATGCGGAGTGCGGAATTGCAAGGAGAGAACGTGGCTGGGTCCCGTCTAGCAGCGCGGACCCGTGCATTCGCGTCCGCAGTTGTCGCCTTGGTGGAAGAGTTGCCTAGAGGTCGGGCAGCCGACGTGGTCGGCCTCCAACTCCTCCGAGCGGGCACATCGGTCGGCGCCAACTACCGCGCTGCGTGCCGCGCGCGATCACGCAGAGAATTCATCGCAAAGATGGGAATCGTTGAGGAGGAGGCGGACGAGTGTCAATTCTGGATCGGACTTCTTCGAGAACGGGATCTGTTCGATCCTCAACGCCTATCTTCACTCCTGAGCGAGGCAGGTGAGATCTTGGCTATGACCGTGACGTCTATCAGAACCGCACGGTGCGTCACCCGCTCCACTCCGCATTCCGCACTCCCCACTCCGCACTCAGCGTCACAATGTTCATAGATCGCGCAGCGCTTCACGTCTTGGCGGGTACCGGCGGCTCGGGAGCCAGCTCCTTTCGTCGCGAAAAGTTCGTCCCCAAGGGCGGACCCGATGGTGGCGACGGTGGAGTCGGAGGCAGCGTGTACGTGCGCGCCGATCCGAACCTCGCCACGCTCCTCGACTACCGCTACCGCACGCGCTGGAAGGCGGAGCGTGGGCAGCACGGGAAGGGGAAGAACATGACGGGGAAGTCGGGCGCGGATCTGGTCCTGCCCGTTCCGGTGGGGACGGAGGTACACGACGCCGAGTCGAGCGCGTTGTTAGGTGAGGTACTGCGCGCCGGCGACAATATCCTCGTGGCGCGTGGTGGGCGGGGCGGTCGCGGCAATGCCCGCTTCGCGACGCCCACACACCGCAGTCCCCGTGAGTGGGAGCCGGGGGAGTCCGGTGAGGAACGCCGGATCGAGCTCGTGCTGAAGCTCATCGCCGATGTCGGCCTGCTGGGCGAGCCGAATGCCGGGAAGAGCACGCTGCTCTCGGTGATCTCTGCCGCCCGGCCCAAGATCGCCGACTATCCGTTCACGACGCTCGAGCCGCATCTCGGCGTCGTGGCCCTGTCGGATCATCGCACGTTCGTGGTCGCGGACATCCCGGGGATCATCGAGGGCGCGCACGCCGGGAAGGGATTGGGTCTCAAGTTCCTGCAGCACATCGAGCGCACGCGTCTCATGGCGGTGCTCGTGCCGGCGGACAGCCCGGACCCACAGGCGACGTATGAGCTCCTGCTCCGCGAAGCAGCGGCGTACTCGCTGGAACTTGCCGCCAAGCCCCACCTCGTCGTCCTCACGAAAGCCGATCTCCTGGCACCGGGCACCGGGCACCCCGCCTTCCATCCCCACGGCGGCGCACCCGTCGTCGCCGTTTCGTCGGTCACCCGCGAAGGGCTCCCCGAGCTCCTGGAAACCCTGTGGAAGGCCCTCCAGATCGAAGCGCCGACGAAGTAGCCGCGTATCTCGCGCTCGCGCAGGTCCCGGGCATCGGCTCGGCGCGCCTGCGCACGCTCGTGGCCGCGTTCGAAACGGCCGTCGCGGCGATCCGCGCGCCGCACGGGGCCATCGCCGCGCTGCCTGGATTCAGCCGCGCCGCGGCGACCGCCATCCGCGCCGGGTCGGTGGCCGCGGGTCGCGAGGTTCTCGACCAGCTCGGTCGCCTCGGAGCGACGGTCCTGCTGTCCGATGACGCCGCGTTCCCGCCACTCCTCCGCGAGATTCCCGACTCGCCGGCGCTGCTGTACGTCTGGGGCGATGTGAGGCTCCTTGCGCGACCCGCGGCCGGGATCGTCGGAAGCCGAAATCACTCGGCCTATGGCGCGGAGGCGGCGCGCGGGCTCGCCGCCGGCGTTGCGCGCGCGGGCGTCGTGGTGGTCAGCGGGATGGCGCGCGGCATCGACGCGGTCGCGCACACCGCCGCGTTGGACGCCGGCGGCGCCTCCGTGGGCGTGCTCGGGAACGGCTTCGGCGTGACCTATCCCGCGGCGAACCGCCCGCTGTACGACCGGATGAGCAATGTCGGCTGCCTCATCACAGAGTTGCCCCCGGGCGAGCGACCGCACGCCGGGGCGTTCCCCCGGCGCAATCGGCTCATCTCCGGGCTCGCGGGTGTCACCGTCGTGGTCGAAGCCGCACCGGGATCCGGGGCGCTCATCACCGCGGATTGTGCGCTCGATCAGGGCAGAACCGTGCTCGCCGTACCCGGCCCGATTACGAGTCCCACGTCGCTCGGCTGCAACCGTCTCATTCAACAGGGAGCAAAGCCGGCGCTCAGCTCGGGAGACATCCTCGAAGAGCTCGGCTTGCCAGGCGCCGTGCACACGGCGTCCGGCTCCGCACCATCCCCGCCACCGGTGCCGCCGGACCTGAGCGCGTTGCAGCGGTCGCTGTGGGATTCGCTTCGCTCGGAACCCAGGCATGTCGACGCGCTGGTCGCCAGCGCCGGCACGGATACGAGCGCCGTACTGACGGCCCTGACAGAGCTCGAGATGCGCGGGGTCGTGAAGCAGCAGCCGGGGATGGTGTTCGAGTTGGTGTGAGGAGGCCTGACCGGGGCCGTGCGCTTGGCGCGGAGGCGGACACGTCCAGAACTTCACGTACCCTTGTATCCGGGCGGGAGCGTCGTCCCGAGAGGGTGTCAGTTCCGAGAGCCCCGCGGCATGGCCGCGGGGTTAACCCACCCTTGAGGACCTTGGGTGAACCCCGGGGCCATGCCCCGGGGTTCAAGGACGGCCAGCCAAATGGTCACCGCCCCGGGGTGCTTACCTTTCTCCTATGCGCCACGTCTACGTCCACGTTCCCTTCTGCCGGCGCCGCTGCTCCTATTGCGATTTCTCCATTGCGGTACGAAAGCGTATCCCGGCCCAAGAGTACGTGGATACTGTGCTGCGAGAGCTCGATGTCGTGTCCCGAGGCCCGTCGGAGCCCCTTGAGAGTCTCTACTTGGGCGGCGGAACTCCCTCACTCCTTCCGCCCGACGCTCTGGCGACGCTGCTCACAGGACTGTTCGACGCCTTTTCTTCCACGCCTGGTCTCGACGCCGCCGAAGTTACGCTTGAAGCCAATCCCGAAGACGTGACGCCCGAGACCGCCGCCGTGTGGCGGCGTGCGGGCATCAATCGGGTATCCCTGGGAGCACAGTCCTTCGACGATCGCGTGCTGGCATGGATGCATCGGCCGCACGATGCGGCGCGCATCGAGGGCGCGGTGCGCGCGCTCAGGGACGCAGGATTCGACAATGTCTCGCTCGACTTGATCTTTGCTCTGCCGTCCGAGTTGGCGCGCGACTGGGGTCACGACTTGGATCAAGCCCTCGGCTTGGTCCCCTCGCATCTTTCGCTCTACGGCCTCACGGTCGAGGAGCGCACGCCGCTCGCCCGTTGGATCTCGCGCGGGGCGGCGTCCGGACCGAGCGACGAGCGCTATGCCGACGAGTACCTGTTTGCCCACGAGCGCGTCGCGCGCAACGGCTATCACTTCTATGAAGTCTCGAACGCGGCGCGGGAAGGCCGCCAATCGCGCCATAACTCGGCCTACTGGTCCGGACGAGCGTATCTCGGACTCGGGCCCGCCGCCCATTCCTACGACGGCCGCAGGCGGTGCTGGAACATCGCGGCCTGGGACGCGTACCGTCGCGCCGCGGCCGCCGGTGGACCGGTCGTCGAGTCGGAAGAAGTGCTCACCGAGGAACAGCGGGAGCTCGAGCGCTTGTATCTATCGTTGCGGACCGACGCTGGCTTGCCCCTGGCCGAGCTCTCCCGTCCTCTACCGACCTCTACCGACCTCTGGCTCCAGCGCGGCTGGGTGGAGCTGCGGGATCAGCGCCTCGTCTGCACGGCGGAGGGCTGGCTCCGCTTGGACACCTTGGTCAACGCCTTGACCGGGCAACCCGCAATCGGCTAAATTGTTAGCCGCTAATGGGTTGGGCGACATGACAGCATCCCTGAACGAGCGCGAGCGCCAGGTCCTCGAAGCAGTCATCGAGACCTACGTGGCCACCGCGGAGCCCGCGGGCAGCCGGACCATCTCCCGGAGGTTCGGCATCGCGCTCTCGCCTGCGACCATCCGTAACACGATGAGTGATCTCGAGGAAAAGGGGTATCTGTATCACCCCCATACCTCGGCTGGGCGCATCCCGACCGACCTCGCTTACCGCGTCTACGTCGACTCGCTCATGCATCTCTCGCAGGTGTCGCCGTCCGAGGCGAACCACATTCGCGAGGAGCTCGCGGAACGGAACGCCGTGGACCAGATCCTCGAGCGGGCGGCACAAGTGCTGGGCGTGCTGACGAAGGAGCTCGGCGTGGCCGTCGGCCCCTCCCTCGACGAGTCGCTCCTCGAGCGGGTGGAACTGCTCCAGGCCGGCTCCGACAGGCTGCTCCTGGTGCTGACGCTCAAGAGCGGCATCGTGCGCAGCATCTTCGTGGAAGTGCCCGCGGAAATGGCGCCCGAGGCGGTGGTAAAGGTGGCCCTCGTGCTGAACGAGCGGCTCGCGGGCCTCACGCTGCGGGAAATCCGCGCCACGCTCTCCGACCGGCTGCGCGACGCCGCGCCCGACGAACACTCGAGCGACCTGTTGAACATCTTCATTCAGGAAGCGGACGACCTCTTCGACGTGCCACCCGGAGGGTCCGCGGCGGGGGGCGTCGTGCTCGGAAGCGCGCAGCTGCTCGCGGGCCAGCCCGAGTTCGCCACCAAGGAGCGGCTGCAGGGCCTGATGGAAGTCACCGAGCGCCGCGATCTGTTGCGCGAGGCGCTCGCCCGGCGGATGGGGCAGGGCCTCACGATCACGATCGGGAGCGAGCACCAGGACGCGACGCTCGCCCCCTTCACGCTCGTGACCGCTTCCTATCAACTCGGTCCCCTCACCGGGGTCATCGGCGTCATGGGACCGACCCGGATGCCGTACGACAAGATCGTCGCCCTCGTGGATCACACCAGCCGTCTCGTCGGCGAGCTGCTCCAATGAGCCGAGACTACTACGCCGTCCTCGGCGTGAAGCGCGGGGCGGAGGAGGCGGAGATCAAGAAGGCCTATCGCCGGCTCGCCATGCAGTACCATCCGGACCGCGTCGGGCCCGACGAAAAAGCGGCTGCCGAGGAGAAGTTCAAGGAGATCACCGAGGCGTACGAGGTGCTGTGCGATCCGGAAAAGCGCGCGGTCTACGACCGGTACGGTGCCGCGGGACTTAAGGGTGCGGGCGCGGGTGGGGCAGGGTTTACGCCCTTCGACCTGTCCGAGGCGCTCAACATCTTCATGCGCGACTTCGGAGGCCTGGGTGGCTTCGATGCGTTCTTCGGCGGCGGCGAGCGCGCCCGGCGGGAGCGGCGCGTCGGCCAGGATCTCAAGGTCACGCTCAAACTGAGCCTCGCGGAGGTCGCCACCGGCACGACCAAGCGAGTAAAGGTGCGCACGCTGGATCGGTGCACGGCCTGCGATGGTACCGGAGCAGCGTCGGGAAGTGAGCCGACGCCCTGTGGCACCTGTGCCGGAACAGGTGAGGTCCGACGGGCCGCGCGCTCGATCTTCGGTCAGTTCCTGTCCGTCTCACCGTGCCCCACCTGTGGTGGCGACGGGACCGTCGTGCTGCACCCCTGTCCCAAGTGCCAAGGGGACGGGAGGGTCCGCGCGGAGAAGGAGATCGAGATCAACGTCCCTGCGGGCGTCGCCGACCATCACTACCTCACCATGCGGGGGCACGGCGTGCCCGGGCCGCGCGGGGGGACACCGGGTGACTTGATCGCGGTGCTCGACATCGCGGAGGACTCGCGCTTCGAGCGCCACGGCGACGACTTGATGTACGATCTCGGGCTCTCGTTCACGCAGGCCGCCCTCGGAGCCGACATCGAGGTCCCGACCCCCTACGGCCCGACGATGCTCAAGGTCCAATCGGGGACCCAGACCGGTGCGGTGTATCGCCTGCGCGGCAAGGGGCTCCCTCGGGTGGGCGAGAGCGGACGCGGTGACCTGAACGTACGGGTTCACGTGTGGACGCCGATCAAGCTGACGGCCGAGCAGCGCGCCCTCCTCGAGCAGCTCGCGAAGGTCGAAGGCAAGCCGCCGGCAGAAGAGCACACGGGCAAGAAATTCTGGGAGCAGTTGCGACAGGCGTTCGGAAGATGAGTTGCGAGAGCCATGGCCGGTTGCGTCTTCTGTAAGATCGCGGCGGGTGAGATCCCCGCGACCGTCGTGAAGCGCGCGGACGGGATGCTCGCGTTCAAGGATCAGAACCCGCAGGCGCCCACGCACGTGCTCGTGATCCCTACACACCACCTCGCGTCCCTGAACGACGCGAAGGATCCCGGGCTGCTCGGCAAGTTGCTCGCGTTTGCGCGCGACCTGGCACGCGAGTCCGGACTGGCCGACCGCGGTTACCGGGTGGTGGTGAACACGAACCCGGACGGAGGCCAGACCGTGTTTCATCTCCACCTCCATCTGCTGGGCGGCCGGCCGATGACCTGGCCACCAGGATGACCGCTTGCCAGCCTCCGAGCGTGCCGCTAAGTTTTTGTGTCAATCACAGTTAGCGAGATGATGAGCTTGCCCGAGCGGCTGCGCGCCGCGATGAACGAGGCCAGGAAAAACCGCGATCAGGCGCGCACCCTTCTCCTCTCCACGATCCTCGCAGACCTCAAGAACCGCGAATTCGAGCTCCAGCACTCACCGACCGACGACGAGACGGCCGAGGTCATCCGGCGCGGGATCAAACGTCGCCGGGAGGCGGCGGAGCAGTACACGGCCGCCGGCCGCGCCGATCGCGCCGACGCGGAGCTCGCCGAGGTCAAGATCCTCGAGTCGTTCCTCCCCGCCGCCGTTGACGCGGAGGAAATCCGCCGCGCCGTGCGCGAGGTGATCGCGGCGGGCACGAGAGATCTGGGCAAGGTGATGGGGCAGGTGATGCCCCGCTTCAAGGGCCGGGCGGACGGCAAGCTCGTGAATCAGATCGTCCGCGAGGAGCTGGCCGCCGCATGAGCGTCGGGGTTTCCCCCGCGGTCCTCGAGACTCTGGAGTTCCCGGCCGCGCTGGAGCGGGTGGCGACGCATGCGGTCGGCCCCCTCGGCGCGGCGCGGGTGCGCCGTCGGGTGCCCGCGATCGAGCCCGAACCGATCCACGCCGCGCTCGCTCAGGTGGCCGAGCTCGCCGCCCTGCTGCTGCGCGACGACGCCATCCGAGCCGAGGCCGTGCCCGACATCGCGACCGCGCTCGATCTGCTGCACGTACCGGGGAGCGCGCTCGAGGGCAAGCCCCTCGCGCTCGTCGGCCAGACGCTCACCGCGGCGCGCGTGACGGCCGCCGATCTCGCCAAGCGCGCGGCCGATGCTCCGCGCACCGCCGCGCTGCGCGTGGATCCGCCGCCGCGCGAGCTCGAGCGCCGTCTCCTCGAATCGCTCGACCCTGAGGGACAGCTGCGCGATGGCGCGTCGCGCGGCCTCGCGCGGGCCCGTCGGGCCGTCCGGGAGGCGCGTGACCGGCTGATCCAGAAGCTCGAGGCCATGCTTGCCCGCCTCGACCCCACCGACCGCGCGCCCGATGCTGCCGTGACGATCCGGGAGGGTCGGTATGTGATCCCGGTGCGCGCCACGGCCCGCAGCCGCATCGGCGGCATCGTGCACGACGAGTCCGCCACGCGCTCCACGGTGTTCGTCGAGCCGCCGGAGGTCATCGAGCTCGGGAACGAGTTGCGCGCGGCCGAGGCGGAGGAGCAGCGTGAGATCCTGCGCGTGCTGCGCGAGCTCACCGACCTCCTCCGCCCCCACGCGGATGCGCTCGCCGCCGCGTGGGACATGTGTATCGCCTTCGACGACCTGTGTGCCCGCGCCCGGTACGCCGTCGAGGTGAACGGGTTCGCGCCGGCGATCGGGACGGACCGGGGGGCCCCGGGGGCCCTCGAGATCCATTCGGGCCGGCATCCGCTGCTGGGGAATGACGCGGTGCCTTTCGACCTGGTCCTCGCGACCGACGAGCACACGGTGCTCGTCTCGGGTCCAAACACCGGCGGGAAGACCGTCCTGATCAAGGCGGTCGGGCTGCTGTGCGTCATGGCTCAGAGCGGCATCATCCCGCCGATCGGCCCGCAGTCGACGCTCCCCGTGTTCACGGGCGTCTTCGCCGACATCGGCGATCGGCAGTCCATCGCGGCGAGCCTCTCGACATTCTCGGCGCACCTCGCTCAGTTGCGGGATATCCTCGAGCACGCTGGCGCGGGCTCCCTCGTGCTGCTCGATGAGATCGGGAGCGGCACCGACCCCGCCGAGGGCGGGGCCCTCGCGGCGGCCGTCCTGAAGACGCTCACCCGGCGACGCGCGCTGACGCTGGCCACGACCCACCTCGGTGCGCTGAAGCAGCTCGCGGCCGAGACCGTCGGGATCGTGAACGCGTCGCTGCAGTTCGATGCCGAGACCCTCACCCCCACCTATCGCCTGCTCAAAGGAGTACCGGGACGGTCCTATGGCCTCGCCATCGCCCGGCGCCTGGGGCTCGCGGGCGACGTGCTCGATCTCGCCGAGCGCGCCGTGCCCGACGCGGAGCGGGCGCTCGACGCGCTGCTCGCGACCGTCGAAGCGCGGGCGCGCGAGCTCGAGGCCCGGGAGCGCGACCTCGCGACCCGACTGGAGCGTTTGGACGAGGACGTGCATCGGGTCGACACGCGCGGCGAGGAAATCGCCACGCGCGAGCGCGAAGTCGACGCCCGGGCGCGCAGTCTCGACCGCGCGGCGCGCGAGCAGACCCGCGCGTATCTGCTCGAAGCGCGTCGGAAGGTCGAAGAGGCGTTGGCACAGGCCCGGGCCGCCGTGGATGAGGCGACCGCGAAAGAGGCACGACGGCTGCTCGAGCAGGCGATCCAGGAGACCGCTGGGGAAGAGGAAAAAGGAAAGCCTGAGGGATGGGTGTCGCTCGAAGAGCTCCGACGCCAGCGAGAGGATGCGGGCGCCCCGCGGAGGCCGCTGAGCCCGACGCGGCCGCCGGCCGGAGCGGGGCGCGTCGCGCCGACGGTAGTAGCCAGTGAAGTCTCGCTCATCGGGCTCCGGGTCGCCGACGCCGAGCCCCTCCTGACGAAGGCGCTCGACGACGCCATCCTCGCCGACCTCCCCTACCTTCGCGTGATCCACGGCAAGGGGACCGGCGCGCTGCGCCAGCTCGTGCACGACGTCTTAGAAGGTGACAAGCGCGTGAAGCGATTCGGGTTTGCGCCCGCGAACCAGGGAGGCCACGGCGTGACGGTGGCAGAGTTCACGGAGTGAGCCTCATCCCCGACGATGTGATCGAGCAGGTCCGGGAGGCCGCGGACATCGTGGGGATCATCGGAGAGCACGTCGAACTGAAGCGCACCGGCGCCGATTTTCGCGCACCCTGCCCCTTTCATGGAGGGACGCATCGCAACTTCGCCGTCATCCCCAGGAAGGGAATGTTCTACTGCTTTGTCTGCCACGCCGGCGGCGACGTCTTCACGTTCTTCATGAAAAAACTCGGGATGGACTATCCGACCGCAGTGCGCGAGGTCGCCCGGCGCGTGGGGATCCCCATTCCCGAGCGCGGGCCCGCTGGTCCCGATCCGCGCGAGCCGCTGTACAGCGCGGTCGCCGCTGCGGCCGACTGGTTCGCCCGGCAGCTGCGCGAGGGCGCCGAAGGGGAGGTCGCCCGGCAGTATCTCACGTCCCGACACGTCGAGTTGGATGCGGCGCTCCCGCTCGGCTTGGGGTACGCTCCGCGCGTGGGAGGAGCGTTCCTCGATGCAATGAAAGGGTTGGGCCTGCGTGACGACGTGTTGCTCGAAGCGGGTCTCATGGCTAAACGGGAGGACGGCACCGTGGTGCCCCGGTTCCGTGGACGATTGCTCTTCCCGATCCACGATCTCCGGGCACGCGTCGTCGCATTCGGCGGCCGCATCCTCGGTGAAGGAGAGCCGAAATATCTCAACTCACCCGACACGCCGATCTTTCACAAAGGGCAGCTCGTCTACAACCTGCACGTCGCGAAGCACGCGATGCGCAAGGCCGAGCGCGCCATTCTGGTGGAGGGATACTTCGACGTCCTCCGGGTGTCGCTCGCGGGAATCGAGGAGGTCGTGGCACCCCTCGGGACGGGGCTCACCGCTGAGCAGGCCCAGCTCGTGAAGCGCTACACCGCCCACGTCATCCTCCTGTACGACTCCGACGACGCAGGGTTGCGCGCGACGTTCCGAGCCGGTGACGAGCTGCTCCGGCAGGGACTCCGGGTCAGCGTGGCGACCCTCCCTCCGGGCGACGATCCCGACACGCTGGTCCAGCGCCACGGCGCGGCTCGGCTCGAGGAGCTGCTCAAAGACGCCGTGGACGTGCTCGAGCGCAAGATCCAGATCCTGGACCGGAAAGGGTTCTTCGGGACGCTCCCAGGCCGTCGCCGCGCCCTCGACCGCCTCTTGCCCACGATCCGCGCCGCCAAGGATCCGATCACGCGGGAGCTATACATCTCCCGGGCGGCGGAAGCGGCGGGAGTGCGGAAAGACGTGCTGGAGCGGGAGGTCCTTGGTACCACCTCCACCGTCATCCAACGTCCTCCACCATCCTCCACCGTCTTGCCGTCCAACGCCGAGAAGGCCCTCCTGCTCCTGCTCCTCGAGGGCGAGCCATGGCGCGCGCGTGTCATCGACGCCGTCGATCCTGAGGAGTTCGAGTTCGCGCCGTACCGGGCTGTGTTCGAGAGCGTCGCCGACGACGCCGTCCTGGCGCTCGATGACACGTCCGCCCGCGCCTACGAGCACCTCAAAGCGGAGGGGCTCGGCGGGCGGGATGCGAACGCGATGTACGAGATGGCCGTCAACTGGATGGAAGCCCGGCGGCTCGAGCGCGAGCTCGAGCGGCTCGACGATCGGCTCCCGTTCGAGAGTCCGGAGCGTCAGGCGTCGCTCATCGCGGAGAAGCGACGCGTGTTCGACGAGCTCCGCAAACGATACCCGCGTTACAAGATCGCTGCGAGGAGGCGAGGTGCACCAGGAACTTGAAGCGTTGTTAGCGTTGCAGGAAAAGGATCGCGCGGTGACGGCTTCCGACGATGCCCTCACCGCGCTCGCGCCCGAGCTCGGGACGCTCGACGAGGCGCTGGCCGCCGCGGAGCAGGGCCTCACCGCCGCGCAGGCGGCGATTCAGGCGGCCATGGACCGGCGCGACGCCCTCGAGGGCAAGATCGCGAACTACCGGACCATGCAGGAGCAGCGCCGCCAGCGCCTCGAGTGGGTCCGCGGGGCGAAGGAAGCGTCGACCCTCATGGCGGAGCTGGATCTCGCGCGATCGGTGCTGGCCAAGGAAGAAGCAGAGTTCATGCGCTCGGGTGACGCGGTGACCGAGGCGGAGCGCAAGGCGGCCGAGGCCGAAAAGGTGCTGGAGGATGTGCGGGCGCGGCAGGCGCCGCAGCGAGAAGCGGTCGCCGGCAAGCGTGAGCAGATCGCGGCGCAGCGGGAGCGCGCCGTGGCCGAGCGGGAGAACGTGGCCGCGCGCGTCGAAGCTGGGCTCTTGGCGCGCTACGAGCGCATCCGACGCGGGAAGGCGCCCCTCGCCCTGTACCCGCTGCACGGCGACGCCTGCGGCCACTGCTTCACGGCCGTCCCCACACAACGCCGGGCGCTCATTCTGCGCGGTGCCTCGATCGAAGGCTGTGAGGCGTGCGGCGTGCTCCTGTACGCCGCCGAATGATCCCCGCGCGATGGGCGGTCACCGCGCCGCCCGACCCCGAGCTCACCGCGGCCCTCGTCTCGGACCTGCACATCCCCGAGCCCCTCGCCGCCATCCTCGTGCAGCGCGGCCTGGCAGCCCCCGATCTCGCGAAGGCGTTCCTCCGCCCCGACCTGGAGCGCCTCTCCGACCCCTTCGCCTGGGCGGACATGCCCCGCGCCGTCCAGCTGATCGCCACCGCGACGCGCTCGGGCACGCCGATCCTGGTACACGGGGACTACGACGTGGACGGCCAATGCGCGGCGGCGCTCCTCACGCGCGTGTTGTCGAGCGTCGGAGCGCGCGCACACGCGTTCGTGCCGCACCGGCTGCGCGATGGCTACGACTTTGGGCCGGCCGGGCTCGCGGAAGCCCAGCGACTCGGCGCGGGGCTCGTAATCACCTGCGATTGCGGGATCACCGCCGTGGAGTCCGTGCGCGAAGCCCGGGCGGCGGGCATCGAGGTGATCGTCACCGACCATCACCTCCCGGGAGATGAGCTGCCCCCCGCGTCCGCGGTCCTCGATCCGCGGCGGGTCGATTGCGCGTCGGCGGACAAGGACCTCTGTGGAACCGGTGTGGCCTTCAAGCTCGCCCAGGCGCTCGTGCCCGCGCTCGGCCTCTCTCCGCATCTCCCGTTGCATTTTCTCGACTTCGTCGCGCTCGCGACGGTCGCCGACGTTGTGCCCCTGACGGGCGAGAATCGCATCCTCGTGCGCCACGGGCTCAAGATGCTCGCCGACTCTCGGTGGATCGGGCTCCGCGCCCTGGTGGAGGCCGCGGGCCTCTCGGGACGGCCGATCAAGGCGGGGCACGTGGGGTTCATCCTCGCCCCCCGCCTGAACGCGGCGGGCCGGATCGGCGATGCCCGCGATGGGCTCCGCTTGCTTCTGTCCGACGACCCGGATGAGGCGGCCGCCCTCGCGCGGGAGCTCGAGACGCTCAACGCGCGCCGGCAGGAGCTCGACCAGCGCATTCTCGACGAGGCGGTCGAGCTGGCGGAGCGCGTCCTCCGCCCGGACGACCGGGCGCTCGTACTCGCGGCGGACGCGTGGCACCCCGGCGTGATCGGGATCGTGGCGTCGCGGCTCGTGGAGCGGTACGGACGACCGACGTTCCTGATCGGGTGGGAGGGCGATGCGGGGCGCGGGTCCGGCCGCAGCATTGCCGGGTTCGACCTGCACGCGGCCCTGCATCGCGTGGGGCACCACCTGGAGAAGTACGGCGGCCACAGGATGGCCGCGGGCCTTACCATCCGGCGGGAGCGCTACGAGGCGTTCCGTGTTGCGTTTCTCGACGTCGCGGGACAGCTTCTGGGCCCCGAAGATCTGGTCCCCGCCCAGCGCGTCGACCTGGAGCTTCCCCTGGGGCTCGTGAGCGACGAGCTGGAGAAGCTCATCCGGTATCTGGAGCCGTGCGGGCCCGGCAACCCCGCGCCGGTGTTCGGCGTGCGACACGCCAGGGCCGTCGGCGCGCGGCGCGTCGGGACGAACCACTTGCGGTTCACGTTGGACGACGAATCCGGCGCGCTCCCGGCGATCGCCTTCCAGTGGGCCGACGCCATTCCTGACCACTGGCTGGCGGACCGGCTCGACGTAGCCTTTCGTCTGGAGCGCGACGAATGGCAGGGGCGGGTGACGTTGCAGGCGCGGGTGGCATCCTTGGCGCCGAGCGCATGACGATGGCGGATTACGGATGGGCGATTGCGGATTGGCCATGGAAAGTCGTTGCCACAATCCGCAATCCGAAATCCACAATCCGCAATTGGAGGGGAGGGGCAGGGCCGGGCATGATCCGCATCATCGCGGGCGAGTTCGGCGGGCGGCGCCTCAAGACTCCCGCCACCGACAAGGTCCGGCCGACCGCCGACCGCGTGCGCGAGGCGTGGTTCTCGATCCTGCAGCGGCCCGTGCGCGGCGCCCGGGTGCTCGATTTGTTCGCCGGCTCGGGAGCGCTCGGGCTCGAGGCCCTGTCGCGCGGTGCGGTCTCGGCCGATTTCGTCGAGGTGCATCGGTTGGCGCTCGCGGCCCTCAAGGCGAACATCGCGATGCTCAAGGTGGATGACCACGCCGTGATCCACCGCATAGACGCGCTCAAGTTCGCCGAGCGCCTCCCGCCCGGGCGCTACGACGTCGCGTTCGCCGACCCGCCGTACGAAGGGGGCCAGGCCGCGCGCCTCGTCGCGCTGTTCCGCATCAATCCCTTCGCGCGGATCCTCTCGATCGAGCATCCAGCGGACGCGCCGATCCCCGGCGACGACACGCGGCGCTACGGGGACACGGCCGTGACTTTCATCTACGCGCCATGACCAGCATTGCCGTGTACCCGGGCTCCTTCGATCCGGTCACGCGCGGGCACGAGGACCTGATCCGACGCGCGCGGCGGTTCGCGGACCGGCTCATCGTCGCCGTGGCGGTGAACACCGCGAAGCAGCCGCTCTTCACGCTCGACGAGCGGGTCGCGTTGATCCGGCGCGTCGTGGACGACCCTGCCATCGAGGTGCGCTCCTTCGACGGGTTACTCGCCGAGTTCGCGCGCGTCGCGGGCGCCACGTTGATCGTGCGCGGCCTCCGCGCCATCAGCGACTTCGAGTACGAGTTTCAGATGGCCCTCATGAATCGCAACCTGGCGCCGGGCATCGAGACCGTGTTCCTCGTCCCCGCGTTCGACCTGACGTATTTGAGCTCGAGCCTCGTGCGGGAGGTCGCCCGCTTCGGCGGTGACGTGTCGAGCCTCGTTCATCCCGCGGTGCAGCAGGCGCTCAAGAAAAAGCTCGGTCGGTGACGTTTCGCGATACGCTGTACGAGCGGGCCCGGCGCGCCGGCCGGCGCATCGTGCTTCCCGAAGGGAACGACGCCCGCGTGCGGGAAGCGGCAAAACAGATTGAAAGCCTGGGGATCGGGACCGTCCAGCTCCTGGAGGGTACCGCTCCCCGCTCCCCGCTCCCTGAGATGGTCAGCCTCCTCCGCACTCGGCATCCCCAGAAGTTCCCCACCGACGCGGCAGCGACGGAAGCCCTCCAGCATCCCCTGACCTTTGGTGCCGCGCTGGTCGGCTTGCAGCGGGCGGACGTCATGGTCGGCGGAGCGACATTTCCGAGTGGGGACACGATCCGCGCCGCGCTTTGGGCGGTGGGGATGGCGCCGGGGATCAGCACGGTCAGCGGTGCCTTTTACATGGTCCGCGGCGACACGGTGCTCACCTTCACCGACTGCGCGGCGGTCCCCGAGCCCACACCTGAGCAGCTCGCCGAGTCCGCCGTGGCCGCGGCCCGGGACCGCCGGCGCATCGTGGGGGACGAGCCGATCGTCGCATTCCTCTCTTACAGCACGAAGGGCAGCGCGGTGGGGCCGCGCGTGGAGCGCGTCCAGCGCGCCTGCGAGGTGCTCGGGGCTCGATCGCCCGATTTCGCCTTCGACGGGGAGTTGCAAGGTGACGCGGCGCTCGTTGCCGCCGTCGCGGCGAGCAAGGCCCCGGGGTCACGAGCCGCGGGCCGAGCCAACGTGCTCGTCTTCCCCGACCTTGACAGCGGCAACATCGGATACAAACTGGTGCAGCGACTGGGGGGGTGGGAGGCGATCGGTCCGGTCCTCCAGGGCTTGGCGCGACCCGTGTCCGACCTGTCGCGGGGCGCTACGGCCGATGATATTGTCGACACGGCGGCGGTCGCCGTCCTTCAAGCTGCGGGGGGGGAGCGTCCATGAGCTTCAGTCTCAAGAAGGACAAGCGGGGCGTGGTGGTGGTCGGTGTGGACGGGCAGCTGATTGTCGGCAACCGTCAGGAGCTGAAGCAGAAGGTGCTCGACGCCCTCGAGGGCGGCGGGGCGAAGTTCGTGATCGACTTCACGAAGACCGGCTACATCGATTCGTCGGGTCTCGGCGTCCTCGTCTCGCTCTCCAAGAAGATTCGCGAGCAGGGTGGGGACCTGCGGCTGTGCGGATTGAACGAAGACCTCCAGACGCTGTTCGAGCTCACCAAGCTCGACACGCTCTTTGCCATCGCCAAGACCCCTGAGGAGGCGCTCGGCGCGTTTTAGCGCGTGACGAAACCGCTGCGCCTCGCCCTCCGCCGCCGCGCGACAGGAAGCGAAACCGAGCTGTCGCTCGACGTGCCGAGCGACCTCGCGTATGTGGGGCAGGCGGTCGAGTTGATCGCCGCGGCGCTCCCGGGCGGCCTCCTGTCGGCTCGCCGTATCCGCTTCAACTTCCGCACCGCCTTGGCCGAAGCGCTCGCCAACGCCATCTCCTACGGCAATCGCCACGATCGGGCGCGCCTGGTCCGCGTGCGCGTTGAAGTCTCGCAGGATGCGGTCCACCTCCACGTGACCGATGAAGGCTCGGGGTTCAATCCCGCCCGGGTCCCCGATCCCACCAGCCCCGATCGCCTCGAGCGGGAGGATGGACGTGGGCTGTTCGTGCTCAAGAAACTCGTCGACCAGGTCGTGTTCAACGAGAAGGGCAACTCGGTGTGCCTGACGCTCCGGGCGGGGTAACGCGGCTCGACCGGCTGCTTCCCGTGCTCGAGCGACTCGCGGGCGGGCGGGTGCGGGTGTGGAGGGTGGAGGGCGGCCGGGCGAGGCCGGTGGCGGGGGTCGGAGCCCCCCCCGCCTGGACGCCGCCGCTCGATGGTGACCGTGCGGGCCGGCGATGGGACACGCCAGACGGCCCCGCGTGGTTCGAGCCGGTGCGGGACGTGGAGGGCGTGTGGCTGGAGACGGTGGAAGGCGGAGCGTCTCCCGCCGCGGTGCTGGCCGCCATCGTCGGGTCCGTGCTGGCGGCCGAGCAGGACGCGACGCAGGTCGCGGCCGAGCTCTCCGAGCGCTACGAGGAGATCGACCTGATCTACTCGATCAGCGAGATCCTCGGCCACACTATCCGCCTCGACGAGGCGGCCGAGCGAATCCTCCGCGAGGTGTCGACCGTGGTCGGCGCCCGGCGCGCCACGCTGCTGGTGTACAATCCGGAGCAGCGGGTGCTGCGCATCGTGGCGGCGCGCGGCATGAGCCCCGACGAAGCGGAGCCGATCGAAGTGGACGATCCCTGCTCCATCGCCGCGCGCGTGTTCCGCGACGGGCGCATCGTGAGCTACGATCCCACGGATTCGCAGGCGACCAACCCCGGGTGTCCCGAGGGTCGCAACTATCGAGGCCAGGCGTTCCTCGCCGTACCCGTCCTCTACGCGGCGCCCGGCGCCCGCCCCAGGCCGATCGGCGTGATCAACCTGACTGATCGCGAGGGCGAGGATGCCTTCACGGCGGGTGACCGCAAGCTGGTGGCTGCGATCGCGAACCAGATCGGCGCGGCGATCGAGAACGCCCGCCTCGTCGCGAAGGACCAGGGTCAGCAGCGCGTGCGTCGGGAGCTGGAGCTCGCGCGCGACCTCCAGATGAAGTTGCTTCCGTCGCCGCTGGTCATCGCGGCGCGGGTCGACGTGGCGGCGCGCTGCCGCCAGGCCGAGTCGGTGGGCGGCGATTTCTATAACCTCCTCAACCTGCGCGCCCAACGCCTCGGCGTCATGATCGGGGACGTCACGAGCCACGGTTTCGGCGCCGCGCTCATCATGGCGCAGGTCATGGCGGCGTCGGGCATCCATGCGGAGTCCGCCCAGACGCCCAGCGAAGTGCTGCGGCGCATCGAGGAGTCCCTCAAGGGCGAGCTCGCGAACACGGAGATGTTCCTGACGGTGTTCTATGCCGTGGTCGATCAGAAGGCATGCCGCATCACGTACGCCAACGCGGGTCACCCGCACGCGTTTCTCGTGTCGGCGCGGACGGCCGAGGCCTCGCGGCTCGAGGCCACCCGGCCGCCGCTCGGCCTCGCCACCGAGCCCGGTGAGGACGCATCGCGCGAATGGACGAGACGCGAAGCGATCCTCTGTCTCTTCACGGACGGCGTGGCCGATGCGCAGGGGGGGCGAGGCGATCGGTTCGGCGAAGAGCGCGTGCTGGGGCATGTCGCCAGGCTTAAGGATCGTTCGGCGCGTGAGATCCTCGAATCCGTGCACGCCGACCTGGCCGGGTTCACCGGCGGCGCCACACCGGCGGATGATCGCACGGTGGTAATTCTCAAGATGTGACGCCGAACAAACGGCTCGGCCAGCACTTCCTCACCGATCGCAACATTCTTGACCGCATCGTCGACGCGCTCGACCCCGCGCCCGGCGAGGTTGTGCTCGAGATCGGACCGGGGAAGGGGAGCCTCACCGAAGCCTTGCTCGCCCGCGGGCTAACGGTGATCGCTGTAGAAAAAGATCGCCGGCTGGCGGAGCACCTCCGGGACCAGGTGTCCGGTGTCCGGTGTCAGGTTGTCACGGGCGACGCGCTCAGGCTCGACTGGTATGCCTTGTCTTCCGAACACCAGACACCAGACACCGGACACCGTCTTAAGGTCATCGGCAACATCCCCTACAACATCACCTCGCCGTTACTCGAGAAGGCGCTCACGCCGCCGCTGCCGGAGCGGGTCGTCTTCCTCGTCCAGAAGGAGGTCGCCGATCGACTCGCCGCCGGGCCCGGGTCGCGCGTCTACGGCGCGCTCTCGGTGGGCGTGCAGGCGCAGTGCCATGTGGAGCGACTCTTCACCGTGCCTGCGGGCGCCTTCACGCCGCGACCCAAGGTTACGAGCGCGCTGGTTCGACTGACGCCGCTCCCGGATTCGGCGATCACGCTCGGTGAGGTGCCGGCGTTTCGCACGTTCGTCACCGCCTGCTTTGCGCGGCGGCGGAAGCAACTGCGTAACGTGCTGATGGGCGTGACCGGCCAATCCGCGGCGGTCGTGACTGCGGGTCTACGTGAGTTGGGCCTGGACGCCGCGGTCCGTCCCGAGACGCTCGGGCCCCCGGCGTTTGCTCGGCTCTTGCGGTGGAGCGCTCGATTGTGAAATAATTCACAATGCGGAAGATTTCTGAGAGCACGGTGCGACGGCTCTCGCTGTACCTGGGCTTTCTCGAGCAGTTCGCCACGCAGGGCCAGACGACGATCTCCTCCGCCGAGCTGGCCCGGCGCGGCGGCACCACATCGGCGCAGGTCCGCAAGGACCTCTCGTTCTTCGGCTCGTTCGGTAAGCGTGGCCTGGGCTACTCCGTGCCGGAGCTCACGGCCCGGATCCGCGACATCCTGGGGTTGCGACGCACGTACCGCGTCGTCCTCGTCGGAGCCGGGCGGATTGGCAGCGCGCTCGTTCAGTATCCCGGATTCCGTCAGCGTGGCTTCCACGTCACCGCCATCTACGACAAGGATCCCAAGAAGATCGGCACCGGTTGGAACGGCCTTGTGGTCCGGGACGTCCGCCACCTCGAGGCCGACTTGAACCGCGAGCCGAGTGACATCGCGATTGTCGTCACGCCGGCCGCGGCCGCTCAGGAGGTAGTGGATCGTTTGGTACGGAGCGGCGTGAAAGCGATCCTGAACTTCGCTCCGATACAGCCCACCGTGCCGCCCGATGTGGCCGTGAAGTCCGTGAACATGGCGTTGGAGCTCGAGACCTTGAGCTTCGCACTCGCGAACCGCTAACGCGCGGCTGTACGTGCTCTTAGCCGGGCCTCCGGCGCCCCGTTAGATTCCGCGCCATGGCGCGCGTCCACGTCACCTCCGAAATCGGCCCGCTCCGCGCGGTGCTCGTCCACACGCCCGGCCGCGAGCTCGTGGCCGTCACGCCCGGCAATCGCGAAGACTACCTGTACGACGACATCATCGACCTCGACCTCGCGCAGCGCGAGCACAAGCGGTTCGTGGCGGTCCTCGAGCGTTTCGCCCAGGTGTACGAGGTGCGCACGCTCCTGACCGAATTGGTGGCGCGGCCCGACGTCCGGGAGTTCCTCGTGACCCGCGCGCTCGAGGTGGTGCCCTCCGATGCGCTGGCGAAGCAGCTCGCGGCGCTCGCGCCCGAGGCGCTCGTCGGCCTGATGGTCGAGGGCGCGCTCGAAGAGGCGGGGCCGATCGCCAAGGCGCTGAACGAAAGCGGGTACGCGCTGCCCCCGCTCCCGAACCTCTTCTTCACGCGCGACGTGGGCATCGTGATCGGCGAGCACTCGATCATCGGCTCGATGCGCTACGGCGTCCGGTGGACCGAGGAACTGCTGGTGAAGGCCCTGTTCCGCTACCATCCGTGCCTCGAGAACGCCGGCATCCTGTACGACGGATCGGAGGAGAAGCGGAGCAACTACACGCTCGAGGGCGGGGACGTGCACCCCATGCGCCCGGACCTGCTGCTGCTCGGCTTCAGCGAGCGCTCCAGCCCGGCCGCGCTCGACCACCTGTGTGATCTCGTCTTCGAGCACTGCGGGGTGAGGGACGTGATCGTCGTCGTGCTCCCCAACGAGCGTACGGCGATCCACCTCGACATGATCTTTACGCAGCTCGATCGGGAGCTCTGCTGCGTGTATCCCCCGCACTTTGTCGGACCCGAGCGGCTCGCGGTGCTGCACCGGCGCAAGAAGTCGAAGGGCGTGAAAGAGATGCCAAACTTTTTCGCGGCCATGCAGGCGGTCGATCACCCGCTCGAACCGGTCTTTTGCGGCGGCGCGGATCGCTCGCTGCAGGAGCGCGAGCAGTGGTCGTCCGCCTGCAATTTCGTCACGGTGCGGCCGGGCGTGGCCGTGACCTACGCCCGGAACGAAGCCACGCTGCGCGAGCTCGAGCATGGCGGCTTCCGCACCGTGGCGGCCGTCAACCTCCTCACGGGCGAGGAGAATCTCGGAGACGACGAGCGCGCCGTGATCACGATGGAGGGCAGCGAGTTGGTCCGGGGTGGCGGTGGACCACGCTGTATGACCCTGCCGCTCCGGCGCGATGATCTCTGACGCCGGGGCCATCGAGCTCACGCGCTGCCGCTTTGCGGTCGTGGACGTCGAGACGACCGGTGCCCGCCCGGAGCGCGGTGGGCGGATCATCGAGGTAGCGGTGGCGATTCTCGAGGACGGCACCGTGCATCTGGCGTACGAGGCCGTGCTCGACCCGGGCAGCCCCATTCCCGTCTGGGTGACCCGCCTCACCGGTCTCAGCGAGCGCGACGTGGTGGGCAGACCCCGGTTCCAGGACGTGGCGACGGATCTCCGGCGCACCCTCGAGGACGGCGTCTTCGTGGCGCACAACGCTCGCTTCGACTGGCGGCATCTCGCGGCCGAATGGACCGCCGCGGGCGTCTCCGGACCGGGCGGCCGGCCGCTTTGCACCGTGAAGCTCACGCGGCGGCTCGTGCCTGCGCTGCGTCACCGTGGACTGGATCAGGTATCCGCCTTTTTCGGCGTGGAGAACCCGGCGCGGCATCGCGCGTTCGGGGACGCGCTCACCGCGGCCTACGTGCTGCGGTCGCTCCTGGGCTTGGCCCGGGACCGGGGGGCCGAGACGCTCCACGATCTCCTGGACCTGCACGATCGGCCGCGGCACTCCGCACTCCGCATTCCGCCCTCCACACCCGAATGAGCCCCACCACCTTTCGCGTCGGCCGCCTGACCTGCCACGCGCTCGACGGCGGGGCGCAGCACCTGGACGGCGGCGCGATGTTCGGCGTGGTACCCAAGCCGCTGTGGCAACGGCGGATCACTCCGGACGATCGAAACCGCATTCCGCTCGCGATGCGGTGTCTGCTCGTCGAGCACCCTGACGGCCTCGTGCTGGTGGACACGGCCTTGGGGAACAAGGAAGACCCCAAGTTCATGGACATCTATGGCGTGGACAACGCGGGACAAGGGGGGCGAACCCGCCTGGAAGACTCCCTGGCCAGCCTTGGCTACGCCCCGGAGGACGTAGGCTGGGTGATCAACACGCACCTGCACTTCGATCATGCAGGGGGCAACACCTACCGCGATCGCCGCGGGCAGGTGGCTGTGAGCTTTCCGCGCGCCCGATACGTGGTCCAACGGGGCGAGCTCGAGTTCGCCCGCCACACCAACGAGCGCACCGCGGCGAGCTACCTGCCGCCGAACTTTGAGCCGGTGTCCTTCACCCTGGTGGAGGGCGAGGTGGAGCCGCTTCCCGGGATCCATTGCTTGCCGACACCGGGACACGTCCCCTTTCACCAGTCCGTGCTCGTCGAAAGTGGCGGCGAGCGCTTGTGCTTCCTCGGGGATGTCGTGCCCACGAGCGCTCATCTGCCGTTGCCCTGGATCATGGGGTACGATCTCGAGCCGCTCGTTACGCTCGAATCCAAGCGACGCCTCTACGCTCGGGCGGAAGCGGAAGGGTGGCTCCTGTTCTTCGAGCACGACCCCGACGTGGCCGTCGGTCGACTCGCGCGCGACGGCCGGAGATTCGACCTTGTGGAGCCCGTTCGCGCGGGCTAAGTTACCGCCGACAATACGGTAAGCGGGCGCCGCGTGCGCCTCACCCGCTGCCTCTCCGGCGAGGAGAGTGCTCTAGGGTTGGGAGAGCGTGGTCCGTCGTCCGACAACGGATGACGGCCGACGTAACGCGGATTCCGGAGTGCTGGAATCCGTTTTTTTGTCCTTTGGCGAGGAGAATCACCACCTGGCGATCGAAAGCCCGAACAACAAAGCGCCGCGCATCCGGGTGAACCGGCAGATCCGGATCAGCCCACTCCGGGTGATCGCTCCTGACGGCGCGCAGCTTGGAGTGTTGACGGTCGAGGAAGCACTGGCCGCGGCCCAGGAGCGGGGTCTCGACCTGGTCGAGGTGGCGCCGCTCGCGCGACCGCCCGTCGTCAAGATCATGGATTACGGGAAGTTCAAGTTCGAGCAGGCCAAGGCGGCGCGCGCGGCGAAGAAAAAGCAGCACGTGATTCATCTGAAGGAAGTGAAGTATCGGCCGGGCATCGACGACCACGACTTCGCGTTCAAGACGCGCCACGCGCGTGAGTTCTTGCAGGACGGCAACAAGGTGAAAGTGACGATGATGTATCGCGGCCGGCAGATGGCCCACATCGACCTGGGGCGGGAAGTGCTCGACCGCGTCGCCCAAGAGCTGAAGGACGTGGCGAAGATCGAGCAGGATCCGAAACTCGAGGGCCGCAACATGTCGATGGTGCTGGCGCCGAAATGACGCTCGGTGTCTGGTGTCCGGTGTCTGGTTTCCGGACACCCGACACCGGACACCTGACACCGAAAGGTTTTGCCATGCCCAAGCAGAAATCCAAGCGCGCGCTTCGCAAGCGCGTCCGGTTGACGGCGACCGGCCGACTACGCCGCCATCACGCGTACAAGAGCCACCTGCTCACCCGGAAACACCCCAAGCGGAAGCGCCACCTGCGCAAGGGCACGCTCGTGTCGCATGCCGACGAACGCCGCCTCAAGCGGCTGCTGATGGCGTAAGGAGCGCCCATGCCTCGCGTCAAAAGCAACGTCGCGCGCCTGAAGCGCAAGAACAAAGTGATGAAGCTCGCCAAGGGCTACTTTGGCGGGCGCTCCAAGCTCTGGAAGGCGGCGAAAGAATCCGTCGAGCGTGCGCAGAAGTACGCGTACCGCGATCGACGCCGCAAGAAAGGCGACTTCCGCCGGCTCTGGATCACGCGCATCAACGCCGCCGCGCGGCTCCATCAGCTGTCCTACAGCCGCCTCATGAACGGGCTCCGGCGCGCAGGCGTCGAGATCAACCGCAAGGTCCTCGCCGATCTCGCCGTCCGGGATCCCGCGGCGTTCGAGCAGCTCGCGGAGGTCGCCAAGCAGGCCCTCTGACCATGCGCGATCTCCTGGCAGCCCTCGCCGAGCTGCGGGAGCGTCTGAAGGAAATTCCGCAGGCGGACGAACGCCGGCTCCCTGATCTCAAGACCGAGATCCTCGGGCGCAAGGCCGGCGCACTCACCAAGATTCTCGCGCGCGTCCCGAAGCTCGATGCCGCCGCCCGCAAAGAAGTCGGCGCGGCGGCGAACGCGCTGAAGCGCGAGTTCGAGGCCGCCGTCGATGCGCGCGAGCGCGAGCTGAAACGCGCCATCGCGAGCGTATCCGGCGTCGACCTCACGATGCCGGGCCGGCCGGCGTGGCGTGGCGGACTCCACCTGGTCACACAGGTTGTCGATGAAATCTGCGAGATCTTCCATGAGCTCGGGTTCACGCGCGCGGTCGGCCCCGAGATCGAGACCGAGCGGTACAACTTCTTCGCGCTCAATTTCCCGAAGGATCATCCGGCGCTCGACGCCCAGGACTCGTTCTACCTGGAGGGCGAGCTGCTGCTACGGACGCACACGTCCCCCGTGCAGATCCGCACGCTCGAGCAGTATCGGCCACCCATCCGGGTCGTGATTCCCGGTCAAGCGTACCGGCGCGACCCGTTCGATGCCTCGCATTCGCCGGTCTTCGAGCAGATCGAGGGGCTCGCCGTTGACGAGGGAATCACCTTCGTGGACTTCAAAGCGACCCTCGCGGCCTTCGCCCGAAGGTTCTTCACCGCGGACACGCGTGTACGGTTCCGACCCTCGTTCTTCCCGTTCACGGAGCCGTCCGCCGAAATGGACGTCCAGTGCCAGATCTGTCGCGGTGCGGGCTGCGCGACCTGCAAGCAGAGCGGCTGGATGGAAATCCTCGGCTCCGGCATGGTGCACCCCGCCGTGCTCGAGAACACCAGCGTCGACAGTGAGCGCTACAGCGGCTTCGCCTGGGGGATGGGTCCGGCGCGGATCGCCATGACCCGCCACGGCATTCCGGACATCCGGTTGCTGTACGAGAGCGACGTGCGGTTCCTGCAGCAGTTTGCCGAGGGCGCCCGGTGATCGTCTCGCGCCGGTGGCTCGAGGCGCTGCTCGGCCAGCCGCTCGACGCGCGCGACGCGGCCGAGCGTCTCACGTTGCATGCGGCCCCGGTAGATGCGGTCGTCCCGCTCCACCAGGAGTTGGGCGATGTCCTGATCGCCCGTGTGCTGGAGGTCAAGAAGCACCCGGACGCCGACCGCCTCTCGTTGTGCCTGGTAGATGCGGGCGGTGGGGCCCAGCCCGTCGAAGTCGTGTGCGGCGCGCCCAACGTGCAGGCCGGCAAGATCTATCCCTATGCCCCTGTCGGCGCCGTGCTGCCGGGCGGCCTCAAACTGGAGCGCAAGAAGATCCGCGGGGTGGAATCCAACGGCATGCTGTTGTCCGCCAAAGAGCTCGGCCTCGGCGCCGATCACTCCGGAATTCTCGAGCTCGACACGGCAGCCCCGCCGGGCGCGCGGTTCATTGACGCCGTGGGGATCGGCGATCACCAGATCGTGATCGACGTGCCGGCCAATAGGCCCGATCTCTTGTGTCACAAGGGAGTCGCTCGCGAGCTCGGCGCGTCGCTCGGCGCGCCGGTAAAGCTTCCGTCGATCCCGGGTGCTCGGGAGAGGAGCGCGGCGACGGCCGCCGAGGGCGGCGTCCCCTCCGGCCGGAGCCGCGCTTCTCGCCCGAGCGGGGCCGCCGGCCCGAGCGGGCGTGTCACCTCGGGCGTAGTCGACGGGGTCGAGGTCCGACTTGAAGATGCCGAGGGCGCGCCGCGCTACATGATCGCCGTCATCCGCGGGGTGAAAGTCGCGCCCAGCCCCGCATGGCTGGTCGAACGGCTGACCGCCGTTGGCCAGCGGCCGATCAACAACGTCGTCGATGCAACGAACTACATCCTGTTCGAGCTCAACCAGCCGCTGCACGCATTCGATCTGGCGCGTCTCGGCGGGCCCGCGGTCGTGGTCCGGCGGGCGCGCCCCGGCGAGAAGATCGTCACCCTCGATGGCGTGACGCGTACGCTCACGGCGGACATGACCGCGATCTGCGACGCGGAACGACCGACGATCATCGCCGGCGTGATGGGGAGTGCCGAATCGGAAGTCTCGGCCGACACCAGGGACCTGGTGCTCGAATGCGCGTATTTCCAGCCGACACGCATTCGCCGGACGCGTCGAGCCCTCGGACTCTCGAGCGAATCGAGCTATCGGTTCGAGCGCGGCATCGACATGCTCGCCATGCCGGACGCGGTGCGCCGCGCGATCGAGCTGATCCGGGCGGTCGCGGGCGGAGAACAGCGGGAGCCGGTCCTCGACTTGTGGCCGGAGCCCCAGCAGGAACGCACGATCTTCCTGCGCCCCGAGCGCGTCACCCACTTGCTCGGGACGGTGATCGAGCGGGTCGAGGTCGAACGGCTCCTCAGCTCGGTGGGCTTCTTTGTGGCGCCGAAGGACGCACGCCTGGCGGTGCAAATCCCCGGCTGGCGTCCCGACGTCACTCGTGAGGTCGACCTGATCGAAGAGGTCGCGCGGCTCAAGGGATACGATGCGTTCCCCGACGAGCTGCGCCCCTACCGGCCGGGGACCGTGCCGGACGCTCCGGAGGAGCAGGCACGGGCGCGCGTGCGCGAGCGGCTCGTGCGCGGCGGGCTGCTCGAGGCGCGCACCATTCCGCTCGGGCCATTGGACGGACCCGAGGCGGTCCCGATTCGGAACCCCCTGTCGGCGGACGAAGCACACCTCCGGCGGAGGCTCTTACCCGGGCTGATCCGGCGGGTGGAATTCAACTGGGCCAATCGAAATAGGGACGTCCGGCTGTTCGAGGTGGGGACGGTCTTCCGTGCGACGAGCGGGGAGCGGGGAGCGAGGAGCGGTTCTGTCCCGGAAGAATGGACCTCCGTTGCGGGCGTGCTGACGGGCGCTCGGCGCCCACCGCACTGGTCGGAGGGTGCGAAAGTACCTGATATGGACATATGGGACCTGAAGTACCACTTTGAGTTAGCCGTTAGCGTAGCCGCTCCTGCGTGTGAGGTGCGGCCGGCGAGGGGGGGGGCGCCGGGTTGGGAGGCCGTGCAACCGGGCAGTAGTGAGGTGGTGGGCTGGTCGGGCCCGCTGGAGGCGGATCTGCCGGCGTGGGCGGCGCCGCTCTACGGGTTCGAGGTCCGTCTGTCCGGGGTCGAGCGCCTGCCCGTCGCCTATCGCCCGCTTCCGGTGCAGCCCCCAGTCGAGCGCGATCTCGCCCTGGTGCTTCCACCGGACGTCACGGCCGAAAGCGTGGGCGGTGTGCTCCGACGGGCAATGGCGCCGCTGCTCGAGCGGCTCCAGGTGTTCGACGAGTATCGGGGCCCGGGGATCCCGCCGGGTTACCGCAGCGTGGCTTGGCATTGCACGTTCCGCGACCCTGTTCGGACGTTGCGAGAAGCGGACGTGGACGCGCTTCAGAAGCGGGCTCTCGCTGCGTTGGAGGATGAGCTTGGCGTACGACGGAGAGAGATCTGATGCGCCGGTGCTCGACCAGCTCGAGACAATCCTTCGCCATGTGGCGGACGAGCTGGCCTTGTGGCGCGCGCGGGCCGTCAAGGCCGAAGCCGAGCTGAAGGAGAGCGGCGGGGCGGGGCGGGGATCCGCGGTGAAACTGGATCCCGAGACGCGAGTGCGCGTCGCCGATCTGGAGCAGGAGAACAAGACGCTCAAGCAGCGGGTGGAGGCCGCGCGCACGCGCGTGCAGGACTTGCTCTCACGGCTGACGTTCCTTGAGGAGCAAGCGCGAGAGACGGCCGGAGGCGGCGGGCGAGTGGGCGCTGGGGGGGGTGGGGGGGGTGGGGCCGGTGGGGGCACGGCGTCCGGCGCTGCTGGTGGGGGCGCTTCTGGAGAGGCGGCGCGGTGAGCACCAAGAAGCACGCGGTCAAGGTCATGATCGGTGGCGAGGAGTACACCGTGCGGTCCGACCTGCCACCGGAATACACGCGTGAGGTCGCGTCGTTCGTCGACCAGGCGCTCAAAAAGGTGCTGTCGCAGGGACCCATCGTAGAGACGCACAAGGCCGCGATCCTCGCGGCCCTCGACATTACGAACGAGCTGTTCCAGGCCAAGAAGGGCGAACGGGAGGTCGCGGCGCGCCTCGCGGCGCTCGCCGATGACCTCACCAAGCTGCTCCCGCCTGGCAAGCGCAAAGCGGTCGTCGGTCAGGCGTAGACGAACGATCTCGCTCCGCCACCCGCGGAGCGATGCTGGAGATAGATCCTATGACGAACTGGCTGGTAATTCTTTCGGCCCTCGCGGGCGGTGGCGTGGCCGCGGGGCTCGCGTTCTATATCGTGGGACGGCGGGTGGAGCGGCGGGCGGCGGAGGCGGCCGCCCGAGCGGCGGCGGCGGAGAGCGAGCGACTGCTCGCGGACACGCGCCAGCGGGTGGTGCTCGCGGCCAAAGAAGAGCTCATCGCGGCGCGCGAGGCGTTCGAGGAAGATGCAAGTCGCCGGCGTCGCGAGAGTGAGCGACGCGAGCAGACGCTGGAGCAGCGGCAGAGCGGGTTGGACGAGCGGGAGCGGGCGCTCGACGGTCGTGGGCGCGCCGTCGGAGAACGCGAGCGGGCGCTGACCGCCGCGGAGCTCGAGGCGCGCTCACGGCTCGAGAAGATCGCCGGCTTGACCGCCCAGGAAGCCAAGCAGGAGCTGCTGCGGCGCCTGGAAGACGAGGCGCGCAACGAGGCCGCCGCGCTCGCGCGAGACCTGAAAGAGCAGGCGCGCAAGAGCGCGGACAAGGAGGCGAAGAAAATCCTCGCCCTCGCCATCCAGCGGCTCGCGCCCGAGTCTACCGCCGAATCCACGGTCTCCGCGGTCGCTCTCCCGTCCGACGAGATGAAAGGCCGAATCATCGGCCGCGAGGGACGGAATATCCGCGCATTCGAAGCGGCCACCGGTGTGGACGTCATCATCGACGACACGCCAGACACGGTCGTGGTCTCGTGCTTCGACCCGGTGCGCCGCGAGGTCGGTCGCCTCGCGCTCGAGCGCCTCATCACCGACGGGCGCATCCACCCCGGGCGCATCGAAGAGGTGGTGGAGAAAGCGCGCGGGGAGGTCGACGCCTCGATCGTCGAGGCGGGCGAGCAGGCGGTCTACGAGACGGGCATCAAGGGGATGCACCCCGAGCTCATGAAGCTCGTCGGCCGCATGCGCTACCGCACGTCCTACGGGCAGAACATCCTCGAGCATTCGAAAGAAGTCGCCTGGCTCGCGGGGATCATCGCGGCGGAGATCAAGCTCGATGTGCAGCTCGCCAAGCGCGGGGCGCTGCTGCACGACGTGGGAAAGGTCCTCACGCACGAGCACGATGGCACGCACGTGCAGCTCGGCGTGGAGGTGGCGACCAAGTACGGTGAGCACCCCACGGTCATCAACTGCATTGCCGCGCACCACGACGACGTGGCGCACGAGAGCCCCATCAGCGTGATCGTACAGGCCGCCGATTCCGTCTCGGGATCGCGGCCCGGCGCCCGGCGCGAGGCGTTTGAAACCTACGTCAAGCGCCTGACACAGCTCGAGCAGATCGCCGCCGAGTTCGCGGGCGTGGAGAAAGTCTTTGCGATTCAAGCCGGGAGAGAGGTTCGCGTGGTCGTCACGCCCAACGCGATCGACGACGGGAAGGCGAGCGAGCTCTCCGAGCAGATCGCGCGCAAGATCGAGCGGGACCTCCAGTACCCCGGACAGATCAAGGTCGTGGTCATTCGCGAGACGCGCGCGGTGGACTTTGCCCGCTAAGCTGATCGATGGAACCGCCATCGGCGGCGCGATGCGGGCTGAGCTGCAGGGGGAGATCCGCACGCTGGCGGCGCGGGGCGTCCAACCGGGGCTCGCAGCGGTCCTGGTCGGGAGCAACCCAGCGTCCGCCACCTACGTCCGGATGAAGGGGAAGGCCTGCGAGGAGGCGGGCCTGCATCACGAGACCATTCGCCTGCCGCAGGAGACGAGCGAGGCCGAGCTGCTCGCGCTGATCGACCGCCTGAACGCCGACCCCAAGATCCACGGCATCCTCGTGCAGCTCCCGCTCCCCAAGCAGATCGACACGCAACGCGTGCTGCGCCGCGTCACGCCCGCGAAGGACGTCGACGGTTTCCATCCCGAAAACGTCGGCAAAGTGTCGGTCGGGGACCCCACCGGCTTCCGTCCCGCGACCCCCTATGGGGTCCAGCAGCTGCTGTTGCGGAGCGGCGTGGAGACGACCGGTCGGCATGCCGTGATCGTGGGCCGCTCCAACATCGTGGGCCGGCCGATGGCCGCGCTGCTCCTGCAGGACGGTCCCGGCGGCAACGCGACGGTCACCGTGTGCCATTCCCGCACACGCGAGATCAAGACGGTCACCCGACTCGCCGACATCCTGATCGTGGCGATAGGGAAACCGGAGTTCGTGACGGGGGAGATGATCAAGCCGGGCGCGGTCGTGGTCGACGTGGGGACGAACCGCGTCGACGATCCGACCACGAAGCAAGGCTATCGCCTCGTCGGCGACGTGAAGTTCGCCGAGGCCAAGCTCGTGGCCGGCGCCATCACGCCGGTGCCCGGTGGCGTCGGCCCCATGACCATCACGATGCTGCTGTACAACACCGTCCAGGCGGCGCGCCAATGGACTCGTACGCAAGCCTAGACCTGTTCGCGGCTGTCTCGCCCGAAGGCGCATGGACGGTCACGCAGGTGACGCGACGCGCGCGCGCGGTCGTGGAGGCGGGGCTCGCCCCGCTATGGGTCCGCGGCGAGATATCTGGCTTCAAGGCGTGGCAGAGCGGTCACTGGTATTTCACGCTGCGGGATCGCGGCGCGCAGATCCGCTGTGTGATGTTTCAGAAGGACAACCGCAGGCTCCCGACGGCTCCGGCGGACGGCCTGCAGGTGTTCGTCTTCGCCCGCCCGACCATCTGGGAGGAGAAGGGCGAGTTCCGGCTGACCGTCGTGGATCTCCTGTCGACCGAAGCGGGCGGCTTGTGGCAGCTCGCGTTCGAACGGGCGAAGGCCGCCCTCGCCAAGGACGGGCTCCTCGATCCAGCACGGAAACGGCCTCTCCCACCGTATCCCCTCCGCATCGCCGTCGTCACCAGTCCCGACGGAGCGGCCCTGCGTGACATCATCGCGGTGGCGGGGCGGCGCTGGCCGGTCGCGGAGCTGCTCGTCGTCCCCACGCGGGTGCAAGGCGACGGTGCGGAAGACGAGATTTGCGCCGCCCTCGGCCTGGTGTGTCGCCTCGAGGGGATCGAGCTCGTCATCATCGGACGCGGCGGTGGCTCGCGGGAAGATCTCTGGACCTTCAACCACGAGCGCGTCGCCCGCGCGGTCGCGGCGCTGCCCATGCCCGTGGTCTCCGCCGTCGGGCACGAGACGGATGTGACCCTCTGCGATCTCGTCGCCGATCTGCGGGCGCCCACGCCCTCTGCGGCCGCCGAGTCGGCCACACCGGATCGCGGCGAAGTGCTGGTCGAGCTGGATCACCTCGGCACGCGGTTGGCGCGCGCGCTGGTCGGGCGGTCGGGCCGAATGACCGAGCGCCTGGCGCGCGGCTTCGACCGGCTCACGGGAGCACTCGAGCGCCGGCTGGAGCGTCACACGCACGAGCTGGCCGCGCTGGCGGGCCGCCTCGACGCCTTGTCGCCCCTCAAGATCCTCGACCGCGGATACGCCGTGGCGCGCGATTCGCAAGGTCGGGTGCTCAAGCGGGTGGCGCAGTTCACCAACGGCCTCGCGTTCCGTCTGCGTGTCACGGATGGCGAGGTGAAGGCCCGCGCGGGGGAGTCCTAGTCGTGCCACCCTCGTCACGCGGGCGCGAGCCATTGACCTTCGCCGAGCAGCTCGATCGGCTGGAGGAGATCGTGCGCCGCCTCGAGGGCCAGGACTTGAACGTCGATCTGGATGAAGCGCTGAAGCTGTTCGAGGAGGGCGTGGAGCGGCTGCGGGAAGCCCGCGAGCGGCTGACCGCCGCCGAGGCGCAGGTCAAGCAGGTGCTTGCCGATCGGGCGGGCAATTTCAAGGTCGAGGACTTCGACGCCTAACCGCGGCCTCGAGGCGTACCTCGCGGACGCCCGCGCTCGAGTCGACGTCGCCCTCGAGGCGTGGGGTGCGCGCGCCGGAGACTGGTGGCCCGCGCCTCTCCCGGCGGCCATACGCTACAGCCTCCTCTCGGCCGGCAAACGTTTGCGACCGACGCTCGTCTTCGCTTCGGCCGAAGCGATCGGCAGCGGTGGCGGCGGCACGGCTCCCGGCATGGCGGAGCTCGCAGCCGCGGTGGAAGTCGTGCACGCCTACTCGCTGGTGCATGACGACCTCCCCAGTATGGACAACGATGATCTCCGCCGTGGGCGACCGACTACGCATCGGGCGTTCGACGTGGCCACAGCGACGGTCGCGGGCTACCACATGGTGGCACTCGGCGCCCGTGTGCTCGCCGCGGGGATGACAGCGCTCGACCTCGAGCCCGAGCGGCGACGGGCCGTGGCCCTCGAGCTGTTTCGGGCGGCGGGGGCGGGGGGAATGATCGGCGGCCAGGCCCTGGATCTCGAGGCTGAGGGACGCGGCGGAAGCCTGCCAGCGCAGGAGCTCGAGGACGTGCATCGTCGCAAGACCGGCGCCCTGATCGCCGCGGCGTGTGTCATCGGCGGCCTCGCGACGGGCGCGCCGCCGGGGCCCTGCGAAGCGCTGCGTGGCTACGGCGCCGACGTGGGCCTCGCGTTCCAGATCTACGATGACGTGCTCGACGCCACGGCCACGTCCGATCAGCTGGGGAAAACCGCTGGGAAGGACGCGGCGGTCGCCAAATCGACCTTCGTGACGCTGCTCGGCGTGGGCGCCGCCCGGGCGGAGGCCGAACGGCTGGCGGCGCGGGCGGTAGACCGGCTGCGGCAGGCGGGGTTAGCTTCTCCTACGCTCACCGACCTGGCGGACTATGTCGTCACGAGGCCCAACTAAGACGTCCCCCCCCGCTCCGCTGCTCGAGGTCATCCGGGGACCGGACGACGTCAAGCGGCTCGGCCGCGATCAGCTGCAGCCCCTCGCCGACGAGGTCCGCGACCGATTGATCGATGTCGTGTCGCGGACGGGAGGCCACATTGGCGCGGGGCTCGGCGTCGTGGAGCTCACGGTGGCGCTCGCCTATTGCTTCGACTCTCCCCGCGACAAAATCGTGTGGGACGTGGGGCATCAGGGATACCCCTGGAAGATTCTGACCGGCCGTAACGATCGCCTCCCCACCTTGCGCCAGTCCGGGGGGCTGTCCGGCTTCCTGCGACGGAGCGAGAGCCCGCATGATCAGTTCGGGGCGGGGCACGCCGGGACCGGTCTGTCGGCTGCCTTCGGCATCGCGATGGCGCGCGACCTCCTCGGCGAGCAGTACAAGGTCGTCGCGGTCGTGGGCGACGGTGCGCTGACCTGCGGGCTCCCCTACGAGGCGATGAACAACGCCGGTCATTCGGGCCGTGACATCATCATGGCGCTGAACGACAACGGGATGTCGATCGCCCCGAATGTCGGCGCCATCAATCGATACCTGGGCTCCATCATCGCCAGCCCCATCACCGTGCGAATCCGCGAGCGGGTGAAGGGTCTCATCGAATCGGTCTCGCACCTGGTGGGCGGTCAGAAGCTCGTGCACTTCGCCAAGACACTCGAGGAGAGCATCAAGAATCTCTGGTCGCCGGGAATGCTGTTCGAGGAGCTCGGCTTCCGCTACTTCGGCCCGATCGACGGGCACAACGTCGCCCAGCTCGTGCAGACCTTCGAGCTCGTGAAGACGCTCAAGGGGCCGCGGGTCGTGCACCTGATCACAGAGAAGGGCAAGGGGTTCCCGCTCCCCGAGCCGGATACGGAGAAGTACCACGCGCGGGCTCCCTACGATCCCGTTACCGGAGAGCTCCGTCCCGTGAAGGCGGGGCCACCACAGTGGACCAAGGTGTTCGGGGAGGCGCTCACGGAGCTTGCGGGCGAGTATCCCAAGCTCGTGGCGATCACCGCGGCGATGCCGTCCGGGACCGGGACGAGCATCTTCCAGAAGAAATGGCCCGAGCGTTTCTTCGACGTCGGGATCGCGGAGGCGCACGCGACCACGTTCGCGGCGGGGCTCGCGACCCAGGGCATCCGCCCCGTAGTGGCGATCTACTCCACGTTCCTGCAGCGGGCCTACGACAGCATCATTCACGACGTCGCGATCCAGCAGCTCCCTGTCATCTTCTGTCTCGACCGGGCCGGCATGGTGGGCGAGGACGGTCAGACGCACATGGGGCTGTACGACATCGCGTACCTCCTCGCCGTCCCCCACATGACGGTGACCGCGCCGAAGGATGGTGCCGAGCTGATCGGACTGCTCCGCTGCGCGCTGGAGCACACGGGCGGACCGTTCTCACTTCGCTACCCTCGCGACAAGGCTCCGGGTGAGGCTCCGCATGCGGCCGAGGTCGCGCCCATCGGTTACGGCACGTGGGAGACTCTGCGCAAAGGACGCGAGTGCGCGTTGCTGGCGGTTGGGACTATGTGCCAGCCGGCGCTCGCCGCCGCGGAGGAGTTGGTCCGCGAGGGACTAGACGTGACCGTCGTGAACTGTCGCTTCCTGAAGCCAGTCGATCGCGAAACCCTCGATGCCGTGCTGCGCACACACCGTTTGCTCGTCTCCGTGGAGGACGGCACGGTGACCAACGGGTTCGGGGCGTATCTCGCCGGTCTCGTCGAAGGAGTGGCGCCGGAATGCCGCGTCGTGGCGCTGGGCGTACCGGACGGCACCTATGAGCATGCGCCGCGGGCGCAGCAACTGGCCGAGGTCGGGCTGACCGGTGCTGGGATCGCGACGCGGGTGCGGGCATTGGCCGCCGAGGAATCGCTCACCCACTCATGAACGTCGGGGTCGTCGGCAACCCGAGCTACCGCGATCTCAAGACGATTCTCGCGCATCTGGCGCAGGTGGCGCCGCGCGTGGGCGTCTCCCTCTTCACCGAAGCGCAGATCGGCCCCTTGTGGCCGGCGCCGGCGCCGCCGGCGCTCGAGCGAGCGTCACCACTCGATTGTCTCGTGACCCTCGGCGGCGACGGCACGTTGCTGCGCGGCGCGCGCACGCTCGACTCGGCGCCAGCGCCCACACCAATCCTGGGCGTCAATCTCGGTCGCGTGGGTTTCCTCACCACGGCCACGTCGCAGACGCTCGACTGGGCGCTCGATGCCCTGGTGCGGCGGGCGTACGCGACCGAGGCGCGTCTCGCCCTTGCGCCGTTCATCGAGAACAAGGAAGGGAAGAGCCGCGCCGAGCCGGTCGTATTGAACGACGCGGTCGTACACAAGGGCGGAGTCGCGCGCGTCATCCGGCTGCGCGTCTCCGTGGACGGCGATGAGCTCGGGCAGTATTCCGCCGATGGCATCGTGATCGCCACGCCCACCGGGTCGACCGCGTATGCCCTGTCCGCCGGAGGCCCGATCGTCGTTCCGACCGTCGACGCCATCGTCGTCGCAGCCATTTGCCCGCACACGCTCGCCGTGCGCCCGCTCGTGGTCCCGGCGGACGCGGCGGTCACGGTCGAGCCGATCCCCCCGTGGACCGAGGACGTCCTCGTCTCGTTCGACGGCCAGGTCGGCACCACCATGCGCGCTGGTGAACGGTTGGTAGTGAAGCGCGCCGCGCGGCCGGTCCTGCTGGTGCGGCTCGGGCCCGAGGGCTTTTTCGCGCGGATGCGCAAGAAGCTCAACTGGGGCGACCTCTCCGACCGCGAGCGACGGTAGTGCTCACGGAGCTGCGCGTTCGCGACTTGGCCGTCATCGCCGACGTCACGCTCCCGCTCACCCCTGGTCTCAACGTCCTCACGGGGGAGACCGGTGCTGGGAAATCGATGTTGGTGGATGCTCTCGCGTTGCTGCTCGGCGAGCGCGCCTCGGCGGACGTCGTGCGCCCCGGCGCCGCGAAGACCGTCATCGAGGGGGCCTTCGAGTTCACCTCGACCATCTTCAACCGACCTCCACCACCCTTCACCAGCCTCGGAGTTGACCTCGAGGACGGGCGGCTGATTCTCAAGCGCGAGATCACGGCGGAAGGGCGTTCCCGTGCCTGGGTGAACGGCAGCCCGACCACCGTGGGCGTGCTCGCGCAGCTCGGCAGCGTGCTGGTGGACCTGCACGGCCAGCACGAGACGCAGTCCCTGCTCAGACCCGACGCGCAGCGCGACATCCTGGATGCGTTTGCCGACGCCGCCGTGGAGCGTGCCGCCGTGCGGGACGCCCACGAACGGCTCCACGAGTTGGAGCATCGTGAGGCGGAGCTCACGGCGAAGCGTGAGGAAGTCCGCCAGAAAGCGGACTACCTCCGTCACGTGGTGAGCGAAATCGAGCGCGCCGCGCCGCAGGTCGGGGAAGCCGAGGCGTTGGAAGTCGAGGCCAAGCGTCTTGGTCATGCCGACGAGCTCGGGCGTCTGTCCCGCGAGCTGGGCCAGGCCCTCGATACCGCCGGCGTGGCGCGGGCCGCAAAGCTGTTCGCGGGCCTCACGCGCCTCGACCCGTCCACGGGGAAATGGCAGGCGCTCTTTGACGGGGCGTTCGCGAACTTGGAGGAGCTAACGCAGGCCGCCCGGGACTACGCCGCTGGCATCGAGAACGATCCGGGCCGCCTGGCGGCGGTCGAGCAACGGCGGGACGTGTTGTTCCGGCTCGCCCAGAAGTACGGGCCGACCCTTCCCGATGTGCTGGCGACGCGCGACCGCTCCGCACGAGAGCTCGAGCTTCTCGATACGGCTGATCTCGATCTCCGGAACATCGCAGAGCAACGGGAGCGCGCGGGCGCCGATTTCTCGCGGGCGTGTGCCGCGCTCACCGCAAAGCGCACGCGTGGCGCCACCCGACTGGCAGCGGCAGTAAACAAGCTGCTGCCCGCACTCGGCATGCCCGGCGGTCGGTTCGCGGCACGGACGGTACCACTCGCTGCTCCCCGCTCCCATGGTGCGGAGGACGTGGTCTTCGAAGTTCAGTTGAACGCGGGGCTCGACTCCCGCCCGCTCGCGAAAGTTGCGTCCGGAGGGGAACTATCGCGGCTGATGCTGGCACTCAAGGTCGTCCTCGCCGAGCACGATGCCGTGCCGGCATTGGTCTTCGATGAGGTGGATCAAGGGATCGGCGGTGAAGTCGGCGGCCGCGTGGGCGAGGCGCTCGCGACCATCGCCGGCGGCCAACGAGCGGGCCGGCAGGTCCTGGTCATCACCCATCTCCCGCAGATCGCGGCGTACGCCCACCATCACCTCGTGGTCGCGAAGGGGGCCCGCGGCGGGATCGCGACCAGCGACGTCCGCGTCGTCGGCGGAGAGGAGCGCACGCGAGAGCTGGCGCGCATGCTCGGCGACCCGGACATGAAGTCGGCGCTCGGCCACGCGGCCGAGCTGGTCAGAAAAGCTTCTTCGACGTCCGAAAAACGATCCGGTACACCGTTGCCGCAGGGACGATCCCCCCGCCGCTGACCGTCTGCTCGATCGAAAGGCCGCCCTCGACCATCGGGGCGTGATAGGTCATCGCAAACCCGAGGCGCACCCAGCGCTGCGCCGTGCCGGCATCGAGCACACTTGCAGGCAAACCGACAAGCGCCGAGTCCTGAGGCGACTGGTAGCTGTAGTGATCGCGTGCTTTGGAGAAGTAGCCCGCCGTGAAGCCCGCCGCGAACTCATGGGAGAGATTGATCAGGGGCGCGACGTCGATGCCCAGGTAGTCCCCCGGGTCCCACCGCAGGTTCGCCGTGGCGGTCGCGGGCACGAGTAACGCATCCCACGGCGCCACGCGCTGGATTCGTGTGCCGGGTTGCTGCAGCCCGGCGCGGACCGCGACGTTGAGCCACAGCGGGCCGGCCACGAGCTCCTGCGTCAGCTGGCCTTCGAGATCCGTCTGGTGATCGCCGATCGACTGTCGCAGCCAATCGTTGGCCGAGTCGCGGGCTCCCGTCGGCAGCCGCACGAGCGCCTGCGCCGCGGCGGCGTAATGCGTACCCGCCACGATGCGGTACTTGGCTGCGAGCTCCACGTCACCCAGGCCGTACCGCCAGCTGCTGCGGAATGGGAGGCCCGCGTACCCAAAGCCGATGCCCGTGTTGTCGAGCATCGCGGCTTCCACGTGCGAGCCCGTGAGGCTGTCTGGTGAGAACGTGAACGCCGAGTCGAATCCCGTGACGCCGAGCGAATCGAGGGCACGCTGGATGCGCGCGACGGTGCTGTCGATGGCCCTGCCGGCGGCCGAGCTGTCGCGCGGCACGAAGGGAGCGATGGCAACAGCCCGGAGCGCATCACGGATCGCGCTCCACTGGCCGCCGGTGCTCAGACTCGCGCACGACGGACTCAGCGCGCAATGCGCGAGCGCGGTGTCGAATTGGGCGAGGAACACGGCGTTCGCGGCGGCCCCACTCAGGAGCCGGGGGTTGAGGCCAAGATTGCCTCCGTTGCTCGACAGCTGGAACGACGTGCGGGTCGCGAGCCGCACGAGCGGCACCAGCAGACTCACCGACAGTCGATTCGTGAGGCCCAGCTCGGCTTTGACGGGATACGAGCGGCGCTCCTGGCGCACGCTCAAGAGCCCCTGGCCGAGGTTCGCCACGAAAGAGGCAAGCCCGCTTGCGACACGGACATTCTGCTGCATGCTGGCGATGGCGGGGATGTACCGACCGCCGACCGAGTCGCCGCTGAGCCCGGCGCCGAGCCGCAACCGACCGGCGGGCGTGAACTCGTCGTTCCAGGTCATGACCTGAGGGTCGAAGGTCACGCGGAGTATTCCGCGCGCCGGTACGTCCGTGCGCTCGACGGCCTGGGCGACGAGTACCCGCCCCGGTGTCAGGGCGGCGCTCGCGAGCAGGGCCAGGACGAAGAGTGTGGAGGGTCGCATTAGCGAAACGGCACCCGCCGAAAGGCGGATGCCGTGTTCGCTACCCCCGACGGCGGGTGAGGTTCGCGTCAGGGGATGGCCGGAATCGCGGAGTGATAGAAGGCGTTGATCGCCTGCTGCAGCGACTGCGCGACGAGCTTCTGCGTCGACGTGCTCGGATGAACCCCGTCGCGGCTGACCGCCGTGCCGAACGGTGCGGTCGTCGAGTTCGGATCCGGTGGGAAGGCGGGGAACGGCCGGATGGCCCCTGCCTGGGCGAGCGTCTGGAGCAGCGGGTTGGGGTCGACGAACAACCAATTCCGCGCCGTCGCGGCGGCCTGAATCGTCGCGTTGTATTGGGCCACGGTGCTGATCATGTTGACCGCTTCGGGCACGGAGATCACGTGGTAGTTCGAGCAATCGAGCGTTTGCGGGGTCCCGCCTGCTGCCGCCTCGAGAATAGGCGCGCCGTAGTGGATGGGCACCAACACCCTCACGGTGTCCCCCGGAGCGATCACGAGGCTGTCGAGGCAATTGTCGAGCACCGTCAAGGTCGGGATCGACGCCGAAGCGGCTTTATAATACCGTCCCTGCGACACGTAAGGCGCGCCCGCCACCTGGACCACACCGATTAGCGCGCCGCCCTGAACGCTGCCGAACGAGTCGATGCTGTCCATCAGGGCGTTATACTGCGTGGCGAATGTCGCCGGGGGTGTGATGTCGGCGGCTTGCCCGGCATCCCCGGTGTCGAGGATCGCGCCAAGGACATCGTTGTTGCCGATCCACACCGTGACGAAAGTGGGGAGAACCTCTCGCGCCCGCTGCAGCTCCGTGCGACCGCCCAGTAAGAACAGCTTGTAGGCATCGGTGGCCGCCGCCGGGGGTTGAGGCGGACCGTAGTTCGTGTTGAGGAGCTCCAGCACGCTTGCGCCGGGGAAGGCCACGTTGTTGAGCAAGGTCGGTACGTTTTTCCGAAGCGCGCAGAACGTGTCCGGGAGCCCGCCGACCCGTGTCGGCGGATTCGTGAAGATATTCGTGATCGGCGGGGGGCACCCGGGGTTGTTGAGGCTCGGGTAGTTGAACGGCGTTTGCATAGCGCGGGCGAGCAGGACCGGATACGCCAGCGCTTGCGTCGAGTCGCTCAGACCAAACGACTGGATGCCCGCCGTAATGCTGTTCCCGAAGGAGACGTAGCGCGCGAACATCGCTCCACCCGCGTACTGCGGCGGCGTGGGCGTGAACAGGTCGTCGCTCTCGCACGCGACGGCGATGAGTGTCAGGCCGAGGCAGGCGGATAAGAAGACGTGGCGTGATGTCACGGTCAGGCTCCGTCAGAACGTGTAGGCCAGGGACAAGCCGACGAGATGGGCGGAGAACGAATACAGGCCATTGTTGAGCGCGATCAGCTGGTCCGCCGTCGCTCCACTCAGATCCCGCGTCCTGCCCCGCCGGTCGTTCTGCTTGATGAACTGATACGCGAAATCGACCGACCACTTCGGCGTGAGCGCGACTCCAGCTCCTGCCGTGATCTCGTTCCGCGAGCCCTCGGGCAGCAGGGGGGTGACCGTCTCCGGTGGAGCCGCCGCGGTATTGTACAGGTACCCGCCGCGCAGCGTGAGTTTCGCGTTCTTCACCCACTCGGCACCCAGCCGGAAGTCGCTCGTATTGTTGTAGTACGTATTGAGCACCTGCGAGGGCGTTGCCGGGTTGGCGAAATTGATCGGCAACGCTGCGAACCGTTTGCCCCACCGCGTGAACTGGTAGTCGCCGTACAGCGTCCAGCCGGTCTGCGGCTTGAAGGCGACGCCGAACACGACCTGCTCGGGATTCGTGATGGTCGTCGTTACCGCCCCGCTCGGGAGGAGCGACGGGAAGAGCGGCTGCAGCACCGCGTCGACCGGCGTGCCGGCCGGAATCGGACCAAACGCCACCGGTATGATGATCCCAGTCGGGACCTGCGTGAACGTGGCCGTGCCGGAGTAGTCGATCTTCGCATGCATCAAATACCGACCACCGATCGACCAGCGGTCGTTCACTTTGATGATGCCCCCGAAGTGTGCGCCTGTCACTTGCGTGTGACTCGCCTCGAGGTGCGCGTTCGCGAAGCCCGTGCCGGGCGCGATGCCAAGCTGCGCGGCCGTTGTACCGGGAGGCAAGCCTGGCAGCGGCAGCACCTGCGGCGCGAGATCGATCTGCTGGTTCAACTCCACGTGACCGCTGACGATGTCCAATCCTACGCCCAACGAGAGCCAGGGCGTGACCTGATAGGCCACGCTGGGCTGGATATAGACGTTACGAATGATGTTGTCGTAGCCGGTGAACCGACCGTCGAAGCTCAGAGGCCAACGCGTCTCGAGCCCATAGGGGGCGAATAACCCGATACCCACGCCCAACTTCGGCGACGCCCCGTACGCGACGTACACGCTCGGCACCGGAATCCACGGGTTGTCCAGGTCTGTTTTCGCCTGCGTCGCGTCGCTCGTGAAGTTGCCCAGCGCCTTGATGAGCGTGCCGCCGGCGCTCACGTGCCACCCCTTGAGCCCTGCGAGACCCGCCGGATTGAAGAAGACGGCCGAACCATCCGGGCAGGGGGCCGCCACCCCGGTGCCCGCGCGGGCCATCCCGCAGGCCCCGAGCTCGTAGATCCCGAACCCCTGGGCCCCCAGCACCGCCGGAGCGCCGATGAGCAGTGAGAGCGCAAATCCCACGGACTGCCGCATACGTTTTGTCTCCGGGTGGCTTTTTTCGATGAGATGGTGGAATCGGCTGGTACAGGGTAGCATTGGCCCGAAGCCTTGTCAAACCTCATGCCTCAAAACGCGGCAAGCCTGTTCCGCGCGACCTTCGGCGTTGCGCCGGTCGCCGCGGCCTCCGCGCCTGGACGCGTCAACCTGATCGGGGAGCACACGGACTATAACGGTGGCCCCGTGCTGCCGATCGCGATCGCGGCGCGCACGGTCGTCGCCGTCGGTCCCGCCCAAGACGGATTGCTCGAGCTGGTGTCGACCCGTGACGGTGACTTGCATCGGATCGAATACCGGAACGGGCGCCCGACGGGCTCGGCCGCGTACGTCGCCGGCGTGTTGCGCGAGCTGGCGGCCGCGGGGACGGGCCCCGCTGGGGGCGGTGCCCGCGTCGCGGTCGCGAGCGAGGTCCCGGTGGGCGCGGGGCTCGCGTCATCGGCCGCACTGACCGTCGCGGCGGCCCGCGCGCTCGACCTGCTCGGGAGCGGCCGTCTCGCGGCACGGCAGCTGGCAGGGGTCGCCTTTCGCGCCGAGCACGATCACGTGGGCGTGCGCTGCGGAATCATGGATCAGATGAGCGCGGCCCTCGCACGGTCCGACCGCGCCTTGTTCCTCGAGTGCGCGTCGCTCGCATCGCGCCACGTGCCGGCGCGGGCGCGAATCCTCCTCGTGGACACGGGAGTCCGGCACGAGCTCGCCGCCGGCGCGCTGAACGAGCGGCGCGCCGAATGCGAAGCGGCCGTCGCGCGGCTGCGGCTCGAGCTGCCGGAACTCCGCTGGCTCGCGAGTTGGCCGGCTGGCTGGCTGCCGCGGCTCAAGCGCGCGTTGACAGAGCCGCTGCGCTCGCGCGCCCTTCATGTCGTGGGAGAGACCGCGCGGACACGGTTCGGCGCCCAGCTGCTCGCCCGCGGCTACGTCAAACGCTTCGGTCGGTTGCTCTACGAGTCGCATGAGTCGTGCCGCCGGCTGTACGAGTGCAGCGCTCCCGAGCTCGATCTTGTCGTGAGCGCGGCGCGTCGTGCGGGTGCCCTGGGCGCTCGTCTGACGGGGGCAGGGTGGGGCGGCACTGTGCTGGTTTTGCTGCCTAGGGGAAAAGCAGTTGAGACGAAGGTGGTGCGTGCGATTCGGCGGGCATTCAAGCTCGCGTTCGCGCGCGAGCCGGCGATCTCGAGCGTACGCGCGTCGGGCGGCGTGCGGCGGGAGCGCGTGCGGTGACTGCTTGGCTATGTTACCGCTAGCCGGGGTGGCGAAATGGTAGACGCAGCGGACTTAAAATCCGCTGGGGAGAAATCCCCATGGAGGTTCGAGTCCTCCCCTCGGCATCGCGTAGACCCCACCCCATTGAGCCGCTGTTCCAGTGATCCGGGTCACGGGGCGTTACGAACGTATATATAGGTTCGAGTCCTGCCTCGACTCGACAGGAGCGTGAACTCGAATGAAGGTACGTCGTTCGTCCACGACCATTGCAAGCGTTTGTCTCCTTGCCACCGTGTTCGCCGCCTGTCACTCCCGCGCCGAGGAGCAGGCATTCCTTGCCAGGCGCGTCCCCATCGTTCGGCTCGACTCCGTGCTGCACGCGTCCGATAGCCTCCGGCTGTCTCTGGCCGACGCGCGGACCCTGCTCGCGGCCGCCACCGACACCGGATTCATGCGGCGAGCGCCGCAGGACACCATGAAAGTCGCGGACATTCTCGCGTGGGCACGCGCGGAGGCGGTGAGGAAAACGCAAGCGGAGGCGCAGGAGAGCGCTGCCGAGCGGGCGCGCCAGGATTCGATCAAGCGGCAGCTCGACTCGATGCTCGTCGTCAGCGTCGTGAACAAGACCTTCCTGGCGAAGGATCCGGAGCAGGAGCGCTACGAGGACTACATCTCGCTCGCCTTCGCATACCGCAACAAGGGGACCCGCACGATCACGGCGTTCCAGGGAGACGTCACGTTCTTCGACACATTCGGCGACACCATCTACAGCGCGCATCTCAAGGTGGACGGGCCGCTCAAGCCCGGGCGGACGCTGCGGGAGCCCGAGCGCATCGTCAGATATGACCCGTTCCGCACCGCGCACCAGCGCCTGCGGAATACGCCCCTCAACAAAATGAAGATCGTCTGGCAATCCACAGACGGCATCTTCGCCGAACCCTGACGGCCGAGGGTCCACGACCTCCTGACACTGCCGATGCAACCTTTCCGAGGCTTTGGACGTCTTACACGTCGAAAGCCGTGCCGTCGGACCAGGTGTCTCGGAGGCATCTCATGCGGATTTACGCTCTCATGCTCGGCGTTGCGCTCACGACCGGCTACGGCTACGCCGCACATGTCGCCGTTTCGTCGCTCGGCACCAGTCATCGCGACACGCTACCGGTAGGCGCCGTGACGCCAGACGAAAGCCGGGGCCAGGTGTGGTACGGTGGGGTGCTCGACCCGATCACGGTGGAGTCGGAACGTGGCCCGGTGGCAGCCAAGACTCGGATCTACAGCCGGCCGACGGTCCGGTGTCCGGAGGCCGCGCACTCGCAGTTCAGCGCTGTATCCTAAAGGCTTGGGGGGCTTCGGCCCCCCTCGTCGTTTGGGCCCCCTCCCAGGGGCGTCCGAAACCCCACCTCCCCAACCCCCGTAAGACCCGCCAGTATCAAGCGGGTACAGAGAGGGAGTCGCGATGAGGGGATTCTGGGAAACCTGGCGTTCGGAGATCCTTCGCGGGGCCACGTTGTTTTGCGTGGTGCTCGCGATCGGTCTATTTGCTCGCTATCTCTTGGCCCGCGCGAAGGAGCGGGTCGTCAGCCACCTTCCCGAAGCGCTGCGTGAGATCCGCGGCGACTTCGACACGGAGTCCGAAGGCGGGCCTCGCACCACCGGCGCCACATGGATGGTGCACTCCAAACTCACCCCCAAACACTCGCTCTGGATTCGTAACATACGCGGCTCCGTCACCGTCGAGCCCATCAAAGGCGACTCGGTTCAGATCATGGCCGTCAAGAGCTATCACTCCTCAGACACGGCACGGGTGCGCCTGATCGCGGTTCCGTCGGACGGCGGGCTCACGGTTTGCGCTCTGTGGCCGGGTAGCCGGTCCGACTGCACGGCGGAAGGCGAATACAAGACCGGGGGGCCAGGGCGGAGTGACGTCGCCGTGGACTTCACCGTGCAGCTCCCTCGCGGCGTGCGGCTCGACGCCACCACGATCCTCGGAGACATCCATGTCGCCGGAGCCAGCGCTCCGCTGAAAATCAGGACGGTGAGCGGGGACGTCGATGTGGAAACTGCCGAGGGCCCCGTCAACGTGGGCTCCGTCAACGGGGATGTGCACGCGCGTATTCGCGGTTTCGCGGATACCGGCGAGGTATCCGTCACGACCGTCAACGGCTCCGCCACGCTCGAGCTACCGGCCACGCTCGACGCGGATGTGGAGGCGAACACGATCAATGGAGCGATTTCCACCGATTACCCACTGGCGGTGACCGGGAAATTCACGAAGCACACCTTGAAGGGGACGTTAGGTCGCGGCGGGCGCGACGTGCACATCACCACCGTGAACGGCTCGGTTCAGTTGAAGAAGGCGGCGTCAGCGACTCGCTGACAGGTATCGCGCGACTTCATCGCCGAAGCTGCGCACGTCGATCGGCTTCGCGATATACCCATCGAACCCCGCCGCGAGCGTCTTGTCGCGATCGCCGGGCATCGCATGCGCCGTGAGGGCGACCACCTTCCAGGGATGGTCGCCCTCCAGTTTTTTCAGGTCGCCAAGGATACTGTACCCGTCGCGGCCGGGCAGCTGGATATCGAGCAGCACCAACTGGGGCGCGGGCCGCTCGGCGAGTAGTGTCGCCACGAGTCCTTCACCCGAGGGGAGCCCGATGACGCGGTGCCCCTTCATGGTGAGCAGCGCCTTGAAGAGCTTGAGATTGTCCGGCTGATCCTCCACCACGACGATGGTCGCCATCACGCTGGCTCCGGCCGCGAGTCGGCCCGTGGAAGAGTGAACCAGAAGGTGCTGCCTTTGCCGAGCTCCGAGTCCACACCAATCGTGCCCCCGTGCAGCTCCACTAAGCGTTTCGAGAGCGCGAGGCCCAGGCCCGTTCCTTCATAGCGACGGCTCGCGCTCGCATCGAGCTGGACGAACTCCTTGAAGAGCTTACCCTGATCTTCCGCCGCGATTCCGATGCCGGAGTCACTGACGGCAATCCGCACACGTCCCGTTTCGTCGAGACGCGCACTGAGGGCAATGCGGCCGCCGTCAGTGGTGAACTTGATCGCATTGGACAGGAGATTCAGCAGCACCTGACGGAGGCGTCCTCGGTCGACCTGAACCACGACGTGGTCGCGAGGCGGCTCGATCGCCAGCTTGTGCTTCCGCGCCTCGAGCAGGGCCCGCACGCTGTCGGCCGCTTCCCGCAGCAAGTCGTGCAGGTCGAGCGGCTCGGGCCGCAGCTCCATCCGGCCCGCGGCGATCTTGGACAGATCGAGCAGCTCGTTGATGAGCTCGAGAAGATGGCGGCCGTTACGCGCGATCGTCTCGAGGTAGTCGCGCTGCGTCGCGACGTCCGGCCCGTTGTCCGGCAGCATACTGAGCAACAGGTCGCTGAAGCCGATGACGCTGTTCAACGGCGTGCGCAGCTCGTGCGACATGTTCGCGAGGAACTGGTCCTTGAGCTTGCCCGCCTGATCGAGCTCGGCGTTGAGGCGGGTGACCTCGCGGTGCTGCTCCTCGAGTTTCTCGTTCAACGCGGTGAGATCCGCGTTCTGCGATTCGAGGCGCTGCGCGGCGTGCCGCACTTCCACGGCCAGCCTGCGCTGGTGCTGATGGGCGGATTCGCGTTCGCAGGCGATCGCCAGGTTGGGCGCCGCGTGCTCGAGTGTATGCCGCGCTTCGTCCGAGAGCTGACTCGGAACGGCGCTGACGAGGAGACCCACCAGTCGATCGCGCGAGCGGAGCGGCACCACGGCCAGCGAGCCGTCGGAGGCCGTCTCGCCGTTCGAGAACTGCAGCTCCTGGCGCGCTGCGGCGGCAGCGCTCCCCAGGTAGAGAATCAGGTTGGTCGCGTCGCCGACGACGTGGCGCACCACGTCGCGTGACAGCGACCGGGCCGTGGCCCGGCGCACCGCGGTGGGACTCCACTCATTGGTGTCGTATTGCGGCTGGTAGAGCGCGAGCGCGGTGGCCCCGGTCGCCCCGGCCAGTACGTCGAGCGCCGGTGCCAAGCTCCCACCGGCCCCCCCCCCTTCTCGCGAGGGCGCGTTCAAGGCCGTGAGCAGGCGGGCTTCCTGATCCTGCAATCGTTCCCGCCACGTGAGTGCCGCCGCCATCCGATTCACCCCGCGGGCGATGATCCGGAACTCCTCGGGCTGGTCCTCCGCCAGGCGTTCCTGGTATTGGCCCGCGGCCACACGCTCGAGCGCACCAACCACGTGCGCGAACGGCGCGGCGAGCCGGCGACGATTGTACCATAGGCCGATGCCGAGCGTCACGAGGACGATCGCAAACAAGACCGTCGACTGCGTCGCAGCCTGAATCGCGTTGTCCCCGACCTCGACCGTCGTCTCCTGCATGGCGGCCAGTTCCACCTGCAGGCTCGGGGACGGCGAGAAGCGAGACAGCTGCTCGAGCCGTTGGGTCAGGGCGATCATGTCGCTCTGGGTGCGGCGCGCGCTCTGCCAGACGGCGATGCGCTCGGCGAGGCCGGCGATGGCGATGGCGACGAACGCCGCCGCGAACAAGCGGCTGATGCTGGGGGTGACGAGCAGCCGCCAGGGTCGAATCAGAAACCTGGACGGCGCGCCAGCGGGGCGCAGAGCGGGATCCGGCGCCGGACTGGTCATGCGACCGCCTATAACTAGGGAGCGGGAGGCGACGGGACAAGAGCGCGCGCACCCGCGCGCTGGCGGGGGTCAGGGGCCCGCTGTATGCTAGGCCCTCACACCCGTGCCCGAGCTCCTGGACTCCCTCCGCGACGCCCTCGCCGACCGCTATGCGGTCGAGCGCGAGCTGGGTCGTGGCGGCATGGCGACCGTGTTCCTCGCGGACGACCGGAAGCACGGCCGGCCGGTGGCCATCAAGGTGCTCCACGCGGAGCTGGCGGCCGCGCTCGGCGCCGAGCGGTTCCTGCGGGAGATCGAGATCGCCGCCCGTCTGCAGCATCCCCACATCCTGCCCCTGTACGACTCGGGCTCGGCCGGCGGCTTCCTCTATTACGTCATGCCCTACGTCGAGGGGGAGTCACTGCGCGATCGGCTCACCCGCGAAAAGCAGCTGTCGCTCGAGGACACCCTGCGCGTGGCGACCGAGGTCGCGAGTGCCCTCGCGTACGCCCACAGCCGGGGCGTAGTGCACCGCGACATCAAGCCCGAGAACATCATGCTGTCGGGTGGATCGGCGGTCGTCGCGGATTTCGGTATCGCGCGGGCGGTTACGGCGGCGGGAGAGGGCCAGCACCTCACCCAGACCGGCACGATCATCGGAACGCCCGCCTACATGAGCCCCGAACAGGCGAGTGGCAGCGAGGAGATCGACGGGCGCAGCGATGAGTACAGCCTCGCGTGCGTGGTCTACGAGATGCTGGTGGGGGCGCCGCCGTTCACGGGGCCGACCGCGCAGGCGATCATCGCGCGCCATTCCTTGGACATGGTCTCCCCGCCATCCATCGTCCGCAGCACGATCCCCGATGCCGTAGAAGGCGCGATCCTGCGCGCGCTCTCCAAAATCCCCGCAGACCGCTATCCGACCACCGCGCTCTTTGCCGAGGCGTTGAATACGCCGTCGGCCGCGACTGGCGCGTACCGCCGGGCGACACTGGAGCGGGGCATCAAGCGGCCGGCCTCCGCCCTCCGCCGCCTCGTGCCTGTTGCCGTGGTGGTGGCCGGCCTCGCGGGATACCTCGCCCTCCGCTCAGCGCGGGCGGGCCGGGGGACGACGGCGAGCGGGCTCGACCCGCGGCACCTCGCGGTGCTGTACTTCGACGATTTGAGTCGAGACCACTCCCTCGGCTACCTCGCGGACGGAATGACGGAAGCGCTGATCGCGAACCTGTCCCAAGTGCAGCCGCTGAGTGTGATCTCGCGAAACGGTGTGGCGCCGTATCGAGGCGGGTCGGTCCCGCCCGACAGCATTGCGCGCGCTCTCGCCGTCGGCACGGTCGTCACCGGGAGTGTGGAGCAGGTGGGCGACCTGCTGCACGTGACCGTGCGCCTCGTCGACGGCGCGAGCGGGGCGGACTTCAAGCGGGCGAGCTTCGATCAACGTACCGGAGACATGCTGACGGTGATCCGCGACAGCCTGAGCGGGCGCGTAGCCGAGTTTCTCCGGGAGCGGCTCGGGGAAGAGGTCCGGCTCCGGACGGAGCAGCTGGGCACGAGCAACGTCGCCGCGTGGTCGCTCGAGGAGCGAGCGGAGAAGGGTCGCAAAGACGCCGAAGCTGCCGTTCAGCGCGAGCAAGCAGCCGAAGCGTTCGCGGACTTTCACGTGGCGGACTCTCTCGCGGCGCTGGCGGAGGCGGCCGACGGAGAGTGGGTGGACCCTATCGTCTTGCGAGGCCAGATCGCACTCCGGCGCTCACGGCTCCTTGAGGACGCGCCGCGTGAAGCTGTGGCGTGGATCCGGACGGGCCTGGGCCACGCGGAGCGTGCTCTGCGCATGGCGCCAAATGACGGGAGTGCCCTCGAGCTCCGAGGGACGTTGCGATACTACCAATGGCTGCTGCGCGTCACGCCGGATCCGGGGGCAGCGCAGGCGTTGCTCCAGGGAGCACGGCAGGACCTCGAGGCCGCAGTACAGGCCGACCCGAGCTTGGCGAGCGCGTACAGCACGCTCAGCCATCTCTATTATCAGGTCGAAGACGTGCCCGCCGCGGTGCTCGCCGCGCGCAGGGCGTATGAACAGGATGCTTACCTGAGCGTCGCGCGAGACATCTTGTACCGCTTGTTCATCGGCTCGCTCGACCTCGAGCAGTTCTCACAAGCGGACCGCTGGTGTACCGAGGAGACTCGGCGCTTTCCGAGGGACTATCGTTCACCGCAGTGTCAATTGTTGCTGATGGCAACGCCAGTGCGCGCCGCCGACGTAGGCCGAGCTTGGCAGCTTGTGGCGCTGCTCGACACCGTGACCCCGCCGCAGTTCCGACCGTACCTTCGTCTGGAATCCCGACTCCGGGCCGGCGGCGTGATCGCGCGCGCAGGGCTCAAGGACAGCGCACGCCACGTGTTCGACCGGGTGCGTGCGGCTTCGACACCGTCCGCCGATCCCGGCCAGGAGCTTCTAGCGATCGAGGCATATGAGCGCACCTTGCTCGGCGAGCGCGACGAAGCGGTCGCGCTGCTGACCCGGTACTCGGCCGCCAATCCCGGGCATTTCGAGCGGGGCAAGGACATCAGCTGGTGGTGGCGTGATCTCAAGGATGATCCGCGGTTTAAGGCCCTTGTCGGCGCCAAATAACAGGGTTGTAACTCCGGCGCGACACTCTTGAGAGCGGCGTCTTCCGGGAGGCGGCGTGCCGAGACCTAAGTCTCCATCGCGACTGTTCTTGCGCCCCAGCACGGGGAGAGGCGCCGGGCGTAGTTTCTGCGAGGCCCACCTTCCAACAGGATCCGGAGTCCCAATATGAAGCGGGCCGTCGTCGTTGCAGGTGTCATCGTCGGCATCCTCGCCGCGTGTCGTGATCAGCAATCGGTCACCGCCGCAAGGCCAGGGCTGTCGGCGGACTTTTCGGATGGCCGGAGCACGGGCGGCAATCCCCATTTCTTCTTCCTCCCGCCGCTGGTGTCGCAGCCGACCTTCTCCGGCGTATTCAACTCGCAAATCCAGCCGGTCGTCGACATCTGCCAGCTCAACGCGGCAGGGACGGACTGTGCGGACCCCGGGCAACACATCAATCCCGGCGCCGTGGTCATCGATGCGCCCCAGCAGTATCACGTCAACTGGGACACCAAGCAGCCTGCGATCGACACGAGCAAGTTTTACCGGATCCAAGTCTTTGGCTCGGCGGGCGGCCTCCGACTCGGCTTCGCCGACATGGACCCTGTTGCGAATGGCAGCGGGCTCAAGAACGTCAACACGTCGCAGTACATCGGGCTCATAGACGGACGCACACTGCCGATCAAGTTCCGGATCGAGCAGGGCGCGCTTGTCGGAGATCAGACGTGCACGGATTGCGTCGAGGCGACGGTCGGGAACGCGGGAGCGACGGTCGTCACCAACACCGGCTTTGCGGGAGCGCAGTTCCCGGATGGCTGGTTGGGGAGCCCCAATCCCGTCGTCGTGACGATCGAGCGCGTGACGAGCTTCGCTGGGTTGCCGCTGGACAACGGCGGGGACCTTTCGGTGCGGTGCATCCCGCTCGGGAATACACAGTTCGAGGGATGCTACCGATTCACCACGCAGCCGACCGCCACGTTCCTGAAGAACGTCACCGTTGGAGTCTGTGCCACGGTGGCCGAGCCCGCTCGCGACGTGATCCAGCTCTTTCAGGTGGAGGAGCCGGTGGGCGAGTTACCGCAGATCCGGGCGCTCCCCAACGTGCCGGCACCCTTTGTCTCCTGCGAGGGCTTTGCGTCGGCAGCGCCGACCACGGGCTGGCGCGGCGGTCTCGCATGGCTGGTCCGGCACGCGGAGGCGATCGTGATGCCCAAGAAAGCGTTCGCCTTCCACCTCGGCGCTGGTGGGTCAACCTGTTGTTTCAGCCGGATCGGATGGGTCCTCCCTGCCGGAGGCCTCATGAACTTCGATCAGGATCGCACGGGCGCTGCGATCAGTCCAGGAACAGTCGTCGACTCGACCTATTCGCTGCTGGGAGTGATCTTCGGAAGGACGAGGACTGACGGATTGTGTCCTGGTGGTCATGCGTACGCGAATGACAACGGTCCCGTCGGGGAGGGGGGATTCGGCTTCCAGTCGGGAAACAACGTGGTGACACTGTGCCCGGAAAACACCGCGTCGGACATCAGCGAGAACACGTTTGGGCGTATTGTAGCCCAACTCGCCGGTCCCGCGGCCCAGGTCTGCATGGAGGTCTGGGTCACCACCAGGCAGGAGGGCGCGACCGGGTTTATGGAAACCTTCGACGAGAACGGGACATCGTTGGAGAAAGTGACGTCAACCGCGAATGCGTATGGCCAGACGCTCTGCTCGACGAAGGGGGGAATCAGTTCCGTGCAGTTCGCAGGGTCGGGCGATGGCTTTGCAGAGTTCGACAATGTAAACGTCACGTTCGTCCCGCCACCGGCGACACCGTAGGGCGCAGCGAGCGAGGTACGGTAGTAGAGGGCGGCTCCAAAGCGGAGCCGCCCTGCGCGTTTACGCCTCCGTTCTCCGCGACTACCTTCCATCCCGTGCGTCCCCATACCCTTGGCATCATCGGGCTCGGCGCGATCGGTGGGTCGGTGGCGCTCGAGGCGAAGCGCGCCGGCATTCCCAAGGTCATCGGCTGGTCGCCGGAGCCGGGGGAGCGGGCAGCCGCGGCGCAGCAAGGGGCCCTCGACGACGCACCCCAACGATCCGTGGACGTCGCCCGCGCCGCCGATCTCCTGGTGCTCGCCGCGCCACCCGCCGCGAACCTCCGGTTGCTCGAAGCGCTGCACGATCAGATCGGTCCCGGAGCCTTCGTCACCGACGTCGGATCGGTCAAGCGACAGATCGTCTCTCGCGCCGAGGCGCTCGGCATGGGCGACCGCTTCGCGGGGGCACACCCGCTCGCTGGCACGCACGCGCACGGGTTCGCGGCGGCCCGGCTCGATTTGTTTCAGAACGCGGTCGTCTACGTTACGCCGACGCGCGGCGGAGACGGCGCGGCGCGGGAAGTCGCGCACTTTTGGGCCGAGACGTTGGGTGCGCATCCGGTCGTGATGGATGCGGCGGGCCACGATCGCCAGCTCGCGCTCACGAGTCACCTGCCGCAGGTGGTCGCCTCGCTGCTCGCGCACTTTCTCGCCCGCACGGCGCCTGCCGGCGCCACCTACGGCCCAGGCGCGCGTGATACCACGCGCCTCGCGGCCAGCGAGGCCGCCCTCTGGTCCGAGATCCTGCTCATGAATCGCGACGAAGTGCTGCCGGCGCTCCGCGCTCTGGAGGAGCCGCTCGGCGAAATCGAGCGCGCACTCGAAACCGGCGATGCCCGCAGCCTCACGGCCTGGCTGGGGCAAGGGGCGGAGTGGCGCCGCAGGATCGACGCGTGAAGGTGGGCGGTGTCGTCCGACCGCCGGGCGACAAGAGCATCTCCCATCGAGTCCTCATGCTCGCCGGGTTGGCGCGCGGCACCAGCGAGATCGAAGGCCTGCTCACCGGCGACGACGTCAAGAGCACCGCACGGGTCCTGCGGCAATTAGGGGCGGAGATCTCCACGTTTCGGGAGGGCTCCTCGGTCACGATCCACGCCTCCCGCTTCACGCGTCCCGCTTCCCGGCTGAATTGCGGCAACTCGGGCACCACTGCGCGACTGATGCTCGGCGTGCTCGCCGGACAGCCATTCGCGGCGACATTGAGCGGCGACGCCTCGTTGCGGCGACGTCCCATGCGCCGCGTGACCGAGCCCCTCCGCAGCATGGGCGCGAAGATTACCGAGAAGGGTGGGGACGCGCTTCCACTCACCATTCGCGGTGGCCGGCTGCGGGCGCTCACGTATACGACGCCCGTCGCGAGTGCGCAGATCAAGAGCGCGCTCCTCTTTGCGGGGCTCACCGGCGGCGTCGGCGTCACGATCCGCGAGCCATACCGTTCGCGCGATCACACCGAGCGGTTGCTCGTGCATCTCGGCCTGGGACTGCATCAGCGCGATGGCGCCGTCGTGTACGAACCAGCGCCCCGTTCCGTCGTTCCGTCGTTCCGTCTCGCAGTCCCGGGAGACGCGTCTTCGGCGGCGTTCCTAATCGCGGCAGCGCTCCTGGCTGAATCGGGGGCGCTGCTTGTCGAGAACGTGGGAGTGAACCCGACCCGCACGGGCTTTCTCGTGGCGCTCGAGCGGATGGGTGCATCGGTGGAGCGGGTGAACCTGCGGGACCAGGGCGGCGAGCCGGTGGCGGACCTCGTCGCGCGCCCGGCGTCGCTCCGCGGCACGGAAATCACGGCGGCCGAGGTACCCACGCTCGTGGACGAGGTGCCGGTTCTCGCCGCGCTGGCGAGCCACGCCGGCGGCGAGACGGTGTTCCGCGAGGTGGGCGAGCTGCGGGTAAAGGAAAGCAATCGGCTCGAGCTCATCGCGGCAAACCTCCGGGCGGTGGGCGCCGAGGCAGAGGCGCGGGGGAACGACTTGTTCGTCCGGGGCAGCCCACGACCGCCTCGCGGCCGGGTCGAAACGGCGCGTGACCATCGGCTCGCGATGGCATTTGCGGTGCTCGGCACAGTCGCGGGAGCCGACGTGCGACTGTCCGAGCGGGCATCGGTGGCGATCAGCTACCCGCAGTTCTTCGCCGATCTCCGGCGGATTCGAGCAACGTGAAGCTCCGCGTCATCGCGATCGACGGCCCGGCCGCTTCGGGCAAGAGCTCCACGGCGGCGCTCGTCGCTCGGCGCCTCGGCTGGGCGCACCTCGACTCCGGTGCGCTGTATCGAGCCGTGACGCTGGCGGTGCTGGACAATCTCCGGGAGGAGGGAGCGGGGAGTGGGGAGCAGTGGTCTCCACAACGAATCGTGGCGTTGGCGGAGGAGTTGCCCGTACGCCTCGTGCTGGTCGAAGACGTGTTTCGGCCGGAGGTCGCGGGGGTGGACGTGGAGGACGCGATCCGAACCGAGCGGGTCACGCGGCGTGTCTCGGAGGTCGCCGCGATCCGCGAAGTCCGTCACTGGGTGAACGTGCAGCAGCGCGAGGCGGTACTGGGGCACGTCGTGGGCGTGGTCGTGGATGGCCGGGATATCGGGACGGTCGTGTTCCCCGACGCTCCGGTGAAGGTATTCCTGACGGCCTCACCGGAGGAGCGCGCGCGACGCCGGCTGGCCCAACGCGGTGGACGGATCGATCCGGACGAATTGCGACGGGAGGCCCAGACCCTCGCCGCTCGGGATCTCGCGGACTCCACCAGGCCGGTGGCTCCGATGAAACCGGCCGCCGACGCGCGCCTCCTCGATACCACGCGGATGGGGTTGGAGGAGCAAGTGCAGCAGGTGCTGGCGCTGGCGCGCGAGCGGCTCCCCGGCTAGGTTTGGCGTCTTGTGTTCCAGGCTTTGAGGGACGGCTCGTCCCTTTGGCCACCGTCCAAACCCACAACCGAACCGGTGTACTGAATGCTGGTAGATACGGAAGATCTTCCGGAGTCGAAGTCCGAGACACCCGCGCCCCCCCCCCACTCCCAGCTTCGCGTTCGTTCGGATCTGCACGAAGAGTATTCCGCGGACGAAATCGCGAAGATGACGGAGTTGTACGAGGGTACGCTCTCCAACATCGAAGAAGGCGAGATCGTCAAGTCCAAGGTGCTGCGCGTGACCGACGCCGCGGTGATTCTCGACGTCGGCTTCAAGTCCGAGGGCGCGGTGCCGATCGACGAGTTCAAGGATCCGCACTCGCTCAAAGAGGGAGATGAGATCGAGGTCTTCCTCGAGCATCTCGAGGACCAGGAAGGCGCGGTGGTCCTCTCGAAGAAGAAGGCCGACTTCATGCGGGTGTGGGAGCGGATTCGCGAGGCCTACGAGAAGGACGAGCCGGTCTCGGGCACGCTCGTGAAGAAGATCAAGGGCGGCGTAGTGGTCGACCTGATGGGCGTGGACGCATTCCTCCCGGGCAGTCAGATCGCGCTGCGGCGGGTGCCCAACATCGACGAGCTCCTCGGCCAGAGCTTCGAGTTCAAGATCATCAAGCTGAACAAGCGGCGTCGCAACATCGTCGTGAGTCGCCGCGTCCTGCTCGAGGCGGAGCGCAAGACCAAACGCGATGTCTTGATGAAGGAGCTGCAGGTCGGCCAGGTCCGGAAAGGGATCGTCAAGAACATCACCGACTTCGGCGCGTTCATCGACCTCGGGGGCGTAGACGGACTGCTCCACATCACCGACATGAGTTACGGGCGAGTCTCGCACCCCTCCGAAATGGTCCACATCGGCCAGGAAGTCGAAGTGAAGGTCCTCGACATCGATTGGGAGCGGGAGCGCATCAGCCTCGGACTGAAACAGCTGCAGCCGTACCCCTGGAAGAACGTGGCGGCGAAGTATCCCGTCGGTACGCGCGTGCAAGGCAAGGTGGTGTCGATCACCAACTACGGCGCGTTCGTCGAGCTCGAGCCCGGCATCGAGGGTCTGGTGCACATCTCCGAGATGAGCTGGACCCGGAACGTCCGCCACCCATCGAAGATCGTGTCGATCGGCGAGACGATCGAAGCCGTGGTCCTGAAGGTCGACGAGACCGAAGAAAAGGTCTCGCTGGGGATGAAGCAGACCGAAGAAGATCCCTGGATGGCACTGCCGCAGAAGTACCCGGTCGGCATGCGCATCAAAGGGAAGGTGCGGAACCTCACATCCTTCGGCGCGTTCGTGGAGATCGAGCCGGGCATCGACGGCCTGATTCACATCTCCGACATGTCGTGGACCAAGCGGGTGCAGCATCCGTCCGAGGTCGTGAAGAAGGGTGACGAGGTCGAGGTCCTGATCCTCAATGTCGACGCCGAGAACAAGCGCATCTCGCTGGGCCTGAAGCAGGCGCAGGAGGATCCCTGGCTCCGGATCGGCGAGACCTATCCCGTGGGCACGGAGCTCCGCGGTCGCGTCCTGCGCCTGATGGACAAGGGCGTCGTGGTGGACCTGGGGCACGACATCGAAGGCTTCGTCCCTATGTCACAGCTCGGCATCCCCGATATCCAGAATCCCGCCGACGCGGTGAAGGAAGGGCAGGCGATCGAGATGAAGGTCCTCGAGGTCGACCCGATTCATCATCGGATCGTGCTCGCGGCCACCGGGTGGCCCAAAGAAGACAGTGCGCCGGAACCAAGCAAGCAGGATACGCAACAGCTAGACGCGTAGACGCACAGGAGAGAACAGGGCGGAGGGGGCGGGAATTCCTGCCCCCTCTCGCTGTTTTCCCCGGTGCGTCTGTGCGTCTGTGCGTCTAGATTTTCCCTCCATGACCATGCGCGAGAAGCTGGAGCTGCTTCAACAGAAGCGCACCGAGTCCGAGCTCGGCGGCGGCGCCGAGCGAATCGCGGCGCAGCACGAGAAGGGCAAGATGACCGCGCGCGAGCGGCTGGAGGTGCTGCTCGACCCCGGGACGTTCGTGGAGCTGGACCGGTTCGTCACGCACCGGTCCACGGACTTCGGGCTCGCCGACCAGAAATATCTCGGCGACGGCGTCGTCACCGGCTACGGCCGGATCGAAGGCCGGCTGGCGTACGTATTCGCGCAGGACTTCACGGTGTTCGGCGGCTCCCTGTCCGAGGCGCACGCCGAGAAGATCTGTAAGGTGATGGATCTGGCGCTCAAGACCGGCGCACCGATCATCGGCTTGAACGACTCGGGGGGCGCGCGCATCCAGGAAGGCGTCGTATCCCTCGGCGGCTATGCCGACATCTTCCTACGCAACACGCTCGCGTCGGGTGTGGTGCCCCAGATCAGCGCCGTGCTCGGCCCCTGCGCCGGCGGCGCCGTCTACAGCCCGGCGATTACTGATTTCGTCTTCATGGTGCGGGGCATCTCGTACATGTTCGTGACCGGGCCGAGCGTCGTGAAGACCGTGACCCACGAGGAGGTGGACTTCGAGGCGCTCGGCGGCGCCGACGTGCACGGTGGCACGTCCGGCGTGGCCCACTTCGTCCACGACTCGGAGCTCGAGTCCATCGCGGGCATCCGCGCGCTCCTCGGGTTCATCCCGTCCAACAACCTCGACGACCCGCCCCTCCGCTCGACGACCGATCCGTCCGATCGACGCGACGAGGAGCTGCTCGAGGTGGTGCCCGACAGCCCGACGAAGCCCTACGACATGCACGATGTGATCCGGCGCGTGGTGGACGACGGCGTATTCCTCGAGATCCATCGGGACTTCGCGGGGAATCTGCTCGTCGGGTTCGCCCGGTTGGGGGGGCGGCCGGTCGGTGTGATCGCCAATCAGCCCGCGGTGCTCGCGGGCGTCCTCGACATCAATGCCTCCCTCAAGGGCGCGCGGTTCATCCGGTTTTGCGATGCGTTCAACCTCCCGCTCGTGACGTTCGAGGACGTCCCGGGCTTCCTGCCCGGCGTGGCACAGGAGCACGGCGGGATCATCAAGCACGGCGCCAAGCTGCTGTTCGCCTACTGCGAGGCGACGGTGCCGAAGCTCACGGTGATCGTGCGCAAGGCGTACGGCGGGGCGTACGACGTGATGAACTCGAAACACGTCCGCGGGGACTACAACGTGGCCTGGCCGACGGCGGAGATCGCCGTCATGGGCCCGAAGGGCGCGGTCGAAATCCTCTACAAGGACGAAGCCACCGAGGAACGCGAGGCCGAGTATCGGGAGAAGTTCGCGCACCCGTACCTCGCGGCGGCGCGCGGCTACGTGGACGACATCATCGATCCGCGTGACACGAGACCGCGGCTCATCGAGGCCCTGGGGACGCTCGCCACCAAACGCGATCGGAATCCGCCGAAAAAGCATGGGAACATTCCTCTTTAGCGCACTCACCCTGGCCGTGCTGTTGCAGGCACCGGTGCCGAGCAGTGTAGGGCGAGGGGGCCCGCCGGACTCCGTTGCCGCCCTGCGCGACCGGGCCGCGCGGGACTCGACCGACGCCGAGCTGTGGCTGCTGATGGGTCGAGCGTACTTGGAGCTGGGCGCGGAGGCCCACGGCCCCGGGCACCGCGCACCCGAGGACAGCGCGTGGGCGAACGCCATCCTCGATACCGCCGAAGGCGCGCTCACGCGTGCCGCCGCGCTCGCCGGGCCCCTGGGCGCCAGCGCGATCGGCGACAGCGCTCGTGTCCTCCGCGTGGGGACGTGGGCCGCGCGGTCCTGGTCCGCGTGGGAGGTGGCTGGGATCCAAGCGGGGCAGGACGCCATCGGGCCGTTGCCGACCGATCTGCGGTTGCCGGCGGTGCTCGAGGAGCTCGGAGAGAATCTCCTGCGCGCCTGCCCGGCAGGCGGCGTCCTGTTAACGGCGGGAGGGGCTGATTCATACGCGGCCTGGTTCATGCGGTTCGCGCGCGATCTGCGCCCCGATCTGCTCGTCCTGCCGCTGGCGATGTGGCGCGAGGACGCGCTCCTGCGCGCCCGGCTCACGCGAGATCTGAAGCTGGCGCGGCGCGGAGACACGGATCCCTGGCTCCGCGAGCTCGTGCGGCGGCGGACGGTGTGCGTGAGCATGGGCTTCGAGCGGCCGCCCGATACCCGTCCGCGGATCGCCTGGCAAGCTCGGACGCTGCAGTGGGTCGCCGGCACCGGCACGTCGAGCCCGCGCGTGCCTCCGCGAGACTTCGTGTTCGCCGCCCTCCGTTTGGCGCTCGACGACAACGATCCGTGGGCCGCGCCGGCGCTCGCCGCCTACACCCGGGCGGCCCGGGCCACGCCCGGGTTGTGCGAGGCAATGGCGACCTTCAAGGTCGCGAGCGACGTGCCGACTTGCCGGCGGTGAGATGACCGCGATCACTCGCGTCCTCGTGGCGAACCGCGGGGAGATCGCCCTGCGGATCATCCGGGCTTGTCACGAGGAAGGCCTCGAGGCGGTGGCCGTCTACTCCGAGGCCGATCGCCTGTCACCGCACGTACGCGCGGCGAACATCGCCGTTCCGATTGGGCCGCCGCCCGCGACGCAGTCGTACCTCGATATCACGAAGCTGGTGGATGCGGCGAAGCGCACCGCTTGCCAGGCCGTTCACCCCGGGTACGGCTTCTTGTCCGAGCGCGCCCCGTTCGCGGAGGCGGTCGCCGAGGCCGGGCTGGTCTTTGTCGGGCCATCCGCCTCGGCGATTCGCGCCATGGGCGACAAGACCGAAGCGCGGCGGCGCATGCAGGCAGCTGGAGTGCCCATCGTCCCGGGGACCACGCGGACGCTCGCCGACCATGCTCAAGCTCGCCCGGAAGCAGCCCGCCTCGGGTATCCCGTGCTCCTCAAGGCAGCGGCGGGCGGTGGCGGGAAGGGGATGCGGGTAGTGCGCGCCGAGCCCGAGCTCGAGTCGGCGTTCGAGGCGGCGTCGAGTGAGGCGCAGAAGGCATTTGGGACTGGGGAGGTGTACCTGGAAAAACTGCTCGAGCGTCCGCGGCACATCGAGATCCAGATCCTCGCGGATCAGTTCGGGCGTGTCGTCGCGTTGGGCGAGCGCGAGTGCAGTATCCAGCGTCGCCACCAGAAGCTCATCGAGGAGGCGCCCTCGCTCGCCGTCACACCTGCGCTGCGGCGCCGGATGAGCGACGCCGCGACGGCCGCCGCCGGTGCCGTGGGCTATCTGGGCGCGGGGACGATCGAATTCCTCCTCGCGCCCACCGGCGAGTTCTACTTCCTCGAGATGAACACCCGGCTGCAGGTCGAGCATCCGGTCACCGAGCTCGTGTACGGCGTCGACATCGTGCGCGAGCAGCTGCGCGTGGCGATGGGCCAGCCCCTGCGAGTACACGCGGGCACCCTCCAGCCGCGCGGGCATGCGATCGAGTGTCGAATCACGTCCGAGGATCCGTTCAACGGTTTTCTGCCCGCCACGGGCGTCCTGCGCTACCTCCGGGTCCCCGGCGGGCCGGGCGTCCGGTGGGACGGGGGTATCGAGGCGGGAAACGAGGTCACGCTCCACTACGATCCACTGATCGCGAAACTCATCGTTTCGGGGGAGACCCGGCAGGTGGCTCTCGAGCGGATGCGGCGCGCCCTGCGCGAGCTCGTGATCGTCGGTATCCCGTCGTCGCAGGCCTTTCACCTCCGCGTGATGGACGATCCTGAGTTCCAGCGCGGGGACGTGGACATCACCTATCTCGAGCGGGCCGGGGATCGGCTGCTCGCCGGTGGCGTCCGCCCCGACCTCGCCCGGCCCCTGGCGGTCGTCGCGGCGCTGCTCGCCGAGGAACGCAGGGGCACCGCCGGTGTTCCCGGAAGTGGCGTGGCCCTGTCCCCGCGTCCCTCGCAGTGGCTCGTGGCCGCGCGCCGGGAGGCGCTCGGAGAATGAACGACGTCGTGGCGATCACCCAGATCGCCGCGGGGGGGGACGGTGTAGGCCGCCTGGCCGACGGGCGTGCGGTGTTCGTGGCCCGAACCGCGCCCGGCGAGCGCGTGCGACTGCGCGAGGGCGTCAAGCTCCACAAACGATTCGCTCGCGGCCAGCTGGCCGAGGTGATGTCCCCCGCCGCCACGCGCGTCACGCCGCCCTGTCCCCACTACGTGCAGGATCACTGCGGCGGCTGCCAGCTTCAGCACCTGTCGTACGAGAGTCAGCTGACGGCAAAGCGCGCGATCGTTGGCGACGCGCTCCGTCGCGTGGGAAAACTCGACATCGAAGACCCTGAGATTGTCGAGGCGGTGGAGGAGTGGCGGTACGGGGGGAAGATCAGCCTGGCCGTGAAATCGGTCGCACGGTCGGACCGTCGGACGGTCGGACTGCATCCCTTCGATCGACCCGGATCCGTGTTCCCCCTGCTCGATTGTCACATCACCGACTTCCGCCTGATGGCGCTGTGGCGGGAGCTCCGGTCACGGCTGGAGCTCCTGCCGCCGCGACTCACGCGTCTTACGTTACGGCTCGATCGGGACGGCAGGCGTCACATCGTCGCCGAGTCCGCTGGGGAGGCCTGGGCGACCGCGGCCGAACTCCGCGCGGCGCTCGGGGGCGGGGCGGCGGGGGGG
>Ga0247667_1000056_pt1 | contig 75539 bp, 66 predicted proteins | sample CNK08_metaG_FD_183027 | JGI IMG/M metagenome (GOLD analysis project Ga0247667, IMG submission 183027) | Soil microbial communities from Purdue University Martell Research Forest, Indiana, United States - CNK08 | ecosystem: Environmental > Terrestrial > Soil > Temperate forest > Bulk soil... | reverse complement strand
TTGGAAGTTCGCTCGGTGCAGAATGTCCTTCTCGAGGAAGGTGCAGAACTTCACGCTCCGAGGCTGCAGCTTTTGGAGCATCGCGCGGATATTCACGAGAGTGAGGCCCGTGTCGAGGATGTCATCCACCACGAGCACGTCACGGTCACGTACATCAAGCTTCAATGCTTTGGTCAGAATCAACTCGCCCGTCGACCGCGTCTCGCCATGGTAACTGGATACGCCAATGTAATCGAGCCGCAATTGCATGGGGAGCCGGCGAAGCAGGTCGGCGATAAACATCACGCTGCCCGTAAGGATTGCCACCAACGTGAGGTCTTTCTCCGTATAATCCCGCTGAATTTCCATCGCCAGGTTATCGAGCCGATGTTGAATCTGCTCTTCTGTCAGGAGAATCTCCTCCAAATCCTGGCGCATTGGGTGCATGTGCTGGATAATCTATCGCAACTGACTGCGATGGGAAAGAAAAAGCACGCCTCGGAATCGCGGTTACCAAAGATGCCGATCACCTTCCCCGCACATCCAACTGCCTCGACCGCGGCCGGAATTATCTGCGAAAAAGTGTATCTGCGCACTTGACGCAGCCCATCGATGGGGTTATTTTCAACGCGTCGGCATAAAGTTGCCCAGGCTCCTTGTAGTGTAACTACCCCGAATCACTGGCACTCAATCGGTTCACCATCTCCATGAATTCGGCAGCAAAAACCTGGTTATGAAACAACTGATCAAGGTCGGGCTTACGGGTGGTATCGCCACGGGAAAATCGATGACCCTCCATTACTGGCAACAGGCGGGGGCGGTGGGCATCGACGCCGACGCGTTGGCGCATCAGGCCTTGATGCCCAGGACGCCAACGTGGGAAAAAGTCGTGCGTACATTTGGACTGAAGATTTTGAACAAGAATAGCACAGTCAATCGTCCAAAACTGGGCAAGATTGTGTTTGCTGACGAACGGAAGCGCGACGCGCTGAACCGCATCATCCACCCGGCGGTGGAAAAAATGTGGACGAAGAACGTCGAGAAGCTGGAGCGCGAGGGTACGGGCGGAATTGCTGTTGTTGCGATTCCGTTGCTGTACGAAGTCGCGGCGGAAGCACAATTTGACTGCGTCGTCGCGGTCGGGTGCAGCGAGCCGACACAACTTGCGCGCCTGGCACGAAAGGGTTTAGGCAAAGCAGAGGCTCGCGCGCGCATTCGCGCGCAGTGGCCGTTGCAAATGAAAATGGATCGGGCTGATTTTGTAATCTGGAACGACGGCCGGTTGGTGGTGTTGTACCAACAGGCTGACACGATTTGGGCCAATATCAAGGAGACTTACCATGCCCCGAGCAAAAACTAGCCCCGAAAAAATCGGGGCAAGCAAGAGTGACGAACCAAAAGTGACGACCGGCACCGCAATCGAGACGGAAGCGAAGCTCGATGACGCCCAGAAGAGCGGGGGTGTCGCGCTGGCCACAGCCGAGAAGGAAGAGGTGACCCCCACGCGCAATGAGTTGCCACCCGGCGAGACTCTGAATCTCGCCGACCTTCAGGCCATGAGTATGCCGCGCCTGCAAAAAATGGCGCGCGATGGCGGTGTGGAGACGGTCGCCGTCCTCAAGAAGTACGAGATTATTTTCGAGATCCTCAAGAAGAATGCCGAGCGCAATGGGGCGATGTTCGGCGAGGGCGTCCTGGAGATTCTGCCCGACGGTTTCGGCTTCCTTCGCTCACCGGCATACAACTACCTCCCCTGTCCCGAAGACATCTACGTTTCGCCTTCGCAGATTCGGCGTTTCGAACTGCAGACAGGCGACCTCGTCGCGGGCCAGGTGCGTCCCCCGAAGGACAAGGAGCGTTTCTTTGCGTTGTTGAAAGTTGAGGCGGTCAATCGGGACAATCCCGACAAGGCCAAAGAGAAGATTATGTTCGATAATCTCACGCCCTACTTCCCCACCAGCCGGTTCATCCTCGAAACCAAGTCCGAGGAGATCAACTCTCGCGTCATGGATCTTTTCACGCCGATTGGCAAAGGCCAGCGCGGCCTCATTGTCGCGCCGCCGCGCACGGGTAAGACGATTCTCTTGCAGAAAATCGCCAATTCCATCATCACCAACAACCCCGAAGCCATCCTCATCGTGCTACTGATCGATGAACGCCCTGAGGAAGTGACCGACTTCAAACGCACCGTCAACGCAGAGATCATCAGTTCGACATTCGACGAGGCGCCGGAACGCCACGCACAGGTCGCTGAGATGGTGCTCGAAAAAGCCAAACGTCTGGTCGAACACAAGAAGGATGTCGTCATCCTGCTCGACTCGATCACGCGTCTTGCGCGCGCCTACAATACGTTGCAACCACACTCGGGAAAAATTCTCTCGGGCGGTGTGGACGCCAACGCGCTGCACAAGCCGAAGCGTTTCTTCGGCGCGGCCCGCAACGTCGAGGAAGGCGGCTCGCTCACGATCATCGCCACTGCGCTGGTGGAAACCGGCTCGCGCATGGATGAAGTCATCTTTGAAGAGTTCAAGGGCACGGGCAACATGGAATTGTGTCTCGACCGTCATCTTGTCGAAAAGCGCATCTTCCCCGCGATCAACGTCGAGCGAAGCGGCACGCGCAAGGAAGAGTTGCTCTATCATCCCGACGAACTGGATCGTATTTACATCCTGCGTAAAGCGCTCGCGGGAGTACCGCCCATCGAGGCGATGGAACTGGTCACCGAGAAGCTCAAGAAGACGCGTTCCAACGCCGAGTTCCTGCTCGCGATGAAGTTTTGAGTGCGCGGCGGCATCTGCCCATGCGCCACCGACCTCTCATCCGTCATCTGGTAGCGCCGATGTTAAGTTGTCTCCTTTTCGGTCGCGTCCACGCGGAAGGAACCAATTCGACGCCCCCCTCCGTCGCCGCCAAGAGCCGTGTCGTACTCGTGCGCGATCCGAGCGCAATGGATAGCTTCACCGCGGACGCGGCCAAGGTCCGCGCAATGGTCGCCGCAGGCATCGTTACGCTTACGGGCGAAAAGAACGAGGCGGCAGCATGGCGGCATTTCGCTTCCGGTAACGATGTCGTCGGCATCAAGATTAATACCGAGCCGGGCCCGTTGCAATCGACACGGCGTGCTGTCGTCGAAGCGATCGCCCAAGGGCTACGCGCTGCGGGTGTGGCCGCCACCAACATTTATGTGTTTGATCGCGACCCGAACCGAATGCGCGCGGCGGGTTACTTGAGAACAGGCACGACCAACAAAATGCAGGAGGTGTCCATCATCGATGGCACCGGTTGGGAGCCGATTGCCTATTTCCAGGACAATCTTGCCGGCAAACTTATCTGGGGTGACCTGCTTTTCGGCAAGGATAGTGAGCAGGACCTCAGCAAGCGCTCGCACCTGCCGAAGCTCGTGACTGAGACGATCACCAGGCTCATCAACGTCCCCGTGCTTCAAAACCACGACGTGTGCGGCCTGGCCGGCTGTCTCTACAATCTCTCCCTCGGCATGGTGGACAACACCCGCCGCTTCGAAACGGTGGGCCAACACGGCGACCCAATGATCGCGGAGATCTGCAACATGCCCCCTTTGCGCGAGAAACTTGTCCTGAATGTCGTGGATGGATTGATCGCCGGTTACGCCGGCGGCCTGGGATTCAAGCCGCGGTATTCGTGGCATTATGGCGGCCTCTATTTCAGCGTCGACCCGGTCGCGATCGATTCTCTCTGCACCGATGTCCTCGAAGCCAAATGCCGTGAAGCCAAGGTTCCGCCGATCCGCCCGCTCGCCACTCACATCGCCACAGCCACCCGCCTCGGCCTTGGGCAATCCGATCCAGCAAGGATCGATCTGTCCGAAGTGAAGCCCTGACTACTTTGACTTGATTGATGGAGGCGGCGCCTTTTCTTCCGTCGCCGGCTTTTCCTCGGGCGCCGGGCTCTTGGCCTCCAACGCCTGCTTGGCGCCATCCACGATGTCGGAAGCCGGCAGAATAATTGGCATCATCCCAAATACGTTCAGGTTGCTAAACATGAAGCCACTCGATTGGTCGGTCTGCGTTTTGGCGCTGCGCAAAAATAGAATGCCAACGAGTCTGCCATCGAGTGAGAACACCGGCGAGCCGAGCGCGTAACCCCACATGGATTGACCCAGCACATAGAAAGTTCGGGGCTTGTCGACGATGGCCTCAATGCGCCCGATCGAAATCGCGGGTACGCGGTTCGCCACCTGGTTCAGGCGATTCACGGTGATCACTTCGTCCAGGATTTGCGCCTTCGCGTCATGACTGAGGTCAACAAACGGCAGCGGTTTCGCCGGCTTGTCGGACGGACGCAGGTACGCCAAATCGAGGTCCTTGTCACGCAAGACGACCTCCGCCGGAATTTCCGTGCCGTCCGTGAGCACAATCTTCACATCGCTCAACTCGCTTTCAAACTTGAACTGGGACATATCGGCCCCGCGCGCGGCCATCGCCCGGGTGTACGTGTCTTTCATGGCGCTGCTCGGATCGGTGGTCGCCAGCGAGACGACCGTCAAACCCGAAGGATCAATCACCGTGCCGGTGGTCTCGGTTTTTGAGTCCGACTTCTGATCGCGACCGCCCATCGAGATGCTCTGTTTGATCGCCAATTTCACAGTGACCACGGCCTGCTGGTATTTCGCCAGGATCTCACGACCGGATTTCGCGGCGTCGTCCGCCCGCGCGGGAAGCGCCGTCAATCCGCCAAACACCGCGAGCGCCATGGACAAAACCAACGTGAAATATTTCTTCATCCTAGTGATTTCCTTTCGCGATCTCTTTGTGTCCGTCCCAGTTTGGTTCCAATTCCAAAAAAACCGTGTGAATCCCGCGCTCGACCCGCAGCACGATGCTCTTCGGCTTCTCCGCCGCCACGCGTTTCATTTTCCCCTTCAATGACGTCACGTCCGTCACCGTCTCGCCATCGACCGCCGTGATGATGTCCCCGTTGTTCAGCCGGCCAATCGCCGCCCAACCCCCGTCCTTGACCTCCGTGACCATCGCGCCCGGCCGTCCTTCCGCCCAATCCTCATGCACCTTGTCGAAAAATGTCATGTCCCGCACCGTAAACTCAAAATCCTCATCGCGATACTTCTTCATCTCGCGCTCGAGTTTCGGCGAGTGCACCAACTCCACCGGCACGCTCAGCTTGTCCGCGTCGCGCATCACCGTCAACGTCGCCGTTGTGCCGATCTTGTACTGCCGCACCATCGTGTTCAGGATCTCTTCGTCGCCGGGTTGCGAAGCGGCAATGGTTTCGCCGTCGAGCGCCAGGATCAAATCGCCAACCTTCAATCCCGCCTTCTCCGCCGCGCTGTTCGTGTAAACCTGCGTCACCCGCACGCCGTTCAACCCCGGACTGCCCAGTTGCTCCGCCAAATCCCGCGTGATCGCCTGCGCCGCGACCGGCAGCCAGGCCTTCTGCGCCTCGAGCCCGGGATCTTCAATCTCTTTCAGGCCAACCTTCGGCACCGTCAACAACTGCTCCGGCCCGCGCAAAAACCCCAGACGCGTCGGCACCGGCTTGGTCTTGCCCGCGGTGATCTTCTCGGTCATTTCCATCATCTCCGCCACGTTGTGCACGGGCGCGCCGTTGATCTCCACCAGCACATCGCTTCCGTTGATCTGCGGCTTCGCATCATTGCACGCACCGCCGGGGCGCACCGACGTCACGATCACCCCGTCACGGCTCTTCAGCTTCATCTCGCGTGCCGCCAACGCCGAAATATCCCGCACGGTGATGCCCCACTGCTTCAATTCAAAAGTCTTCGGCTGACTCGGCTCGCGCTCCGTCGTCCGCGCCTTCAATGTCTTCTCCTTGCCGTCGCGCATCACCACCGCCTCGATCTCCTGCCCAATCGGCAAATCCGCCACCATCTGGTTCAATAGCGGCACCTCCTCCGCGTACCGCACCAGCACATCCTTCCCCGCCAACCGCACCAGCACATCACCCGACTCGAAGCCCGCTTTCGCCGCCGGCGAATCCACCACCACGCTGCCGATCAACACGCCCCGATCATCCTTGTCCTCTTTCAGCAACGGCTGGATTTCCACGCCCAGCCAACTGCGGCTCACGTGCCCTTTCTCCATCAACTGCCGCGCAACCGACTGCGCCAGCTTGCCGGGGATTGCCCCGCTCAACCCGAAACTGATTTCATTGATCCCGACCACCTGCCCTTTCAGGTTCACCAGCGGCCCGCCCGAGTTGCCGGGATAAATGTCCGCGTCATGCCCGATCCAGCGCACCAGCGAACCCACATCCTCCCCGTCCAGCGTAAATCGCGATGAAGCAAACGCCTGCGGCATCACCATCTTCACGTTGCTCACGATCCCCAGCGTCACCGACTGCGACATCGCCAGCGGACTGCCCATCGCCAGCACCGACTCGCCCACCTGCAGCAAATCCGAATTCCCAAACTCCACCGGCGTGAATTCCCGATTGTCGTCCGGCTTCAGTTTCACCACTGAAATGTCCGCCAGCGCGTCCGTCCCCACCAACTCCGCCGGCACTTCCTCGTTGCTCGGCAGGATCACCACGATCCGCGTCGCATGCCCCGCCACGTGATGGTTCGTAATCACATGGCCTTCCTTCGTGATGATCACCCCGCTCCCGCTCGCTTCATACTTCAACTCCCGCCCCTGGTAATACTGCGTCGCCACCACCTGGATCCGCACCAGCGACGGCTTCACCCGCGCCACCGCCTCATCAATCGCCCGCCGCTGCGGATCCGCCGCATCCGCCGCAAATGTTCTGGCTGCATAGATGGTGAAGAGCGAAACGACTGCGACAACTACGAAGGACCGCCGGAGTTGAAAAATCATCCGCCCACTATGCCAGAAGTGTTTCAAGGCGTAAAGAAAGGTAAGCCGCTTCATATTCTGACCGAAGTCCTCTTCGGTTGTAGCTGCGCTTCTGTAAAGCGCAGACTTGTCCAAAGCAATATCCACATTCCTGTCCCGCTGTAACCGCGCTTGCTAAGCGCAGGCATGTCACCCTGAGCTTGTCGAAGGGTCTCCCCGCGAACCACAGAGACCACACAAAACCACGAATCCGTCTCGGTACGCTCATCGCAGACCTCAAAGTCTCTTCGTTTTGCCTTCATTTTCCCCAACAGCCCCCCTTAAAACACCCCTAAAATTGGGTTCGTTTTCCAGAACGAACCCAATTGCAAATGCCTCTGCAAACTCCATAACTAACTCTAATTCAGATATATACACGAAAATATACACGCTTTTAAATTGGGTTCGTTTCGCAGAATCGAGGTGCGCGGGCAGCCCAAGCCGAGTCTGACGAGACGCCGCACGCAGTAGTCCCGCGGCAAATGGCGTCGCGTCGTGCCGACGCCCGGAAGGGTGCAGCTCAGGGGACTGAGCGGAGCCAACCGAGCACAGCGAGTACCACGCCCCCTCGTCCGCCGTCTTGTCCGCCATAGGTTTACCGTCGGCGGAAGCCCTTCGCGAAGGTGGACACCTTTTTGCATGCCCCGATCATACCGCCTCCAAAGCACCCCGTCCAGTAAAATTATCAATTTACGATATACAGGTAGAAACTACTCTGCGGGCCAAATCCCTTCCCGGTCGAAACGGGTGCCGATCACTTGATGATTCACCCCAAACCGGGGCGCAACTTTCTTGGCAATGAACTCGCGCGCGCCCTCGATCTCGCGCCAGCCAGCCTCCTCGCCTGCCAAAAGGTCCTGGCCTCCTCCCTGCTCGCCGAAGCCAAAACTGAACCAGAAAAGCAAATCCAGGAAATCGCATCCAAAGACGACTACTCCGCCGAGTTCGAATACGCCCCGGCTGCGGCCTTCACCCGCGGCAACTAAAGATCAGCGCCGATCACTTCGAAGTGGAATTGCGAAGCATCAGCTTGTCGAACGCGGCCCGTTGTTCGGGCGTGGTGAGGTAGGGCTCCAACTGGGACGTATCTCTTGACCATTCTCCGTTATGGGCAGCCCGATACGCTTCCCACACTGGCATCATGGTTTCTTTGATCTCCGAATAGAGGAATTCCGTGCTGCCGATACCGCCGTCCGGTCCGATCCCGAAACGCGTGTCGAATACATCATCGACCGGCGCCTTCTGCGTGATGATCGTATCTCCCCCCATGATTAGATTGGGTACTGTCTTTGCCGGGGCGATTTCCCATCGTTGCAAGATGGCATCATCCACCGGCGTTTCAAAGTAAGATTGCAATTGACCGAGGTCCGTCGGGACTTGCTTGTTGTTCGCTTGCATGTACCCGGTAAGCGCCTTCCGCAACATCGTCGCAACCTTCCCCTCACCAGCGGCGCGGATCGCGCTCAATGCGCGGCGATAGTCTACGTCCGTATTGAGTTCTCCCTTGGCGGCGTTTAGCCAATCCTGTTCGGTCACGAGCTGAAGCTCGGGAATCTTTGCGTCCGGCGTTTTCTCCATCCGCTCCTTGAGCCAGGCAACACGGTCCAGCCAGGCCTGTGCCGTCACTTGCATTGTTCCCTTATTCGTGTTCGCAGCGCTGGCGGCCTCCTTCTGCGCCAGGTCCTCGCGCAGTTTGGCTAGTTCGGCGGAATCATTCTTCAACGTCGCATTCTCGCCGGTCAGACGGGCCACCCGATTCGACGCGTCCTCCCGCTCGCTCTGCAACTGTTGAATCTGCCCGGTCAGTAGCGCTTGCTGTTCCTGGAGCGTCTGCACCTGGTCGCCCAACGCGGAGGCCCGGTGTGCTTCATAGATTCCGGAGCCAACGCCGGCGGCAATGGCGGCGGCAACGATGGTTTTTTGCAGGAGCGTCATGGTGATGGCCTTGGTAATAGTTGTGGTTGTGATGGCGACTGCGGTGGTTCCAGCTACTGTGGCCGCCGCTGAAATCGTCGCCGCCAATCCGACCGGCGCGGCCTGGACGGCATGGGCCGAGATGACAACCCCTAGTCCGGCTGCCCCGACCACGGCGCCGCGTTTGGAGAATAATTCGCGCAGTCGGTCGAGCGCCCGACCCACACGTTTTTGCGCGGCATCTTCGGAAATCCCCAGCGTGTCTCCGATTTCACGCAGGCTCTTGTTGTCGAAGTAACGCAGCAGTATGGCCGTTCGATCGGATTCATCGAGGGCCTCCATCGCCTCGTCCAGCAAAGGTTCGATGCGCGTCCATTCCGAAGAAGCGGTACTCATGGCAGCCATATCCATCGCGATTTGTTCCCGAGCGTGGCGACGGGATTCGTGGCGCACGATATCGATCGCCGTCCGGTATGCCACGCGATACAACCAGGCCGTCAGGACCGTGTCAGGCTTCAGAGCGCCGGCGTTCCGCGCCAGGTCGGTGAAAACGGATTGCGCCACTTCCTGCGCGAGCTGTGGCGAACGCACCTGCCGCAGGGCCACCGAATACACCAAATTCAGATGACGATTGACCAGCGTCGCAAACGCCTCGTCGGAGCGCCGCTGGGCGTACTGGGACAACAAACTCCGATCATCCGTTCTCATCTTCCATATATATATCGCCACCGGCAGCCGAAATCCGACAAATAACCGGGCACAGCGCTCACGCTGCCAGACAAACCGGCCATGCGGCACGGTTTCTCTTCTCCCCCTCCAGCATGCGTGCTATAAGCAACGCTCCCTTGGGAGAAAATACATGTCATTTGAAAGTGGTTCCGTTGCTACTCGCCTGTTTTATGTCGTCAAAGGGTTGCCGAAAGACGCGGTCACGCGTTTCAACAACCACGTCGCGCCGTCCTTGAAAAGCCTTGGTTCGCAGTCGCAGCAGGGCTGGGTCGGTGGTCGCCATCTCCTTGATACGCCGATCACCGACGAAAATGCCTACTACGGCGGTTACCTCCGCCTCGCCCTCGTGAAAGCCGAGCGTAAAGTCCCCACTTCCCTGCTTCGCGCGGAGTGCATGCTGGAGGAAGTCGCCTACATGCAGGAGGAGGGCAAACCGTTCGTCGACCGCAAAGCCCGCAGCGACATCCGCAAACAGGTCATGAGCCGTCTCCTGCCCACGATGCCGCCGACGCTGAAAGGCATCCCGTTCATCTATGACGACCGCGACCGCATCCTCTACGCCGGTGCGCTCTCGGAAAGCCAACTCGACGTCTTCCTCATCCATTCAAGGCCACCGTCGGCGTCGACCTCATTCCCATCGCCGCCGGCACCGCGGCCGCGAAACGCCGCAGTATCAATGTCGCTGACTGGAGCAAAACCAGTTTCTCGCCCGAAGTGCCCGACGCCGAAATGGAAGATACGCCCGGTCTCGATTTCCTGACGTGGCTCTGGTTCGCTTCGGAAGCGCGGGGCGGTGTGTTCAACACCAAGCAAGCCGGGGAATTCGGCATCGCCATCGAAGGCCCCCTCCTCTTCACCCGCGCCGGCGACGGTGCCCACGAGATCTCCCTGCGCAAAGGCCTGCCCACCGTCAGCGCCGAGGCCAAGACCGCCCTGCTCAGCGGCAAGAAACTGCGCCGCGCCAAACTCCTCCTCGCCCGCGCCGACGAAAACTGGTCCTGTTCCTTCGACGCCGAGACGTTCGTGTTTCGTGGGTTGAAGTTACCGGAACCCAAGGAGATGCTGGACCCGGCCTCCCGTTTCCAAGAACGCGTCCAAAAAATAGCTGACTTCCGCGATCTCTTCTTCGAACTCTTCGACCTCTTCCTCGACGATCATAGCGATGTCAAAAAGTGGTCATCCACGAAGAAAGAAATCCACCAGTGGAGCGCCGACCGCGCCATGCGACGGTAGTCGCCGCGCTTTACGGCGCGGCTTCGGATTTTTCCGGCGCAGATGGCCGAGTCGATGCGGGTGGCGGAGTCTCTGACGAAGCCGGCGCAGGTTAGTCGGTCGCTTTCAAAATGGAAACTTTTCTCGCAGGATCAAGGATCTCGACGAGCAGGGCGCCCTCCAGTTTGTCCGATAACCCGAGCGCATTCGCAACAGTCGGGGGCGCCACGAATCTCCCGCTCGGTGCCACCAGCGCGATCTTTGTGTCCACGCGTTTGATCTTGAAAACATCGCCGTCGTGGCCCCGGCGAATCACTCCTTTGGTCTCCAGCCAATAGCTGGGCTTCCCGGTGTGCGGCGTGTAGCGGATCTTCACCTCGTGTCCGTCCGCCAGTTCGCCTCCCGTGATGTCGACAAGCGTAAAGGTTTGTTTGGAACCGATCTTGACCCCGGCCAAATCGAGGGCATTGCTCGGGTCCGCCGTGATGAAGTTGTTGGCGATCGTCCGAAACGCGACCAACCTTTCGCCCGGCCCCGCGGGCTCGACCTTGGTTTCAACTGGCTCCACTGGCTCCGCCGGCTCCACCTTGACCGCCGCCCACACTTGACTCGTCGCCAGCAGGGCCATGGCGGTAATTATGACCAGGACAAAATCGGTTCGCTTCATTTTCGGAGCCCTCATCATAGTTATCAGTCCCTGTCTACGTTTACCCGCCATGCAAGTCAAGCCCGGCATGGTAGCCTCGGCGCCTACTCAGTAATCGAGATTCGCGCCGAAATCGGGGATGGCGCCTTGTTTGACGGCGGCAGTCCACTCGCTCAGCCGCGGTTGGTAGCGCCAGAACTTCGCGCAGAGGCCGAAGAATTCCAACACAACTTCCGTTTGGCCTTTCTCGAGCAATTCCTTGGCCAGCGTCATGTTCGGCCCGAAGGAATCGAGTTGCGGCGAGCCGGGCGTTTTGCCGGCCTCGATCAGGAAATGTTTGGCCCGCTCGATATCTCCCGCCTTCAGCGCTAGGCGGCCAAGAATGAGGTTGCCAAAAAAGATGTCGTTACCGCGGTTCCAGTCCTTCTTCTGCAGATTCGCCTCCTGCAGCATCTTTTCGGCATATACCCTCGCTTTATTGGTTTCACCGACATCGAAGGCAGTCTTGGCCAGGTCTTTGAGTAGATAGGATTTGTAAGCTTCCGGAGTTAGGGCGTAGGCGCGTTCGTATTGATTGAACGCGGCAGCAATGGCACGCTTCGCCTCCTCCGGGGTCTTGCTTCTAACTCGGAGGAGATAGAGGTGACCCAGCGCACTGGGCCATTCGGGGTTCTGGGGTTCGAGGGTCGCGCCTTGTTTCAGTAGGTCTTCGGCAACTACGGGATCATGCAACAGGAAGTAGTTGGCCGCATTGCGCAAGACGTGCGGGTCATTGCTGCGTTTGGAAACTTGCTGCTTCCAAAGCGCGGCGCCTTCTTGATAGGCCGGCGGATTGGAGTTGGCGTCGAACTGCACATATGGCATCCCGGCAATTCGTGCTTCCGGGTGGTGTTCGATAATCCAAAGCACTTCTCGTTTGCGAATGCCGTCAAACCACGCGGAGTGTTGCGGTCGGTTGGAATAATACCCAAGTAGCTTCGCGCGAATGGAAAGATCCTCGGGCTTGTGCTTGAGCGTCTCTTCGAGTTGCTGCGCCTCGTCTGCCGAGAGCTTCGCACCCTCCATGACATCTCGGTCTGCATTCGAGTGGTCTGCCGCCATTGCGCTTTTCGGGGATAGAACAATTGTGGCGAGCGCAACCAGAAGAAACCAGCCGATGGAGCGAATGATCTTCATTCTCAAGCATTACCGCTGATACAAAATCATCCCCGACTTGTACCGCACATTAACGGTGCCTTCCACAACACGCTCATCCTTGACCGCGCCACTGGCGTCGAGGGCCACGTGCCACTGACCAGCGGGGAGCGTAAAATCAGAGCTGGTCGCGTCGGCGCTATTCGCAATCACACAGACGTGTTTCCACGTCTCGCCCGGCACGCTACCCGGATCAAGAGTGAACATCACCGTCCCGGGAACATTCGTATCATGGAACCTCAGCCACGCCGCGATCTGTTCCTTGGCGCGGAGCCGAAAAACCGGATGCGCCTTGCGCAACGCAATCAAGTCGCGCGTGTAGGTGAACAGATCGTAGTTCTTTTTCTTCAGCGACCAATCCACCTCATTGATGCTATCGGACGCGTTGTAACTGTTGTCGTTGCCAAATTTCGTGCGGGCAAATTCCTCACCGCCGTGTAGAAACGGCACTCCCTGCGACGTGAGCAGCATCAAATAACCCAACTTCATCATCTCCTTCATCTCGGCCTCGGTAGCGGCAGGCTTTGAGATCTTGAGCTTGTCCCAGATGACCAGGTTGTCGTGGCAACTGAGAAAATTGATGGCCTGCGCGGGCGTGGGCGCCCAGTCGCGCCAGTTCCCCTCGATCCCGTGCTTCACCATCTCAATCCCAGAACCATCCTCGACGAAAGCGCGCTTGTTCTTGTCGAATTGAGAACCAATGAACGCATCGCGGACGTTGTCATTGAACCCGCCGAGGTGTGTACCGCGCACGTTCTCTTTGTCCGTCGATTTCAGCCCGGGCGGCAGGTTCTGGCCTCCCCACGCTTCGCCGTAGAGGACGATGCGCGGGTTGATCGCGCGGAGTTCCCGTTCAACCTCCTTCATTGTGTCGAGGTCGATCAACGACATGATGTCGAATCGGTACCCATCAACACCATATTCCCGCGTCCAGTACTTCAGCGTGTCGAGGATGTATTTGCGGGCCATCGGTGCTTCGCTGCGAAAATCGTTGCCGCAACCCGAACTGTTATAGAGCCGGCCGTCGGCCATGTAGCGGTAGTAATAGCGCGGAACGAGCGCATTGAACGACGTCGAGTTCGCCGTGTGGTTGTAGACCACGTCCAAAATCACGCCGATGCCACGCCCGTGCAGCGCCGCAATGAGTCGTTTCAATTCGCGGATACGGCTGTCGTCGTTGATGCCAGTCGCGTACCAGCCTTCCGGCGTGTTGTAGGCGCTGGTCACATAGCCCCAATTATAGTTCGTGCCCGCCTCGTCGTTCTCGAAATCCTGCACCGGCAGCAGCTGTACGTGCGTCACTCCCAATTCCGTGAGACTGTCCAACCCCGTCTTGATCGCCGCGTCCCCCGGCAGATGCGTGCCCGCCTCAGTGAAACCGAGATACTTCCCCTTGTGTTTCACGCCCGAAGTCTCTGCGATGGTGAAATCGCGCACGTGCATCTCATACACCACCATGTCCACCGGCGAATCGAACGCCGGTCCCGCTTTCGCTTTCTCCCACCCCGGCGGATTCGTCTTCGACAGATCCGTGATCCGCGCGCGCTGGCTGCTGTTGACGGCATTGATCGCATAAATGTCGAGCACCTCCCGACCCGGCGTAAAACCGTCGCCCTCGGGGTTGTAGAGATAGAACTTCCCCTCAAGATCGCCCGCCACCTTCCCCTCCCAGATGCCTTTGCCCATCGCGTGCATCACGTGGGACGCGCGGCCCTTGTCGCCCGTCGCCTGATCGTAAATCACCACCTGCATCGCGCGCGCTGTCGGCGCAAAAACGCGAAACGTCGTGGCCTCATGTGTGTACGTCGCCCCGAGCACGGCCGCGCCGTCATAAAACAGATTTGTGTCCGCCAGAATGGCTCGCGGCAGCGCGCGAACGCTCCCGCCGAAACCCTCCACCTTCACCTCGTAAGCGCGTCGCACAACATCCAGCGGCGCGCTGATGGTCAACTCGACGTCGTTCGCCGTCGGCTTCCCGTCGTGAGAAAGTAGGCGCGTCGCTGCGGAAGCTTGTTTTTCCTTCTGATCGTCGGTGATGGTGATCTTGTCCGGCGTCACGTCGCTCTGGCTCACCCGCCGTGACATCCCTATGACGATCCGATCTGGCGCGTCGATCGATGCGCTGACCAGCCGTGGACTGATATCCGGCCGCTGTGCCCACGCGCGGTTCTCGCCGCCGACGAGGTAAATGTCCCCGCCCATCCCCGGATTCCAGAATTTGTCGTCGCCATCCTTGCGGTTCCAATCACCGGCCATGCGCGCAAGCACGCCGATTTTATCTGAGTCGCCTTTCTCGCCGTAATCGCCGCGGTCGAATTGCAGGACCGGCCCATAATCGTCGCGACCCACTTCGAAAATCTCGTTCTGGTCGGGCGTCCGCTTATCGTGCGCGTCCCACGTCCAGACGCCCACGTTGTCATAATCTTCGTCGTACCGATGATAATGGACCGTGATGAGGTTCTCGCGTTTCGAAAGTTTCCGTTCCTTCCACACCGACGGGTCGGACAACCAAAGCGCCACCGAATCACCAAGATAAATAACTTTGCGTTCCTTCCACACCGAGGGATCGCCCAACGCCTCCCGCATGTTCCACTTCTCGCTCACGAACAAATCGCCGTAGCTCGGGTAGCAGGACTCCAACTCGTCCCGGTTGATCGTCAGCCAGAGTTCGTACTCACCATCCCGCAGGGTCTGCGTCGCTTCCATGGCCTCGATGTTTACCATCGCATATCCACTTGCCGGCACCACCGCCTGACCGCGCGCCACAATCCGCCCGTCACGCTTCAGCCCCGCGAATATCTTCCGCCCCACATTACCCGGCGGCGGCGGCGTGACTACGACGGTCGTCACCACCCCGCCCTGCGGCTGCGGCGGCGGCAAATACTTCGCCGCATTCTCTGCGCAAAGGCGCGCACCGAATGCGAATACATTCCCAAACACCAGCGCTACAAAAATCGCTTTACTACAACCGTACCTCAGTACTGGATGGTTTCTGAACATGGGATTCCATCATCCGAATAAACCGCTGGTTCTCGCCGAATCAAGCCAGATTCGCAAACATTCGGCTGTAATGTCGATACCAATCGCTCTGGAATACCTCCGCCGGATCATACCGCCGCTTCGCGCGCAGGAATTCCGGTAGGCGCGGATGACAAAGCTCGGTCTGCGCGCGCGTGGCGAACCGGTGGTAGGTCAGGTAAAACGTCCCATCATGCCGCGCCGCGATGTCCACCACCCGACGGAACGTGTCCGCCAGCGCGCGCCTCCCCGGGTCATCATGAACCACATGAAAGTTGAATACCACGCCAGCGCACGGCTGACGCGCCCAGGCGAGAACGCTTTCCGTATCGTGTTCCGCGAGCCGCACCGTGCCGTAGAGCATGGCCACCTCATGGCGCAGAAAGTCGGCGCGCACTTCATCGAGGAACACCACCAGCGAAGTGCGCGGGACAAAAAATTCGACGAGCGACTCACTCGCGGGCACACGCGCCTTCAACTCCCGATCGACCACCGCGTGGTAATTGTCCACATAGGCGCGATCGAGCTGGAACGTGTCCGACCAGACGACATCCCCGCTCTGGCCCAGCGCGCTCTCGACGTACCGCGCGAAAGCTGCCCCGCGATTGACATGGGCGAGAGTGACCAACCGCAGCCAGTCATCACTCGTGGGCAGCGGACCTTCATTCACGGGCACGTCTTCGTCTTCGCGCAGAGGCTGATACGTCGCGAGGACACCGCGCCGCAGGAAATCGTTCGAGGACGGATCGGGCGAATAATGCCAGTCCCCATACAGGCAACCCTCCTCCTTGCGCCGCGCCAAGGTCGTGACCACGTCCCCAGCTTCGAGCAACTGTGTCGTGACCCGGAGCTTGCGCCGGCGCATGAGCCGCAACCGCATCGAAGTGACAATCCCGAGCAGTCCGTAGCCGCCGGCCGCGAGAGAAAATAATTCCGCATTCTCGTTGCGCGAACATGTCCGCACCCGGCCTGCTGCGTCCACAAGCTTGAATGACTCGACCTGCCCGACAAACGGCGGAAGCGTTAGCCCGTTGCCATGGATATTCGCGCCCAGCGAACCTCCCAGCGACATCCGATCGACACCCTGCTTCTGCACGATGCCCCAAGCCGGCTCCGTTCCCGATTGCCGGCGCGCCAACTCATCCATCAATTCCGGCCAAAGGATGCCCCCTTCCGCTTCCACGATCCCGGCGTCCGCGTCCAGCGCGATGACCCGATTCATCCCGCGCATATCGACCAACACACCATCGGTGGCGAACTGCTGGCCTCCCGCCGCATGCCGACCACCGGCGACGCTAACCACACCACCCTCTTTTGCCGCGAACCGCACCGTGTCAACGATCTCCCCGATGGATGCGGGACGGACGACACGTTGCACGCGCGTGGGATTCAGCTGTGAATGGACATCATTGACCCAGACGCCCGTCGCAGGGGAAGACTTCGAGCGCACCCAGGAACAGCCGATTGGCGCGAAGGCCAACGCCGCACCCGCGCGCACGCCAAGTTTCAGGAATTGACGCCGTGAAAGGCGCATGGGATCAGACCACCCGGGCGTACACTACCAGAAATACCAAGACCAACCCGCACAACAGCACCACGCCATTCATCTGCACGCTGAGTCGGTGGAGCGCTTTCCATTCCAGATCCAGCGCTTCGTCCGGCGGTTTTCCAGAAGATTCAAACATGGCCCGGCGGTCGCGCAACGCATTCATATGCGGCATGACCCCCTGACGCAGCCATAGATCCGTCCCGCCCATGCCCGCCACCAGCAGTAAGCTCAAGATCGCCGGCCACCGGCTGTACGCCCGATCCGCCAGCAACAGCCCGAGACAAACAATGCTCACGGCCGCGCAGATGATTCCGAGCAGGTAATACTTCGAAAAAATCCGTCGAATCAGCAGCCCCGCATCTTCCGGTTTCAGCGTCTTGAATACTGTCGGCGCTGCCACGAAACTGAAAAAGACGATGCTGCCGATCCACACCGCCAGTGTTACCAGATAAAACCATTTCACTCCCTGTGTCATCGGTGCGGCAGCGTAACAACGCCTCGCCGTCGAAGTCAAAACAATCTCCTTTACAAGCCAACGCCCGTCGTTACGCTTCCGTCCATGCGTGAGACGGATAAAATCCGCTGCGGCATTCTCGGCACCGGCTGGATGTTCGGCAAATTCGCCGATGCCTTCCAATTGATCGACGAAGCAGCGCTCATGGCCGTCGCCAGTCGCGACCCGGAACGCGCCCGCGCCGCCGCCAACAAGCGCAATGTCCCGCGCGCCCATCCGAATTACGAATCCCTCGTCCAAGATCCCGAGATCGATGTCATTATCAACGCCCTCCACAACGGGTTGCACTGTGAATGGTCGGTACGCGCGCTCGAAGCGGGCAAGCATGTTCTTTGCGAGAAACCCCTCGCCTGCTCCAGCGCGGAGGTTGAGAAGATGTTCACCGCCGCGCACGCGAATCAACGATGGTTGATGGAAGGATTCATGTATCGGTTTCACCCGCAGATGGTGGAAGCCAAACGCCGCGTCGCCGCCGGCGAAATTGGGCGCGTCTTGCACATCCGCTCCAACCGATCCGCCCAGGGACGGGAGCCTAATAATCCGCGCTTCTGGCGCGATGCTGGCGGTGGCGCGTTGATGGATATCGGCTGCTACTGCGTGAACTTCTCTCGCTTCTTCACCGATGCCGAACCGCAACGCGTTGAGGCCTATGCCCATTTCGATAAGCAAACCGGCGTGGATCTGACGCTGAGCGGAAGCCTCCAGTTTGTTGGGGGTCTCTCGGCCCACTTTTTGTGCAGCATGGAATCCGAACCTTCCTACGCCGCGGAAATCATCGGAACCGAAGGCCGGTTGCTGATTCCCCACCCGTGGTCACCGCCGTTCTGGCCCGCCGAATTACATCTCACGCGACAGGGCAGGACGGAAACCATCCGCATCGAAACACCCGCTGTCCCGCAGCATGTCCTCGCGCCATTCGCGCTGGAGCTAAAACACTTCTGCCAGTGCGTGCGCGAGAATCATGCTCCGCAGTTTCCACCGGCCATAGACGCCGAGCGCGATTCGCGCGGTAACATGCGTGCGATCGAGGCCCTGTTGGAGTCGGCGCGCGAACATCGCACCGTTGACGTGGAGAATTGAACGGCGCGCTACGGGCCCTGCCGTTGCGCCAGGATTAGCTCGCGCACGGCTTTCGGATTGGGGATGCCCTCGATCACCTCGTCCGGGTCAACCGTGGCCGCCGTGGAAATGGTCAGGTCGCCAATACCAACCATCCTGGCCAGGATACCCTGATCAATCTCGATCGAGCGGACATCACGTGCATCGAATTCCCGGTAGGACTTGGAGAAAAGACCCCGCTCGAGCGTAACTCGACCCGGATAGATGCGCAGGACAACCGAAGCCCGTCGCGCCCAGGCCACGATCAACGGAATCACCAACCAGCAGAAGACCAGATACCAGAAGAACTTCCACCATGATGGCCGCACTTCGGCCAGCAATGTGTCGGGTGCCGGCTGCGACTGGGCCGCGATCTTTGCTGCCACGGGAAATCCACAAGACGGGCACGTCGGCGCTTCCGCCGAAACCTGGTTTCCACATTCGGGACATTGGACTAACGCCATGACATTTTCCCCACACCGCATCCTAGGTCGCGAGATGAAAGCCTGTCAAGGTCGGCCTCTCCCCCTGCAGAATCTTGGCGTGTCCTGCGTTTAATTACTTGATTCGCAGAGCGTTCGCACTAGAATGCGCCCCAAGGAGGAAGTTGATTTCTGTGACGAACATTGCTCGAATTCAAGCCCGCGAAATTCTCGATTCCCGCGGGAACCCAACCATTGAAGTGGACGTGGAACTTTCCGGTGGCGCAGTCGGCCGCGCGGCCGTGCCCAGTGGCGCCAGCACCGGTGAACATGAAGCGTGGGAATTGCGCGATGGCGACAAAGCGCGCTTCGGTGGCAAAGGCGTGCAGAAGGCCGTCGCCAACGTCAACACCAAGATCGCCAACGAACTGGTTGGCCACGACGCGCTCGATCAGGTCGGTATCGACCACACGATGATCGATCTCGACGGCACTCCGAACAAGGGCAAGCTCGGCGCCAATGCCATTCTCGGCGTCTCGCTTGCGACCGCGCACGCCGCAGCGGCGCAACTCGGCCTCGAACTTTTCAAATACCTCGGCGGGCCAAACGCAAAAGTATTGCCCGTGCCGATGATGAACATCCTCAACGGCGGCGCGCATAGTGATGCGCCGATCGACCTGCAGGAATACATGATCATGCCCAAGGGCGCTGCGAGTTTCCGCGAAGCATTGCGAATGGGCACGGAAGTTTTTCACGCGCTGAAGAGCGTGCTGAAAGCAAACAAGCTCAGCACGGCGGTGGGCGACGAAGGCGGATTCGCGCCTGTTCTCAAGAACAACGAGCACCCTCTCGAAGTGATTCTCGCGGCGATCAAGCAGGCGGGGTACAAACCCGGCAAGGACATTTTCATCGCGCTCGATCCTGCGTCGAGCGAGTTTTATGATGCCGCCTCGAAGAAGTACGTCTTCAAAAAGTCGGATGGCTCGAAGCACACCGCCGCGCAAATGATCGAATTCTACAGCGACCTGTGCAAGAAATACCCGATCGTCTCCATCGAAGACGGCCTGGCGGAAGGCGACTGGGACGGCTGGAAATTGATGACTGATAAGCTCGGCGACAAACTGCAGCTCGTCGGCGATGATTTGTTCGTTACCAACACGAAGTTCCTCAAGCGCGGCATCGACACCGGCACGGCGAACTCGATTCTGGTGAAGGTCAACCAGATCGGCACGCTTACCGAAACACTCGACGCCATTGAGATGGCGAAGGAAGCGGGTTACACCGCGGTCATCAGCCATCGTTCGGGCGAGACGGAGGACACGACGATTGCCGATATCGCGGTGGCGACCAACGCGGGCCAGATCAAGACGGGTTCGCTTTGCCGCACGGACCGTGTCTGCAAGTACAACCAGTTGCTGCGCATCGAAGAAATCCTCGGCAAGGATGCCGTCTATGGAGGAAAACTCTAAACGATGAGTTGGACATCCGCTCTCTGGGGCAAACTGCAGTCACTCGGGTTCTTTGTCTTTGTGGCAATCGTCGGCTGCGGGATCGCCCTTCTCTTCGTCCCCCTGCTGCACCAACGGCGCGAAATGCAACAGGACATCGCGCGGCTCGACCGCGAGATCGAACAGCAGGAAACGCTCGAGAAAAAGCAAAAAACCGAGATCGAAGCGCTGAAAAACGATTCCAGTTACATTGAACGGACCGCCCGCAACAAGTTGAACCTGGCGCGCCCCAACGAAGTTATTTTCCGCTTTGAAGCACCGCCGACAACGGTGGCCCAGCGCCGCTGAAACGCGTGCTTGACGAACCCGTGATGCGCCACTAAGGTGCAGCAGACTTTGACTGCGGGGTGGAGCAGCCCGGTAGCTCGTCAGGCTCATAACCTGAAGGTCGTGGGTTCAAATCCCACCCCCGCTACCAATTAAAGGCCCGGCGCTAACGCGCTGGGCCTTTTTTCGTTTTCATCATCAAGTGGGAAGCCACTTGTCGTGTAGTGGCAATCCCACCCCCGCTACCAATTATGAAGGCTCGGACATGCGTCCGAGCCTTTGTTTTTCCTGCACCAACAAGATGGCGTACAACTATTTCCTGGTGCCGATGACATCGTAGATGAAGTCACCGTTCACCTTTTTCTTCCACTGCAGCCCACCGGTCGCGTTTGTGCCCTTGATGGTGGCGGTCCAAATGACAACGTCATTGGTCACCGCAATCGCCTTGTTTTGCTCGATCTCAAACTCGATCTCGCCCGGCTCCGTCTCCAATCGATAAGTAGCCGGCTTGAATCCTTCCCGCGCCATGGTCGTCGAGGTGAACTTGCCGTCGGCGAAAACCCATTCATCCTCAATTTCTTTCCCGCCTTTGTCAGCGGTCGCCTTGTCGGGGATCGCCTTGATCTTCCACTTCGTCCCATCCAGCAATTTCGAGCCGTCCTCCAGGGCCGCATGCACCAAAATTACGCTGGCAAATAGCATGACCGACAGGATTGTTACTCTCTGTATCTTACTTGATTGCATGTGCGCCTTCCTAACCTTCCGCTCGGTTGGGTTTGAATGTGCTGATAAGTTCCGCCGCGCTGACAAAAAAGTCGCACGCCATGACTGCGTACCCTATCAAACGAAGGCAGTCCGGACAAGGAATATAGGGCCTTGGCTGAGAAGCCATTACCAGTTCCGCATTTGGCTTGGCAAATGCTAATTTCCAAAGTATTATTTGACAATTGAAGGGGTGATGGTCTACGGGAGCCAGTTTAATAATGCCAAGACGCATTTACGTCATTATCGTCCTGCTCTGCTGTTCACAAGTCGCCCGCGCGACCGTTATCACCAACACCCGGCCTGAAATTGCTCAAATGGCCGGTTACTGGGAAGTCGATAGCGTCCAAATCTCGCCCTTGGCCAATTCGCTCTATCCTCAGTTTACCAACACGTGGGAGTTTATGCAGCCGAGCGGCTCGACGGCGACTGACGGCGACGAGCATTTCAATATGGCGCAAAACGCCTCGGGCACTGGCGCCACGGGCGGCAACGCTGGCGAATCGCCGATTGTCGCCGAAATTATCAATGTGTCGTCAACCGTGGGCTTGGTTTCCTCCGGGAACCAACACGCCAAGACCCGTGGCATCTTCCGCTACTACCATGAGCATGCCGGTGAACTGAAATACGAGATCCATCCGATGACGGAGATCTTCAGTTGGAGTGGCAGCGCCTTTGTCTTGTTGAAAGATTGCCGTCCGAGCTTCAAGCCCGTGGCGGATGCGACCACCAAGGCCTACAGTACGTACAACGATATGGCGCTGGGCAACAATCAGACCGTCACGGCCCAGGTGATGGCCGACAACAACCACGTGATCATAACCTACCCCACTGGCGCGGGAGTCGATCTCGTCAATTACATGCAATACGACGGCCAGGTGGTCCAGACGCTTACCAACGATCTTGTTAGCCCCTATATTACGTTTCGTCCCACCAACTGCCCGGCCTCACCCTTTACGATCACGGGCGGACGCGCGATGCGGTGTCGCATCGTTACCAATACCGTTGCCGCCCGTGTGGCGGTAGGTTTGATTAGCAATCAGACGGTGACCGTGAACATATTGAATCGTGTCGACATGTTGGGCATCTCCAACATTGTGGCATCCCTCAGCGCCAACCAGAGCACGAGCTTCGTGCAGCCCATCGATTGGATTACCCTCGGCCTCACCAACATGGGGCCGGTCCCGCCACCGGTAGTCGTTTTCACCGGCAGCCCGACCAACGGCCCTGTGCCGTTGACCGTTACGTTTACCGACACCTCCACAGGATCCATTACCAACCGCTTCTGGACCTTTGGCGACGGGGCCCAGACAAACATCCAGGCGACGAGCGTGCAACACATCTACAACTCCATTGGCACCAATACGGTGCAGTTGATCGTCACGGGTCTTGGCGCTCCCGCCACTAATACCCAGACCGGCTACATTGTCGTCACCAGCGCAGGACCACCGCCCCCGTCCGCCAGTTTCACCGGCAGTCCGACCACTGGGATAGAACCATTGTCAGTGACCTTCACCGACACCTCGACGGGCACCATCACCGGTCGATCCTGGGATTTCGGCGACACCATCACAACCAACGTCATAACCAATAGCGTGTCGCATACCTATGCCGCGGGCACGTATGGCGTCACGTTGGTCGTCGCCGGTCCCGGCGGCGTCAGCACCAACTCGCAGCTCAATTACATCACAGCCCTCACGGCATTCCAGGGCTGGCAGGTTCAGTACTTTGGCAGCACCACCAACCCAGCCGCGACTGCAGGTGCGGATCCTGACGGTGACGGCCAGAATAATCTGGCCGAGTTCCTCACAGGCACCGACCCGACCAACAGCGCCTCCGTCTTTCATATCATCGCCGTGACACCACAGGGCGGCGATATCTTGGTCACATGGGCCACCGCCGGCGGAAAGACCAACGTTGTGCAAGTAAATGGTGGGGATGTGGGCGGCTCGTACACCACCAACTTCATCGACCTGAGTCCGTTCATCATCATCCCGGGCAGCGGAGACGTGACCACCAACTATTTGGACGCCGGCGGAGCGACAAACGTCCCGTCGCATTATTACCGCGTGCGCCTGGTACCGTAACCTTCTGCCAGGAACCGCTCGTCCGGCACTTTTCGTCTTTAGATGACGGGCTTCATCGGGTGAGCGCCGCTCGATCCATGCAGAAAGTCCAGATACTCCCGCGCTTGCACTCGCTGTAGCTGGCTGTGGGCCATCTCCAAACGCTCACGGACGCCCAGCCGCTTCGCTTCAACGGCGTAACTGGACTTTTCCAGCAACTCTTCCAGGCGGCGAACATTTTGCTTCCACAAACGGATGTCGAAAGCCTGTTTGGCGGCGAGACGTTCGCCGTACCAATCACCAGCCAGCATGTTCTCCCGAGTAAACAGGGCGCGGAACTCCGGGTGGTTGAGGTCCTTTCCCTCGTGATGGCCGTGGACCATGACATGGAGGAGGGCACGCAATGGTGGACAAGCCTCCTGAATGCTGCCATCGTCGAAATAACTCCGGGCGATACGCTCATGGGCCTCAACCATGTTCTCCATACCATCCGCAAAAATGTCGTAATCCTGCATCTCGGGACGAAGCATCTTGTCGGTAAAGACCACGTGCGGATGATGGAACACGCGTCCGAAGAAACTGAGGACGAACCGCATCGTGATGCGATAACCGAGGCGGCTGGCGAGCACTTGCTGGCCGCTGTGCTCGAAGTCCCGGCATTTCTCCAGGTAACCATGCTCAATCAAAAACCTCGGGTCGCGCTCTTCCACGCTCATGCGGCTCCAAACTTCCGGGACGAGCAGGCTAATATCGTGATCGACACGGACGTGCGGGCCAACATACCCGGCGGCCGTGATAAAAACGTGGTCCCCCGTAAGCAGCAGCGAGACCAGCGCGTTGTTCAGGTCGATGATCGGTGGGAGCGCGTTGAAGGGTCCCTTCGTCAGCGCTCCTTCCGAGCCGGCACCCGTGGTGGATGGCGATTTGCCGGTCATGCTGCAGATGAATCCCATGAACAACTCGGGCAGTTCCAGGTAATGAATCGGGTTGAACACTGCCAGCGAACGAATCTGTGAACTGGAATCCGGCGGATTGTTGCGGCGACCGGGCAGGACGGCGTTTACGGGTGTGAAAAGCGGTCGATCGGGAGGAATACGGCGACGCAGCCGGGCGCCCATCTCGGCAAGATAAACACCGCGGGCATCCAACAGGTCAGGACGGGTTTGCAAGTAACGCGGATTTTTCGAGGGCTTGCCGTCCACCAGTCGCGGATGCGCCGACGAGACAACGTACGACGGTTTGCCGCTCTCCACGAAATCGCGGATCACTCGTTGCATCGGTCCGGTGAATTTGTCGAAGCCGATCGCGTCCTCGATCAATTCACGTCCCTGCGCGACAGTGATGGGTTGGTAGTTGGAAAAAAAGTTTCCCGGCTTGGAGAAATCCGCTTCGGTTTGTTTGTCGTAACCGCGATGCTTGGCGTCATCGGGCCTCTGGAACAGCCGGTACTCGCAATTCCTGGCGAACTTCACCGACGGCTGGTGATACTGCGGATCCAGGCCCGACAAACACCGTGTCGGTACCACGACCGAGGCGGTGATATCGTCCTCCGCCTGCAACTTGACTGCGGGATGAAAATCCTTCCGCAAACCAAACGTGCGCCACGAACCGTCGTGGTCAAACCCAACGCGCAGGTAATTGGCCACCAGTTTGCGATTGTCGAATTTTAATTCGTTGGCCGGCCGGCCATCAATGATGTCCACGCTGAAGTGCTCGCGCCAGCTGTCCCCCATCTCCGGCTTGTAGTAGCGCTTCACGACGAAGACCAATTCCTTGATGTATTGCGGCACGGAGGCCAGCCACTCATTATATTCGGCGGTATACTCGTCCGCGGGCGTGAGCAGTTTTATGACGGACCCGAGCGAGCGTTCGGGACTGAGAATGGGACGGCTGTCCTTCTTCGGCCTGGTCTTGCCCCGAAAACGATCGGAATAATCGCGTTTGACCAGCTTGTTGGCGAAATCGAACTCACGATTGAAGTCGGCGATGAATATGGGGCCCTGGATAATCGCGTCGGAAATGGGTTTGGAAATTTCGGACTTCCCACCGCCGGAAACCGTGCAAGGCTTGTGGCAAAACGTCGGCTCGGCTGCCGTTCCCACGAGCCGCCACGAGCGGCCACCCGGTGGCTTCTCCATATGAACTTTGTAACCCGACGGACGAACGTACGTCCTTCCCTGAAGGAGTTTGATTTTCTGCGCCCCGTCGTTGCAAGGCCAACTCACTGTCTGGCGCAACAGGTCGAAACGCACATCCTCCGGCACATAGAGGATGTCGGGGAACTTTTTATCGACCGCATAACCTTCGGGTTTCACGTCCAGCAATTCGCCAATGAGAGTGACCATTTCCTCAAATTTATAGTCAAGCCGTGGCGCGTGGAGATCACCGCTGAATTCTTCGCCCAAATCGTAGCAGGGATAAACCAGCGCGCCGCCCGCGTGTTCCTCCTCGCAAAGACCAAACAGATTGGCCGAATAACTGATCTGGGTTTTGACCTCCTTCTTGCAGTACCCAAAATAATTGTCGGCAATGATCGTGACCATCACCCCCTGCGCGTTGCGGCAGGTGAGCTTGAACGCCAGGCCGTCGTTATAACACTCCGTCTCGGTGCGCCAGCACATGCCGTCGCGCCGCTGTCGTTCGGTGGCCGCCTCCCAGTGCGGCAGGCCCACTTCTTTCTTGGTGATTCTGACCAGGTGCGGCGCAAGAATCACGCAACCGGTATGGCCGGTCCAGTGCTCCACGTCCAGGCCCGCGTCGTTCTCCGGTAGGAAGGGGTCGCCTCCGTTGCCAAAGATGCTCTCCACGAAGTCGAGGTTGCTCACCAGGTTCCCCGGCGCGAAGAAACGGACCTCCATCGTTTTTTCCGCGATGTACCCGGATACCTCGGGGACAACCAACGGTCGTAGCAGCAGCGACACGAAACACTCCGCGGCTTCCGACGACGACCGGAATGGCAGCCGCAACAATTCCGGTGGTGGTGTCAGCGCCAGTTGCAGCATCCGGCCAAATACGGCTTTCGGCACGCTGCGTTTATCGTCTGGAATACCCAATCCACCTTCCGCGATGTGAAAAATCCCCTGCGTCGTGCGGCGGTCTGCGGTTGGATTATGCAGCACACCCTGCTTGACGCGATACGACCGCACGTGTTCCGAGATGAACTCGTCGCGATCCGGCGCCAGGGAAAGCACCCGGGCCAGGCCGTGGCGATCCAGGACAAACGTCCGTCCCGGCAACCGGATGGTCGTGCCGGTTTCCTTGAGGTATTCGTTGAGAAAGCTCTGGATCCGCTGGTCGGCTGGGCAAAGATAGTCGGCCAGCAACCGATCCGTCTCACGCTGGTGTTGCAGCAGTGCTGCCCTCATCTCTTCGAATTCCGGGTCGGAACCTGCCGCCGCCGTCGGAAACCCCAGCAACGCCAGCTTCAGGTTGATGTACCGGATCGTCTTCGGATCGCTGAGTTCCGATGCCGTCCCCAGTCCGATATTATTTTTCGCTCGCATGATTCACCCGCGGTTAATAATAGCAGGTTATCGGCCGAAGCAACATTCACTGTGGAACATCCGAAGAGGGGCCCGCGACTACTGGCCGGATTTTTCCGCCCTGTTCAAAACACACCAGCCGACCAAAACGGATTCTGCTTTTTTCCGTTCAGTCCTTCGCCGTTCCCCAGCGCCGGTAGAGAAACCGTTCCCAGGGCGAGAAGAGAATCTTGTCGGCGAGCACACCGATGACGATGATGACCAACATGATGCCGATGACCTGATCCATGGCCTGTAGTTCGCGTCCGGCTTGTAAAAGATAGCCCAGTCCGAATCCACTCAGAATCGTCACATAAATCTCTGCCGCCATCAGGGAGCGCCAGGCAAACGCCCAGCCCTGTTTCATGCCGCTGACGATGAACGGCAGCGAAGCGGGCACGATCACCTTGATCCACGTATGCAACCGCTTCGAGCCCATCGTGCGTGCCGCGCGCGCGTAAATCGGAGGTACCGTGCGGACACCGTTGTCCGTAGCGATCACCACAGACCACAACGTCCCCATGATGACGACGAACAGCATCGCTGCTTCCGTCTGTCCGAACCATAGCAATGCCAACGGTACCCAACATACACTTGGGAGTGTTTGGAATGCCAACGCGATGACGCCGAGGGTGTCTTCGCAAAATTTGAACCGTGCTGTCAACAAACCCAGCGGCAACCCAAACAGCAGCCCGAGTGCGTAGCCGATGAGCAACCGGCGAATGGTCACTACTGTGGCGCCAAGGAGTGTGCCATCCTGGAAGGCACCTACGAGATAGCTCGCCACGCTGAGAGGTGATGGCACCAACACTGGTGACCAGTACTTCATCCGTACAAGCGCCTCCCACACCCCAAGCAACAGTACGAAGAAAGCGATGACCACGAATGTCCGCCTCATCCCCCCACCTCGGCCAGCTCCGAATTCATGTGGCGCTTGAGGGCACTCCGGATCTCCGTTGAGTGTTTCGCGAGATCGACGCTGTTGATGTCACGCGGACGCGGCAAATCGATCTCGAACTGCTCTTGAATGCGCCCGGGATGCGGGGAGAACAACACGACGCGGTCCCCGAGGCAGGCGGCTTCACGGACGTTATGCGTGACGAACATGATGGTCTTCTTGCGTTCCTGCCAGATGCGCTGGATGTCCCCGTACAGTTGCTCGCGTGTGAGCGCGTCCAGGGCCGCGAACGGTTCGTCCATGAGCAGCACACGCGGGTTCGGCGCCAGCGCCCGCGCCAGCGCGACGCGCTGCTTCATGCCGCCAGACAGTTCGTGGATGCTGGCCGTCATGAACTTCTCCAGGCCCACAAGATGGAGATAATACTTCGCGACTTCACGGCGCTCTTTCCTCTTCAAATTCGGCTTCAGTTTCAGGCCGAATAGCACGTTATCCATGACGTCCAGCCACGGGAAGAGCGCCGACTCCTGGAACATCATCATGCGCTCGCGGCCCGGCCCCGGAATGGGTTTGCCGTCAGCCAGCACCTGTCCGCTGTCGGGAATTTCCAGGCCCGCGATGATATTGAGGAGCGTCGATTTGCCGCAACCCGAGGGACCCACCAGGCAGATGAACTCGCCTTCGCGGACGGTCAGCGAAACATTGTCGAGCGCGTGCACCTCGGCGCGGCGCGTCCGAAACCATTTCGACACGCCTTCCACCACCAGCTTTTCGGGCGGAGCGTTCTCCAACTCTTCCTGGATCACCATCATTTGACTTCGGCCTGCCCCTTTTCACGCAAGACTTCATTGAGCAGCTTGAGATCATAGATCCGCGACAAATCCGGATGCTCCTTCAGAAATCCGATGCGGTGCGCGTCTTCGGCGGATTTCAACAACGAGGCGCTGACCGGGTCATGAGTAATCTCCAACCGTTTCCACGCGCCGTCCAACGTTGCCTGCGGCAGTGCCTTCGTCGTCTCCGCCTTTATTTCCTCGTTGAGAATTCGTTTGGCTTCGTCAGGATGATCGTTGATCCATTTCGTCAACTCGACATGCGCGGCAATCCATTTCTTCAGCAGGTCGGGGCGTTCCTTGAGGAACTTCACGCTGCTTACGAGGTGCGTCGTGACGTATTTCCCACCCGTGTCCTTCCACAACGAACTCTCCTCCAGATAAACTTTTCCTTTGGCCTCCAATTCCAACCGGCTCACCCACGGCTCAACGGTCCACACGGCGTCCATCTCCCCTTTCTGAAAAAGTGAAAGCTGGTCGGGATTCGCGGTCGGGACAACAAAGGCGTCTCCGCCGGTCATCGTGATCCGTAATCCTTTTGACTGCAGCCACGCGCGGGCCGCCACGTCCTGGGTGTTGCCAAATTGCGGGGTGGCGACCTTCTTGCCTTTGAAATCCGCGTCCGTTTTGATGCGGCCATCCGGCTGCACGACGAGCGCCGCGCCACCACTGCAGGCGCCCGCGACAATGCGGATTTCTTCGCCCTGTGATTTCAGGTGGGCGTTGACAGCGGGATTGGGGCCGACGTACGTGAGATCAATGGAGCGCGCAAAAATCGCCTCCATCGCGCTCGGCCCGGCGTTGTAGACGAACCACTGCAATTCCACGCCCGGCCCGAGCCGCTCCTCAAACCATCCCTTTCCCGCACGGCTCAACCCATGCGCGATCATGGCCTGCGCGTGTGTCACGTTCGGGAAATGACCGACGCGCAGGACGATTTTCTCCGCGCGACACGCGTTGCCCGTGCCAAACGCCAGTAGAAGAAACAGTAGGGATTTCAAAGATTTCACTTCTTCGTCTCCAAAAATGGCAAAGGTACTTTGTCTCGCCGCATCTTGCGCAGGGTCACATCAACGGTGTCGGCCAACGTATACCGATCCAGGATGTCGGCAATCGCGTTGCGCACATCCACCATCAACAAGCGCAGTCCGCAATGGGCCTCATCAGGACAGGAACACGGATGATAGGCCGTCACGCTCGCGCAGGAAATTGGCGCCAGCGGCCCGTCGATCAGGCGCACAATCTCACCAATTGTGATCTTGTTCATCGGCTTCTTGAGGAAATACCCTCCGCCTTTGCCGCGTTTGCTTTCCAAATAACCGGCACGATTCAACTCGAGCAAGATGGCTTCGAGGAATTTGACCGGGATATTCTCTTTCTCCGCGAGTTGGCGGATTTGCAGCATTGGCCGTCCCAATTCCCGGGCAATACCGAGATTGATCAGCGACCGCAGGGCATACTCGCCTCGTTTGGAAACTCGCATGACGATCAAACTCTATTCGTTTACTAGAGAATTGCAACCTTCTTTTCCGGTAGCCTCCACGGTTAGAATGCGAACTGGATGCGTGAGAAAATGGTTCGCTCCGTCTCGCGGTTCTTAACGCTGTAAGCGCTTACCGTCGCCGTCCCTGCCCCGCCATCGAAGGCTGTTTGCTCATAATCGAGAACGAACTTGAGGTCCCTGTTCAGGTACCAATTGAGGCCGACGCCCCATTCGCGCGCTTCTTGCGCTGACGTGATCGGGCTGGCAAACCGCAGTCCGCCTGCTGTCGGGTCTCTATTGAAAGCAGACGGATCAAGGTGCAAATCGCCGTAGCGCGCAACCAACTCGAAAGCGCCCCACCCACCGTTCTTCAGATCGAACACATGGCGTGGAGTGACACCATTGTAAGTTGCGTCTTCGCCAGTAAGCACGAACGATCCCTCCACCTGCCATGCGCTGTTGCGCATATATCTGAGATCCGCTCCATTGCGAAGTTTCTGTTCAGCGATCACGTATTCGCCGAGGAACCCGACCGGCCCCCAGTAGTAATAGCCCTGGGGCGACAGGCGATACTCCAACCCGTCAGGAGCCGTTCCTTTGACGAACGAGAAGAATGTGTTTTGCCCGGTAGTTTTGTACACGGCCAGGTTCGTGGTCGTGCTGGTAAATTGCTGGTTCCCAATCGAACCGCCGGCACCGAAGCCAAGGCCTTTCAGCAGGTCAATATCCGTGGTCTTGAACGGCTGGATAAAAATGCGTGCCGCGCCATCTTTCGAGTCAAAGGAGTCCAAATCCCCGCTGGTTCCATCGGGCACTCCATTGAAGACGCCCGCAGCGTAGGTCACGGCTCCGCCAAACAAATCGCCGGACAATTGCGCCCCAACGTCACGTTGCGGCACCAGGTCCGTTGGCAAACCTCGCTCCGTAAACGATGTCCATGGATCCTGCTGCAACCATTCCAGGCCGACCGGCACCTTGTATTTGCCGACGCGAAGCTTCAGCCACGGCCAATAGCGCCATTCCACATAGGCGTCTTGAAGAATGCTCGACGAGGAGGCCCCGTTTCCAAAGTCCGGCATGATGCGGAAGTCAAAATCCCGGTATACCGTGCCTTCCAAAATGGGCCGAACCCGTCGCAATAGAAACGTGTCGACGCCGTTGTGGGCCTGGTCCGCGAGGTAAAACCGGCCGTCAGCCTGCGCGTAGCCGCGAAGACGCAATACAAAATTGCCATCTGCTGACTTCAACGCGAAACCGTCCGGCCCGGCGGAAACGATGGGTGAGTCCTTGGCCTTCTGCGCCGTTTGATCGGCTTTCTGCTGCGCCTGCTCCTGATCGAGTTCGCGCTGGCGCTTGAGCTCACGGATCTCCTGGTCCAGCGCGTCGATCCTCTGATCGATGGTGCTGGCTGGCGCCGTGTTGGTATCATCGGCGAACAGGCCTGTGCCGGTCGCCGCAGCGATTGCGACCGCTGCTATCAAACTGAGTCTTCGTTGACGATTATGCATGGCTCCTCTCTGTTACGATGTAAACCCTATCTATTTAGTAGACAATATAAGTCTACTGATATGATAGACTTTTACAAGTACTTTTTTAAGATTTTTTCCGTGAAACGTCGACCACGCCAACCTATTGGTACGCAATGTGATCTACACACCGGTGGCCAGCTCCCGCTTTACGGAGGGCTCCGCAAACGCGGCGTTGGCTGCATTGTTAAGCAACTCGCGGATCTGCGCGGGCGTCAACTTGTACTCGCGTGCGGCCAACTCAAATTCGTCTGTGAGCGTGATGTTGCTGATCGCCGGGTCGTCCGTATTGAGCGTCACCCGCAACTTCTCGTCGAAGAATTTTTTGAAAGGGTGTTTCGCGGCCGACAAAACGCTGCACGTCTGCAGATTGCTTGTCAGGCAAATCTCAAACACGGTGCCGTGGTCGCGTACCTGCTTGAGTAATTCCAAGTCTCTCTCCAACGCCACGCCATGGCCGATGCGAGTCGCACCGTGGTCGAAGACTGCTTCGCGAATGTTTTCAGCCTTCCCCCCTTCCCCCGCGTGGATGGTAATTGGGATCTCCAGTTTGCGCGCCAGCGCAAACGCCTCCGCGTGTGGCGCAGCCGGATAATGAAGTTCGTCGCCTGCGAGATCGATGCCGATAACACCCTGATGACGATACTTCTGCGCCAGCTCCACCACATCAACGTTCTGTCGCGGTGTAACCGACCGATAGCAGCACAGAATCAAGCCACAGCGAATGGCAAAGTCGCGCTGGCCGCGCCGCAGTCCCTCAAGCGCAGCGACAACCGCGTCTTCCATGGTGAATTTCTCATTGCACGCCAGCGCGGGAGCAAACCGCGTCTCGAAGTAGATCACGTTGTCGCGCGCACAATCTTCACACAATTCATAGGTGATGCGCTCCTGCGTAACGGCGTAGGGCAAAATTGGGTAGAGGATTTCAAAGCGTTTGAGGAAATCCGCCAGGCTGCGGCAATCGCGGTCGACCTGTACAAACTTCGCCAGTTCCTGTGGATCGTAGGTCGGCAGCTTGACCCCCAATTGATCCCCCAATTCCGCAATCGTCGGCACCCGGATCGCCCCGTCGAGATGCAGATGAAGATCAATCTTGGGTAATTGTTTGAAGTTCATTGAACCCAGGCATTACCCCTTTTGAAACGCCGTACCGAGGGCCTTCGGTGCGCGCGAGCGGCCCACGAATCCAGCCAGCACGAGGATCGTCACCAGGTATGGAAGAATCTGTATGAACTGGACGGGAATTGGTCGGTCGCCCCAGAGGGCCACGCCCTGGAGCCGGATCTGCACGGCGTCGGCAAAACCAAAGAGAAGACATGCGAGCGCGGTCGGCAACGGTTTCCATTTTCCAAAGATCAATGCCGCGAGTGCCATGAAACCGCGCCCGGCAGTCATGTCACGCGAGAAAGAAGAGGAGAGGAAAATGGAAAGCGAAGCGCCGCCCATTCCTGCCAGCGCGCCGCTCACCAATACCGCCGCCCAGCGGACGCGGTTGACGCGGATTCCCGCCGCCGCGAGCGCCTCGGGATGTTCACCGGCGAAACTCACCCACAGCCCGGTCGGTGTGTACTTCATCCAGAGAAAGCAGATTGCAACAAGCGCCCAGCTCAGGTAGAGCGGCGCGGATTGAAAACGTTCCGCAATCGGGATCGATGGCGTCGAGCCGGTCACGTCGTAAAGGATCTTGCAAAAAAACGGCGTCAACCCCATGGCCAGCATATTGATCGCCATCCCCGCCACGATCTGGTCGGCCCGCAGCCGAATCACAAAAAGCCCATAGATCGCGGCGAGCACAACACCCGCAGCCATTCCGCAGGCCGACCCGAGCCAGGGGGAATGGCTGACCAACGTCCCCACGGCGGCGCCGAGGGCCCCGATCAATAGCATGCCTTCGAGCGCGATATTGATCACGCCGGAACGCTCGCAAAACATGCCGCCGAGTGCGGCGAAAATCAGCGGTGTCGAAACGCGAAGAGTTGAGGCGACGAGTTGCCCGGTCATGCTTCCTCTCTCCTTTTCATCCAACTCCAGAGTCCTTCGGCGGAAACCGATAAAATAATTAAAGCCTGCAGGACGAGCGACAATTCGCGTGTCACGTGCTCGGTTTCGAGGTCCAAATCTGCCGCTCCTTTGTGCAGCGCGCCGAAGAGTAATGCGGCGGCGACCACTCCCACCGGCTGGTTTCGCCCCAACAGTGCCACGGCGATCCCGATGAATCCATACTCCGGTGAAAATCCGAGTCGGAATTTTCCCGCATTCCCCAACACCTCGCCCACGCCCACCAGCCCGGCCAGTCCACCGGCCACCGCCATGGCGATAATTCGGATCCTGCCCGGATTGATTCCGGCGGCGCGCGCCGCCGGCTCACTTTGTCCCACCGCGCGCATTTCATAACCCAGTACCGTTCGCCACAACAAAATCCACACGAGAACAGCCGCGAGGATCGCCAGCGGAAGCGCCATGCTCACTGGCGCGCCGCCAAAAATGCCAAACTGCTGAATCAAATATCCAGAGCCGATGGCCCGGGTTTCTGGATTCTGTGAGTCGGGATTCTTGAGGAGATAAAGTGTCACATAACTCGCGATCCCGGCCGCGATGAAATTGAGCATGATGGTATTGATGACTTCATGGCTGCCGCGCCGAGCCCGAAGCCAACCGGGAATCGCGCCCCAAACCGTCCCGGCAAGAATCGCCGCCACAGTAGCCAGCACCGGGGCGACGGGCCATGGCAACGCCGGCCACAGCGCGCCCACGGCCGCCGCCGCAAGAGCCCCAAGTGTCAGCTGTCCCTCAGCGCCGATGTTGAAGAGTCCGGCCTGGAACGGCACTGCGACCGCCAGGCCGGTAAGAATCAATGGCGTGGAATAGAACAACGTCATCCCAAAATCGTAGTTGGACCCAAACGCACTCTTCCAAAGAATTTGCAGGATATGCCACGGACTCTCGCCGGCGATTCGAGTGACTCCCAACCCCAAAGCGAGTCCGAGGGCCACGGCCAGAATAGGCTGAAGGATCTTTCTCATGATCCCGCCATCTTCAACCCGAGTTCGCGTTCGGAAACTTCACCGCGCTTGAACTCCGCAACGACCCGGCCTTCGTACATCACCAAAATGCGATCGGACAAGGTGAGAATATCATCGAGTTCAAAGGACACGAGCAGCACACCCGCCCCTTCGTCGCGCGCGCGAACAATTCGATTGTGGATGAACTCGATGGCGCCCACATCCACACCGCGCGTCGGCTGCGCCGCAATCAATACCTGCGGTTTTCGTTGAAATTCCCGCGCCACAATGAGCTTTTGCTGGTTTCCGCCGGAAAGTTTTCCCGCCGGCAGCGCTAGGTCCCGCGGGCGGACATCATACTCCTCGACGGCCTGCGCGGCTGCCTTCTGCAGGCTGGCTGAATTCAAGAACCCCGCGCGACTGAAAGCCGGACTTCTCTGCAAGCCCAACAGAAAATTCTCGCTCACAGGCCTCTCCAACAAAAGACCCTCTTGCTGACGATCCTCAGGAATGACAGCCACGCCCAGGTCGCGAATTTGCATGGCGGTACACGACGTCACATCTTCACCCAGAAATCTGACCGAACCGGACGTCCGGCAGCGTGGGTCGCGTGGATGAAGTATCGCCTGCAACAATTCCGATTGGCCGTTGCCTTCCACCCCGGCGATCCCCACGATTTCCCCGCGCTTCACGAAAAAGTCAACGTCCACAAGCTTGTGGCGACTTCCCGCCACGGTACCCGCCAGGCACAAGCCCGTCACTTCAATCGCCTTCTCCTCACGCGGGTGCGCGGGAGGAACATCGATGTTCAGAACTACTTTTCGCCCGACCATCAAATTCGCGAGTTCTTGAGGGTTGGTCTGGACGGTCGACAGTTCCCCTGTCACTTTGCCGGCGCGAAACACCGTTACCCGGTCCGTGAACGCCATCACTTCCTTGAGTTTGTGCGTGATGAGCAGAATCGTCTTCCCCTCATCGCGCAGCTTCTTCAAGTTACGAAAGAGGTCGTTCGTTTCCTGTGGGGTCAGCACCGCCGTAGGCTCATCCAAGATCAGAATCTGCGCGTCGCGATACAGCAACTTCAGGATCTCGATCCGTTGCTGGACACCTACAGGAAGCAACTCGATGGGCTCGTCCCACGGCACCACCAAACCGTACCGGCCTGCCAGCGCCTCTAATTGTGCATGCGCCGCCTTTCGGTCGATCATGACTCCCCAGCGCCGGGGCTCAGCGCCGAGCAGGATGTTATCGAGCGCGGAGTACGGACCCGCGAGCATGAAATGCTGATGCACCATGCCGATCCCCGCGGAAATGGCATCCGCGGGTGAACTCCAAGCGCACGGCTTTCCGTTGACGAAAATCTCTCCTGCATCCGGCGGAAAAATGCCGTAGAGCATCTTCATGGCTGTGGATTTGCCCGCCCCGTTCTCGCCGATCACGCCGTGGATGGTGCCCGGCTCAACCCGCAGATTCACCCCCGCGTTGGCTTGCACGCTGCCAAAATGTTTGGTCAGCCCGCGCAATTCCACGGCGGCGGTTGTGTTGGTCGCCATTACTGCCGCAGTGTCCGAATTTGAATCCAGAGAGTCAATGCTGCTGTCGGTACTTTTCGCCGACGACTTATGCTGCAGGGAAGTTGGAGGATGACTGCAAACAACCAATTATGCGGGACTGATCACTTTATTCCATAAAAAGCTAATGGTTCTTCTTAACGACTCTTGCGGCTACGACCCAGATGGCATCTCGCCTGTCGCCGCCTGAATAATCCTTCTTGCCGTTTCCCTAGCTGATTTATCCTGCTTCTCGGGGTTCAACATATCTATAAACAGTGCTCGCACTTCAGCAGGCTGAGTATCGATCTCCGCGCGCATTTCTTCGTCAATCATATCATTCATGTCGAACGCGAGGTGGCCCGGCGGTCGGGCCAAGATTTCCCTCGCTCCAAGTATTATGCCCAACTGGAGAACGTCGGCGCGCATGACAGGCACGGGTCCGAAAATACTCTTCGCAATCTCCGGATACGTTGTAAGGGCGCTCAGAATGCTACGGTCAGCAAGACGATTCTTCCAGAATGCCAGTTCGTGAGGATCTGTTTTGTCTCCAAACATAGCGCGACCTCGGCTCAGGAGGCGTCACTCCCATACAATCGCACATTTCACCTACTTCTTGTAGTAGTCGGGAACGACGATCTTGCCGGCGATGATCTCGGCTTTCAATTCATCGGCGCGCTTGCGGACGGATTCCGCGAGGATCTTCTCGTTGTATTGATCGATGGAATAATCGACGCCCTTGTCGGCCAGACCGAAACGTTTGGCGCCGGCGGTGAACTTGCCGGCCTTGGCCTCGGCGATGGTCGTGAAGACGGCCAGGTCCACCCGCTTGAGCATACTGGTCAGGATCACGCCGGGTTTGGTCCAGTCCTGGTTTGAGTCACAGCCGATGGCGAGCTTCTTCTTTTCCTCGGCGGCATCGAAGACCCCGAAGCCGGAGGCGCCCGCCGCGGCGAAGATGACGTCCACGCCGCCGTCGTATTGCACCATGGCCAGTTCTTTGCCTTTCGGCGGATTATTCCAGGCCGCACTGGTCACACCGCAGTAGTTGGCCGTCACGGTAGCCTGCGGGTTGATCTTTTTCGCACCCGCTTCATAACCCATTTCGAAGCGGCGAATCAGGGGTACATCCATTCCGCCGACGAAACCGACCTTTCCCGTCTTGCTGGTCAGGGCAGCGATGGCGCCAACGATATAAGCGCCTTCGTGCTCTTCAAAGAGAAGCGAGCGCACGTTGGGGGCGTTCACGTCGGCGTCCACGATGGCAAAATGTTTCTCGGGAAACTGCGCCGCGATCTTCTTGATCGCTTCCTTCTGCGCGAAACCGATGCCGATGATCAGGTCATAATCCTTTTGCGCGAAAGCGCGCAGCAACGGTTCGAAGGCATTGTCGTCGCTGGCTTCGACGTACTTGAGGGTAATCCCCTGCTCCTTCTTCGCCCTCATCGCCCCCTCATACGCCGAGGCGTTGAAAGATTTGTCATCCTTGCCGCCGCGATCGAGGACCAGCCCGACTTTGAAATCCGCAAAAGCTGATGGTAACGCAAACCCGAGCACCGCCATCCACAGGAGCGTTGTGCGCCCGCACTTCCTCAGACCTGCCTCAGGGAAAGTTCGCATGATTCCCTGTTGTAGGCTTAAAGGGCCGTGGGGTCAAGATACAGATGGCCCCTCGTCGACGCCTCACGCGGCCGGCGTCTTCTGCTCGTGCATACCGAGTTGTTTGACACCGTCGAAGATGTACCAGATGCCCGAGACGAGTGTGAAGAAACCGGCGGCGTACAGCGGCCATTCGAAGGACGGACGATCCACCCGCAGCAGCACCCAACCGAGAGTGATCATCTGGAAGAACGTGGCGCACTTGCCGACGATGCGCGGCCGCGCGGTCACGTGGCCGGCCAGCATATGGATCAACACCGTGCCGCCCAGCAGAATCACGTCACGACTAACGACGAGCACCGGAAGCCACAACGGCAGTTGGTCGAAGGGCGTGCCGTCCTTGAATCGGATGCTCAGGAGAATCAGGGCGGAGATCAGCAGCATCTTGTCCGCGAGTGGATCAAGGAACGTGCCCAGTTCGCTCTTCTGGTGATAACGGCGCGCGATATAGCCGTCCACGCCGTCGGAGATCGCGGCCACCGCGAAGACCGTAAAGGCCAGGACCCGCTCCCATTCGTGTTCCTGGTCCTTCTGGTAGTCACGGATGTAATCCAGCGCCAGCCACACGAAAATGGGGATCAACAGAATGCGCGCAATCGTGATTTTGTTCGGCAGCGTCATGTCAGGAAGGATTCTTTAGCAAATGTCTTCCCCTCTCCCCTTGAGGGAGAGGGTTAGGGTGAGGGGTGCAGTTTTCTAACGTCACGTAAATCACATTGAGCACACCTTCAAATTCATCAAACACTTGATTATTCCAAAATCGTAAAACCGTCACGCCTTCCTGTTTCAGATATTCATCCCGTTGCTCGTCTTGAATGATTCCTTTTGCCCCGCCGTGCTGTCCACCATCCAACTCAATGGCCAATTTTAATTCCGCGCAATAAAAATCCAGAATGTAAGGACCAAATGACTGTTGGCGACGAAACTTGGCTCCCAAAACCTGGCGGTTTCGCAGATGGGACCAAAGTTTCTTCTCAGCCTCTGTCGGATTGTGACGGAGAGCTTTCATTAACGATTTGTTCTGCGTTTTCAACGTCTCAACACCCCTCACCTTAATCCTCTCCCCCAAGGGGAGAGGAAATCACAATTCATTCTAATTCCGCTTGTCTTTCAATTCTTACACTTCGCTGCGAAATTTCTCCGCGCCGCGACGCAAACGGGCGAGCACGCGGTCGCGACCAAGCACCTCCAACATATGATACAGCGATGGACCGGCCGATTTGCCGCTGACCGCGACCCGGCATGGGTGAATAAATTCGCCCGTCTTGATACCCATCTCCGTCGCGAGCGCCTTCAATGCAATTTCGAGGCTGGCCGCGTCCCACACGGAAATGGCGGAGAACTTGTCGGCCAGCTTCAACAATCGCTCACTGGTCTGTGGGGCGCTGCAGGATTTCTTTACCGCTTCGGGGTCGAACGGGTAGTCCTCCGTGAAGAAATAATTGATCCAGTCCGGAAGTTCCTTCAGGAGTTTGATCTTCTCTTTGACGAGGCCGAGCACCTTTGGATCGTCGCGGCCACCCGTGAACGGTCGCGCCAGGGCGGCGAAGCGGTCAAGCGGCAGGGCGCGAATGTACTCGCCGTTCATCCATAACAATTTCGTGGAATCGAAACGCGCGTTGTTCCGCAGAATCTGCGGCAGATCGAAAAGTTTGACGACCTCTTCAATCGGCATCACTTCGCGATTATCCTTCGGGGACCAACCGAGCAGGCACAGATAATTTCGCACCGCTTCGGGAACGTACCCGTCTTCTACGTACGTCTGCAACGACGCCAGCCGCACGTTCGCGAGATCGGGATCGCTCTTGCTCATCTTCGTGCCGTTGGCATTCAGGATCATCGGAAGGTGCGCGTATTGTGGCGGCTCAACGCCGAATCCCCGGAATAGCGCGATGTGCTTGGGCGTGTTCGAAAGAAGGTCCTCCCCGCGGATCACATGGGTGATTTTCATTTCCATGTCGTCCACGACGTTCACGAAATGAAACACCGGATGGCCGTCGCTACGAACGATGACAAAATCCGGATTGAGCGCTTCCGTTTCGTTCAATTGACGCACCACGCGGCCGGCGATGAGGTCGTCCACTACAACCGGCTCGCGCGCCATCTTGAACCAAACGGCGCCTTCGCGCTCGTAGGCGAGTCCTTTATCCATCAACTCGCTCACACGGCGCCGGTAAATTTCCGCGCGTTGGGATTGGAAATACGGACCGTAGGGACCGCCTTTCTCCGGTCCCTCATCCCAATCCAGCCCCAGCCAACGCAGTCCGTCCAGATTGGCGCGCAGCGATTGCTCCGTGTTGCGCGCCGCGTCGGTGTCCTCGATACGCAGTACAAATGTGCCGCCTGTGTGACGGGCGTAGAGCCAGTTGAACAACGCGGTGCGCATGCCCCCGATATGGGGGGAACCTGTGGGACTCGGCGCATACCTGACTCGGAAGCTCATGGTCGGCGCAAAATAGCAGACGGCGCGCAGGTGCGGCAAGACACAATCCCTCCCCGTGGTTTAATAGGCGCCTGAGTGTGTCTGAAGGTACAGGATGCGCACTGCTAGCGCCAGGGCGAGCAACAGTGTGAACCAGGCGAGGATAAAGCCCGTGTAATAAAATGTGAGCGGCCTCGCCCGCGCGCAAGTGAGGTCCCGGTACTTGCGCAATTCCGCGAACACCCTCCAGAAGAGCAGTCCCGTTGGGAAGCGCGCGCCATGACGGTAGAGCCGGCGGCAAACGACGAACCAGTGAAGCGAGACGTTCGCAGCCAATGACACTCCGAGCAGAATCATCAAACCGAGAAGATCCCGGTTCTGGGTGACGAACGTTGCCATACGCTACAGTGACTGCAAAAAGTCTGCCAATTCGCCGGCGTTCGGGCTCTTGGCAGTCCGTACATAGTAGCCGGACGTACCCACGCCCAGTTGCAGCGCGATTTCATTGTCCGCCCCGAGCAACTTGCCGAGGCAAAAACCGGCGTTGAAGTGGTCGCCCGCGCCCGTGCTGATGAGCGGTTTACCGACAAAGGGGCCGGTCACCATGACGACACCGTCTGCGGAAGCGGCCACCGCGTAGGCCCGCGGATGGACAACAATTCCAGAAGTTCGGATCTTCTCATGGATGAATTTCGCGACATCCTGGACCGCTTCTTCGCCTTCCTGCGCGCCCTTGTAGCCCAGCACTTCCCCAACGTGAAACGATTCCTTCTCATTGAGCCCGAGATAAACCTCGAAGTATTCCTGGAACCGGCCGATCAATTCCGTGGCCCTACGGATGTCGCGGGGATCGCGTTTTTCGGGGTCGGCCAGGTCGAAGAAAAATGTGTGGCGCGGCTGGGGCGGCATCTTGGGGCAGATTTCCGCAAGTACGCGCTCCCAGATCTCGCTCATGTACGGCAGCATCGTCCAATTCTGGAGCCCAACCAGGTTCGCGCCGACAAAGCATCGTTCGAGTTCGCTGCGACCCACGCGCTCGACGAGGTTTTCCCAGTTCACCTCGCCCAGCGAAGCATGTTTGCCCATCATGATTTTCCCGTCATCAAACTCCAACGCATCCGTGAAACCCGGCTCGGCGATGCTGTGGACGGTGGCGTGCCTTGCCAATTCGGCAAAGACGGGATGGAGGTTCGGGTAACCGAGATTGCCGATGTACGTCACGTGGGTGCCAAAGGTGGCCAGCGCGTTCGCCATGATCGGGCCGTTGCCGCCCAGTTTCACGCGCTCGACGATCAACTCGGCGTTGGCGCTCTTGCCCGCGGCGGCGCTGATGCGCGCCCCGAAGCTGGCGAGCGTGGGCACTCGCGTATATTTCTCCGCCGACTCGCGTTTATCGACCACGCTGATGATTTCGTCAACGAAGCCATCAAGACCAATCGTGATCTTCTTATCGACAAGCGTCTGTGCCTGGGAGTGCAGGATACCGGCGGCGCGGTGGGACAGTTTTCCCGCGCTCAATTCCTGTCCTCACGAAACCGGCGATGGGTTTGGGACTCAAGTTGCTGTGTAATCACGCCTGTTGTCTCTAACAAAAAAAAGTGGCCCGCTCAATCTCTTTCACGATCCCCTCAACAAGGCCTTGACCTTTTCCGCCTCGCTGCATACGCTCTGCAAGTCTTGTAACTGCGCGGCTTCGGAACAACGGGCGGGAGATTTTGGATTCGTGAGATCATGAAGAAACTCGACATCGGGCAGCGTGCGCCGGATTTCTCTTTACCCGGCGTGGACGGCAAGGACTACACGCTGAATTCATTCAAGGACAAGAAGGTCATCGTCGTGCTGTTCACCTGCAACCATTGCCCTTACGCCCAGGCCTACGAGGATCGCCTGATCAACATCCAGCGCGATTTCGATGCCAAAGGCGTCCAGTTCGTGGCCATCAATCCCAACGACTCGGCGGGCTATCCCGAGGACGGTTTCGAGAATATGGTCAAACGCGCCCAGAAAAAGCAATTTAACTTCCCCTACCTGCGCGATGAGGCGCAGCGTGTAGCGCGCGCTTATGGCGCCGAGTACACGCCCGAGGCTTTCGTGCTCAACGCCAAATATGAAGTGCGTTATATCGGCCGCGTGGATGACAACTGGCAGCACCCCGACAAGGCCCGCTCGCACGACCTGCGCGACGCCATCACCGCCGTGCTCGCCCACAAGAAGGTCGCCAACCCCGTCACCCACGCCATCGGTTGCACAATCAAGTGGAAGATGTAAATTGCTGTCGGTGGGACGATGGCATATCGACTCCTCATATTCCTGGTGAAGCTCGCGATCAACGCGCTGGCCCTGCTGGTCGTTGACGCAATGTTCCAGAACATCTGGTTCGACAACCAGCAGGCCACCATCGTTGCCGCCGTGGTTCTGGCGCTGGTGAACACCTACCTGCGCCCGCTCGTGGTCATCCTGACTTTGCCCATCAACATCCTCACGCTCGGCCTCTTCACGCTGGTCATCAACGCGCTGATGCTCAAGCTGGTCAGTTGGCTCATCCCGGCCTTCCACGTCGAGGGTTTCTGGACCGCCGTCGGCGGCGCGCTCGTCATCAGCATCGTCAGTTGCCTGCTGAACCTGTTCCTGCGCCCCGACCGCGTCCAGGTGCGTGTCTACCGCGCATGAAGAAATTCTCCGCGGTCATTTTCGATCTCGATGGGGTCATTGTCGACAGCGAGCCGCTGCACCAGAAGGCGTTTGAAGATCTGTTCGCGGAACTCGGACGGAAACATGATCACGGTGTCGTCTTTTCCGAGCACGTGGGACTTTCCGACCACTCGACGTTGCGCGCCTTCCTCAAAAAGACCGGATTGCAGCACGACCTGGAAGACCTGAACAAACGAAAGTTGAATTACTTCCTTCGCTACCTGCGGGAGCATCGTCCCATCTTCAAGGGCCTGCACGGCCTGATTCCCGAACTCGCAAAGCGCTACCAGCTCGGCGTCGCCACCAGCTCGCCGCATCAGGTGGCGGAAGTCGTCATGGAAATCTCCGGGCTGAAGTCCCACTTCGAAGCCATCATCGCTCGGGAAGATATCCGCTTTCCGAAACCCGACCCGGAAATCTATTTCACCGCCGCTCGAAAACTTGGTGTCCGACCCTCCAGCTGCTGTGTCATCGAGGACAGCACCCCCGGCATCCAGGCCGCGAAAATGGCCGGCATGACCGTCATCGGCCTCACCAGCAGCCTGCCGCCCGAAAAACTCAAGCGCGCCGACCTCATCGCTCGCGACTACGACGACGTTCGCAAGCTGCTTCTCTAGGAACCGATGGGATGCCAAACCGGCATCGGTATCGAAAACTCGGAGGCCACGAAACTGATGGAGGACAATTGTACTACCTGCGGACTTGCTTGCGTCCACGAAGGAAAACGCCGAGACCGGTTCCCATGGCCACGAGCACCCATGCACCAGGTTCGGGAACTGCCGTGATAGTTCCAGAATACGATGTCTGGCCACCCGTGGTCGACAGTTGCGTCAGGTCTTTCGCCGGGACGAATTGGAAGGTGACAACGTCCGTTGCGGAGCCCGCTGCTGCCAATGCCGTCAGATCGCTATTTGTACCGGTGTACGTGATGGCCGTGAGATTGACCTGACCGTTGAGGTTGATAATCCCAAGGGTGTTAATCGTCCCGATACTGATCCAGTTGATTGCACCCGTGAGATCGAGTGTAGCGTTGTCGGTAATATGAAGGGTACTCGTGCCGGTTACCGGAGCGGACTGCAATCCGGCGTTCGTTGTAATCGCCCCGATCGTGAATGGGCCGCCGGGGGCCAGAAAGCCGTCGAGACCTACTGAATCCCCAATCCCTCCAGCGACACTGGAGATTGAAAACTGGTACCCGTTGGTGCTCGTGAAACCAAAGGTGCTATTCGAGGTGAAGCTGATGACTGTCCCGTCCAGGCCTTGAAAATTGAGCGTGATGGCCCTTGCTTGGAATGAAAGGGAAAGCAGTAATGCAATGGTTGCAGCGCAGAAGCGCAAAGTCGCAGAACGCACAGAATACATCTTCATAGTCTACCTCGCCTCGTTAATCCCTCAACGAACATTCGATCTTGTAAGGCACCCTCTTTTAGTTATGCCCAAGTCTCCAAAACGTCAGACAGGGTGCTTCTTCTCGCCGTTGCGGATATTGCCGGATGGACGCCAGAAAGCAAGCAAAATCGCTGGTTTTTTTGACCCGAACTCTACCCGCTTCTCCGTGTGGCAAGGTGTGTAAATAATAATGCTGTTGCAATTTTGGCCCGCTGCTATACTACTGACCGTCATCCACCCAAAGGAGGAAGCAATGAGTACGGACAGTATCGTTGATTTTTTGATCGCCCTGATTGTGATCATGGTCGTGGCGCTGCAGGTGCAGATCCTCCAGTTGAAAAAGACTGTTCGCACCATGTCAGGTGGAGTTCCCAAGAGCTAGTTGCCCGGCCGAAGCGATAGATCCACGTGGCTGCTATGGATACACAATTGCGCAATGCCCATATTCGGGTCGAACGGAAGCACTTCACCTTCGATCTCAAAGAGAATTTGCAAGGGACGTTCCTGCGGATCACCGAAGAGGTCAGCAGCGGTCGCCGCAACTCGATCGTCATTCCCGCGTCAGGCCTCGAGCTGTTTCGGGACACGCTCAATGAAGTAATTGGACTCAACAAAACTCCGGTTGAAAGTCGACCGGTCCTCCCATTGGGGCAACCGATAGTCGAGCCGCCCGCTCCTGGGGTCCAGCCGATTTGAGAATCGCAAGCTGAGCGTCTGGCCTTCTTTTGGGACTTTTCTCGTCGCCCCACCTCAACGATTCCATTCTGATTCCGGTCGAACTCGCCGCTCACCCGGTGCGATCGCAACGAGCGATCAAATGAACCGCGATGGAGCACTAGGATTCGGCCCTAGGCATACTTCATACGTTCACCCGATGGCATTGCGACCTCGAGACGAGTATTGTCGTTGCGTTGTTAGAGGAGCAGAACTGTGAAAAGCCGGATGACAACAGGGTATGCGAGGGTCCAATCGGGTGTGCGATTCGGACCGACGGCGGAGCAAATCCGGCGGAATTGCGCGGCAAACGTTTCCCAGATGCGGTGTCCTCACCACCAGCAGGAAGCCTGGGTTGAGATCGAAGACGAAGAATTCGATGCCTCCCAAGTCGATATTATCGCCTGCTGCGAAGAATTTGAACAGCGCGTCCGCAAATCGCTGATGGATATATTGCGCGATCGAAAGGCCCGTCCCTATTGATTTTTCTGAGCTTCATCAACGAGTGAGGTCAGATTACTGTGGCGGTCTTGCAATCAAGAATCTGCGGAGCCCCAAGGGACCTCTCACACTGAAATCAACGCAGAGCCCGCCCGTCGCTCCCGGAGAAGCTCTGCCAAAAACTTCGCCGTATACGATGTGGCCTTGATGACCTGCTGCGGCGTGCCTTGCGCCACGATCTTGCCGCCCCCATCGCCACCTTCGGGACCGAGATCAATAATCCAGTCCGCCTCCGCGATGATGTCGAGGTTGTGTTCGATGATGACCACCGTGTTACCGGCGTCCACCAACCGATGCAGCACGCGGATCAGCTTCTCCACGTCCGCCATGTGCAAACCAATCGTCGGCTCATCCAACACGTAGAGCGTGGCGGGACGTTCCCTGTATTCCCCCGTTTCCGCCTTCGCCAACTCGGTCACCAGCTTGATGCGCTGCGCCTCGCCTCCGCTCAACGTCGGGCTGGGCTGGCCAAGCGTCACGTAACCCAAGCCGACTTCCTGCAGCAGTTTCAAGCCGCGATGAATGTGACGGTGCGCGGAAAAGAACTCCACCGCCTCATCAACGCTCATGCCCAGCACCTCGCCGATGGATTTGTCCTTGAAGCGGATGTCGAGCGTCTCGGGCGTGAATCGCTTCCCCCGGCACGCGTCGCAGGTGACCGATACATCCGGCAGAAAGCTCATCTCAATTCTCTTCAGGCCCTGCCCTTCACACTCCTCGCAGCGGCCGCCCGACACATTGAAGGAAAACCGCGAGCGAGTATACCCGCGCATCTTCGCCTCGGGAATGTTGGCGAACAGATCGCGAATGTCGTCCCAAAATCCCACGTATGTCGCCGGGCACGAGCGGGGCGTCTTGCCGATTGGCGTTTGATCCACTTCCAGCGCGCGCGACACGTTTTCCGCGCCGTGAATCTGCTCGCATCCCAGGCGATGCGCCCGGTCCTTCAAGTTCTTGTAAAGCACGTCGCGGATTAATGTGCTCTTGCCGCTCCCGCTCACACCCGTCACAGCGACGAGTTGGCCCAGCGGGATCTTGACGCGAATATTCTTTAAGTTGTGCAACTTCGCACCGACGATTTCCACGAATTTCGTGGCACCCTGTCGCGGGATCCCGTTCAAAGGATGTCGCAACGGTTCGCGAAGTAACCGGCCCGTGAGCGATTCGCGGCTCGCGAGAATCTCCTTGAGACTTCCCTCGGCCACCACGCGCCCGCCATTGTGCCCAGCGCCGGGACCCAGATCAATAATATGTTCGGCGCGACGTATCGTGTCCTCGTCGTGCTCGACCACCACCACCGTGTTTCCCTTCGCGCCGAGATCGTGCAACGTGTCGAGCAGCATTTGGTTGTCGCGTGGATGCAAGCCGATGGTCGGCTCGTCGAGGATGTAACAAACACCGCGCAGGTTCGAGCCGAGTTGCGACGCGAGCCGAATCCGCTGCGCTTCACCCCCACTCAACGTCGGGGCCGCGCGGTTGAGGGCAAGATATGAGAGGCCAACCTGTTCGAGGAACCGCAGCCGCGATTGCAGTTCGGTCACAATGTCCCGCGCGATTTCCCCCTCGCGACCGTGCAGTTTCGACGCGTCGAAATGCCGCTCCGCCTCGGTGACCGACCACGCAGTCATGTCGGCGATGTTCCGCCCTTGGAACTTCACCGCCAACGCTTCGGGTCGGAGTCGCTGTCCATGACACATCGGGCAAGGCCGTTCCTGCCCCTCAAACCACTCGTTCCACCACGCTTCATCGCCTGTGTGCTCCTCGCTGAATCCATGGAACTGCAGCCCCGTACCGTAACATTTCGGGCACCAGCCATGTTTCGAGTTGAACGAGAACAGGCGCGGGTCGAGTTCGGGAAAACTTCGGGCACATTTCGGACAGGCACGCCTCGTGGAAAACAGTAATTCATTCCCCGGGGAGGATGCCGCCCCAACGAGTACCAGTCCCTTCCCAAACTCCAGCGCGATGTCCAAGACGGCGCGCAATTGCGTCTCACGTTTCGGCGTCACTTCCGAACCGCCCACCGGCAACTCAATATTATGTTCCTTGAAACGATCCAGTCGCGGCCATTGGTCCGTCGGCAGCAACGCGCCGTCGACGCGCAGATGGGAGAAACCCTTGCGTCCAGCCCACTGGGCGAGATCGGTGTAATAACCTTTGCGGGCGGTGATAAGGGGCGCGAACAACTCCACCCGCTGGCCGCGATAGTCCTTCGACAATTTCGCAATGATGGCCTCGCGCGTCTGCGGCTGGATCGGGATGTCGCAATCGGGACAATACTGCGTCCCCAGTTTTACAAACAGCAGCCGCAGAAAATGATAGATCTCGGTGACGGTGGCGACGGTGCTCTTGCGTCCCCCGCGGCTCGTGCGCTGCTCAATAGCCACCGTCGGGGGAATGCCGAAAATGGCGTCCACGTCAGGTCGCGTTGCCGGCTGGACGAATTGCCGGGCGTAGGCATTGAGCGATTCGAGATAGCGGCGCTGGCCTTCCGCAAAGAGGATATTGAACGCGAGCGTGCTCTTGCCGCTGCCGCTAATCCCCGTGACGACAATGAATTTGTCGCGCGGGATGCGGACATCGATGTTTTGGAGATTGTGTTCGCGCGCATTGTGAATGCGTATCGAATTCTCGCCGCGCGCCGCGTACAACTTCACAGGCAACTCCGCCACCTGATTGGATACAGCCAGCCCCCGCAACGCCGCACCCGTGTGACTGCGTTCGCATTTCGCCACGTCTTCCGGTGTGCCGACGCATACCACTTCTCCACCCGCGTCGCCGCCTTCCGGACCCAGATCGATGATCCAATCCGCCGCGCGAATCACGTCGAGATTGTGCTCGATGACTACGACCGAGTGACCGCGTTCCAAGAGTCGGCTGAATGCCTGGAGCAACGTCGCAATATCGTCAAAGTGCAGGCCCGTCGTCGGTTCATCGAAAAGAAACAGCGTGCGTTGGGTGCTTGTCTCCGCGAGGTGGCCCGCAAGTTTCAAGCGTTGGGCTTCCCCGCCGCTCAACGTCGGCACGGGCTGGCCGAGTTTCATATAACCCAGACCAACAGCGCGCAACGGTTCGAGTACGCGTAGAACATCATTATGGCCGGCAAAAAACTCGCACGCCTCGTTGGCGGTCATTTCGAGGACATCGGCAATGGATTTGCTGTTGACCTTCACCTCGAGCACCACGCTACGATACCGTTTCCCGTCGCAGTCAGGGCAGCGCAAATAGATGTCGCTAAGGAATTGCATCTCGACGTGCTCAAACCCGTTCCCGCCACACGTCGGGCAGCGGCCTTCGCCGGAATTGAAACTAAACGTGCCGGCCGTATAACTCCGTTCCTTCGCCACCGGCTGCGCGGCGAAAAGCTTGCGGATCGCGTCAAACGCGCCCACGTAGCTGGCCGGATTCGAGCGCGTGGTCCGGCCCACAGGCGATTGGTCCACCATCACGATGTCTTCGATTCCCTGGTGCCCGACAATGGCTCGATGCCGCCCCGCCGGTTCCTCGGGTTTGTGCTTGAGTTTGCAGAGCGCGTTGTAGAGCACATCCTGGATGAGCGTCGACTTCCCCGAGCCGCTGACGCCCGTGATGCAGACAAAGCGATTCAGGGGTATCTCGACATCGATGTTCTTTAGATTGTGGGCACGCGCGCCAAGGATCTTCAAGCGCGGGGTCTTCGGGAAAACGTTGCGTCGTTCGGAAGCCGCGGCAACCTGTTTCTGGCCCGTCAGATATTGCGCAGTCAACGAATCACCGCACCTCTTCAATTCCGCCTGGGTGCCGAAAAAAACAATTTCGCCGCCGCGTTCGCCCGGACCCGGGCCCAGATCGAGAACGCGGTCGGCTGCGCGGATGACATCCGGGTCGTGCTCGACGACGAGCAACGTGTTGCCCGCAGCGCGGAGCCGATGCAGGATGCCAATGAGACGGTTGATGTCGCGCGGATGCAGGCCGATGCTCGGTTCATCGAGCACGTAGAGCGTATTGACCAGCGAAGTGCCCAATGCCGTGGTGAGATTGACCCGCTGGACTTCGCCGCCGCTGAGGGTGCGCGATTGGCGGTCGAGTGTGAGATAGCCGAGCCCGACGTCCACCAGGTAACGAAGGCGCGTGCGAATTTCGGTCAGCAACAGGTCCGAGGCTTCGTCGAGCGGCGCGGGCAGTTTGAGTTCGTTGAAGAATTTCTGGCAACGGTCAATCGGTAACAACACCACGTCATGGATGGTTAGACCGATGTCACCTGCTTTGGCCGGCAATCGCCACAACAACGCCTCCGGCTTGAGCCGCGCGCCACCACAAGTCTTGCAGGGTATGTAAGTGCGGTACTTCGAAAGCAGCACGCGGATGTGCATCTTGTAGCTCTTCGTCTCCAACCACGCGAAGTACCGCTTCACGCCATACCAGACGCCGTCCTCCCACTCGCCTTCGCCATCAATGACCCATTTCCGCTGCGCCTCCGTCAGCTCGCGCCAGGGGACCTTCAATGGGATATCGCGTTTGCGCGCAAACTTCTTCAAATCATCCTGGCACTCTTCGTAGCTCTCGGTTTGCCATGGCTTAATGGCCCCACCGGCCAACGTCTTCGTGTCGTCGGGAATCACCAGATCGTAGTCGATGCCGATGGTACGACCGAACCCACGGCACGTTTCGCACGCGCCGACCGGGGAATTGAACGAGAACAAGCTCGGCACCGGGTCGCGGTAGTGGATATCGCATTCCGCGCAATGCAGGTCGCTGGAGAATTTTTGTCCGTTGATCGCGACGCGCCCGTTGCCGACTTTTAACGCGGCTTCGAGAGCCTCAATGATGCGGGCGCGGTTCCTGGGCGCGAAGGTCACGCGATCCTGGATGATTTCGAGAAGGCGTTCGTCGCGCGCATGGATTTTCTGGTAGCCCTGTTTCGCCAGCAGATCGAGTACTTCCGTTTCGGTGAAATTTTTCGGGATGGGGACGGGAAACGTAATCAGCAATTCTCCACCGCCTTGCGGCAGCTGCTCGTAAATCGAATCCGCTGTGTCGCGCCGCACGGGTTTCCCGCAACCGCGGCAAAAAAGTTGCGCCGCCCGCGCGAAGAGCAGCTTCAGGTGGTCGTTGAGTTCCGTCATCGTGCCGACGGTCGAGCGCGATGTCTTAACAGGGTTGGTCTGATCGATGGCGATGGCAGGCGGGATGCCGTCGATGCGGTCGGCCTTCGGTTTGTCCATGCGGTCGAGGAATTGCCGCGCGTACGGTGAAAACGTCTCCACGTACCGCCGCTGTCCCTCCGCGTAAATCGTGTCGAACGCCAGCGACGATTTGCCCGACCCGCTGACGCCTGTGACGACAATCAACTCCCCCAAAGGCAACTGGAGGTCGATGCCCTTCAGGTTGTTCTGCCGCGCGCCTTCAATGAGGATAAAATCAGAAGAATGTGTCGCCATCTCGCGCCGCTACTGTAGCGCAAAGCGAGGACTTGGCAAGGAACAGCTCACAATCGTTTCGAGGGAGGCATTAATTGGCCGGGCCTCCGTCACCATTACCCGAGTTGGAGCCATCGTCGCAAATTGGACAAGGAGGAACTTTGATTTCGCTGCGCCAGTTCGTTAAACCTAGTTCCACCGCCTCGACCCGGCTGACATCGACCATGTCCATGCCGCTGTCAAAGGCAAACGGCGGATGCGGATGTCCAAAATCGCTGATCTTTAGCCAGACCGGATTACTCTTGAGCGCAATCATCCGATCGCCGAATAGTTTTCCGCCCGCCGCAGTCCAGCGAGATTTCCAATCATAAGGTTCCGTCCCACCCTTGACGTGGACCAGTTCCCGCGCAGGATAAGCATCCAACGTTTCCGGGTCGATGCTTTGGGCGAAACTGTGATAACCGCATGTGAAACTGGTATTGGTGCGAACGACGAGATCCAGCCATTCTGTGTCGAGTTCCTGTCGGACACCTTTGATTTCGAAGTACGGCAGTTTGCCGTTGGAAGTCAACGCAGCCTTGATGCGGAGTCGCGTAGTCGGTTCGTCCATGCGTCCCAGCGTATGCTCGGTGATGAGCGGCTCGATGATATTCGCGAGATTTTTCAGGCGACAACCCGCAACCAACTCGGCGGCCTGCAGAGAAGTCGCGTAGTCAGACGCGGCAATGGGCACCCAGCGCCGTCCGGATTTGATTGGAAGAATCACCTTCATGAGTCATTCCACCAGTCTTCATCTAGCTTACGCCTCTAATTGGGGACAAGCAAGTGGCACGGTAAAAACGGGCGCGGGGAGAGGGAAATATAACTTCTACGAAAGTCTATCCATCCACTCGTCGTCGATCAGCACGGCGAGGTCGAGGAAGACCTTCTTGTTCATGGCGACCTCGAGTTCTTTGCGGGCGGCGGAACCGATGTTCTTGACCATCCGCGCGCCCTGGCCGATGAGCATGCGCTGATGGCGGTCGTCGGTCGTCAGGATGGCGGCCTTGATGTACACAAGCGGTTTCCCCTGCTTGTCTTTGCGGTCTTCGACCAGTTCGACATGCACGCTGGCGGTGTAAGGAACCTCCTGATTAGTTTGCAGGTAAAGTTTCTCGCGGATGAGTTCGCCGATCCAAAACTCGTTGGTGACATTGCTGGTCTGGCCCAACGGATATTGCGCCGGGCCGACGGGTAAATGACGAAAAATCGCCTGAATCAATAACTCGATGTTTTTGTCCTTCAGCGCTGAGACTTCAACGACTGAGGCGTATTTTGCGCCCCGCTCCAGCCACGTCTCCCGGTAATAGCGCTCGGGCAGGTCAAGTTTGTTGAGGACAAGAATCTTTGGCTGCGTCGCATGGTCAACGATGTCATTGACGCGCTGGTCCTCAACGCCGATGGAACGCGTCGGATCAACGACGTGGACGAGGACTTCGATGCCTTCCAGCGCATCGCGCACCTTATGATGAAGGTTTTGAACGAGCCGGCTCGGTTGCGTCTTGAAAATGCCGGGGGTGTCGACAAAAACAATCTGGCCTTCCGGTCGATGGACGATACCGTGGTACGTATCGCGCGTGGTTTGCGGCTTCGGCGTGACAATGGCGATCTTGGTGCCGACCAGCGCGTTCAGCAGCGTCGATTTGCCAACGTTGGTACGCCCAACCAGCACGGCCAGCCCGGATTTGAAATTTGGATCTATTGGCTGTTCCACACACGCATTCTACCACGAATGCACACGAAGAGTGCGAAGTCTTCAGGCTAAATCATGGGCGACGCGCCTATCATAAGGCCCAACACAGCTTGTCTTTCTTGTTGTGTTCCGGCGAATCTGTTACAAATTATTGCCAATATGACCTGGAAGGAAAAACTGGCCGACAAGCTGCCGCGCGCGCTGAGTGACGAGATTGATGTTTACGAGACCCAGCTCGAGCTGCGGAAACTTGGCAAGATTGACGAGAAGCTCTTTGCCGAGACCCGCCTGCGTCGTGGCGCGTACGGCCAACGGTACGATAACGGTCAGCGGCACGACGGCGTCACCACCCAGCATTTGAAATTCCCGTCCGCCACCACCAAGGGCCCCGAAACCCTTTGGGACGCGCCGGGCATGCAACGGATCAAGATTCCTTTCGGCGGATTGACACCGACGCAGCTCGAAACGCTCGCGGATTGCGCCGAGGAATACTCGGACAGCATTTTGCACGTGACGACCCGCCAGGATTTCCAGCTTCATTTCGTGCACATCGAGGACACGCCGACGTTGATGCGCCGGCTCGCAGCCAGTGGCATCACCACGCGCGAGGCCTGCGGCAACTCCGTGCGCAACGTCACCGCCTGCCCCATCGCCGGCGTGTGCCGCACCGAAGCGTTCGATGTGACCCCCTACGCGAAGGCCACCGCGCTCTTCCTGCTCGGGCATCCCGACACACAGGATTTTGGGCGCAAGTTCAAGGTCGCGTTCTCAGGTTGCGAACATGAAGCATGCGGCCTGGTGAACATGCACGACCTGGGCGCCCTCGCGTTCATACGCGACGGCAAGCGCGGCTTCCGTCTTTATGTCGGTGGCGGCCTCGGCCCGGTGCCGTACCAAGCCAAGGTAGTCGCGGATTTCGTGCCGGAGGAAGAATTGCTGCCCATCGCGCAAGCGGTCTCCCGCGTGTTCGCCCGGCTCGGTGAAAAGCAGAATCGCGCGCGGGCGCGCATCAAATTTCTCGTCGCGAAGCTTGGCGTCGAGGAATTCAAGCGATTGGTTGATGAGGAGCGCAAGATTCTGCCGCCCGATCCACGTTGGACGGCGTTCATCCCCGGCGCGCACGGTTTCAAGGAAACGGCGCTTAAGCCGCCGTCGTCGCTAAATGGCCAGGCCAAACCTGAGGGATACAACGCGTGGGCAGAGACGAACGTGTACCACCAACTTCAGCCCGGCTACGCGGTGGTGACGGTTTCCCTGCCGATCGGTGATTTCACATCGTTCCAGGCACGACGTCTGGCCGATCTCGCCCGCAAATATTGCGGCGACAACATCCGCACGACCGTTGAGCAGAACCTGGTGTTTCGCTGGGTGGCTGAGAAAGATTTGCCGGAGTTGTACCGCGAGCTGAAAGCCATCGGCCTCGGCGATTTCGGCGCGGGAACGATTCTCGACGTGGTTGCCTGCCCCGGCACGGACACCTGCAAGCTGGGCATTGCCTCATCGCGCGGACTTGCTCGCGAATTGCGCAAGCGGCTGGCGGACCAGTATTTCACGATGGACGCCGCGGTGAGAGGGCTGCGGATCAAGCTCAGCGGCTGCTTTAATTCCTGCGGCCAGCATCATCTGGCCGACATCGGCTTTTACGGCAACAGCCGCACCTTGGCCAACCGCAAGGTGCCGCACTTCCAGGTGCTGCTTGGGGGCAAGTGGCTTGATAACGCGGGATCGTATGGCCTCGCCATCGGTTCTGTGCCTTCGAGGAACGTGCCCGTCGTGGTCGAGCGGATCACGAAACGCTTTGTCTCGGAGCGCCAGGGCGACGAGAGTTTTCAGGATTTCATTGCGCGCATCGGCAAGGCCGAGAGCCGCAAGATGCTGGAGGATTTGATGGAGGTGCCGGCTTACGAGAAGGACGCCGCATTCTATTCGGACTGGGGTGATCCGCGCGAGTTCACCATGGGCGACATGGGCATGGGCGAATGCGCGGGTGAAGTCGTATCGCGTATCGATTTCGACCTACAAGCCGCGGAACGTCTGTGCTTCGAGGCGCAGCTCAAGCTGGAAGCAAAAGATTTGGCGAAGGCTGACGAGCTGGCCTACAAATCCATGCTCCAGGCCGCGCAAGGATTGGTCAAGGAGTTGTGGTATGACGTTCCGAACGATCCCGAAGTCATTGTGAAAGAGTTTCGCACGCGGCTCTTTGAGCCGAAACTGTTTTGGGACCGGTTCGCGGGTGGCAAGTTTGCCCAGGATTTTTTCCGTCGACATGAGAATCCGCCGTCGCGCTATGACCACGACGAAGTCCATCGGCTCATCGAGGAGGCGCAATTATTCATCGAGGCCGCACACGCCTGCGCCGACAAACTGCGCGAACAAAAGGCGGCGCAGTTGAGCCAGATTCTGAAGTAATGGAAGACGATTCGACATGGACCTTTACAAAATCGGCATCAAGTTATTCGTCACCAACCCGCAGGCGGTAAACCTGCGCGATTTCATTCCCGTGTTTCATGGTTGGATCCAACAGCAGAAGGTCGCGGGCCATCAATTGATCGACGTGCACGATTACTCGCACGTCCACAACGGTCCCGGCATCCTGCTCGTCGCGCACGAAGGCAACTTCAGCATGGACCAGGAAGGCGGACGACTCGGCCTGTTCTATTACCGCAAGCGACCGCTTGAGGGTGGGTTCGAAGCGAACCTGAAGAGCGTAACGGAAACAGCCCTGCAAGCCTGCAAACTCCTGGAATCAGAACCCAAGTTGGACGGCCTCAAGTTCGACACGAAAGAGATTCTCGTTCTCGCCAACGACCGTCTTCTAGCGCCAAACGATGCAACAGCACGGGCAACGCTAGAACCGATCATCGCCAAGGTACTGGGCAAAGCCGCACTGGCACCCCAGGCTGCCGACTCTCGTGAACGGCTGGCTTTCATGGTCACTCGCAGCTAAAATAGCGGCGTGACTATTCTCGCGGCACACCGCCAGCATTCGCGTCGTTTTGAGGACTTCAAGTACGTCTATCCCGTACTCTCACGGCGCAGTCATGGAATCTCCATCGGTCTGAATGTTAATCCCGACAAAGCCTGCAACTTCGACTGCATCTATTGCCAGGTGGATCGCACGACCGAGTCGACGGTGAAGAAGTTTGACCTGGCCGTCGCGGAAGAGGAATTGCGCGAGATGCTGGAGATGGTGCGCTCGGGCGAAATCGCGCAGCACCCGCCATTCAATTCCGTCCCCCGCGAACTTATCCGTTTGAATGACATTGCTCTGAGCGGGGACGCCGAGCCGACCACGCTATCGAACTTCTCCGAGACGATCCAGATGATCGCGCGCGTTAAGCCATCCGACGCGAAGATCGTTCTCATTACCGACGCGGGCGGCCTGGATCGCCCGGATGTGAAGCGCGGCCTCGAAATCATGGACGCCAACAATGGTGAGGTTTGGGCGAAACTCGATGCCGGCACGGAAGACTACTTCAAACTCGTCAACCGCACGAAGATTCCGTTCACACGCATTCTGAGGAACATCACCGAGGCCGCAAAGGCTCGCCCAATCGTCATCCAAAGCCTGTTCCTAAAGATTCGCGATGTCGGCCCGAGCGAGGATGAGATCACCGCGTATTGCCGGCGCCTCCACGAGATCGGCAACATCAAACTCGTCCAGGTTTACACGGTCGCCCGCAAAGCGATGACGGTCGTGGATGGTGTTCCCGCCTGGCAGTTTGTGTCCGCACTGTCGAATGCGGAAGTGGACGCGATTACGGCGCGGGTTAGGAATGAAACCGGGGTCAAGGCTGACAGTTTTTACGGACAGTAGATGGAGGATCGTGTCATGGGTGTAGAACTTCTCGACCAACCGGTGACGGTAGCCCGATTCGATTTATCGGCTGACGCGCACGTCGCCAAGTGCGCTTTGGAAGGGGCTGGAATTGATTGCGCGCTGGTGGATGAAGAAATCGTCAGTTTGGACTGGTTCTACTCACTCATGATGGGTGGGATAAAGCTTCGCGTGCGACAGTCCGAGGCAACGCTAGCGCGGGAGATTCTTACGACGGGATTAGTCCAGGACGATTCGGGAGTGCCAGTAGAACCGGCAGAGCAAGAACAGCGACCTCGGTGTCCGCGCTGCGGAGCTGCGGATGTGATTCACGAGCGTATTTGGCATCGCTTCGCCATGGGCTCGCTCTTCGTGCTGGGCATCCCGATTCCAATTCCGCGGAATGGCTGGAAATGCCGCAAATGCTGCCGAGAGTGGCGCGCATGATGGCGTTTTTTTCTGTTGCGCGGTGCGCTCGGGCGAAATCGCACAGCACGGGCCATTGAACCCCCATCCCCGCGAACTACCGCGCTTGAACGACGGTGTATCGCACAGCCACGCCGCGGTATTATATCGTTAATTGATAATTTTACTGGACACGGTGTTATGGGACAGGTATAGTCAGCGCAGTTCTTTGAGAAGGGAGCCTCTTTCGCGAGGACGCTATCAAGGCCAAGGTAGGGAGTGTCTGTCAGGGTTGTTGTGGTTAGGGGCGCGTAAAGGACCCGGCATATGTTTCTGCGAAACGAACCCAATTTATTTTCGCGGACTTTTTGATGTATGTACTTTATCTGCTGAACTTTGTGCCGTTTGCAGTACGGTTTGCAATTGGGTTCGTTTAGGAAAAACGAACCCAATTTCGGGGTCTTTTGAGTCGATTCAAACGAAAGTGGATCCGTTTTGAGAGAAATATTGCTGCAGAAAGGCACTGCCACCGCCAAAGCATTTGCGTCCCCTGGGCAGTGTCTTAATCTGCCGCATCGCCACCACCGAAGCTTACGCTTCGGCTACAGTCGGCGGACGCAAATTAGGACGCGATCCCACACCCGGCGGCCACGCCTAGCCGATGGAGTTGGTGCTAATGATGAAATGCGGTCTTATGAGCATAGTATGACTTTTTTCAGTTGCGTGTTCAGAAACTTTCCGTCTAAATCGTGCGGTCGCAGTTACGGCTGGAAAACCCTTTCGCGAGGAAAATCTCATGAGTCATTACGGTCTGGAAAATCACGGTATTGTGGGCGCGGGCAAGGTGCATTGGAACCTGGCGGTGGCGCTGTTGGTCGAGGAGGCGATCCGACGCGGCGAAGGCCGTCTGACCAGCAGCGGCGCGCTGAATGCATTGACGGGGAAGCGGACGGGTCGTTCGCCGCGCGACAAATGGACGGTGGAAGAGCTATCGACCAAGGACAAGATTTGGTGGGGCAAGGTCAACCAGCCCATGACCGAGGAAAACTACCTCGCGCTGCGACAAGAGGTATTTGCCTACCTGCAGGGTCGTGAGTTGTTCGTCATGGACGGTTTTGCGGGCGCCGATCCGCGCTACACGATGCCCATCCGCATCGTGACCGAGTTTGCCTGGCACAATCTCTTTGTGAAACAGCTTTTCCGCCGCGCCACGCCCGAACAACTCGAGACCCACGTACCGGAATGGACCGTCATCAATGCCAGCCAGTTCGTCGCCGACCCCAAAAAGCACCGGCTCAATAGCGAAACATTCATCGTTGTGGATTTCTCGACCAAAATTGTACTCATCGGCGGGACGCAATATGCCGGCGAGATGAAGAAAAGCATCTTCTCCGTGTTAAACTACGTACTGCCGCAAAAGGGCGTGCTCCCCATGCACTGCTCGGCCAACGTCGGCAAGGGTGGCGACGTGGCGATCTTCTTCGGACTGAGTGGCACAGGCAAGACCACCCTGTCGGCCGATCCGAATCGCGGGTTGATCGGCGACGACGAGCATGGCTGGAGCGATCACGGCGTGTTTAATTTCGAGGGCGGCTGTTACGCCAAGTGCATCAAACTGACGAAGGAACGGGAGCCGCTCATTTGGGACGCGGTCCGATTCGGGTCGGTGATTGAAAATGTGGTGATCGACCCGGCGACGGGCGAACCCAATTACATGGACGACTCACTCACGGAAAACACGCGCTGCGCGTATCCACTGGATTACATCGCCAACGCGGTGCCCAGCGGCATGGGTGGACATCCGAAGGCGATCGTCTTCCTGGCATGCGATGCGTTCGGCGTAATGCCGCCCGTCGCGCGGCTCACCCCCTCGCAGGCCATGTATCATTTCATGGCCGGATACACCGCGTCGCTCGCGGGCACGGAAGCCAACATGGGCAAAGACCCGGCGCCGACCTTCTCGGCGTGCTTCGGCGCGCCATTCCTGCCGCTGCCGCCGCAGACGTACGCGCAGTTGCTCGCGGAAAAAATGCGCAAACACGATGCCCACTGTTATCTGCTCAACACGGGCTGGGTTGGCAACGCGTTCGGCCAGGCCCCGCGCATCTCGCTGAAGATCAATCGCGACAACGTGACACAGATCATCGACGGCACGCTGGACAAGGCGCAATTCCAGAAAGACCCCACGTTTGGATTTGAAGTGCCAAAGGCCCTGCCGGGTGTGCCGCCCGAACTGCTCGCGCCGCGGTATGGCGCAAAGGATGCGGCTGATTACGACCACCGCGCGAAGGACCTGGCGGGCAAATTCGTAAGGAACTTCGAGCAGTTTCAGGGCGTCTCCGCGGAAATCGTAGCCGCTGGGCCGAAAGTATGAAGCCCGGATTGCCGGTTGCTTCGGTGAAGTTACTTCGGCCCACAACGCTTGCGCCGACCCGTTCCTTTGGTTATGCTCCGCTTCCATGCCGAAGACTTCCGAGAGCGCCGAGGATTACCTGGAGCGCATCTACGAGTTGACCGAGGACAAGGGACGCGCCCGCATGGTGGACATCGCGCGTTCCCTGCGCATCCGGCAGGCCTCCGTGACACAGATGGTCCAGAAGCTGGGTGAACACGGTTTCGTTCGTTATGAGAAATATCGCGGCCTCGTGCTGACCTCCAAGGGCAAGGGGATCGCGCGTGCCGTGCGTCGCCGGCATCGGGTGCTGGAGGAGTTTTTCGAGTTGTTGGGCGTGGACCGTCACACAGCGCAACTCGATTTGGAGGGGATTGAACACCACCTCAGCTCCGCCAGTGTCGAAAGGATCGAGGAACTCGTGCTGTTCCTGAAAAAGAACGCGAGCGTTTTGGCAAGATTGAATTCCGGTCGTCACGAAAGGGTGTCATGAGGCGACAGTTTGCAGTACTGACGGTCGCAATGCTGGTGATTGCCTGTGCGTCACCGGCCGCGGAAATCGTCGATGGCGTCGCGGCCATCGTCAACGACAAGATCATCACCTACAGCGAGGTCCGCAGTTTCGTCCAGCCGGTCGCGCAACAACTCCGCCGCAACTTCTCCGGCCAGGACCTGGTCGATCAAGTCCGCAAAGCGGAAATGGATGCTCTCAACCAGCTCATTGAGCGCGCGCTGATCATCCAGGAATTCAAGGAGAAGGGCTACAAGATCCCGGAGACCGTCATCGAGCAACAGATCAACGATATCATCTCGAACGACTACGGCGGCAACCGCGCCGCGTTCGTAAAAACGCTTGAAGCCGAGAACCTCACCTTATCGCAATACCGCGACCAGGTGCGCGAACGCGTGATCATCCAGGCCATGCGCGGTCACAAAACGCAGCAGGCTGTTGTGGTCTCTCCGCACAAGATGGAGAAATACTACAGCGAGAACCTCGATCAGTACAAAGTCGGCGAACAGATCAAGCTGCGCATGATCTTCATCAAGCGCGGCGAGCCCGTTCCTTCCGCAAGCCTTGCGGAACCGGTGCCGCCGGCCCCGACAAACGAGCTGTTGCAGACCACCTCAGAGACGAACAATGCGGCCACGAATTTGCAAGCCACCGCCATTACGTTGACCACAGCGGTTTCGCTGGCGACGATGGTGGTGACAAATGCCGCCGATGCTCTGGTGACGAATGCGGCGACCACCGCTTCCGCCAGCGAGACGAACACTTCGGTAATCGCCAGGGAGCCAGCCACCCCGGCCCCGGTCGATCTGCAACGCAAGCTTGCAGAAGAAATCCTGGCGAAACTGGATGCCGGCGACAGCTTCGAAAGCATGGCCCGCGTCTACTCCGAAGGCAAGGAAGCGAAAGAGGGCGGCGATTGGGGCTGGATCGGCAAGGACGTCCTGCGCAAGGAACTCAACGAGATCGCGTTCTCGCTGAAAGCCGGCCAGCATAGCCGCCTTATCGAGACAGCGGAGGGCTACTATATTCTCCAGGTCGAAGACGTGAAGCCGGCGCACACGGTCGCGCTGGCCGAGGTGCGCGACGATATCGAGAAGATTCTCCTCCAACAGCAACGGGCCAGGATGCAAGAGGACTGGGTCAAAGACCTCCGCGCCAAGGCCTACATACACCTTTTCTAAGCAAATGCGAAATCGTCCCCGCATTGGGATCACGCTGGGCGACCCTGCGGGCATTGGGCCGGAGGTCGTGGCCAAGGCGCTGAAATCGGGCCGGCTCAATCGCCGTTTCGATTACGAGGTCATCGGCAACCCCAGCGCGAAACGGCGCGCCGATGCTGTGGAGTGGGTTGTCGAAGGCGCCAAACGGTGCCTCACCGGCGATCTCGCCGCGCTTGCCACTGCACCGATCACCAAGGACCTCTTGCACCGCGCCGGCTATCCGTTCACAGGCCAGACAGAACTATTGGCTCATCTCTCACACACCCGCCGATTCGCCATGATGCTCGCGGGCGGACCATTGCGCGTGGCGCTGGTAACGACGCATGCACCACTTCGTGACATCGCGAAGCTCATTACCGCGCGCAAGATTGTGGAAGTGATCGAATTATCAAACCAAGTCTGCCATCGGTTCGGCGTCCGTCGCCCGCGAATCGCCGTCGCCGGACTCAACCCCCACGCCGGTGAAGGCGGCCTGCTGGGTGACGAGGAACGGCGCATCATCGGGCCGGCGGTGAAACGCGCCGAGCGCCGCGGGATCGATGTCAGCGGACCGCACTCCGCCGACACGCTGTTCTATCGCGCCGCACACGGAGAGTTCGACGTCGTCGTGGCCATGTACCACGATCAGGGGCTTGCGCCATTCAAGTTGATCGCGTTCGACAATGGCGTGAATCTCACCTTGGGATTGCCGTTCATTCGCACGTCGCCCGATCACGGCACCGCACCCGATATTGCCGGCAAAGGCATCGCCCGCCCCGATGGCATGATTGCCGCGATCAATATGGCGGCGCAGTTGGCGACCAACAAATGACGCTCACACAAGTCCGTCAACTTCTCGCCGAATTCGACATCCGTCCAAGCAAGGCGCTCGGCCAGAACTTTCTCATCGACGGCAACATCCTGCGGATTCTTATCGAACAGGCGGATCTTCGCGGCGACGAAACCGTACTGGAGATCGGACCAGGATTGGGGGCGCTGACTGTCGAATTGGTGGCGCGCGCGAAGCAGGTTGTCGCCATCGAGAAAGATAGTCGACTTTGCCAGTATCTGCGCGACCACATGGATGGTGTTGAATTGATCGAGGGCGATGCCGTGGAAATCCTGGAGCAACCTGATTTCCGTGTCGCCCCGCCCTATAAGGTCGTGTCGAATCTGCCCTACAACATCTCCACGCCGATTCTCGAACGGCTGGTCGAGCGCGAAGACCAACCGCGTGCGATGGTTCTCACGTTGCAGCGTGAAGTCGCGAACCGCCTTGCCGCTACGCCACGGCACAAGGACTACGGCGCGCTGACGGTGTTCACGCAACTCAGTTACCACGTCACGATTGCGCACGTCATCTCGCCGGGATGCTTCTACCCCGCCCCGCACGTAGACAGTGCCGTCGTGGTCCTGGAGCGACGTGATCCGCGCGTAAAACTTTTGGCTGGCGCGCCGTTTCACGACATAGTGCGCGCAGGCTTTGGTCAACGCCGCAAGATGCTCCATAAACTGTTGGCCAAGTTTGGCGACGTGAACACGGCGTTTGCGGCCGCTTCCGTGGCCGCCACTGCGCGCGCTGAGGAATTGGCCATCGACCAGTGGATTACGCTCGCGAACGCATTGCGCCCGAAAGCGTGACGAAGGCGAGATCAGTCTTCGACGCTCGCGTGTGGGACGGGCGTGGGTGTAATGGACTGTGAGCGCGGGGGAAGCTTGAGCTTGTTTTTGGCCGCTTTGCCTTCCTTGGTCTTCGGCCAGCGCTTCGCAACGTATTCGAGAACCTTGCGGCCAAACTTTTGTTCTTCACCCGTGCCTTCGCTAAAGTGGAACCCGATGTAACAGAGATCGGCCGCTTCCAACGCCTTTTCCTTCTTCAATCGGTCAAACAGCTTGAAGCCCTTGTCCGGCAACAGCGCCTGAAATCCCCGCAGCGCCTGGTCTTCCGCCCGCAGATGCGGCGTCAAGTCCTTCGCGGACTGTTTGACGTTGCAGACGCTCAGTTCGAAACGCAATTCCGTGTCGGACGCCTCGGAACGCATCACCTGCTTCAGGCAATCCACCGCCTTCGCCCATTTCCGGGCCTTCTTGTATTTCAAGCCGACCTCGCGATAGACGTTGTCGGCCAGTCTCGGATCGATGTTGCGAAGGAAATAAAGCAACGTCTCATAACGTTGATCGCCGGCCTGGATGGCGCGCTCGGCCAGAACGACGAATTTCTTGAGCGTCTTCCGGTCCACGGACGGGCCATGCGGTTTGAGGATCTTGGCCAAACGCCAGGCAGGCTCCGACTTGCGTTCACGAGCCAGCGCGGCGAGCAATAGTTTGGTCGCGCCCTTGTGTCGGGCAAGCGCGCCCGCGGCGATTTCGCTGACCTGCGTATCCGGGTGGGCCAGCAGCGTCATCATCAACCGGTTCGTGACCGCGTTGTCGTTCGACGCGAGCTTGCGCGTGGCAAACGCGCGGACGCTCGGGTGCTTGCTCTTGAGCAACTTGCGCCACTGGGCGTCGTACGACTTGCCGAGCGAGAGCTTCTCGATAATGTCCAACGCGTTCTGGACGATGTTCTGGTAATCCGGTTCGCCGAGGTACTTGAGCATCTGGCGGGCGATCTGGTTGACGGCCGCGCCCGTGTATTGCAAGCCCTTGAGACCGATGAGCGCATTGCGGCGGATGTAACCGAGATTCCTCGGCGTGGTATACTTCAGCAAAACCTTCCGCGCATCCGGCGCGCCGATATACCCAATCAGTAAGAGGCAGGAAGTCAGCACCCGGTCATTCTTCTTCGCGCGCGATGAAGTCATGAACTTCGCAACCTGCTTATGCAGGGCCAACTGGTTCTTCGGCGCCGCATCGACAATATGGCGGCGAACCGCCTGGCAGGCCTCTTTGACCAACTCGAAATCGGGATCGAACAACGCATCGAGGATGAGCTGCATCGCATCGCGGTTGTGGATGCGCGCCAAAATATCAACCAGCACTCGCTTCTGCTGGGGATTGGCCTTCGCAAATTGATCACGGAGGCTGGCGACGTTTTCGCCACCCGTGCGCGCGATGATCGCGGCGGCCCGTAACTTGGTTTCGGTCTCCGGCGCCTCCAGCAACGGCAGCACATAGGGGACAACCGCTCGCGAATCGAGCGCCTCAAACGCTTCCAGCACGTAGCGGGTGAGTAGTTGGTTCGCGTCTTTCAAGGACGCACCCAGTGCCTTGACCACGCCATCTTGCTTGGGTCGCAGTTCGGCGATGACCATCGCCGCCGCGCAACGCCGCATCCCGTCCGGGCTCTGCAGCATGTTGCAAATGGTCTGGAGGGTTTTGTCCATAACGGGGCGATACGGTAACAGAACGACCGCGCACTTGCAATGCGGGCGGGTTTCTAATACTCTCTTTTTGATGGTAGGGCATACTGACCGTATAAGTAATTGCAGGCTAGCGCGTTGCGAGGCTGGCGACCTATGAAATCCTACCCTTTCGAACGCCTCCAGCAGATTTATTCGCAACCTCTTTTCGACCTTATCCAGCAATCTCGGGCCGTTTATGTGGAGAATTGGCCCAATAATGAGGTCCAACTCTGCACCCTCTTGAGCATCAAAACCGGCGGCTGCAGCGAGGATTGTGCTTATTGTTCGCAGAGCGCGCGCTATGACACTGGCTTGCAAACCGAACGCCTCCTGTCCACCGCCGAAGTGCTCGAAGTGGCCCGCCGCGCGAAGTTCAACGGATCGACCCGCTTCTGCATGGGCGCGGCATGGAAGGGTGTCCGCGAAGGAACGCAGGCTTTCGATTCCGTGTTGGAGACCGTGCGCGAGGTCAGCAAGTTGGGCATGGAAGTCTGCGTCACGCTCGGCCAACTTACCGACGGTGCCGCACAACAATTGAAGGAAGCGGGCGTCACCGCTTACAACCACAACCTCGACACCAGCCCCGAGTTCTACCCGCAGATCGTCACCACTCACACTTTCCAGGATCGCCTTGACACCATTCGCGCCGTGCAAACCGCCGGCATGTCCGTCTGCTGCGGCGGCATCATTGGCATGGGCGAAACCGTCGCCGACCGTCTCCGCATGCTGGAAGTGCTCGCGAATTTCGATCCGCCACCCGAAAGCGTGCCCATCAACTGCCTGATGGCCATGCCGGGCACGCCGCTGGAAGACCAACCGCCTGTCGATGTCTTCGAACTGGTGCGCCTGATCGCCACGACGCGCATCGCACTGCCGCGCGCGAAGGTGCGGCTGTCCGCCGGACGCTCCCGCCTCTCGCGCGAAGCCCAGGCCCTCTGCTTTTTCGCCGGCGCCAACTCCATTTTCTACGGCAACAAGCTCCTCACTGCCCAAAATCCCGAGACCGACGCCGATCACGAGCTGCTTCAAGATCTCGGACTCGTACCCCAACCGCCGTTTTCCGATTCTCCATCGCCCGCTGCTGAAAAAGTGGCGGTCGAAACCTAATAAATGCCGTTTGGAGGGCCATGCGGAGCCTGTCCTGAGCAAAGCCGAAGGGTCGTGGCCGTCCGTAATCGCTCTCTGTAGTACTCTCTCGATGCAGTTTTTTTGGCACCCGGCCCTCTTAAAAACCCCCTAAAATTGGGTTCGTTTTCCAAAACGAACCCAATGGTTTTTCATCGCAGTTTCCATTCCAACTATCTCTCTTCCTGCCACTTCCGTCAATAATTTCTCCCGGGAAAATTGGGTTCGTTTGGTAGAATTGCACATTTCTAGCGTGATTCGCCCCATCTGTTGAAAACCCTGACCGTCCCGCTCGCAACCATGTCTCTTCACAATTCACGGAGGCATCCTAACCCGATGCCAAAAACTCCGTGAGCGCACTTTGGAAGCTTTGGAAGGTTTGGAAGCTCTTCTGCCAGGGCGCAAATATTCTCCCACTTCCACACACGTCATCGGCCAAATTGTCTAACGATCATCTTCGTGCCCTTCGTGTCTTCGTGGTGAAGAAGTCGCTTCCGGCTTGCATCCACCCGCCTAAATCGTTACACTACGTTGGTTCATTCAGCAGTCAGCGGTCGGAGTGTGGGCCATGACTCTCGAGGAACTCAGACTTCTGCGGGTGGTGCAAGGTGTCTTGGTGCGCAACTACGTCGACACCCAGAAGCTTGATGTGCAAGTAATTGGCTCTTCTGTTTATATCGAGGGTGAACTCCACATTTTCGACTACCATCCCGGCAAGAAGAATAGTGATGAAAGAGCCGAGAAAGACCTGAGCATGCAACGAACCCTCATGCATATCGAACAACAGATCCGCTGCCTCGGCGAGGTCTCGCACCTGCAGATGAAACTACGAAATTGGGAACGTCGCGGCATGCAGTGGGTGGCCAAGCACGAAACGTTCGGCTGATTCAGTGGGCTGCAGCCCCATTGACGCCGTTGGGCTTGGCGAATCCCTCCAGCGCGAACCACGCGTCGGGCAATTGGGTGCCATAATCACCTTCATATACCTCCAGGCGTGATTTCTGTTGGTTCGGCAACGATTGGCCCGGCGGCAAAACCGCCGCCTCCAAACCGCGCGGAATCCACGCCTCGCCGATCTTCTTGAAGCTGGTGACCGCGAAACGTCTCACCAGATTCTCGTTCTTATCAAATGCCTCCGCCCGCAGCAGCGCGTAATACTCCTTGTCGATCCAGATCTTGACGCGTGTGTACGGCTCGCCCTCCGCCGAAACCTCGATCGCAAAACAATCGCGGGCACGCACCCGGTCGTCCGCGTCGAGCAGCTTCGGATTCTCCCACCGCAAAAACGGCAACCCCAGGTCGTAATACGAGAACTCCGACCCCAACAGCCTCTCCGTTCGCTTCGCGCCGGCCAGCTCGCCAACACCGCGCAGATAAAAATGTGGGTCACCATTCACGGGCTGGACGACCAGCGCCTGGGTTTGTGGCGTACGATAGATGGTGCGCGTCTCCGTCGCTGTATTTTTCACGAGGATGTCCACCATCACGGGGTCCGCATCTCCCACGAACAAGCGGGCTTTCAAGGAAAAATCCTTCGCCGGCCGATTCGCCAGCACCTTTTGCAGAATTACCCGTGCATCCAGGTTGGTCGATGGGGAATCGGCGTACGCACTGAAGGAAAGCAAAACGGCCACGCTGAGGAGCGGGTAAATTCTCATTTCAACTCCCGGTTGTAGCGGAAAACGCTTGCGGGGACAAGCGTGCATCGTTAGCCTTGACAACGTGAAGCCTCTCGATGGTATCCGGGTCGTGGATCTTTCCCGCATTTTGGCGGGCCCCTATTGCTCCATGCTGTTGAGCGATTTCGGCGCGGAGATCATCAAGGTCGAAAACCCCGACAAGGGTGACGACACACGCGCCTACGGCCCCCCGTTCCTCGAGGGCGAGAGCGTGTACTTCCTCAGTATCAATCGCGGCAAGAAATCGCTGACGCTCAACCTCAAGACTCCTGAGGCCCGCGAAATCCTGAAAAAACTCATCCAGCAGTCGGACGTCTTGTTGGAAAATTTCCGCCGCGACTACCTGCAAAGCATCGGCTTCGGCTACGACGAGGTAGTGAAGTTGAATCCGAGAATCATCTACGCCTCGGTCACGGGCTACGGGCATACCGGTCCCTGGGCTGACCGCCCCGGCTACGACCTCGCCGTGCAAGGCCAAAGCGGCATCATGAGCCTCACCGGCGACCCCAAGGGCGAACCCTACAAAACGGGCACGTCGCTGGCCGACATCACCGCCGGCATCTACGCTACTCTCGGCATCCTCCTCGCCCTGCAAGCCCGCAACCGCACCGGCCAGGGCCAAAAGGTCGATGTGTCGTTGCTCGATGGACAAGTCTCGTTCCTCACGTATCAAGCCGGCATTTATTTCGGCACCGGCAAATCGCCAACGCGCAAAGGAAACCAGCACCCCACTATCGTGCCCTACGAAACCTTCAAGGCGAGCGATCGTTGGTTCAACCTCGCCGCTGGCAACGACCGTCTCTGGCAACAATTCTGTGATTTGATCGGACGCTCGGACTTGAAGACGCACGAGAAGTTTGCCACCAACCCGAAGCGTGTCCAGAACCACGCCGAGTTGCACCCGGTGTTGGAAAAGATTTTTTCGGGCAAAACCGCCGAGGAATGGCTCGCCATCCTGGAAAAAGGCGGTATTCCCTGCGGCCCCATCTATTCCGTCTCCGAGGTATTGGAACACCCGCAAGTGCGCGCCCGCGAAATGGTCGTCGAGCGTCCGCATCCGAAACTCAAATCAGTAAAAATGACCGGCGTGCCTATTAAATTGTCGGGAACCCCCGGCAACGCCGGCGACGCACCGCCAATGCTCGGACAACATACGCAAGAAGTCTTGCGCGACCTGGGCTACAAAGACGCCGACATCGACCGCTTGAAAAAAGCAGGCGCGATATGATTAACGGCATCGACCACATTGGTATTGCTGTCAAGAGCATCGACGAGGCAAAAAAATTCTGGGTCGACACCCTCGGCTTGAAATTCTCGCACATTGAGGAAGTCCCCGAACAAAAAGTCCGCGTGGCGATGCTGAAAGCCGGCGAGATGACCATTGAGTTGCTCGAACCCACCTCGCCTGACAGCCCCATCCATCGTTTCATCGAAAAACGCGGCGAAGGCATCCACCACCTGACCCTCGGTACGGACAACCTCATCGAGCAATTGAAAAAACTAAAGTCCGCCAACGTCAATCTTATCGACGAACAACCGCGCCTCGGCGCCGGCGGCGCCAAGATCGCGTTTCTCCACCCGAAATCCGCCCACGGCGTGCTCGTGGAACTCTGTGAGCCTCATGACTGAGCCACTCAAGAAGCGCGTATCTTTCGCCCCAATACTCTTGGGACTTATCATCGGCCTGTGGGTTGGATACGGGTTCTGCAGCTGGAAGAATAGCCAAGCGCGAAAGGCTGCGGTCGTTCTCAATGAAGGAAGATTTTTGGAAGGAATGTCCGAAGAATACGATGAGATCAACCGCTATTGGGATTCAAAGCCCGAGGTTGCACGCGCTTTGCTCGAACACGAACTTCGCGCGCATAAGCGATTGTTAGAAACAACAAGGCGGTCCAGTATTCCTCCTGCAATATTGACGGAAGACGTGATACGTAAGGATATGGGTATGATGCACATCAGGGTTGCGATCCTCTGCCGCAGAATGCACCAACCCGACTGCGTCTCCGAAAACCTTATTGAAGCGATGCAGTTAACGCATTGGTCATCTAACGACGTGTGGACTTCAATGGACAAGCTGGAAGACTCGGGCAAGAAGCATCGGCAGGTTTCGAATGAGTAAGTTGGATTCACGTATCGAACCGCCCGGCAAGTTTCCCTTCACGCGTGGCATTCACGCAACGATGTATCGCGGGAAATTGTGGACCATGCGCCAGTATGCCGGCTTCGGCACGGCGAAGGAAACGAACAAGCGCTACCAATATCTGCTCGGGCAGGGCCAGACTGGTCTTTCGATGGCGTTCGATTTGCCAACCCAGATCGGCTACGACAGCGATGATTCGATGGCCCTTGGTGAAGTGGGTCGCGTCGGCGTAGCGATCTCGTCGCTCGCCGACATGGAACAGGTTTTCACCGGCATCCCGCTCGACAAGGTCAGCACGTCGATGACGATCAACGCCACCGCCGGCATCCTATTGGCGCTCTACCTCGCCGTCGCCGAGAAACAAGACGTCCCGTGGTCCAAGGTCTCCGGCACCGTGCAGAATGACATTCTCAAGGAATACATCGCGCGCGGCACGTACATTTTCCCGCCCAAACCTTCCCTGCGCCTCATCGCCGACATCGTGGAATTCTGCGCGAAGGAAGTGCCGGGCTGGAACACGATCAGTGTCGGCGGCTATCACATGCGCGAGGCCGGTTGTACCGCCGCCCAGGAAATCGCCTTCACCCTTGCCGACGGGATCACCTACGTGCAAACATGTGTCGAGCGCGGCTTGAATGTCGACGACTTCGCCCCGCGCCTCGCATTCTTCTTCAACTGCCACAGCAATTTCTTCGAAGAGATCGCAAAATTCCGCGCAGCACGCCGGCTCTGGGCGCACATCATGCGCGACCGTTTCGGCGCAAAAAACGAACGCTCGATGATGTTGCGGTTCCACACGCAGACCGCCGGCTCGACGCTCACCGCGCAACAACCCGACAACAATGTAGTCCGCACGACGCTCGAAGCCCTCGCCGCCGTGCTCGGCGGCACTCAAAGTTTACATACGAACGCCAAGGACGAGGCGATCGCCCTGCCCACCGAGGAATCCGCGCTGCTTGCCTTGCGCACGCAGCAAATCATCGCCTACGAATCAGGCGTGACCGCCGAACCCGACCCGCTTGGTGGTAGTCCGTACATCGAATCGCTCACCGATCAACTCGCCCAGCAGGCCCGCGAATACCTGAACAGAATCGACAACATGGGCGGGATGCTCAAGGCCATCGAAAGCGGTTACGTGTACAAGGAAATCTATCACGCCGCGTACGAGCACCAGAAAGCCGTCGAGCGCAAAGAGAAGATCATCGTCGGCGTTAACGAGTGCGTCAGCGACAAAAAGTTGAAGATCCAAATGCAAAAGATCGACCCGCAATTGGAACCGCGCCGCCGTCGCGACCTGGCCACGCTGCGCAAGAAACGCAATACCGCCAAAGTCGGCAAATGCCTCGCAACACTCGAGAAAGCCGCCAAAGGCACAGAAAACCTAATGCCGATCATCGTGGACTGCGTGCGTAACTACGTCACGGTCGGCGAAATCTGCAAGATATTGCGGGGAACCTTCGGCGAGTACCGGGCGAATCATTCGATATGAAACGCCCCCTCAAAGTCCTCATCGCCAAAGCGGGCCTCGACGGCCATGAACGTGGTGCGCTCGTCGTCGCCATGGGCCTGCGCGATGCGGGGATGGAAGTCGTCTACACCGGCATCCGCAACACCCCCGAGCAAATCGTTGCCGCCGCGATACAAGAGGACGTGGACGTGATCGGCTTGAGTTCGCTTTCGGGCGGACACATGGCGCAGTTCACGCGCGTGATGGAATTGCTGAAGAAAGAAAAAGTTACGGGCCTGCTGGTTTTTGCGGGCGGCATTATTCCCGACGACGACGTGAAAAAACTTAAGAAGCTCGGGATCAAGGAAGTCTTCGGCCCGGGCAGCACCATCGCGAGCATCGCGGAATTCATCATCAAGAGTCGCCGATGAAAATGCGTGGCAAGGAACTCACCAAGCTGGTGACCCGCCTCGAAGGTGGCGAGCCGTTGCCGACGGAACTCTACCGGCGGACGGGCCACGCCCGCATTCTCGGCATCACCGGCCCACCCGGCGTCGGAAAAAGTTCGCTCATCGACCGAATCATCGACAATCTGCGCCGCCAGCACAAAACCGTCGCTGTCATCGCGATCGACCCAACCAGCCCGATCTCGGGCGGGGCGCTGTTGGGCGACCGTCTGCGAATGCAACGCCACAGCGAGGACGAAGGCGTTTTCATTCGCAGCCTCGCCACGCGCCAGCACCACGGTGGCGTGACCGATTCGACACCACAGATTATCCACGCGCTCGACGCCGCCGGGTTCGACATCGTGATCGTGGAAACGGTCGGCACGGGGCAGGATGAAGTGGAGGTCGCGGAAGTGGCGGACACGGTCGTCGTGGTACTGATGCCCGAGTTGGGGGACGAAATCCAACGGGCGAAATCCGGATTGATGGAAATTGCGGACATCTTGGTCATCAACAAGTCGGATCTGTTCAATGCCCGCACACCCGCGACTGGCCCCCAATACAGCGTGCTCAAATGGGAGCGCCCGACGATTTACACGTCCGCCAAGAGTGGTGAGGGAATCACAACCCTTTGTGGGGCAATGGACATCCACTACACATATCTTGTGCATTCAAGGGAGCTGGTCAAAAGACGGGCGCGGGCCGTCCGCGCCGAGGTGACTCGACTATTGCAATCACGTCTGACGGCCTCTATACTTTGTGCGCTCGAAGCGCCACAGGCGCAAACCATTCTGACCGATGTCGCCAAGAGAAAACTTGACCCGTACGACGCGGTTGAGAAACTGACAACAGAGATTTTAGGGAGCAACGAGAGGAGTTCCAAACATGTCGCCACAAGCACTCGCAGACAAACCGCAAAGCGCCGCAAAACCCGCCGCTGAGGCGCGCCGCTACAAGAATTTTATCAACGGGGAGTGGGTCGAGTCGTCCTCGGGAAAGACCACTCCCAATATCAATCCCGCCAACACCGACGACATCATCGGCCATGCGCCGCAATCGACCCGCGAGGAAGCACAGGCCGCCATTGCCGCCGCCCAGGCCGCATTCCCCGGGTGGCGCAATACGCCGGCGCCAGCGCGCGGACGCATCCTTGCGAAGGCCGTGCAACTTACTTACGAGCGCAAGGAGGAAATCGCCCGCACGATGACGCGCGAGGAAGGCAAAACCCTCAGTGAATCACGCGGTGAAGTCCAAAAAGGCATCAACCTCCTCGAGTATTACGCGGGCCAATCCTTTCGTATCGAGGGTCGCACTTCGCCGAGCGAGATGCCCAGCACGTTCGTCTACACAATTCGCCAACCGCTCGGGGTGGTGAGTTGCGTCACCCCTTGGAATTTCCCGTTTTGCATTCCCGTCTGGAAAACAGCGCCCGCGCTGGTCGCCGGCAACACGGTGGTCTTCAAGGCCGCCAGCAACACGCCCGGCTGCGCCGAGCTGCTCGCGAAAATCTATGAAGATGCCGGCCTGCCCAAAGGCGTGCTGAACCTGGTCTACGGCGGCGGCGGCACGGTCGGCGATGAATTCGTGAACAACAAAGCGGTTCGCGCGGTCTCGTTTACCGGTTCTTGTGAGACGGGCGGACAGGTTGCCAAGCAGGCCGCCGCGCACCTAGCAAAAGTCACCTGCGAGATGGGCGGCAAAAACCCGTTGGTCGTGATGGATGATGCCGATATCGATCTCGCCGTGGAGGGTTGCGCGCAGGGCGCTTTCGGTTCGACAGGACAGCGCTGCACCGCGACCAGCCGCCTAGTTCTGCACAAGGCGATTGCCGATAAGTTCCTTGAAAAGCTCGTTGAGCGCGTGAAGAAGATCAAGGTGGGTGACGGTACGGAAGACGGCGTCAACATGGGCCCGGCGGTTGACAAGGCGCAGTACGAAACCGATCTGCGTTACATCGAGATCGCCAAGAAAGAAGGCAACAAGTGCCTGATCGGCGGCAGCGCGCTGACCGAGGGTAAACTCGGCAAAGGTTATTTCGTCGCCCCGACCATATTCGACAACGTGAAACCCGAAAACACGCTGGCGCAGGAAGAAGTCTTCGGTCCAGTGTTGGCTGCCTTCCGCGTGGGCGACTTCGAGGAGGCTATGGCTGTCGCCAACAACGTGCAGTTCGGACTGACCTGCTCGATTTACACAGGCGACGCGAATCTCGTGATGCGGTTCACCGACCGTATCGAGGCGGGCATGGTCCACATCAACTCGCCGACGGTTGGGGGTGAGGCCCAGTTGCCATTCGGCGGATTCAAATCGACCGGCTACGGCAGCCGCGAGATGAGCGACGAAGGGCTGAACTTCTTCACGCAACTGAAAACCGTGTTCTACGACTACACGGGCGTAAAGCGTCAAACCAACATTTACTAGGAGAGCAACATGGCACGCATCGTACGCGGCGGACTGATCCAGGCAACCAACCCGGAACCGGGGACATCGTCCGTCAAGAAGATCAAGCAGGCGATGATCGAGAAGCACATCAAGTTGATCGAGCAGGCCGCAAAAAAAGGCGTGCAGGTGCTCTGCATGCAGGAAATTTTTTACGGCCCGTATTTCTGCTGTGAACAGGAACTCAAGTGGTACGAGTCGACTGAGCGCGTGCCGGACGGTCCGACGACGAAGTTGATGCAACGGCTGGCGAAGAAGCATGGGATGGTGCTGGTCGTCCCTGTGTATGAGGAAGAAGCTACAGGTACGTACTACAACACGGCTGCTGTGATCGACGCCGACGGCAAGTATCTCGGCAAATACCGCAAGAACCATATCCCCCACTGCCAACCCGGCTTCTGGGAGAAATTTTATTTCAAGCCCGGCAATCTCGGTTATCCCGTGTTCGAGACCGCCGTCGGCAAAGTGGGCGTTTACATTTGCTACGATCGACACTTCCCCGAAGGCTGGCGATTACTCGGCCTCAACGGCGCCGAGATCGTTTTCAATCCCAGTGCCACCGTGGCAGGACTCAGCGAATATTTGTGGAAGCTCGAACAACCGGCCGCAGCGGTCGCCAATATCTTCTATGTAGGCGCGATCAATCGTGTCGGGACCGAGAAGCCCTGGGACTTCGGTGAATTTTACGGCCAGAGCTATTTCGCCAATCCGCGCGGCCAGATTATCGCCGAAGGCCCGCGCGAAAAGGACGCCGTCATCGTCGCCGACCTGAATCTCGACATGATCCGCGAAGTGCGCAATGTCTGGCAATTTTATCGCGACCGCCGTCCCGAAACTTACAAGGAAATGTCCGAACTGCTCCCGTAGCCTGATGAACGCACCCATCCAGGAACTCGAAGGCGTCCGCGTCACGAACGGCATTCACGAGGTCACGGGGAATATCTCTCATTCACCCTACTGGAACGAGGACATCGCGCCGACGTTGGTGAAAGACCGCAAGTGGGGCATGAAGGACATCGCGGCGCTGTGGATTTCGATGTCCGCGTGTATCCCGACCTACATGCTCGCCTCGTCGCTCATCTCCGAGGGCATGAACTGGTACCAAGCGGTGCTCACGATTTTTTTCGGCAACGCCATCGTGTTGGTGCCAATGATTCTCAACGCGCACGCGGGCACGAAATACGGGATCCCCTTCCCCGTGTACTGCCGCGCGTCGTTTGGTATTCGCGGCGCGAATATCCCCGCCCTGTTGCGCGCATTTGTCGCGTGCGGCTGGTTCGGCATCCAGACCTGGATCGGCGGGTGGGCGATTTACAAGATCGTCACCATCTACGTGCCCGCGTGGGATTCTCTGCCAACTTGGTGGGGCGGCATCAATATCGCGCAGTTCGCCTGCTTCATGTTTTTCTGGGGCATCAACATGTTCGTCATTTACAAGGGCATCGAATCGATCCGCATCCTCCTCGATATCAAGGCTCCCCTGCTCATCCTCCTCGGCCTGGCGTTGCTCGCCTGGGCCTACCATGAGGCGGGCGGTTTCGGGCCGATG
>Ga0247667_1000054_pt1 | contig 76283 bp, 62 predicted proteins | sample CNK08_metaG_FD_183027 | JGI IMG/M metagenome (GOLD analysis project Ga0247667, IMG submission 183027) | Soil microbial communities from Purdue University Martell Research Forest, Indiana, United States - CNK08 | ecosystem: Environmental > Terrestrial > Soil > Temperate forest > Bulk soil... | reverse complement strand
TCCTCCGCCACGACATCGTAAAACTCCCGCACGGCCTCGATCTCCGCGCGAACATCCAGCGCCGATCGTTTCAACTCGGTTTCGGCGTTCTCCGCCCTGGCCAGAAAGAGCATGCTGTCAATGAGGCGCGCCAGCCGACCGCATTCTTCCAGGCTGGAGGCCAGCACGCGCTGGTATTCTTCCACGGTTCGCGGCTTCGAGAGCGAGACTTCCGCCTCGCCCATGAGATTATTGATGGGGGTTCTCAGTTCGTGGGCCATGTCCGCCGAAAACTGCGAGAGCCTGGCGAAGGAATCTTCGAGGCGATCGAGCATTCCGTCGAATGCCTCCGCCAGGGCAGTCAACTCCTGCGGCCAATGCGTCGAACCGATGCGCTCGTGGAGTTGCGTCGGGCCGGTGCGTTGCGCGGCCGAGGTGATTTCCGTCAGCGGGCGCATCCCCATCCCGGCCACGACGATCCCTGCCGCGGTGGACAAGCCCAGCCCCAACAGGATTACGCCCACAAGCCGCCCCGTAAAACTCTGCACCAATCTCTGTTCCTTGGAAATATCCAGCGCGACCTGGACCATCATCTGCGTTTCGCCCTCGCGTCCGACCTGTCCCCAAGCCGAGCCCAGGAGAAACCATCTCCCATCACTTGCCCGAGCTTTGACAAACTGCCGGGACGATTCCGTCGCTTCGGCAGGAGGTGGGAATTGAAAACCCTCCGCCACTTCCCCCATGTGCGGAGTTGCCCCAAACTCCCTCCCCTGCCGGTCCATGACCCGCGCATAATAATTCGGGTACGTGCCTTCCATGTTGATTTCGGCATCCAAAACCCGGGGATTACTGGGAAGCTCGCGCAGAGCCGCGCGGACGTCGTGCACCTCGTCCTGCAGAAACTGGCCGGCCAAATGGTCGACATTCCGCGCGAGCATCCAATAGACGAGGATGCAGCACACCGTCAGGATCCCCACTGCCGAAAGCATGTAGAGCAGCGTCAGCCGAAACGTGATCGACGACCACCACCGCCGGGGTTTGCGCGCGCCACCCGGTGTCGGCTTAGCGGTCTTCGAGGACATAGCCAACGCCGCGAACGGTGTGGACCAATTTCTTCACGAAAGGCTCGTCGATCTTCTGCCGCAAACGGCGCACGGCGACATCCACCACGTTTGTATCGCTGTCGAAATTCATGTCCCAAACCTGTTCAGCAATGATCGTCCGCGAGAGGATTTCACCGGCGCGCCTGGCCAGCAGGGACAGGAGATCGAATTCCTTGGCGGTCAGATCGACCCGTTTCCCGCCGCGCAACACCTTGCGCCGGGGAAAGTCGATTTCCAGGTCGGAGAGTTTCAGTGTCTCCACCGGCCGGGACGCACCGCGCCGCAAGACGGAATGCATCCGCGCGAGCAACTCGGAGAACGCGAAAGGTTTGACCAGATAATCATCGGCACCCAATTCGAGGCCCTTGACCCGGTCCTGGACCTGGTCCCGCGCCGTGAGGAAGAGCACCGGTGTCTGTTTCCCGCCGCGCCGCATCTCCGCGATCACCGACCAGCCATCGCGGCGCGGGAGCATCACGTCGAGAATCACCAGATCGTAGGCACTGGTCTGCGCGAGGTGCAATCCTTCGTCGCCATCGACGGCGCAGTCGACTACGTAGCCGCCCTCGGAAAGCCCTTTCCGCAAGTAGGCCGCTGTCTTCGGTTCATCCTCTACAACCAGAATCCGCATAGTTACCGCCCTTCTTCGCGAACATTCTTCCGTGACTGCTTCAGAATACCCCTTCCCAACCTCGTTTGCCAAGAGCCGGTTGTGGAATTGATCGCGCATGACCGCAACGGTCAGCTGGCAATTCACTGCTTGACGGGGTCGGCTCTGGACTGTAAAAGTGGCGCGACTTGAATGACTTCGGGCCCCGACTGCGGTCGGACGAGGGTGTGGTTGGAGGTCATTATCACTTTGAGTGGAGGGCGCCGGGAGGACGCGTGGGGAGACAAGCGATTTAGATGTTTGGCAAATTTCTAAACTATTTTTCGACCGATATTGGCATCGATTTGGGAACCGCGAACACGCTGGTTTACGTGCGTGATCGCGGTATTGTTTTGCGAGAGCCCAGCGTGGTGGCCATCCAAACGGGGACAAGCCACGTGCTGGCGGTAGGAGAAGAGGCGAAGAGGATGTTGGGTCGTACGCCAGGTAACATCCAGGCCATTCGCCCCATGAAGGACGGCGTCATCGCGGATTTCGAGATCACCGAGGCGATGCTGCGTTATTTCATCCAGAAGGTGCACAACCGCCGTTATGGCATTAAACCGCGGGTCATTGTCGCGGTGCCGAGCGGGATCACCGAGGTGGAAAAGCGCGCCGTCAAAGACAGCGCCACCCATGCGGGGGCGCGGGATGTTTATCTGATTGAAGAACCGATGGCGGCCGCCATCGGCGTTGGGCTGCCGGTGCAAGAGCCGGCGGGCAACATGATTGTGGATATTGGCGGTGGCACGACGGAAGTGGCCCTGATCAGCCTGGCGGGCATCGTGTTGAGCCGCAGCGTGCGTGTAGCGGGAGATGAACTGGATGAAGCCATCATCCAGTACATGAAACGCGCTTATAATTTGATGATTGGCGAACGCATGGCGGAGGACATCAAGATCAAGATCGGCTCGGGCTACCCGCTCGAACAAGAGCTCACCATGGAAGTCAAAGGACGCGACCTGGTGGCCGGCTTGCCGAAGACCTTGACGGTGACCTCCGAGGAAGTGCGCGAAGCGTTACAGGAACCGATCTCGACCATTGTCGAGAACGTCCGCGTGACACTCGAGCGCTGCCCTCCTGAATTGGCCGCTGACCTCGTCGACCGTGGCATTATGCTGGCGGGCGGCGGCGCGCTGATTCGGGGCGTCGACAAGCTTCTGGCCGAAGAGACGGGGCTGCCCGTTCACATCGCTGATGATCCGCTGAGCGCGGTGGCGATGGGTACGGGTGTGGTGCTCCAGGAACTCGGCTATCTTGAGAAGCTCGCCAAGAATTCATCGTAAGCGCCATCCCACCTGCTCCACCCGCCGAAGAATTGGCCGACGGTAGTCGCGGAAGTTTGTTGGCGACCACCGAGAGGCACGGAAGTTTGAGTGAATCGGAAAAATTTGGTCATTATCGGATTGCTGGTGGTCGGCTGGATTATGTTTCTGGGCCAACCCAACGCTTTCTCGGGTAAGCTGCGCATGGTTTTCGTACAACTTGGTACGCCGTTTGTGAAGCTGGGAGATTACTTTCCCTTCGTCCAGTCGCGCCGACTCCTCGCCCGACAAAATGAGGAATTGCGCCGGGAAAACGATGCGTTGCGCCAACAAGTGCGTGCCCTGGGTGAAACGGGAGATGAGAACCTGCGCCTGCGCCAGCTTCTCAGCTTGAAAGAGCACGCCCCCTTCCACACCGTCACCGCACGTGTCATCGGCCGCGACGCATCCAACTGGTGGGAGAGCATCCAGATCGACCGCGGGAGCAACGATGGTCTCCATATGAACATGGCCGTCCTCAATGCCGATGGCCTCGTCGGCAAGATTGTCTCTGCTACCAAAGGCGAGAGCCGCGTTCTCCTGCTCACCGATCCGAACTGCAAAGTTAGCGCACTCCTGCAGAACACGCGTGAGCCCGGCATCGCCGCCGGCGTCAAGCGCTCACTTCGTCTTTCCCCCCATTGCGTAATGACCTACGTGAACCGCGATGCGAAGATCAAGCCGGGTGAGCCGGTGGTTTCCTCCGGTTTTGGCGGCGTTTTTCCCAAGGGCATTCTCATCGGCACGGTCACCGGTGCGCAACTCAACAAACAAACCGGGATGTATCAGGACGTCGAGATCAAGCCAGCCGCGGACTTTCGCCGGTTGGAGGAAGTGATGGTGATCGTGGAATGAACACGCTCATCGCCATTGTGGGAATCCTGATAGCAGCGGCGCTGCAAGCGCGTTTGCCGACGCTCTGGTTTTTCGGCAGCTTACGAATCGAATTCCTGCCGGCACTTGTGGTGTACACGGCGCTGTCAATGCCGCGCCGATCCGCCATTGCGATCGCGCTCGTGGCGGGCCTGCTGCAGGACGCGTTGTCGGCTGCGCCATTCGGCGTGTCGGCTCTGGCGTATGGCATTTCGGCCATTCTAATGACAAGTCTCCGCGAAGTGTTGGACCGCGACCTACCCTGGGTACAAATGGGCGCGGGCGCCCTGACATCGATGGCGGTGGCGGTCATCGCGTTTTTTTCCATCGGCATTTCATTCGGTATGGTTTTTAAAATGATCCTCGTGGCGGCGATCAGCGGGACGGTCACAGTGTTGCTTTTCTTCGTGTTGGATTACGCGCGGATGGCGTGGGGGAACACATGATCATCAGCGCGCCATTTCGCGAAAACAACCCACGCCTCCGGGCGATCGGCACGATTGTCGCCTGCGGGTTGTTCCTCCTGCTCGGCGCGTTATGGCGCGTGCAGATTCTGCGTGGCCAGCACTACGACAATAAACAGGACGCGCAATCGCTGCGCCGCATCCGCATCCCCGCAGCTCGCGGGGAGATTGTCGATCGCAACGGTGTTGTCCTCGCGAACAACCGCCCGAGCTACGATATCGCGATTTACCTCGACCAAATGGGCGTACCCAAGAAAAGCAACGTCGTTACCATCGCCCAGGCGAATCTGGGCCTGCTCGGTTCGGAACTTGGCCTCCAGAACAAACTTGCCGACCGCGACATCAAGCTTCACTACCAGAAGCGTCGTCCCCTGCCGATGCCCGTGTGGCACGATCTTCCTCCCGAACAGGTTGCGGCCTTTTCCGAACGTGCCGACACTATTCCTGGCACGGATCTGATCGTCATGCCGGTGCGTCAATACCCGCTGGGTCCGCTCGCGGCGCATTTGATCGGCTATGTCGGCAAGGCGGATGCGGACGATGGCGATGAGGATATCGAGAAGTATTCCTACTACCAACCCGACAGCGTGGGCAGGCAGGGCGTCGAGAAGGCGTGTGATGAATATCTGCGGGGTTCACCGGGCGGACGCACCATCCGGGTCAATCCCGCCGGCACGATCAAGGATGATCTGGGCGAGAAACAAGCCGAGCGCGGCGGTCGCGTAACATTGACGATCGACGTCCGACTGCAGCGAATCCTGGAAAAAGCGTTGCGCGAAGCTCCGGCAACCCCGGGCAAGAAGCTCTCCGGCGCGGCGGTACTTCTGGATGTGCGAACGGGTGAAGTGCTGGCCCTGGCTTCAGAGCCGGGCTTCGACCCCAACATCTTCAGTCCAGGCACACCCGCTCAAGTAATCGAAGCGGTCAGGACCAATCCCGCCAGCCCGATGCTCAATCGGACGATCTTCGCGCGTTACCCACCCGGCTCGACGTTCAAACCGATCACCTTGCTGGCCGGGCTTGAGTCTGGTGCAATCTCACCACAAGACACCGTGGTGTGCCCAGGGTTTTTTACCATCGGCAATCACACCTTCCGCTGCTGGAACCACGGCGGACATGGTTCCGTCGATGCCGCGACCGCGATCGCACAGTCCTGCGACGTGTGGTTCTACGAACGGGGTTTGAAAACGGGCCTGGATACCATCACAAAGGTCGCGGCTGAATTCGGCCTGGGTCAACCGACGGGATTTGACCTTGGAAGTGAAGGCCGGGGTTTGGTGCCGAGCGCGGCGTGGAAACGGGCGCAGCGCGGCGAAAGATGGTGGGATGGCGATACGGTCCAGTTGTCGATTGGGCAAAGCTTCCTGCTGGTCACACCCATGCAGATGGCATGCGTGGCGGCAACATTCGCCAATCGCGGCACGGGTTTGCGGCCGTATGTGGTGAAGCGCATCGAGTCCTCCGACGGTCAGGTCGTCCATGAAGGCGAACCGGATGTCCGCGCCCATCTAAGTGCAAAGCCCCAGCAAATTGAATTCGTGCGCCAGGCAATGCTTGGCGCAGTCCAAAGTGGCACGGCGCGTCCGGCCGGGGTGAAGGGATTGAGCGTGGCGGGCAAAACAGGCACCGCGCAATACGATAGGATCGTCGATGGCAAATCGCAACGGTTGGATCGCGCGTGGTTTATCGGGTTCGCACCCTACGACCAGCCGCAAGTTGCCATCTCCGTGCTGATTGAAGACGCAGCGAACGAAAGCCACACGGCAGCGGCGGTCGCCAGCAAGGTTTTCGCGCAGGTGTTTGGGAAGAGCGTCGAGGACAACCATCCTGCGGAGGCGGTCTATGCCGATTAACCGATACCTCGACATGATCAAGCGCATGGATTGGGCGCTGTTCGGCGCCATGGTGGCGCTGGCGGTCGGTAGTGTCTTCTTTATTTATAGCGCGTCGTATTCCGCCTTGGGCTCGGCTGGAGCGCATCCCGGTAAGCTGCCCACTTACCAAATGCAGATGGTGTGGTTCGGTGTCGGGCTGCTGGTTTATCTGGCGGCGGCATTGGTGGATTACCGGCTCATCTGCCAATGGGCCACCGTGTGGTACGTCTTCGCGCTGGGATTGCTCGTACTCGTCCTGGTGGCGGGACATACAATGTATGGCGCGCGGCGGTGGTTGGGTTTTGGCGGTTTCGGGATTCAACCTGCGGAGATTGCCAAGTTGGCGACCCTGGTTGCGATTTCCTATTATCTCTTTCATCGCACGCTGGAAGCCCGCCGGCAGTTGAGCACCGTCTGGGTCGCGTTCGTGGTGGCGGGAGCGCCGCTGGTGCTCATCATGTTGGAACCGGATTTGGGTTCGGCGTTGGTTTTGCTCCCGATTTGCTTTGGTTTGCTTTTCGTGGCGGGCGTGCGCGTGAAGCATTTGCTGCTGGTGATCGCGTTGGGCCTGGTCCTCGCGCCGTTCGCGTGGTTGCATATGAAAGATTACCAGCGTGACCGGCTCACGGTGTTTTTGCATCCGAACAAGGATCCGAGGGGAGTGGGCTGGAATCTCACCCAATCGCTCATCTCGGTCGGCTCGGGTGGGTGGTCGGGAAAAGGTTATCTGCAGGGAACGCAAAACCTGCTGGGATATTTGCCCAGCACCGTGGCGCCGAACGATTTTCTCTTCAGCGTGATTGCCGAGGAGAAGGGGTTCGTTGGCAGTCTCGGTGTGCTGGGGTTGTACGCGGTCATTTTGTTTTCCGGGCTACGGATCGCCGCGAACGCGCGCGACCGTTTGGGAATGCTTCTGGCCACGGGGGTCGTGGTCATGTTGTTTTTCCATATCTTCATTAACGTGGGCATGACGATCGGCCTGATGCCGGTCACGGGTCTGCCCCTGCCATTACTCAGCCAGGGAGGATCGTTCGTGCTGGCCAGCATGACCGCCCTCGGGCTGCTACAAAACGTGTGGATTCACAGGAGGATCTATTGAGCATGGACGCAATCAAACAAATACTGAAAAAGGGCGAAGAACTGCTGACCGGTCGCCGCAAGAAACGCATCTTCAAGGAAATCATCGTCAACGCCGAGGCGCTGGAGAACCGCGTCGCCGTGCTGGAAGAGGGCCAGCTTGAGGAGTTCACCATCGAGCGCACGACCGAGTCGCGGATCGTCGCCAGCGTGTTCAAGGGGAAGATTCGGAACCTTGAGCCGGGACTGAAAGCAGCGTTCGTCGACATCGGATTCGAGAAGAACGCCTTTCTGCATTACTGGGACATCATTCCCGAGCAACTCGACCAGCGCGTCGATCTGCTTGAAACACCGGAAACCCAACGCGCCCAGCAGAAACCAAAAATCTCGCAAAAGGACATTCCACAACTGTATCCGCCGGGCTCCGAGGTCATCGTCCAGGTCGTCAAAGGACCCATCGGCACCAAGGGCCCGCGCATCACCACCAACATCAGCATCCCGGGCCGCTACCTCGTGCTGATGCCGTTCAACCCGCAGCGCGGTATCTCGCGCAAGATCGAGGATGACCGGGAGCGTAAGCGTCTGAAAACAATCCTGCAACGCCTTCGCATTCCCGAGGGCATGGGCGTCATCATCCGCACCGTCGGCGAGAATCAAAAGAAGCGCTACTTCATCCGCGACCTCGAATTGCTGCTGCAGACGTGGAAAGGGGTCGAGGACAAAATCAAAACACAGTCGGCGCCGTACTGCGTTTTTCAGGAACCCGACCTGGTCGAGCGTACCGTGCGGGATTTCCTCACCGAGGAAGTAGATCGCATCGTGGTGGACAACGAGCACGCGTATGAACGCATCCGCAACATGATTGGGCAGATCAGCCGTCGCTCCCGTGGCAAGGTCCGTCTCTACAACGAGCCCACGCCGATCTTCAGCCGGTTCAACGTCGAGAAACAAATCGAGAACGCCTTCCGCCGCCAGGTCTGGCTCAAATCGGGCGGCTACATCTGCATCGATGAAACCGAGGCGCTCGTGGCGGTCGACGTCAACACGGGCCGTCACAAATCGCAGAAGGACCTGGACACGACGATTCTCCAAACCAATCTCGAGGCCGCGGAGGAAATCTGCCGCCAGCTTCGCCTCCGCAACATCGGCGGCCTCATTGTCATCGACTTCATCGACATGCGACATCGCAATGACCAGCAGAAGGTCACACAAAAAGTGCGCGAGGGCGTCCGTCGCGACAAGGCCAAGACCCGCATCCTCAACATCTCGCAGCTCGGCCTCATGGAGATGACCCGCCAGCGCCACAGCGAAAGCATGGCCAGCGCGGTGTACGAGGATTGCCCCTACTGCAAAGGCAAAGGCATGGTCAAAAGCGCGCTGTCGATGTCGGTTGAAATTCAACGCAAGGTCTCCGAACTCCTCCGCAAGCTGCGCGAGCAGGGCAAACACGAGCAACCGCAACTCCGCATCTTCGTCCACCCGGAAGTGCTCAACCGTCTCCGCACCGAGGACGAAACGGTGCTTATCGAGTTGGAAAAGAAGCTCAGCGGCAAACTCAGCTTCCGCGCCGACCCAACCTTCCATTTCGAGCAGTTCAAAATTGCCGACGCCATCAGCGGCCAGGAACTTGCGTGAAGCTCTTGCGGAATCGTGCGGCAGGGGCGCGGCTTGCCGTGCCCCTGCTGGCTTGCGCGTTGCTCGTGGCCGCGCTTGCCTGTGCCGGCGAGGAGCCGCGCGTCCTGACGCCCACGCCATCTTCCTTCGAGACACTGTCGCGTTTCACAGAGTTGTTGGAGCTGTTGCAGAAGACCTATGCTCAACCCTCGCGCATTAACACGGCCCGTAGCACCACCGCCGCGCTGCGCGGATTCGTCCGCTCCATCGATCCGGAAGCGGATTTGCTCACACCCGAGGAGGCCGCGGTAACAAATGAACTCGCCGATACCGCTGCCGCCATCGGACTCAGCTTCGCCATCCGCGACGATTTCCCCACGGTTATTTCGCCGCGCGACGGCAGTCCGGCGGAAAACGGCGGCCTGCTCGGCGGCGACCAGCTCATCGCCATCAGTGATGTCCCCACCGCTCACGCGCGACGTATCGACGTGGACCGTCTGTTGGGCGGTCCGAGGGATTTCCCAGTGACCTTCCGCGTTCTCGATCCGCGTACCGGGGCTGTTCGAGACCTCCGCCTGCGCCGTACCGCACCGGGTCCGTCTCCCCAGACCGCCCTGCGTTACCTCGACCGGGGCGTCGCGTACTATCGGGTACCTGAATTCACGCAAGGTGTTGTTGAAAACCTCCGTGCCGCCATGATCCTCGCCAAAAGCCAGGGTGCGGCGGGCATCATTCTCGATCTGCGCAACAACGCCGGCGGCGCGTTCGGGGCCGCGCAGGTGGCCGCGTCCTTCTTCCTCTCCAGAGGCACAGAGCTCATCGCGCTGGAGTATGGAAGCCCGGGGCTGCACACCACCTTCGTCAGTGACGAAAGCCTCAACGTCACCGCGCCGCTGATCTTGCTCGTCAATGGCGGCACTGCCGCCGAGGCGGAGGTTTTTGCCGGGGCATTGCAGGACAACAAACGCGCCCGCATCGTCGGCAGCCAGACTTTTGGCCGGGGATTTCTCAATGCCTCCGCGGCGCTGTCGGATGGCTCCGTGCTGATCATGCCCACTGCGTACTACATGCGGCCCTCGAAGCATGTTCTTCAGGAAAAGGGGCTGACACCGGATTTCATCGTCGAGTTGAAGCGCGAAACCGAACGCTCCTTGGCCCGCTCTGGCTTCGGCACCTTCGATTGGAAAACCGACCGCCGCGAAGTCCTCGCCACCGACCTGCCCCTCGCCAAAGCTGTGTCGCTGCTGACCCGCTAGGCAGAGGTCGATGAATTTGGACTTGCACCTTCCTTGGTGTTCTTCGTGCCTTCGTGGTGAGGTAAAAACGCCCGCCCCACCTGCCCCGTTTAACACAGTTGCGGTGTTTCGGCTCGGTCTGCTAGCATGCGCAGCATGAATCTCCGTCTGCGAATCGCCACGGTACTGGCGCTGGTGCTCATGGCTTTCCCAGCGCACGCCGAGATCGCCACCCTGAAAAAACTCACCGCGCAAGCGAACGACCTTTACCGACAGGCAAAGTATGCCGACGCCGTCCGCGTCGGGCAGGACGCGCTGAAAATCGCCGAGAAATTGTTTGGCCCTTCGCATCGCGAAGTGGCCACCGCGCTGAGCAACCTCGCGGAGTACCAGCGCGCGCAGGGTAATTACCCGGAAGCCGAAAGTTTATTGAAACGAGCGCTGGCGATGGACCAGAAGCTACTGGGCTACGACCATCAGGACGTCGCCGTTGACCTCAACAACCTCGCCCTGGTCTCCGACAACCTGGGGCGCTACGCCGACGCGGAACAATTGTACAAACAGGCGCTCACCATCGACGAGAAGGCCCTCGGCACGAATCACCTTGGCGTGGCAACCGACCTTAACAATCTCGCCGGGGTGTACCGCGCGGAAGGTAAACTCACCGAGGCCGAGCCGCTGTACCAGCGTGCGCTCACGATTTGCGAGCAGTCGCCCGGCCAGCCTGGCACTGCCATCGCCACAACGCTGAACAACCTCGCCGCGTTGGCGGCCGCTCAGGACCGGAACGCTGAGGCCGAAACGTTGCTGACCCGGGCGTTGGACATCTGGCGGAAGACCGTACCGCCGGATCATCCCAGCCTCGCGGCAACCTGGCGCGCGCTCGGTTCCGTGCAGACTGCCTTGCGCAAGTACACGGAAGCGGAAGCTTCCTACACGCAGGCGGTCGCCATCGGCGAGAAGAACAGCGGCAAGAAAAACCCGCAACTGGCGAAGGACCTCAGCAGCCTGGGACTTGTGCTCTATCTCGAGAAGAAATACGCCGCCGCGGAATCACCGCTTAAACGCGCGCTTGAACGCGACGAGGCAAACTACGGCAAGGTGCACCTTACCGTTGCCTCCAGTCTTAATAACCTTGCGGAGGTCTATCGCATCCAGGGCAAAAACGCAATGGCCGAGCCGCTGTACCGGCGGGCGTTGCAGATCGATGAGAAGCTCCTCGGTCCGGGCCACGTCGATGTCGGGACTGATCTCAACAATCTCGGTACGCTTTACTCTTCGGAGGACCGCCGTGCCGAAGCGGCCCCCCTGTTAAAACGCGCGCTCGCCATCAAGGAAACCGCCCTCGGCCACAACGATCCGCAATTGCTGCCGATCCTCGACAACTACGCCATCGTCCTTCGCGCGCTGAATCGCATCCCAGAAGCCGAGTCGATGGAAGCCCGCGCGAAAGAACTTCGGGCGGAGTCCGCCACGCCATGAATGAAGTGAGGCTCAGGAAATTGCTCGACGACGTGCGCGCCGGTCGCGTGCCCCCCGGTACCGCGCTCAAACGATTGAAGTCCCTCTCGACTCACAACCTCGATTTTGCGCGCGTGGACGGACATCGCGCCCTCCGTAAAGGTTTCCCTGAGGTAATCTACTGCGAAGGCAAGACACCAGTGCAGGTCGTGAAGATCGCGCGGGCCATCTTGCGCCACAACGACAATCTGCTGGCCACGCGGGCGTCGAAGGAAACCTTTCGCGCCCTGAAACGCGCCTTCCCGAAGGCGAAGTATCACGAAGCCTCCCGCGTAGTGACCGTCGTGCGCAAGCCGTTGCCGAAACGTGGCGGCACGATTGCCGTGCTCTGCGCCGGCACAACCGATATTCCCGTTGCCGAGGAAGCCGTCGTAACCGCCGACATCATGGGCCATCGCGTGAAGCGCTACTACGACGTCGGCGTGGCCGGTCTCCACCGCCTCCTCGCGTTGAACGAGGAGCTTCTCGAAGCCAACGTCTTGATCGTCGTCGCCGGTATGGAAGGCGCCCTGCCCAGCGTCGTCGGCGGTCTTATGGACAAGCCCGTCATCGCCGTGCCCACCTCCGTCGGTTACGGCGCCAGTTTCGGCGGTCTCGCCGCCCTGCTCGCCATGCTCAATTCCTGCGCCAGCGGCGTCACCGTCGTCAACATCAACAACGGCTTCGGCGCCGGCTACGCTGCGAGTTTGATGAACCAACTGGCGAACAAATGAACAATCCAGCCTGTCATTCTGAGCAAAGCGAAGAATCTCTCTTATCTGGGAAGCCACACTCACGACAGGGACCCTTCGCTTCGCACAAGGTGACGGATTAAGAAAATGAAACTCCTCTACCTCGATTGTTTTGCGGGGATCAGCGGCGATATGTTTCTCGGCGCGCTGCTGGATCTGGGTGTGTCGGAGGACGCGTTGCGGACCGAGTTGGAGAAGCTTCACCTGCGCGAGTATCGAATCTCTTCGCAGCGTGTGACCAAGCAGAACATTTCGGCTACCAAATTTGATGTCACAGTGTTCGAGGATGCGGTGGCTCACTCGCCTTCACCGATGCTCCATGCGGCAATTCACGAGCATCGCGGGTACACCGAGATTGCGGCGATGATTGAGAAAAGCGGACTATCACAACGCGTGAAAGATCGCGCCTTGCACGTGTTTCGGCGCATCGGCGAGGCGGAAGCGAAGATCCATGGGATTCCGCTGGAGAAGATCCACTTCCATGAAATCAGCGCGGTGGATTCCATCGTGGACATCGTGGGCGCCTGTATCGCGGTCGAATTGCTCGGTGTGGACGAGATCCATGCATCCCCGCCGCGGCTTGGTTCGGGTTTTGTGGAAACAGCGCATGGACGCTTCCCCGTTCCCGCACCCGCGACGCTGGAGTTGCTGAAAGGCATTCCCGTCCAGCCGTCCAATGAATCGTTTGAACTGGTCACGCCGACGGGCGCGGCATTGCTGGCGGAATTTTGCGCCCGGTTCGGTCCGCTGCCGGCGATGAGCGTCGAGAAGATCGGCTACGGTGCGGGCACGCGCGATCTCGAGAAGACGCCCAATGTGTTGCGCGCGGTTTTGGGTGAAGCCAGTGCGGCGGCGAGCGCGACGGAAGAAACAGACGCGATCACCGTCATCGAAACGAACATCGATGATATGAATCCGCAACTGTTCGGTGATGTGATGGAGCGGCTGCTGACGGCGGGCGCGCTGGACGTTTTTCTGACGCCGGTGCAAATGAAGAAAAACCGGCCCGGCACCATGCTGACCGTTCTTTGCGAGAGCAAGGCCGTGGACACTCTGGCGGATTTGGTATTGACGCATACGACAAGTTTCGGTGTGCGCATACACGAAGCGCAGCGGCGCAAGCTGGCCCGCGAGATCGTGACGGTGAAGACCAAATTCGGCGAGATTGAGGTGAAAGTCGGACGACTTCGTGGCAAAATAGTCACGCGGTCGCCTGAATTTGAATCGTGCAAGCAGGCCGCGGCAAAATTTACTGTGAGCGTCAAAGAAGTTTACAACGAAGCCACGCGCGTGGCGGAGGAGATAGCATGATCGACAAAGAGTTGCTCGAAATCCTGGCCTGCCCCAAATGCAAGGCCGAGGTAAAACTCGAAGGCGAGAAAATCATCTGCACCAATCCACAGTGCGGCCTGCGTTACCCGATCCGCGACGGCATCCCCGTAATGCTCATCGACGAGGCTGAGAAACCGCCGGGCAAATGAGCGAGCCGACGCTCTCCGTGATCGTTCCGGCGTGGAACGAGGAGAAATACATCGGGCGCGCCATCGACTCGTTGAGGCACGCGGCGCAGGTGTATGAGCGCGAGCGCGGGTGCACAGCGGAAATCATCGCGGTCGATAATAACAGCCGGGACCGCACGGGGGACGTGGCGCGCGAGCACGGCGCGCGGGTGGTCGTCGAGCCAATCAACAACATCGGCAAGGCGCGCAACGCGGGCGTGAAAGCCGCGCGCGGCAAATATATCGCCTTTTGCGACGCCGACAACCAGGTCACCGAGAACCTGCTGGTCCTGATTCACGACCACCTCGAAGACCCCAAGATCGCCGGTGGGGGCACATGGATCGAGCCCGAGCGTCGCAACTTCAAGATCAGCTTTTTCTACTTCCTCTGGGGCATCTACGTCCGCGGCAGCGGCGTCGGCGTGGGAATGATGCACTGCCGCAAAGCGGATTTTGACTCGTTCGGCGGGTTCGACGAGACCATCTACGCCGCCGAGGATGTGCAACTCGCCTACGACCTGAAAAAGATCGGCGCGCCGCGCAGACAGAAGTTTGAGTTGATCACAAAAGGCTGGATCATCACCTCCACACGCAAAATCGACCAGACGCCGCTGTTCACCATGATAGCCAAGCTGCTCGGATTCACCTTTGGCCTGCAGAAGAAAATCCGCAGCAAGCAGTACTGCGAACACTGGTACGACAAGGCCGCCCGTTAAACTTTCTTGACCGGTGGCCCGCTGGGGGATTGGCCCCGCAATTTCTTCATGACCGCGTCCCCCTTCGCCTTCATATAAGTCTTTGCCCGATGGGCCCAGACAAAATCCACTGCCAGAACACTCAACCCCAGAAAGATCAATAGGATCCCCGGCCCCGGCACACCGGGAACCATCAGTACCAATCCGATCACCAGCAACAGGATGCCGCTGGTGATCCGTAAGACCCTTTTCGTGTGATGTATCAGCCAGTTCATTCTTTCCAGTCCAGGTAAATCATGCCCGCGTCCACCACCAGCGGCAGGCGTTCCAGGGACTTCCCCTGCCCCGGTCCGCCAACGCATTTGCCTGCCCTTGGGTCATACACTGATCCATGGGTCTTGCACACAAAAAGATTTCCGTCACCGGTGAAAAAATCGTTGTCGTCGAGGTCCAAGGTGATCGGCAGGTGCACGCACCGATTCACGAACCCGACCAGCTCACCGCGGAAATTCGCCAGGAATGCCTCCGTCTTCCGTCCGTTGGCGTCGAAGGTAAACTTCTTCGTCGCGCCGGGTGGCAATTCCTCCACGCGTGCCAGTAAAATCCTGCGGCTGTTCACAACCGTCACCTTAGACTGCGCGACCGGCTTTGACAAATCATTGCGGAGGCGATTTGACACGTCCTCTCCCACGCGCTACGATGCAGTGGCGTTGGCGTTTCTCAAGAATTGAACTGAAATTCACGAAAGGAATCCGATCATGGCGCATGAACTACCGAAATTGCCTTATTCATACGACGCACTCGAACCGCACATCGATGCGCGCACGATGGAAATCCATTACACGAAGCATCATCAAGCTTATGTCACGAACCTGAATGCCGCCCTCGACAAGCACGCCGATCTGCACGGCAAGAGTCTCGAAGACCTGCTGCGCGGTATCAGCAGCGTGCCGGAAGACATCCGCGGCGCCGTGCGCAACAACGGCGGCGGCCATCACAACCACAGCCTCTTCTGGACGATCATGAAGAAAGGTGGCGGCGGTGAACCTGCGGGCGCACTCGCCGACGCGATCAAGGGAGCGTTTGGCGAGTTCGCCAAGTTCAAGGAGACGATCACCGGCAACGGCATGACGCGCTTCGGCAGCGGTTGGTCATGGCTGGTCGTAAGCAAGGACAAGAAACTGAAAGCGTACTCGACAGCGAACCAGGACAGCCCTCTCATGGAAGGCGATGTCCCGATCCTCGGCGTGGACGTGTGGGAGCACGCGTACTACCTGAAGTACCAGAACCTCCGCAAGAACTACCTCGACGCGTGGTGGAACGTCGTCAACTGGGACGAAGTCGCCGCGCGGTTCGATAAGGTGAAATAGGCATCAGATTCGACAGCAACAAACGCAAGGGCGACCCATGAGGGTCGCCTTTGTCATTTCAATCACGACCGATCTTCTCCCAGGCGTACTTGCCCTTAATGTGTTGGAGAAAGAATTTGCCGGGGGACGGCGTGCGCGCGAGCTCTTCCCACACATTCTTGGGAACGGAGAAATACCGGTAAATGCCCGTGGCCTTGAACTCGATCTCGAGTGTTTCTGTCGTGCCGTCGTAGCCGATGGAAGCGATGTCGCTTGAATTGACTGGTTGTCGCTGGATCTCAGCCATGGGAATCAGTCCGCAAGAAAATCCACTTTCGCCGTCAATTCCGGGGTCAGGAAGCGGTTGGGGTTTTCGACCTGCACTTTGACCTGCAGTGTGCCCTTCGAGCGATTTGCCTCCGGCGCGATCTCCGCGACGTAACCGTCGTATTTCTTGTCGGGATACGCCTCAGGGCTGATGCGGCAGCGCTGCTTCATGTGCACTTTCGGTGTGTCGGCTTCGTTCAGGTCGATCTCGACCTGCAAATCCGTCAGGTCAGCCATCGCCAGGAACGCCGTGCTCGGACCATTCCCGCCACCGAAGCTTTGCGGGACCACGAGTTCATTCGGGTTCACGAGCTTCGCCAGGATCGTCCCGTTGATCGGCGCATGGATCGTGCACCAATCCAGGTAGGTTTGCGCCAGCGCGAGCTGTCCGCGCGCCATCTTCACCTCGGCTATTCCGCCGTCGCGCACGCGTAGCGCATCGTCCAGGGCGCGAGCGCTATCCACATCATGGTGCGACAACTCGATCTGCCGTTTCAGATTCACTTCAGCATTGGTCAAATTCGCTTCCGCCAACGCGAGGCGGCCTTCGGTCTCCATCACCCGGGCGCGATACTCGTCATCCTCGAGCAACACGATCACGTCGCCCTTCTTCACTTCGTCGCCCTTTTTTACGCCGATCCACTTAACCGTTCCCATGAACTTCGGGCTGATCGCAACGCGTTCGCGCGGGATGACGTACCCGCTTACCGTCAGCACGGGATCGCCAACTTTGACCGGCGTCGCGGAAGTCGAGGCCATTCCGGTCGTAGCTGCTGTTGCTGCACCGGCGGCGGTTGCCGTCGCGCCGGAGGATCCTTTCGAAGCAACGGAATCCCGATCACCTTTGCGCATCGCCAGGAAAATTACCACTGCGCCGAATAGTACCAGAGCCACAATCACCAGCATGATCTTCGGCCCACCGCGGCGGCGGGTCTTTTTTTCAGCGTCGATGCGCAGTCTCGACAACGGTTCGTTGGACGCTTCGCTCATGTTTCCGATTGCTTCATCCTTCATCATCGTCAGACCGCGCGCAGTGCGTCAAGCACGGGTTTTCGCGCAGCAAGGCGCGCTGGTAGCAGCCCGCCGAGCACGCCCATCACCAAGGCAAACGCGATCCCCTTGGCCATCATCAGCGGTGTGACGCGAAACTGAAACGCCACCTCCGCAAACGTCGTCTGGCTGAACGTCCCCGATGACAGGAGGTTGAGCGGCAGTGAAATCACGCAGCCCACCACGCCTCCCAGCAACGCCAGCACGACCGACTCCAGCAGGAACGACACGTAAATCTGGCTTCGCCGGAAACCAAGCACACGCAACGTCCCGATCTCGCGCGTGCGTGCGCCAACCGCCGCGTACATCGTGTTCATCGCCGCGAACGCCGCGCCGATGCTCATGATGACCGCCAGAAACGAAGCGAGGAATCGAAACAGCTCGGCTGACTGCGTTTGCTCGCGGTAGTAGTCAGTCTCGGACACAACCTTGAGGGTCAGCAGCTTGTCCGTCAGGATGCGTTGTTTCACCTGTTCCGCGGTCGCGCTATCGACGGGACGAAGCAACACAGAGCCATAAAAATCGCGCTTGAACGATGAGCGGGCTTCATCCACATCGACCCAGATCTCCGATTCGTAGGCGGTCCGCTGTGCGTCGAAAACCCCGACAACATGCCACGTGATCCGACCCGATTGGAAACTGTCGCCAACGCGGCAATGGGCAAAGCGATCGGCGATACGGCGACTCACGAGACATTCGTGTAATCCCGGTTGCAGCATCCGGCCCTCGGTGATTTTGATTTGCGGACGTAATTCCATCGCCACGTCGCTGACGCCGCGCACCAGCACGTTGGCGCTGCCGCTGCCGTTGATTCGATCCAGCAGGATCAGCACGATCATCTCCGCCGAGGCCAGCGGTTCGTCGCGGTCGTTGCGGGCGATGCCGTCGAGGTACTTGACGCGCCGCGCCTCGTCGCGACTGATCTGGCTGCTGGATTCGGCGGTCGATCCCTTGCGCAAGATGATCAGGTTGCGTTCGTCACCCGTGTTGATGTAGGTGGATTCGATCCCATGCGCGAGCGCGCGGACGAGGATGAACACCAGGACGACCAGCGCGATGCCGAGCATCGTGGCGAGCGTCGAGTGCCAGCGCACGCGCAAACTGCGAAGATTGTATCGGAGCGGGATCGCCATGACTTAGTCCAGTTCCTGCAATCCTTCCACCACGGACATTTTGTGGCTGGTGTAGGCCGGCGCCAGGCTGCTGACCAATCCCAAGGTAGCGGCGACGACCAGGCCGAGCGCCAGCGTATCGGCGGTCACCGGGAAAAACGGCATATTCCCGTGGGACAACTTGTAGATATCGACGTGCGAAAATAGAAACTTCGTGCCGAAACATCCAATCAAGCCGCCGGCCATCGCGAGGCCGAACGACTCCGCCAGAATCAGGCCGAAGATGTCCAGCGCGTTGAAACCGAGCGCCTTGAGGATGGCGATCTCCCGGGACCGTTCGCGGATGGCCATGCTCATGGTACTGGCCGTCACGAGCAACATCGTGAAGACGATCACGGTGGAGATCGCCCCGAGAAACAGTTTCACGTTGCCCAACATCGAGATGAACGTAAGTTGGAAGGACCGCTCGGTTTCGGTTTTCGTCTCCGCGTCGGAGTTGCGGAAGGCGGCGTCGATGCGGGCCATCAAATCCGGGATCACGTCCGCGTTCGCCGCCTTGATCCAGAAGGTGCCGACCAGGCCGCGGTCGTTCATCAACTCATTAAAGTAATCGTGATGGAAGAACATGATCGTCTCGTCCACCCCGCTGGCGTGATAGACACCGCGAATGGTCAACTCGGGATTGCACGGCCAAATCGTACCCTGCAATGTGACTTTGTCCCCGATTTTCCAGCCGAACCGTTCCATCAACTTCGCGCCGACGACGCAAGACGATTTCTCCCGGTTGAAATCGGCTTGCTGCTCTGGCGTGACCACCATCTCGGAGAAGATCTTAAAAATCCGGTCCGAGTCCACCGCAAACTGCCCGAAATTGCTAAAGCTGGGATCCTTGTAGATGCCGCCGAACCAGGTGAACTTCGAGCAATACTGCACGCCCGGCATACGCTCGATGCGGAGTTGGTATCTCTCGGGCAGCACATTTGCCAGCGAGACACGGTGGCGGGTCACGATTCGGAACGCTGCCTGGTCCGTTGTCGGCGGCTTCGTCATCAGGTGCAAGGCGGTCTGCAATGTTGTAAACAGAAACAGCGAGACCGCAACGCTCAGTACTGTAAGCGCCAGCCGTCGCTTGTTGCGAAATGCATTTCGGGCAATGAAACCGGAGATCGTCACGGTGCAGACCTTCTATTTTGCAAATCCCATCGAGAGGTTGCGCTGCGCTTGTCCCTCTTCGTTGAGGAGTTCTCCCTTTTCCAAATGCACGACGCGGCGCGCGTAGGCGGCGGCCTTGGGATCGTGGGTCACCATGATGACCGTCTTGCCCGCCTCCCGATTGAGTCGCTGGAGCAGTCCCAATACATCCGCCGCGGCGTGGGCGTCGAGGTTGCCGGTTGGTTCATCCGCTACCAGCAGCGTGGGATCCGTCACGAGTGCGCGCGCGATGGCGACCCGTTGCTCCTGGCCGCCCGACAACTGCCGCGGCAAATGTTTCATGCGGTCAGCCAGGCCGACCAATTCCAAGGCGGCCGCGACGTGCTCGCGGCGTTCGCCGGCGCCGAGCGCGGTCAGCAATAGCGGTAGTTCCACGTTTTCAAACGCGGTCAACACGGGAATGAGATTGAATGTCTGGAAGACGAAACCGACATGTGTGTTGCGCCAGTCGGCCAAGTCGGTTTCACTGAGCTCGGCCACGTTGGTCCCCTGCACGAGGCACTGGCCGCTGGTCGGACGGTCGATCCCCGCCAGAATGTGCAGCAGGGTGCTCTTGCCCGAACCGCTCGGGCCCATCAATGCCAGGAATTCGCCCGCCGCAATGTCGAGGCCGACGTGGTCGAGCGCCACGACCTCGATCTCGCCATGCCCGTACACCTTCGTCAGGTCACGAATCTGAACCATCGGTTCCTGCATCTTGGCGGGATTTTAGCACAAGCCCGCTGAAATTGCCGCGCCAAGTTTTAGTGAACGAGGGTCAACGCGATCACGCCGGCTACCGCGATGATGCCACCGATGACGGATCGTATACCGGGGCGGTCGCCCTCGAACCGCCACGCAAACGGAATCACCGCCAACGGCAGCGTGGCGACGATGGGCAATACGATTCCGCTCGGTGTTGTTGACAAAGCCCATTGATAACAACCCACCCCGAGGACCGGGCCGCCCAGCGTGTTCACCAGCACCCACGGCCAGGCTTTGCTCCATTCTGTGCGGCCACCGGTGGCTCCCTGCCGACCACGACCACGCACCCAGACAAAGTAAACAGCCGCGACGCCGATACCGCCAAGAATGCGTTGATACGCTGCTGTGCCACCGTCGATGCTTTGGCCCGCGTGGTCTGCCAACTGAAACGCCTTGCGGCTTAGCACGGCGCCCCCGCCCTGCCCGATGGCCGCGAGCACGCCGAAGATCGTTCCGCCGAAGAGATTCTTGCGGTCGAGATGGAAATGGTTTCCCGGCGCGAGTGCTACAGCAACGCCGGCCAGAATGACCAGACCCGCGATGCTCTGCGCAACACTCAGCGTCGTCCCGAGCCAGAGCCATTCGACCAACGCGCCGATGGGCGCGGCGAGGCATTGCATGAGCAGCAGCGTGAGGCGCGAGCCGATGCGCGGCAGCGCCTCATACAAGGCAAGGTCGCCCAACCCGAAGCCGATGAAGCCGCTGAAAACAAAGAACCAGAGTCCCGCGCCGCCGAGTCCCTTCCCGAATCCGTACGCCCAGAACGCGAGCAGAATTGTAGCGAGGCACAGACGCGCGAGATTGGCGACGGCGCTACCCAGGTAGCGGGTGGACCGCGTCGCGCAAACGACGGAAACAGACCAGAGGAGAGTCGTGAGCAACGCCGGCAACATGGTGCAAAGGAGATAACAGACGCACGCGCCCGAAACAAGCGCAGCCTTCCTACTTCGAGATGCTGATGTACGAAGGTTGTTTGTGGACGTGCTCGACCGTGATCCGGAGTCCGTACTTCTGCGCCAGCAGCCACAAGGCCTGGCGGCGCGTGACGTCATTGACATGCAACGTGATCTTCAGCGATTCGACAGGTGCGTCCGCGCGGGCAATCGCCATCTTCATTCCCGAAAAGGCATCGGTCAACGGCAGATTCATGACACGCACCTCCGCGAAATTAACGTTCAGGCGCGTATCGAGCCACTGGTTCAGTGAACCGTCCGACGACGCCAGAAACCCCCGGGGCGGCGACATTGTCGTCGCGCAAGAGATCGCCAGCGAGATTACGAAAAGCAGCAGCGCGGACCGCAGGGGTCGCATTCGTTTGGCGTTATCGAGAGTGCTGGTCATGGTTCAATGCACCTGTAAAGGCGGCTCGTTGAGCTGGCGTTTCAACTCTTCTTCGCCGGCCGGGGTTAGCGGTCGGATTTGCCGCTCGTTAATGTGCGCCTTCTTCGTGGTTTGATCCGCCTGCTTCCTGGCTACATCACTCGTCATATCAATTGAGGCGCGCCGGGTGGTGAAATTCGCCTTGGGCAGGGTCGGCCTGGAAATCGTGGACATTTCCAGGGTGTTGAATTCCGTTTTCTTCTGGTCGAGATCGTGAAATTTGAGGTTGCCCTTCGAGAGCGGCGAGCCGCCGGGCAGAACGCTCGTCGGCTGCGAGAGCGAATTAAACTGCACTTCGCCGAAGTCGACCGTCTTGTTGCTCACATCCGCCTGTTTGGTGGGGTCGACCGGCTTCACGATTTGCGCGCGAGCCGGCGTGGAAAGCAACGCCGCGAGAATTGCTGCTAGTACTGTAAGGCCGAGCTTCATGACTGAGATTCGTGAAAGCGCATCAGCGCGATTTCAAGAATACCAAGATTGCATGCCGCAAGCAAGCCGAAGTAACCGGCCGCGATGGGGAGCTGCCTGCACGCAGGGGGATTCTTTTCATCCGCGCCGCCCCTTTCGGTGGCCTGCCGATAACAAGCCAAGAAGTACAGTCGCAGGTGGAACTCACCCGCGACTGTTGGAAGTACTGTGCATCTAATTCACGACCACCGGCGTTGACGTGATCGCCTGGACAGCGAGAACCCGATCGCCCCCAGACCCAGCGCCGACAACACGATGGTGGACGGTTCTGGAACCGTCGCCAACTCGATGCGGAAACTGTTGAGGCTGCCGCCGCCCTTGTTCAGCATGTTGCCGTTCGTGTCGAAGACGTACTGGTCCGTCTCGTTGGTCACCGAGTTACCGCCCTGATTGGGATCCTGAATGATGTTTACCACGTAGCGGTACGGCGCGCCGTTTGTGTAGAGCGTGGTCACGCCGGTGACAAACACGCAGTGACCACCGCCGCCGGCCCAACTGACGCCGATCTCGACGTCTCCCGTTGAGTTCAGCGCGCTAATCACCTGGCCGAAGTTCGTCGTGACCACGGTGGGCGCGATCGCCAGCCCGTTCGTCGCGAAGTACAAATTCTTGCCGGACACGAAGTTGGCAACCGCGGTGCCGCCGCCATTGGTGCTGGCCGGTCCAGTGAAACTGTTCATGTAGTTCGTCAAAGTCCCGTACACCTGCTGCGCATTCTGGGTGACATTGAGAGAGGGATACATCTGCTGCAGATACTTGATCGAACGCGCGGCGGCCCCGGGCGCGCAACCATTGAGTTGCTCTGTCACCACAGCGATGTTCGTCTGGGAAGTCCGAATGGCCCCGTTGCTAATGCTGAGGCTGCTAAGGGCACTGGCGACGGAGGCCGCCATGCCAACCGTATTTTGTGCGAACTGGCTCGCTGGGCTGCCTTCCAGCCCCGGGCTGGTCGTCGTTCCCTCGACCTTGGTCAGGCCAGCCACGCCGGCGCTCGTGAGCGACCCGCTGGGTTGGAGTGATAACGGCGCAGCCGTGAGGGTGAGAGAGTAAGACAGGCTGCCTACAGCAATGCCATCCGTTTGGCCGAGATTGAAATCATACGTGAACGGCAGATCGCCATCAAGATCACCGGCGCTGTTGAACACCACCGGCATATTCTCCACCGCCCAGTTATTGTTGGCCCCGCCGGGCACCGACGTAACGATGTTCACCCAGCCCGCGTACCCGGATCCGAACGGTGCCAGCGAGCCGGCATCGGCTATGGAGAAATCCACACTGGCCTGCCCCCACTGGGAGAATTGGTCCTGGTACCCTCCGATACCATCGCCCCAGGAAATCTGGTCGAACGTTGTGGTCGCAGCGCGGGCTGGCGTAGCGGTCAGCGCTAGCGAAAGAACAACGACACTGACAAAGACGAAAACCGAATAGCGATTAATGTGACTCATGGCCAACGATCCCCCATAAAGTCGTGAAGGGCACGACAGGTGTTCTTGTTTGGTGGTTGATCCCTGTAGGGTATTGCGGATGGATGAGAACCTTTGGCTTCGACAAAGATATGCCGATTACGCCGTAGACCGTCTCGCCGCTGAGAGATTGGTGCTCGCCTCACCGAATTCTCCTACTGCCTCCAGACAGGTCATTTAATTACTCTAGATATTACCAGAACTGCAAGCAAAAAACTTACGTGAATGACCGCCAATGGTAGCCTATGGGAACAGCAACCCACATCGAGGACAACGATAACGTGCTGTCGGGGATCTGAATAAGATTACGGCGAGCTGGTGCGGTAGAAGCGCTGCGGGATATTTGTCGCCTGCGGGTCAATGAACTGGAACTGACCTGGCGAGACTTCCACGCCGCTGCCGAGAACCGTCCAGTTGGTCGCGGGCACCGTCATATCGGTGGAGGTCAACACCGTGTTGGTCCCGTAAGGCAGGTTGGTGTAGACCAATTGGAATGTACCGCCCGGTAGCCAGGCGGCGCTGATGATCACCGGCAGGTCCCGCTCCAGTTGGATCTTGATCACCTGATTCGGCCGGCTGTCCTGACCGAGATAGGCGTAACCGCGCACCGGGTCGAAGACCGCCGACCGGAAGAAAACCTCGCCGAATGGGAGGATGCCATCAGCGTTGGATGTTGTGTTATTGGTGGTCATACCGTTGGGTGGATTCGTAAGACTCGTACCTCCCTGCAACTGCAAATAACCGATTTCCACTGGCAGATTCGTCCCATTCAGGCTGAACTGATACACCCGGCCGGGATAACTATTGTCGTCCGCGAAATAGACGTAGCCCCCCAGGGGATCGATGACGCAAGCAGCCAGTCGTCCTTCGCCGGGCCGGAGATTGATACTGCCGATGAGCGTGGGCGCTACATCTCCATCCCCCAGCTTCACTTTGTACACCTTGCTCAAGACATTGGTATCCGGGTTATACGTTCCATAATAGGCATACCCATGCAGCGTGTCGATGGAGGCGCCGTCAACAAAGTTGATCACCGTGTCCAGGCTGACGGCACCGATGTACCCGGGCGCGTTCGTGCCAGGCGTCAACTTAATCTTCACGACCTGGGGTATGTTGGAGTTCGGAAAGCTTTCAAAATAGGCGTAGCCCTTTTGTTTGTCGATTCGGCCAAACCAAAAGGCCGTGTCGCTGTTTGTGATGCTCACGGAGCCGAGTTCGGTAAACGTGGAGAGCGCCACCTTCGCCACTTTCGCGGGGTTCCCCGAGTTCGTGCAGAGAACGTATCCATAATGATTGGATGGATTCGGATCCGAGTCGTCAACAACGACGGAAAAGGCGTTGCCGGCCGCCAGCGTGAGTGTACCGGCGCTGCTGGCCGCATTGGTTCCCGGTCCCAACGCATACCGATTCAGGGTTGTTCGTGCCATATACCCATACCCGGCTGCCGGGTCGATCGCGCTTTCGGTTGCCTGTCCCGTAAAGAGAGCGGGACCAACTTGCACGGGCAGATTTCCCGTGATATCGAGCTTGAAAAGATATGTGCCGACAAAATACGCATAACCGTTGGTCGGATCGATGAACGCAGTGTACATCCCCTTGTCGTCGGGGAGAGGAACTCCGTTCGTATCGAGCAGCGTGTTGTGGCGCGGTACGAGAGTTGTGTGGCCAATTCGTTGCAGACTTCCCGCACGCACCGGCAAGGCCAACCCGAACAGAAGCAGCCCGGCCGTCAGCGGAAACCTGCATCGCATGGCATTACCCTTCTGCCGCATCCAGGCATTTGTCAAATCGTATGCGTTGCCGGTGGTATCGAAGTTGGGTATCTTTCAGCCAGCAAATCAACTCAAACCGAGGCCGCAACGTGTGGCACTAGTGACCATGGCCCACAAAAAGATAGACGCGCATGACGGTCGGTTGCGCTACGTGTCGGACCGACGACCCGGTCTCCAGCGAAAGCGTTGTGGAACCGGCTTTCGCTATGTCACAGCCGAGGGGAAACGGGTGAAGCGCGTGGCGTTACGACGGATTCGCGAGCTGGCCATTCCACCAGCCTGGGACCAGGTCTGGATTTGTCCCCATCCGAATGGCCATTTGCAAGCTACCGGCCGGGACGCCAAAGGTCGCAAACAGTATCTTTACCATCCCCAGTGGCACACCATTCGTAACGAGACCAAGTTTCACCGCCTGACTGCATTCGGCCGGGCGCTACCAAGAATTCGCAGACGAGTAGCGCGTGATTTGCGGTTGCGTGGATTGCCGCGCGAGAAAGTGGTCGCGGCAGTGGTGCGGTTGCTGGAAGAAACCCACATCCGTGTCGGCAACGCGGAGTACGCCGATGAAAACCAGTCTTTTGGATTGAGTACCATGCGCAACCGCCATGTCCACGTGCGTGGCGAACGGCTGCAATTCCGGTTTCGTGGCAAGAGCGGCAAGTTTCACCAGGTGGACTTCGCCGACAAGCGTCTCGCTCGCATTGTCAAACGCTGCCAGGACCTGCCCGGCTACGAATTGTTCCAATACATCGACGCTGCCGGCGAAACTCGCGATGTGACCTCCGAAGATGTGAACGATTATGTGCGCGCGATCGCGGGCGAAGAGTTCAGCGCCAAAGACTTTCGGACCTGGGCCGGGACCATTCAGGCGGCGAGGATCTTGCAACAGCTCGACGGCGACGACAATGAAGAACCAGTCGAATCGGCGCTCGTGAAGGCGATTGACGAAGTGGCGGCAGCGTTGGGGAACACCCGCGCCGTCTGCCGCAAGTATTACATCCACCCGGCCGTCATGGACGCCTACCTGGATGGCACGCTCATGCAATCGTTTATCGACCACCCGACCCGTGTCACTCAAACTGGTTTGAGTTCCGACGAGGCGGCGGTGTTGCGACTGCTGAAGCGACGCCGCGCCGCGCGGTAAGGCAGCGCATCAAAGGCCGGTGGGCCGCCGGAGAATGATGAGCGCTAAACGTTACGTCAAGAGTCAGGCGCGAACCTGCTTATAAGACATTGCTAATCTCCCCAAGATCGTGAGGCATCCCAGTAGTGCCAAAGCATACGTACCTGGCTCGGGAACCACTTCCGCAACACCGTAGTTGAGGTATGCGGGAAAAGATTGGTAGCCGGCCAGAGTTGTGTCCGACACGTTGTTCCATTGTCCAGCATTCGTATCGGGAGCTGGAATTATGAGAGTATATTGATCCGAGAAATTAGGTTCCTGGGGAGCCCAGTTTCTGTAGGTCGACGGACTGCCATCCACCCATGAGTAACTGTTCGGATCGCCACCGTTCAGACCGGCCGCGTTGAGTCCAATCCACAGGTTGCGCGTGACGCCACCAAAGTTTGTAAACGTTTGGCTGATCCAGGCGTTTTCAGCGGCATCGTTAACGGTCGCCAAATTTCCTCCCAAACTTAACGCTTGGGATTGGGCATCTGTCCAGTCGCTATTCGCCAAGAGATAATAGGTGTGTCCCGTGGCCGGATTCAGGATTGGGCCAGAGATCGGGGCGGCTTGAAGGTTTGTCGCTGCCCAGACCGCCAAGACGGCAATTACATCCGCAGACAACCGACTTATTCTACTTGCTTTCATGTTACTCTCCTCAATGATTAAGGTTGTTGGGATTCAGGCTTTGCCTCCCCTGGATGAAAGCACGGCGCTTGCAGGCAGGCTTGTGAGGCAATTCGTTCCTCGATTATAGCCTCATTTACCGATAACTGTCGAGCCTGCTTTCCGGGGGTTTCTAGGGCACGGAGATGAACCGGAATCGCCAATCAAACTGCCAGCATCTCACCCGAAGGCACACAATACATTAACAGGAGAGAATCATGAAAAAGCTTGAAGGAAAAGTTGCGGTCGTCACGGGCGCATCCAAGGGAATCGGCGCCTCCATTGCCAAACATCTGGCCGCCGAAGGCGCATCGGTCGTCGTCAACTACTCGTCCAGTAAGGAAGGAGCGGACCGTATCGTTGACGAGATCGCCAAAAAGGGCGGGAAAGCGGTTGCGGTGCAGGCCAATGTTGCGAAGCAGACGGACATTGACCGCCTATTTGCCGAGACGAAGAAGTCGTTCGGCAAACTCGATATCCTGGTCAACAATGCCGGGGTGTACGAGTTTTCTCCTCTTGAAGGCGTTACCGAAACGCAGTTTCACAAGCTGTTCGATCTCAATGTGCTGGGTTTGGTCCTCACCTCACAAGCCGCGGTCAAACATTTCAGCTCGGCGGGCGGCAGTATCGTCAATATCAGTTCGCTTGCCAGCACCCTGGCGCCGCCGAGTGCCTCGGTTTACAGCGCCACGAAAGGGGCTGTCGATACGATCACAAAGTCGCTGGCCAAGGAATTGGGACCGCGCAAGATCCGGGTCAATGCCATCAACCCCGGCATGGTCGAAACCGAGGGAGTCCATTCCGCTGGTTTCATCGGCAGCGATTTCCACAAGAAGCAGGAAGCGGAAACTCCACTGGGCCGCATTGCCCAGCCCGATGACATAGCGCCTGCCGCAGTCTTTTTCGCTTCCGACGACGCAGCATTCATCACCGGGGAAACGCTGGTCATTGCCGGTGGTCAACGTTGATTCGTTGAAGTCGGTTAGGCAGTCGGATTACTCGTTCGGCCGGCGAGCCAATCGACCAGCAGAAATGCGCAAGCAAAGTATGGGAATACGCCGTACAGCGTATCGCTCACGGAGTGAGAATGTCCGTCCACTGCCCGAAACACGGTGAGACAAAATATTGCCGCGAGAACGCATACGATTGCGCCCGGAGCCGAAATGGGGACGTAGAACCAGCCGAACCGCTTGAACCATCTTGTTTTCATTTTGCGCCTCCATTACTTTCAATATTTACTTTGCATTACAAAGCAACTCCTGTCAAGGCACAGCTAGCCATTCGACCAATTCGCGCAACGAGGCGATTTCGCGGGTGATTTCGAGATTGGTCGGACGTGGTTTTTTCCCAGGGTTGTACCAGCAGGCGTCGATACCGTACTGGACGGCACCCTGAATGTCGGAGTTCCAACCGTCACCGATCATCAATACTTCGCGCACGGACGGATTTCCCAACCGGGCCAATGCGATGTCGAAGAATTCTTTGGCCGGTTTGGCGAAACCAATCTCTTCGGAGATGATGATATCGGCGATGTGATCGCGGATCACGGAGCGGGTGAGACGGCCACGTTGGACCACCCGCAGACCGTTGGTCAAAATGGCAATGCGATATTTCCCGTGCAGCGCCTGCAACACTTCGCTCGCGTCCTCGATCAGTTCCGAGCAGGCGGCGAGGCATTCGAGGTAGTGGGCGCTCAAGTCAACTGCCGAGCCGCCAACCGCGATGTCTTGGAGCAACAGTTCAAAGCGACGGACTTTCACGATTCCCGGCTTGATCTCTCCCCTTTCCACCGCTTGCCAGAGAGCCAGGTTGATGCGCTGGTAGGCGGCGAGGTAGCCCGGGGCGAACGTGACACCGATCAGCCCAAAGGCCTGCTCCAGCGCCTTGCCTTCCGCGCGCTCGAAGTCAAAGAGCGTGCCGTCGGCATCGAACAAGAGCCACTGGTAACGTTGCATATGCGCGGCTGACCCCGATTTCCGCTTGTCTACTTCACCGGCTGGAAGTCTTTGTGGCCGGTCTGCCACAGGAGGAAAGCGGATTGGCCCGCGAAGTTTTTGAAGGTGACGATCTTCTCTTCCGTGAAGTGGCCGTTGTCGTAGTTCACCTTCATCAGACTGGGATTGTCCGAGGCTGTTGCCGCCTGCAAGGCAGCCACGAATTTGCCGGGTTCCCAGGCGGGAACTCGGGGATCATTCCAGCCACCGACACCCATAACCGCAGGATATTTCACACCTTTCTGGACGTGCTGGACCCCGTCCATCTCGAACAGGGCCTGACACTCCACGGGGTCTTTCACCGTGCCAAATTCCGGCGTGTTGACCGGGCCATTCGGCGAAAACTCCAACCGCATCACGTTCGCGCACCCGACATTGCAAACGGCGGCCGCAAACAAATCGGGGCGTTCCGTGATGGCGCGGCTGATCAGGATTCCGCCGGCGCTGGTGCCGGTTCCCGCGAGTTTCTGGGGACTGGTATATCCCTTCTTCACGAGGTATTCCGCGCAGGAAATGAAATCTTTCCAGGTGTTGGGCTTGGTCGTCTTGTAACCGGCCCTGTACCAGGCCTCGCCCTTTTCGCTACCGCCCCGGGGGTGCGCAAACGCAAGCACCACACCTCGTAGCGCCACCGAACTGCGAATGTTGAAGCTTGGAATGGCACTAATCCCGTAGGCGCCATAGCCGTTGAGAATGCAGCTGTTTGACCCGTCCAGCAGAATGTCCTTCTTGTAAATGATGGAGAGCGGGATCAGGGTGCCGTCGTGCCCGGGCACTTCGACTTCTTCGGAGGCCAGGTTCTCGAAACCGGGATACGACACGTCCGTATTGAAAATGCTCTTCGCGAAGGTGTCCTTCTGCGCATCGAAATCATAGATCGTCACGGGAGAGGTCCAGGAGCTGATGTACACCAGGCAACGATCCGTTCGCCAATTCGGACAACTCACGTTCACGGTCCCGGATGACGGAAGTTTGATCTCGGAAATCTTGCCATTGCTGAGGTCGTATTTTACGAGGCGGCCGACAACTCCATTGGAGTACACGATGAGGAGGTAGTGCCTGCTCTTGGTGATGTACCGAATGGTGTCAGTCCCTTCGGGAATCACGGTCTCGGCGTCTTCCCAGTCCGGATGTTTCGCGCTCGTCCGAACAAGCTTGTATTTTGGCGCGTCGGTATGGGAGACGGCGTAAACGTAATCCCCCTGGAACGCGAACCCGCGGATCAGGTTGTCTGAGCGTTTGCAGAGAACATTCCATTTGATTTTTGCGTGTTTCAGTTCGGAGACGGGAGCATAGAAAAGCCGCAGCTCGTTCTGCACGGTTTCCGCGTTTCCGACCATGTAGTCGGGGTATGATTCATCAACGGAAGCGCTCGGAATTTCCTTCGCTGTCATGCCCAGTTCAGGGTTGCTCTCGTCGCTGAAGATATCGATGTCGCTGGAAACCTCGGTGCCGAGCTTGTGCACTTTGGTTTTGCGGTTCAATTCGATTTCGAGACTCTTGATATTCGTCGTCTTGCCGGCGTCGTACAATAAAGACTTGCTGTCCTTCAGCCATCCATGGGGCCCGTAGGAAGGGTAGATACTCTCGGGCAGCAGCGTTCCACGGTCCACGTCCAATATTCGGATCTCCGACCATTCAGCGCCGCCCGAAGAAAGACCCATCGCGACGTGCTTTCCGTCCCACGACGGGACAATGCTTTGAATGGTCGTGACCACACCGGCTTTATATGTGGCTGGGTCGAAGAGCAGCTTTTCCGTCCCGTTCCAACCCTGACGTAAGTAGAGTTTGCCGACGTTTTCGCCGCCTAGCGTCTTCTTGTAAAAGACGCGACCATTTTCATACCGGATGGACGAGTAATCCGCGGGTTTGAGCTTGTCCAAGGCCAGCCATTCCTGCACCAGCGAATCCCTTCCCGGGATTTTCGCGAGCAGGCCGTCCGTCAATTCCGCCTGGGCCTTGAACCAGGCTTCGACATCCGCATCCTTCAGGTTCTCCAGCCAGCGGTACGGATCGTTGTACGTCTTCCCGAAGTAGGTGTCCGAGGCGTCGACGGTTTTTGTCGGGGGATAGTTCCACTGGGCGCGGCAAGGCACGACAACCAGAGCTGAAAGGACGAGGGAAAGGAATCTCTTCATGATTGATAGTATTAACTTTGACAACACCGACAAGCCCTTTTTGCGGGACTCTCCGCGAGGTGAAAATCAAAGCGGGGCCTTGGTGGTGAGAAGAAGCACCACTGCGTCAATCAAATGAAGAATGAGGAGATGCGACTCCTCAGTCCCACTTGTCGTTAGGCTGTGCTGGCCAAAGGAGACGGGTCGATGACGGCAGTCGCCTCGGGCACAAATTCGGCTTCCCCAGGGAATTCGTACCCAAGCTTGCCCTCGCTGATTTCCTTCAGCGCGATATCAGAGAACTCCATCCACGCATTTGTCTGGGTGATGGGCCGATGTCCCTGGGCGAGTTGGCGGACACGCAGACGCACGACGTTGATAAGCAATTCGGGGTTGGGAATGCGCAGCTGCGCGGGCTCCAGGTAAGTATTCTTGATCCGTAACGGGAGTTTGACTGGCGCGGAATCCGGTTCCATAAAGAAGCTCTCTTTTACTTTCTGCCACGAACCTCATGGCTTGGTTTGAACAGTTAACGAATCGTCGCGGGCCTCGAAACAAGTCCGCGGTGAGGCAAGATACGCGATGTCGTGCAATGACCACCATGGGGTAAACACCCCATAGCGGCCTGCCGCTGGTTTAGGTAGTTTGGAGCGTGACTGAAACAAAGGGCACCAAGCCCGTCTCTGAAATTAGCCCGAAACGAAGCCCTGAAGAGCGCAACATCCGCAAACAGCTCGGCAAGGTGCGCCGCTATCTCGCCGCATCGACGAATACCAACATGCGGAATTCATGGGAAAGCAAAATCACCACCTATAAAGCGCAATTGGTGAAGGCGGAGGCCCGCGCCCGCTTCATCAAGTAGTTTTTAGAAAGCGAATATCACGATGGGCAAGAAATCCAAATCCGCACGATCCGACGCCAAGAGGGCTGAAAAACACGCCGCCAAAGCGGCCCGCATGGCCTTATACTCCTCGCAGGCCAAGGCCAATAAGAAGCAATCGAGCCGGAGCGACGGGACATCGAAATCGTATATCAGCCACGCCATCGCCAACTGTGGAAACCCGGGTTGCAAGCGCTGCTACCCGCTGCTGGTTCCAGGATCGGTCGCCGCCTGATCCCCCAAGATCGCCCCGAGAACCACTTGCTATTCCCGCAATCAGGCTTACCTTGCAGTGGAGAGTCGAGGGCTAGTTGAAGTTGCGGCGTAGAGCAGAGCAGTTCGAGCCTCGACTCTCCAACTTTTTCCCGTCGAAATCCCCCGCCGCCTGAACCATCAACAACTCCGGCTCCGCACGTACTGGCCTGACCCTCCTGCCCGTAACTTCCGCGCGGTCGAAGTCAAAGAGCGTGCCGGCGGCGTCGAACAGGAGCCACTGGTAGCGGCGCACCGGTGATTGAGAAACGGATTGGCGGGTCAGGTAAAGGCGAAGCGGAGAGCGGGTGGTGGGAAGGGCCTTTACTGCGTCAACCGAATACAGAATGCAGGGAGGTCACCCCAATCTCATGGAGGTCAACTTCTTGCAAAAGAAGTTCTAAAATACTATTCTCGCAACGAAATGGAAGAGTTTTTCGGCGCTTGGATACAGGTCGTTATTCTTGTGGTAGAGTACACTGAAAAGATCCCCCTGCTTAACCTTTCTGAACTAAACACGGAGCACAACCTCCTAGGATATGAGGCGATGGTTCGAAAGGCTCTTGACGCTGTAGTTCCGGTTCAACTCGCCCACGCACACAAGCCGTGAAACATAGCAAACCTCAGCTCACTCACCCTAAACGCCTCTTCTACTGAGGTCACGGAGCGCGGTAGGCCCGTGGCTACAACGGGGAAGGACGATTACGCCGAATGGAACGGATGTGTCGGGAAGTTTAAATCGGCGCTTTGGAAGATTCGCGCTAAATAACGGCGAGTTAGCGGATGTGTTGCCGCGACAACTACATCGCGGCGTGTCGCGCAGCCAGTGCTGCACTCCGCTTCTGCTCTGGACATCGTATTTCGATAATGGTATGATGCGGGAGTGAACAGATTAACGCTTCCTCCTTCGCTACTGCTACGGCGGACACGCAACTCTCAGGGGACAGAAAAACCCCTCACCCTAACCCTCTCCCCCAAGGGGAGAGGCATAGGAAACTCGGCTCCGCTCACCCTAACCCTTTGCTCCGAACTCCGGTTGCGGAGTTCGTGGCGTGTCGTCAGACTCCGCTCCCCCCAAGGGGAGAGGCGATGTCGGAGAAGGAAAGGCGCGTCAAATACACGTTTTTGCGAAACGAACCCCCCAGCTATTATCCCTGTTTGGAAGGACTTAGAGAGATGGAGTTTGGAAAGGTGAACGGCGAAAATGGATCGGGAAGCCCTCGCAAAGTATGCGGACGCGCGGCAGCGCGTCCCTACCAAAACCCTCACCGCAGGCCCGACAGGGGGCCCCTATATGATTCTGCGAAACGAACCCAATTTATTCCGGCTCAGAAACCGAGTTTATCCTTCAGGGCTACAAGGTGTTAGAGATTTTGAAAGTGGTCAAAATATTTGGGTTCGTTTTGGAAAACGAACCCAATTTGAGGGGGTTTTGATGGGCTCGGAGGCCGGAAATTGGGCAAACGAAGCCGGTTTTTGGAGGGTTTGGAGAGAAATGAATGCCGCGGCGCGGTGGGCCACCGGCGCCCTACTTTTCGAAGGGGAACGATCCGCGGTCAGCGCCCGCGGCTATAGCGGAAACGAATCCGCGCTTAGCAAGCGCGGCTACAACCGGAAAATGATTACAACTGAAGAATTATTTGGGGAGTTCGGCGGACAGGGTTTCGTAGCGGTTGATGACCTGGCGGACGAAGTCGCGTTTTTCGCTGTAGGTGCCCGGGAAGAAGCTGCCTTTGAAACCGGCGATGACGACGTTGCGGAGTTCGCGCGGGGTCATTTTGAGTTTGTCGATGGCGAGGCGGAGTTCGTTGGTGACGGAGGTGTTGGACATGAGGCGGTTGTCGGTGCAGATGGAAACGGACAATTCGTGGTCGAGCATCTGGCGCAGGGGATGGTGCGCGAGGTTGCGCATGCGCGGGAGGGTCTGGGCGTTGCTGGTGAGGCAGACTTCCATGGTGATGCGCTGGCTGGCGACGTACTCGGCGAGGTGGTGGACGTATTCCACGGGGTCGTCGATCTTGGGATCCTCGATCATGTCGTTGGCGAAGAGCCAGGTGCCGTGGCCGATGCGGTTGGCGTAGCATTTGGTGATGGCCTGGAAGATGGACTCGGGCCCGTAGGCTTCGCCGGCGTGGACGGTTTTGCGGATGAAATGATCGTGCGCGTACTGGTAGGCGGCGGCGTGGTCGTCGGCGGGATAACCGGCCTCGGCACCCGCGAGGTCGAAGCCGACGACGGGCAGGCCTTTGTTGTGGGCGAGGTCGACGGCGGCGCGGGCCAGTTCCATCGAGGCGGCGGCGCAGACCTGGGTCGAAGACGCGTAGGGCATCACCTCGAAGAGGCGGCGGTAGTACGGCGAAAACACCGGCAAGATGAACCGCAGCGCGCAGACGATGATGCCGAAGTGGAATGGGACGTCCGCGCCGGTGCGAACGGCCTTCGAGAGGTTGTGGCGTTTCTGCGCGCGCCCGAGACCGCGGCAAACAGCGGCGACGACCTCTTCCATGTTCTGCCGGTCATTGATGTGCAACTGCGGCGCGTAGCGGACTTCGATGTAGCGGACGCCCTCGGCGAGATTGTCCTCGGCCAGCTCGAAGGCGATGCGCTCGAGGCTCTCGGCGGTCTGCATCACGGCGCAGGTGTAGGCGAATCCCTGCAGGTATTCGGGGAGATTGGCGTACGTATCCTTGAACACGAGACGGCGCAGCCCGTCCTCAGTGTGCGACGGCAACTTGACGCGGTGGCTCTTCGCCAGTTCGATCAGCGTCGGGATCCGCAGCGAACCGTCGAGGTGCAAATGCAGGTCGGTCTTCGGGATGCGGCGAAGGAATTCCGCGGGTATGGTCTTGTTCATTGCGCTCTTTTCTGTCGGGGCGAACAAATCGGTGGGGAGACGTTAAGTTCCGCTGGGGTAAACATCAAGCAAAACAGGCGGGAGCGGTGGCTAAATTACTCAGCCGCAATCGGTTCGATGACCACGCGAAAAGAAGCTTCTAATCGACCGAAAGCCGTATATAAGTACAGAAACAATTGTACGAAGGCGGGATTTCTTTCACGGTTACAGGAATACTTTTCCAGCGGTTGGGCGATTGGCCCGGATGTTGCGAGAAACTGAATATATGGAGAGAACACATAACACGATCACGGCCACGTTGGACGATGGGATGCAGGTTCGTTGCGCGGCCGGCACTCCCGTCCGTGAAATCCTGCCGCAGCGCCGGTCGCCGGACGGGCTCGACTACATCGCCGCGCTGGTGAACAACGACGCGGTGTCCGTGACGTACCCGGTGGAGGTGGACAGCAAGATCACGTTGCTGACGCGGGCGGACTCGGACGCGTTCCAGATTTATCGTCGCTCGGTCTGCTTTCTCCTGGCCAAGGCGATCAAGGAACTGTTCCCCGACGCTCATTTTGCGATCGAGCATTCGCTCGGCTCGGGTTTTTATTGCAGCTTTGAAACGAACGGCAAGCCCGGCATCTGCGAGGAACAGTTGCAGAGTCTCGACAAACACATGCGGGGGATTGTCGGACGGGACCTCCCTATCGAGCGGCGCAAGATCGCTTTCACCGAGGTCGTGCGCCGTTTTGAACAGGAGAAGCAATGGGACAAATACAATCTCCTGCGCTTCAGCAACCCGCCCAAGGTCGCGACGTGTTGGTGCGAGAATTTCTCCGACCTGGACCACGGTCCGCTGGCCCCGAGCACCGGGTCCTTGAACCTGTTCAAGCTGATTTCGTACGCGCCCGGTTTCGTGCTGCAAGTTCCCGAGCGGGAGAAGCCGAAGGAGTTACCGCCGTTCGAGCCGCAGCCGCAACTGTTCCAGATTTTCAAGGAACACAAGGAATGGGGGCGGATCCTCGGCGTCAACACGGTGGGCCGGCTCAACGAGATCATCGCCAACAAGGAGATCAGCGATTTCATCAAGATCGCCGAGGCGTTTCACGAGAAGAAAATCGCGCAGATCGCCGACCATATTTACGAACATCGCGGCCAGATCAAGTGGGCGTTGATCGCCGGGCCCTCCTCCTCGGGGAAGACGACGTTCGCCAAGCGGCTCGCCGTCCAGTTGCGCGTCAACGGCCTGCGTCCGGTGACCATCTCGCTGGACAACTACTTCGTCAATCGCGAGCAGACGCCGTTGGACGAGCACGGCAAGCCCGACTTTGAAAACATTGAGACCGTTGATCTGCCGCTCTTCAATGACCACCTGTTGCGGCTGGACAAGGGCGAAGAGGTCGAGTTGCCGAGTTTCAATTTCGAAAAAGGTTGCCGGGAATTTCGCGGCGAGAAACTGCGCCTTGAGCCCGACCAGTTCGTGCTGGTCGAGGGCATTCATGGGCTGAATCCGCGGCTGACCCAGTCGGTGCCGCCCGCACACAAGCTACGCATTTACATCAGCGCGCTGACGCAGTTGAATTTGGATTCGAACAACCGCATCTCCACCACGGACAATCGCCTGGTGCGACGGTTGGTGCGTGATAACAATTTTCGCGGCAACACCGCGCTGGCGACATTGAACATGTGGGCCAGTGTGCGCCGCGGCGAGAAGACCTGGATATTCCCCTTCCAACAAGGCGCCGACATCGCGTTCAACTCGGCGCTGGATTACGAGCTGGCGGTTCTCAAGCCATTCGTCGAGCCGTTGCTGGTCGAGATCAAACCGCACCATCCCCAGTACGCGGAAGCGCGGCGGCTGCTTGCGTTCCTGTCCAGCTTCCTCGGCGTCGCGGATCATCTCGTGCCGCCGACGTCGATCCTGCGCGAGTTTATCGGCCACAGCAGTTTTCGCTACTGAGCCGGAAAGGCTGTTGATCCCGCCGCGCGCGGCTGCGGGACGGAAACGCGCGAGGCGTTGATTGATCCCAACGGCGGCGATATCCCAGAGTAGATGCAGCTCGTGGCTATTGGCGCGGGCGGGTTGTTGTACATGGCACTGCCGCTATCAATACGGCAATATAGTTGGTGCGCCTTGCAGGAGTCGAACCTACAACCTAGTGATGAAGAGAGTGACAAATCCCTTCGCAACGGGCACGGACCGTTGCATCTTGAGATCGATGCTTGACGAGGTGCACCCGTACCCGGTGTTGAAGAGTTCCTCCGACGAATAGCCCGGCAGACAGACAATTAGAATCGTTGCGTGGTGTGACCCAAACAAGAACGTTCCGCTGGTGCCAAGCGCGAGCCCCAGCTACGTTTCGGAGCCCAAGTTGTAGAATCAGTTCTCCGGCCCGAGCGGAACAGCAATTGCCCCCCGTTACGTCTCATACCGAGCGATTTACCACCAGAAAAGCACGCCGGCGTCAACGTTGCCCCCCGCTGTATAGCGAACCTTCATTGCTTCCTTATTTCTCCATTCGACGTGCCCATCGGTGTAACAGAGGTTGGAGCCCATCGGCTGGCCGTTCGGTCCCATATGCGCCGATTGGTTGACTCCGCCACCGGGAATGCTGCTTGTGCGGGTAAACGGGCCGCCGTTGCCATCCTGAAGGACAGCGTCGCAGAGTAACAACTGTGGATTGCGATTGGGGTCCGCACTGTTTATGACGTCATAGACGAATGCGTATCTCGTCGCGTCCGCGGTAGTGTTCGGATTGTATTGTTTGAATGTAGTATTGTTGGGTCCCGCAGCCCAACCAGTCGTCCCACCGGCCGGCGTGCCGCTGGTGTCCACCCGCTGAACCAGCAGCCAGTAGCCGGCGCTGGTGCCGCCGCAGGCCGTGCAGTTCCAGAAAACGTCCAGATTGTGACTCGGATTGCTGGGGTCGTAGGCGGAAGCGCGGGTCAATCCGTAATGCTTCACCAAATCATCGCTGGTTCCCGGGGTGCCGATTCCGACAGTGGCGTCCGAGGCCATGTCCCAGAGCCAGCCGCCACCGGCGTTGGGGGTGATAATGAACACCTTGTTGTCATGATCCTGGGCAAACATTGTCCACGCCTGGCCGAAATTGCGCTCGTTGGCGACGCATTGTGCCCGCAGGGCGCTCCGGCGCGAGTTCGCCAACGCCGGCAACAACAGCGCGGCCAGGATTCCGATGATGGCGATGACCACCAGTAGTTCAATTAGTGTGAAGCCATCCTTTCTTCGCATAATCAATTCTCCAAAATCCGAGCGCACTCGGCGGTCGCTTCACCGAGTTGTGAACACAGGCTTCTGTTGTTGCTCAACCTACCTACTGCCACACGACTGCGCTCAATCATGTCGATGTCCCTTATTACGGCACCAATACGCGAACACGGTAGTATCGCGATGGGGTGTTCGTCGCCCCGCCCGGATCCACCATATTGGTCACCGCACCGAGGCCCGTCCCACCGCTCAGAATGTTGGTCTGGCCGGTGCTTGCGAAGTTGTTGCTGCTATAGCTGCCGTTGACCGTGCCCGTGGTGAACTCCAGCACGTTGGTGCGCGACGCGATGCCGGGCGACCACGTGCTGTCGCCGTTGGCTCCCAGATAGGTCACGTTGATGTCATTGCCTGCCTTGACGGTGCTGATGATGTGCAGATACGCGGCGTTGCTGGTCGGGTCGAAGCCCGCCAGGAACTCGTTGGTGTTGCTCATGCCGTCCCCGTCCGGATCCGCGCCGCCCAGAGAATTCGGACCGCCGCCGGGGAAGTAATGCGTTTGCCACGAGGTGAACGGATCCGCCGCGGCACCCACCACCAGCACGATGCGATTGTTGATCGTGTCGTTGGAAATCGTGCCCGAGAAGCCGCCTGGCAACGAACCCACGTTCAGCGTGTTGTTGATCAGGCTGAAGTATGTGAGGATCGTATAGTTGCCCGCAGCGAAGCCGCCGGCATCCGTGACGTTGAGCGTGCCGGCCAATGTCAACTGGCCGTTGACCACTGTCTGGTCGCTGTTGGTGCCCAACCCGTACGCCAGGATTGAGGAAGTGTTCAGCACGAGATTGCCCTGGACCGTGAGCGTCCCGGTCGCGGCTGAACCGCCGGGCGACAAGGTCGCGCCATTGGCAATTGTTGCATTGCCCTTGACCGTGCCGCCACCGGCCAGGGTCTGGCCGACGACAAACGTCATCCCGCCGCCGGTACGACCGCTGACATCCAGCGTCCCGCCACTGGATACGGTGATCGTCGGGCTATTGCTAATCGAGCCGCCGCCGGAAATCGCCAGGGTGCCGTTATTGATCGTGGTGACGCCCGTGTAGGTGTTGGTGCCGGAGAGCGTCCACAGGCCGCTGCCAGCCTTGGTGACTGAGGAGGTGTTGTTGTTATCCGAAATCGTACCAACGATGGCGCCCAACCCGCTGGTTGAGCCTTGCAGCGTCAATGTATGGGCTTGGCCGCCGGCAGAGTTAATATCGATCACCGGGCCGAATTGTAACAGCCCTGTCCCCGATTGATCAATGACGCCGCCGCCCGAGCCTCCCGCGCGGAGGTTGATGATCCGGGTGCCAACATCGCCCGATCCGATATAGAGCAGCGTGCCTGGAAGATTTCCCCCGCCGAAACTGATGGTCCCGCCCACGCCGAGGTTGGCGAGGCTGCTCACAATGAGGGTGCCGTTTCTCACATAGCTTTCGCCCGTATAGGTATTAGCGACGCTCAGCACCCAAACGTTGGTGCCATCCTTGGTGACAGAGGTCGCGTTCGTCGCATTCCCGTTGACGTTGTCGCTAATCACCGTGGCGACTTCGCCCGTGCCGGGACCCGAGCCTTGCACGAACAGTGTATGGATCGTGGTGCCATCCGCGAAAAAGTCCCCGTTCAATGTCAGCGACCCGGTCCCTGACACGTCAAAAGCCCCGGTGCCACTGCTATTGAGATGAATCTCTCGGAAGTTGGAATCGACGCCCGTTCCGATGTAACGCAGTACTCCGACGCCGGCGGTCGAACCGAAGGTGACCGCCTGTCCCGCGCCCACGCCGCCGGGGCCAAAGGAGTCGCCAATGGTCGTCACCACAACGGTGCCGTTGACAATGTTCAGGTTACCCCCGAAGTTGTTGTTGCCCAACAGCGCCAGCGTGCCGGCCCCGGCCTTGTTGAGCGAGCCCGACCCGCTAATCACGCCCGCAACGGTCAATGTGTTGGTCAATACCACCCCGTTGGTCAATGTGCTGGAGTTGACGGTCACCTGCACGGGGACGGGCTTCGTCACGGCGCCAGTGCCGAGATTCAAGTTGGTCATCGAGCCGGCGTAGGTGAAATCGCCATTCCAAGTCTGCGGATTGTTGTTCGCGATGGTGATATCGTTGCTCGTGGTAACGTCAATCGTGCTGCCGCCGTTGATGGTAAACGTCCCGGCGGCCGCCCCCAGCGCTCCCGCGTTGTTGATGTTCAACTGGCCGGCCGAGAGTGTCGTGCCACCCGAGTGCTTGTTGCTGCTGACGAGCGTGAACGTGCCAGCGCCCACCTTGACCAACGCCAGGGTACCCGCGGTGTTCTGCACGACACCGGAGAAGGTAGAACTGGAACCGCCGCCGCCGACCGTCAGAACAGCCGCACCCGCTGTGGTGCTGTCCACGATACCGCTGCCTGACAGGCCGTTGATGGTATTACTATGGCCGGCCAGATCCAGCGTGGCGTTGAGCACCACGCTTCCCAGACCCGGGCCGCCGGGGATGGCGTTGTCGAGGCCGACCCGCACCGTGCCACTGTTGATCGTTGTGTCCCCACTATAAGTGTTCTTATTACTCAGGATCGCCAAGCCACCGCCGTTGACGGTCAGACTGGCAAACCCGCTGATCGCCGCGCCACTGAAGGTGTAGGTCTTTGTTATGTTCGAGATGATGACAGCCGCGGGCACCACGTCGGACACGATTTTCACCGAAGTCGTGGCTGCCGAGTCGTCGAACTGCACCAAGCCGCCATCGCCATAGATCGATAGCACATTGTTGACAGTCCAGTTCGGCGTAGTTTCGATGTCCCAATTGGCGTTATTGACGCTGCCTGTCCAGAGCTGAGTCCCAAAGTTGAGCACGGTCAGGTAGATCGTGTTGGTAATGGTGGTCAAGGTGGCCGTCATGCCCCCGGGTGGCGAGAAGGTGTTGCTGCCGGCCCCGGCCAGCGTGGTGTAATGGATCAACGGATACGAGCTGTTTGTGACGAAATTTCCACCGATAATCTTGAGCCGGTCAGTGCCATTGAGCGTGTACGTTCCAACCATCAGCGGCGGGACGTTCGAGTTGCTCAGGGCATTGAATTCAATCGTCGCACCGGTCGTGACGCCCAACGTGAGATTGGTCGGCGACCATTGGCTCGTATTGGCGGCGGTCACGCGCAACGAAGCGCCATCGGCTACGGTTACCGCGCCGATGCTGGTCTGCGTCGCGGGGGCGACAAGTTTGCCGGCGGTGACGACCGTCGTGCCGCTATAGGTATTCGTCCCGGTAAGCGTCAGAACGCCGGTGCCCAGCTTGGTCAGGCCACCACCGCCGCCACCGTCCAACAGGGACTGTCCGATCGTGATGTTAAAGCCGCTATCGTCGATCATGGCTCCAGCCGACTGGACCGTGGCTGTCGTCAAACCGGTCATGAACGCCGGATGAGTGCCACTGGCCTTGAGCGTGCCGCCATTGAAGTTGAAAATGGAGGTGCCGTTGGTCCCGCCCAGGTTTTGATTGACGTTGGTGGTGATCAGCGTTCCCCCGTTCAGATTGACCGTGCCCAGGGCCGTTGCGGCGTTCCCGATAATCAGTCCGTCGTTGCCTGCAACGACCATCAGACCGCTGCTGGCAACCATCAACGTGCCCGTGCCGGCTTCACCGACGACCGTATGGGCGAGAGGATTGGCTTGTATGACGGAGCCGCCGGAGACGTTCAGCGTGCCCCCCTGCACTTCCCCGATGAGCGTCGGGTGCTGGCGGCCGACGGAAAGGAAGTTCGAGAACACGGCACTGCCACCGGTGACGTTCAACACGCCGCTGTTCCAACCGCCAATCCACGCGTTGCCCGCGTTGGGGACAAGCAGAGTCCCGCCGCTGAGGTTGTAGGTACCCGAACCCTTGTTGCCGGTCAGGTTCATAGACCCGCCGATATCGAAGACCGGGTCGCCGGTTCCAGTCACCTTCACCGAGCCACCCGATTGATTCACAACGCCTTGCGCTGCCGAGCCGGCATTGAAGGCCGAACCCAAAAACATACGGCTGGCAACAACGGTCGCGTTGTTTGATATATACAGCGTCCCCATGCTGGCATCCTGATCGCCGATATTAAAGTCAGCAGTTTCGGTGAACGAAGCGTTGCCCTGCAACGTCATCGTGCCGTTGTCGGTTCCGTTCTGGCCGACGTCGGAGAAAGCGGTGTTGCTGATAACACCACCGGTATCCACCACGAGCGTGCCGGCGTGTACGAATGTGCTGCCGGTGTAGGAATTCGAGGCGGTGAGAGTGACCGTGCCGCTGGTGGTCTTGCTCAGTCCGGCTGTGCCGCCGAGTTTGGCGCTGACGGCGCCGCTTTGCAACCCGTAGGACGAACCGGTCAGGACACCGACCGTGCCGGTGATGGTGCCGCTGACGAGCGTGACCGCGGCCACCGTGTCGTTGTTGGTGGAAATGTCCACCGTGGCGTTACTGATGGTGAGGGAACCGGCACTGGCGAGCGCTCCGGCAATGCCAAGCTGCAGCGTACCGCCATTGACGGTGGTGCCCCCCGTGTACGTGCTCACGCCCTTCAGGACGGTCGTGCCAGTTCCTGCGAGGGTCAGTCCGTTGCCGCCACCGGCACCGCCGGAAATCGGCGAACTGACGATGAAGGGATTGCTGCCGTTGTTGACCCAGGTCTGGTTAAAGCCCAAGGCGTAACCGTTGGCGTTGATGGTAACGGACCCCGCGCCGGAATCAATTGTGATACCGTTGATATTGGTCAGTGTATTGGCTCCCGATATGGTCACGTTGCTGGCCGTCGAGAATTCCAAGGTATTAATGGCGAAATCGGCTCCCAACGTCGTGGCGAAGTTACCGGCATTGGTCGTCGCGAACGTCACGGCTGACGGCGCACCCGGGGGAGACGATAGGTTGTTTGTGCCAGTTGAGTCTGGCGACCAGTCGGCCGCATTGTTCCAAGTTGCGCCAGCGCCGCCCTGCCAGAACGCCGTAGGAGGAAGCGATGATGTGACCTGCACAAACAGGTCGCCGCTAATGACCGCAAGGGTGAATCCGAAAGGACCCGATGGTGTAGCGCCAAGAATGAAGGCATTCGTATTGGCGAGACCGCCACCAGTGATCAGCCTGTAATTACCCACCGTGCCAAAGCCGCCGGCTTGGGAGAGATTGACTGTATTGAGTCCAGAGACTGCGAGACTGCCCCCGGCGACCACAGTATTGTTGGTTGCGGTCAGGCCGCCGAGCGAGAAATTGAGAGTGTTGTTATTCAGCGTCACACCATTGCTGACGATCAAGGTGGCTGCCACGCTGTTCGACAGGTTCATCAAGGCGCCGCTGCCCATGCTGACCGAGCCACTGATCGTGCTCGCACCCGATCCGCCAAGGCCGAGGCCACTGCCAACCGTGACAGAACCGCCGAGCTTGGCGCCACTCACCCTCAAGGTGCCATTGGCGACCGTGGTCAGACCCGTGTAGGTGTTGGCGCCGCTCAGGGTCAGTGTGCCGGCGCCGTTCTTGGTCAATCCGCCGCTGGCGCTGGTCCCGGCACCAAGCGTCGCAGTGAGCGTGCCGTTAGTGCTGCCACCGCCAAGGAGTGTGATGGTCGGAGTGCTGGTGAAGCCGTCGCCAGGGTCCGTGATCGTGATGGTACTAATCGTGCCGCTTCCATCCCAGTTCGCAACGGCCGTCGCCGGTACGGTGGGGTTGCCGCCCGAGATCTGGACGAGTGGCGCGCCGATGTAGCCGGTGGCCCCGCTGACCGCGATGCTGACGACTCCGGTTCCTGTCGGAGCCAGCAATGATTGCCCGATAGTGACCGCAGTGCCGTTGTCATCGAGCGTCAAGCCCCCACTGTACATGGTGGCCCGGGTAAGCCCGGCGAGAAAATTGGCATTGTTTACGAGCGCCTTCAACGTGCCGCCATTGAAATTGAGGTAGCCGATCGGTGATTGGACCGCACCCTGAACAATGTTCGACGTCTGCAAGAACCCGCCGCTGTTAAGATTCAAGATTGCGACACGGCCAGCATCGATTGCCCCAGGGGTGCTTACGCTCGTGCCAAGGCCGACCCCTCCTGTCAAGCTTACGCTGCCCGTTCCCGAAATCGTCACTGTGTTCGTCGCGTGTCCCCCCTTGCCGCCAATGCCCATGCACAGGTTATTCGCCCCTCCCGTGGCCGGTGCGGTCGCCGTAAGAGTACCGCCGGAAATGTAAAGGACCGTGTTACCGCCGGGATCCGTCCCGGCATTAGCGTTGTCGTTCAGGCTCACCGTCAGTCCATTGACGTTTACCGACCCGGTGTTACTGAGGTAAAAGAGAAATCCCGACCCGGTGCCGCCCTGCGCCTGGCCGACACGCCAACGGTTGACGCCAGTCACGGTGAAAGACCCGCCCGACATATTGTAAAACCCGTAGTTGGTGCCTGTGCTCGGGGTGTCCGAGCCCATCTTCAGGTTCTGGCTAACCGTAATAGAACCGCCATTCTGGTTCAGAACGCCCACCGAGTTTGGGATATTGCCAACGAAAATATTTTGATTGTTAACTGTAGTAAGATTAATGAACGCACCAGGAAGGACATTAGCGACCCCGATTGGAGTCCCATTTGGCGCACCCACACTAAGACCAACGTTATTGACAGCACTAGCGCCATTTTGGTACGAACCGGTAAGATTCAGCGTGCCGTTACTCACAACAATCGAGCCACTGGCGGTATCGTTCCCGCTCAGCGTCAGGGTCCCCGTGCCCACCTTGATAAGCGTGAGTGTGCCGCCGCCGTTTGACAAGGTGTTGGTGATCGTCGTGCTGCCCGAACCACCAACAAAAAGATTCTTGTTACCCGCAGCTCCGCCGGTGCCGCCCGTGATTCCGCCCGCGATCGTCAACGACTGACCGGAGTTGTTGGCGAGAAAGTAATTACTGGCGGGCGCATTTGTGCCGAGAGTGAGACTGGAGTTAACCAACTGTGGTTTGATGACTGTTGAGTTCACGGTGACGATACCATTATTCTGTAAGGTAAGCGTCTCGCTGCCTATCGTCCCCACGCCAATCGTGTACGCTGCCGCGCTTGAGGTGTCGAAGACGATATTGCTGATCGTGATGCCCGCTGTGGTGAGGTCGATGTTTGTATTGTTATTACCCGCCCCGTTAAACGTCGCCGTGTCGTTGACGCCCGGTGCCGGTGACGCGCTCCAATTGGTATTGTTAGACCATACCGCGTCCGTGGTCCCGTTCCACGTCGCACTTGTCGCGCGCGAAGTCGGCGGCGCAGCCAGCGCCGTTGCAAGCCCCAAACTCAAGGCAAGGCGCTTGGAAAAAAAAGACACTTTGAAAGATAAATCTGCGGTTTTCATAGGCTGCCTCACCCTATCCCTTCGTGCCTTCCCGATTGTGCAAACAAAAACAGACACGTCAATTCACCGTGGTTTCAACTACTTTCCACATCGAAGCATCACTTATGCCCTAAACCCGTTGAACCGTATAGATTTCTAACTCGATTGTGACTTGGAAGCGAGCTGAATTTTACGCACACTTGTGCGAAGCATACCTTGGCCTATGGTTCCTCCAGAATCCTCACCACAATCTTCCGATCTCTGTCCCCGCTCAAGCGAGGGGCTACTCTTCCGCGTTTTCGGCACAATCCGTAGAGCTAAACTCGAAATCTGGTGTTGTCGTGAATCTTTCCGACATAGTTTGATATCGTTGAGGCTATTGGCCCAGCCAATCGTGTCTCAGCAGGGTCCGTGATGCACACGGCGCTTCTACGGGCCGAGGCGGATGCGGTAGTAACGGTCCGGACTGTTAGTGCCAGCACCCGAATCGAAATAATTGGTCGTCGCGTCTCCGCTGCCCAAGATGGTGATTGGGCCACTGATATCGGTGAAGTTGGTGGCGTAATTACCGCCGACGTCGCCGCCCGTAACCTGCACCACATTGGTAGACCCACCGCCCGTCCTCCATGTAATCACTACGTCATTGCTTTGCAGCACGACGCTGAGAATACGGAACACGGAAGCCGGATTCGTGGGGTTCAGGCCCAGCAGGAACTGGTTGGTGTTGCTCATCCCTTTCCCCAATGGATCCGCATTGGGTTGAGCCTGCGGACAGGCCAGACAGCCGAAGTAGTTCGTCTGCCACGACTGAAACGCCGACAACGGAGTGGCGCCTGCAAAGCCGGACATCGCGCTCTCCCCATTGGTGCCTACGGCCGTGACGGTATAGAAGTAGTTACTGCCATCCACTACGGCCGTGTCCGCATAAGACGTAGTGGCGGCCAGACTCGCCAGCAAACCGTATGGCCCGCCGCTGCCTGTCGTTGAGCGATAGACTTTGTTCGTCGTGATGCCCGGGGTGCTGGACTGCACCCACATCAGGTTCACGACCGCATCGCCTGCGGTTGCCACCAAGCTGGTCGGGGCGGACGGAGGCAGAGGCCCGGGGCCGTAAATCTGGCATTCATAAAAACTGGCGAATCCTCCGGCGGCGGTGGTGCCCGTCACCGTGATCCGAACATACCGGGTTGTGGCGGAGAGGGTGTTGGTCGTATCCCCGAACGTCGTATTATTCGTGTTGGCCACGAGGAGGGTGTAGTTCGTATCGTCATTACTGGCCTCGATCTTGTATTTGTAAGCCCGAGTACTGCTGTTGAACCAATTGATGACCGCGTTGGTAATGGGCTGAACGGATCCCAGATCCACCCTCCACCATTGCGGATAAGTCCCGTCGGCAGCTGCCCATCGGGTGGTGAGGCTGCCATCATTGCCGTGCGACGGGTCATTGCCGGCCTGGAAGCCGCTGGCGGTCACCGGTTTGCCTTGGGACAACAGACCAGGCGGAGGAGGCGGAGCCGCCGCCACGACCCATACCAGTGAATCGGTCACCGTAGTGCTGCCCACGGTACCGATGGCGCTGACGTTATTGGTGCCGTTCTGCAACGTCACCGGCCAGAGGAACGTATTGCTGCTGCTCGTGGCCGTTCCTTGTGACACGCCATTCACGAAAAGTTGTACGGAACCGCAATTGGAGTAGGCTTTGGCCGTGATGTTGGCGATGCGATTCGTGAACGTGTGGCCGGCGATATAGACCATCGCGTTGGTGGTCCAGCTCGCCTTGTAAAAGTAAAAGGCATCCTTGCGAATCTGCCGGTCGTAGGTGATGAGGCCCTTGTCGTTGCGGCCGGCGGTGTCGCCCTCGCTGCGGCCGTCCGCGGCGAAATCGAACCCGTTCCAGACCAATTTGCACCACAGAAACGGCCGCGCTTTCATTTGCGCCCAGGTCTGCTCATGCAGCAGATTCTGGTACTCCTCGGGATGGTACGGACCAGCGTTGGCCGGTTCGCTGACCGGGTCTTCACTGTGCTGCCAGACGCTCGCGCCGGCCCCGTACTCGGTGATGCCCATCTTGCGGGTTGGATACGTGGCGTGGAAATTATCAGCCCAGCCCCCGAAGTCGGTCGCGGCGCCGTTATACCAGCCGTAATATTTGTTGAAGGCAATCACCTGGGTATTGGTCGTTGTCGGATCATTATCCCCGGTATTGGCGGCTTCGGTCAAAATCCGCGTCGGGTCTTCCTGCCCCACTAGTTGGCTCTCCAGGTTGATGAGAGTGATCGGTGACGGGCCGGCTTGAAGCGTTACCTCATTATAGATACTCCAGCAAATCACCGAAGGATGGTTGTATCGTTGCCGAATCATCTCCCGCAGTTGCTGTAAGGTGTTGGTATAAAACGCTGCAGACGCGGTAATGAAATCGATGACCGGGACTTCGCTCCAGACGCAAAGGCCAGCTTGATCCGCCAGTTGATATTCGTAGTCATTGTGCTCGTAATGGCTCATGCGCAGGAAGGTGCCACCGATTTCCTTGAGAAGCGCGAAATTTGCATCGCGTTGGCCATTCGTCAACGCCCATCCATAGTTGAGCCAGTCCTGGTGCATATTCACGCCGTGGAGGTCATAGTGCTGGCCGTTGAGGAAAAAGCCGTTATTCGGGTCCACGCTGAAATAGCGGAACCCGAGCGGCTGGCTCACGAGATCGGTCAGGTTCGATCCGTTGTAAACCTCGACGAACGTTTGATAGAGATACGGATCGGAAAGGCCATTCCAGAGATGCGGGTTGGAAATGACCGTGCTCCCGACGACGTTGGAAACCGAACTGGCCGAAAGTGTCACGATGTTCGTCAACACCGTTACGATATTAGTCGCCGCGTCAGTGACGATAGTCCGAACCATCACGGTCGCTGCGCCGGGATTGGCGTTGGAAACAACGGCGGTGACCTGAAGGTTCGCGGAGTTCGAACTGACGCTGGTGGTCGTTAGATACACTCCGGGCGAACCATAATCCAGGGGAGAAACCTGCAGCGGATCAGTTGTCAGCAAATGCACGTCGCGGTAGATGCCCCCGAAGAAGGTGAAATCCGCATTGAGGGGCGCTATGCCGTTTGTGGAGGTGTTATTGACTTGGACTGCGATGACGTTGTCCGTGCCGATATTGACGTAGGGCGTGGCGTCAAAAACAAAAGCTGCGAACCCCCCTCCATGGTCGCCAAGTCTATTGCCGTTGACGTAGACGACCGAAACGATGTTCGCTCCGTCGAATTTCAGGAACAAGCGCTTTCCCACTTCGTTGGTGCTGACTGTGTAGTGCAGGCGATACCAGCCGATGCCGCGGTAGTAATTATTGCCTCCATCCTGTCCATCGAGATTGTTCCACGTGTGCGGCAAATTCAGCAACGTCCACGTGGAATCGTCGAAGCCGTTCGTTTGTGCGCCGGCGACGTCCTGCCGGATGAATCGCCAACCCGCATCGAGATTGATGTCTTCGCGTGGGTTGGATGGCGGCGAATATGTCTGACCGAAAACAGCCGGAGTCGAAACGGCAAGTGCTGCCGTAAAAAGGAATATGAAGATTCGTAACCGTTGAACAATGGCGTTGTTGTCAGTCATGGCTTCAGGTCCTGGCGACAGTCTTTGTTATAAACAAGCGGGGCGGACCGGCAGCGGTTCGCCCCGTTGGAAAAACACAGCTTTTACCACTCGCTCAGGCTTTGCGAGAACGGTGCAGGCCCAACAGCGCGCCCAGACCGATGAATACCAACGCCACGCTGCTTGGTTCGGGAACGAAGGCGACACCATCGATTTCGTACGTATCAAAGCGGCGGGTCTGAATTCCCCCGACACCGTTGGTGTCGACAGAAGGGTCAGAATACAGCCCGAATGCCGTGATGGGGTCCGTGGGAAGGTCTGATCCCAGAGCGCTGCCGAGCGTCAAAGTGGAACCAGCGGTGAAATTCAACGAGAGCCAGGCGCTGGCGGCATTTGTCCAGTTAAAGATCATCTGTTGCCCGCTGGTGGCGAAAGCCCCGGCATTCGCAATGTTGTTAGTCTGAACCAGGTTCGTGGACGAGGCATACCAGTTACCATCCATCTGGATGGCAATGCGCCACCCGGGAATTGGATTTGCGAAGCTGTTCGGGTTGTTGCTGGTATTACCGCTGAAGAAGGAGATGCTCCCAATGTTCCAAATGCTCTGATTCACGGCATACTCGGACGTGGTGATAAGCACGTTGTTGCTGACCGCCAAGAAGCCGCTGACGAACGGGAAGCCATTGGTGTTTCCATCGCTGGGACCGGCATTGACATTGGTGATGCTGCCGCCAGAGGGTTTGCCCACAGAGCTGCCATCACCGAAATTGTTCACAGAGACCGAGGCATCTGACTGGGCAGTTGTTGACCAATATCCCGACCATCCGACATAGGCGAGATTGGTATTGGCGGCACCCGCTGTTCTGCTAAATGTTTCGCGGTAAATAACGTCCGCGCGTGTTACTTGCATGCAGAGCAGGGCTACTCCTGCCAATAGGACGAATTTCTTTAAAGAAGACATTTTTTGGTCCCTCACCTTAGTTGAGTTAATCATGTATCCCTCTCCCTCTATTAGCCCTACCGCTCTCGCATGCGGCATTCATGATCCCGAGTCGAACTCGGTGACCCGTCGTCAGAGTTGAAATACCTCGCCTCGAACGGGCACCTTTCTAACAAGGGAGAGACTTTGAAACAAGCCATTTCCTACGCACACTTGTGCGATGCGCGGATTTGGTGTACACTGGCACCCAGAATTGCTCGCTATGGCACCATCTCCCTCCAACGCCCGCGTCACGTTGTCGGATATCGCGCGCCAGCTCAACGTCAGCCATACGACGGTTTCCCGCGCATTGCGCGATGACCGGCAGATCTCCAAGTCTCTTCGCCAGCAGGTGCAACGGACAGCGCAGGAGATGGGTTACCGCCCGGATGCGATGCTCAGCGCGCTGGCGCATTATCGCCGCAGCAACACGGCATCGCGCATCACGGCCGAGATTGCCTGGATCAACCATTGGCCCGATCCGAAGAAACTTCGTCGCGTTGGGGACTACGATCTCTTTTGGCAAGGCGCGGCCGCCGAGGCCGATCGGAACGGCTACCGGTTGGAAGAATTTCCTCTGGACGAGAAGATGCCGCCCGAACGGCTGGAGAGAATCCTGTTGGCCCGCAACGTGCCCGGTATACTGATTCCGCCGTGGTGGCACGGAAAGTACCCGGACTGGGGCGATTTTCACTGGGAGAGATTTTGCGTGGTCTGCTTCGGCCACACCATTCACGCGCCACGCGTGCATCTGGCTTCCTCCGATCAGTTCTTCGATAGTGTTCTAGCCTACGAAAGCATTCGGAAGAATGGTTATCAACGCATTGGGATGGTGACGAACGCCACGGTCGGAACACGGCTGCGGTTTCTGGCCGGCTACTTGTTCGCACAGTCACAGGATCTCGCGAGCTTGCGACTTCCTCCGCTGCTGTTTCCCGTAAGTTCAAGCCAGGAGAACCAACCGAAATTAGTTGCCTGGCTAAAGCGAACCAAGCCGGATGCGATCTTCACCGATCAGGCAGCGTTGCGCGACATGCTCGTCAACGCCGGCTACCGTGTGCCACAAGACATCGGTCTGGCCAGGACCAGTGTGATGGCCGGCGGCAGCGACGCGGGCATTTATCAAAACTCCAATGAAATCGGCAGGGTCGCGATCCAACTGCTCATCTCACTGATCCACCACAACGAGCGTGGCGTCCCACGCTTGCGCCGCGAGCTTATGGTCGAGGGCGAATGGGCCGACGGTAGCACGCTGCCCCCGCGGCACATCAGCCCGTAGCACGTTTCCTCATACAGGGAAAACTCCTTCCCTCACTTGCCAGCGTCGGAAGCAGGCGGTTCGTCGAGTGGCGGGCGAGACCCAGGGGTTTTGAGTTGGTGCGGACGAGAGGAGTTGAACCTCCATGACCTTGCGGTCACAGCCTTCTGAGGGCTGCGCGTCTGCCAGTTTCGCCACGTCCGCGCACCAGATGGTTGGAATATAGCGGGCACCGTTTCGACACGCAACGGTAAACCGCGCGGGTAATTTCCTACGGACCGGTCGCAGCGGCGGGCGCCGGCGCGGCGTTCTTGCTTCCAAACATTTGTGCGGCCATTTTCATACCGGCTGCCGCCATGTTGTTCATCTGCTGCTGGACTTTCGTGAATTGCTCGAGCTGCGCAGGCGTCAGAATCGCCGCGGCGCGTTCGGAATTGCGCTGCTGCAATTGCTCCATCTGCTTCAGCATGTCGGCCATACCTTGTTCGGTAAACTTAGCCGGATCGGGAGTTTGGTTGTTCAAGGACGACAGGGACGGCAACGCCTTGCGCTCCTCGGCCATCGCTGCGATCAAACTTTCTTCCTGTTGATCCGTCAACGTGGCGTCCGCTGGCAATGAACCTTTGAACATCTGCACCGACATCCGGTCCGCCGCGGTCTTCTCGTATTCCTGAAAAACCGGATAGTCCTGCGTGCCAAGCAAGTCCTGAATCTTCTTGTCATAGTCGGTCTTGACCGTCTTGGCGTCCTCCGCGGCCTGTTTTCGATCCGCCGCGGAACCGTTCATCATGGACATTCCCGAATCCATCAATGCCGTTTGTCGTTGCAAGAGCAGTTCCTTGAGCGCGTCCATATCATTCGTGGAAAGATTCAGATATTTGGAGAGTGACCCGTACATTCCATCGATGCCTATCTTGTGCTGGGCACGCATCATCTCTTTCATCTGCGGACTCTTCATCATCTCCGCCATCCCGGCAAAAGGACTGTTCGTCGCCCCCGCGCTGGGCGCTGCCTGAGGAACGGGCGCCGGCACAGCCACGGGTTCAACCGGTTTCGCTTCCGGTAATGGCGTCGTCTCTTCCGCCACTGGCGCGGGTTGTGACATCGCTTTGACCCTCTCCGCCATCGAGGACACCATCATCCGCTTCTGTTCCTGCAGCATCCCAATCTCATGGCTCTGCATCGCAACCGCAATCGCCAGCGCCATCACGGCCGCGACCAACATTCCGATCACAATATTTTTCTTCATGGGATTATCCGCTTTATTCTAAAAGTCTCACGGCTTCGTCGGCAATCGATCAACCTTCTCATGATACCAAGCCAGCATCCACAGTAACACTCCATAAGCCACCACGATGCCCAGATTGAAACCAATGATAGTCCCTGCAGTGGTTACATTCGGGGGTCCCCGGAAAACTGAGAGGTTGTAAAACACCAGCGTGAACACCCCGAACATGCCTGCAAACCTCGCCCACGTACTAAAGCGTGCGTCAAAACGTGGTTGATGCTTCCAAGCACGGATGTTCCGAAACAAAGACACCGCACAAATGCCCAAATACAGTAACGCCCGAATCCAGTGCCCACTGATAGCTTTCGAGAACGCCAGCGCCACGAAGACGACGATGCCGATCGCGAAGGCCAGTGACGCATACGAATTTGCCTTGGAACCGCCCTGCCCTGCCTTCAGCGAAAACCCTTCTCGTTTTCCCTCGGCCATCCATTCCGCCGCCACCCAGGTGCCATCCTCAATTTGGATCTGTTTCCGCCGCCGATTTTTGTACTCCGCCGCCACGATTGAGTAGACAGCCAGTGCAAATGCCAACACCGCGACGGTCACGTCAAGGGTCTGCTGATCCATGTGCCGAACCGTGTCGCGCAACGCAAGTCCTATGAAGATACCGACAACCAACACCACCATCGAAACCCAGGTCGAACGCACCATGTACTTCCGTTCACGTGGAGACTTGGTATTTTCAATGTTGGCGCGAATGGCAAAATAGAAACTACCGAGAAGACCCCACACTCCACCGCTCACAAGACTCGCCGCCGACTTCGTCATGGTGGCGCCTTTCGCCGCGGCAACACCCGCCGTAACAATCTTCGTCGAGGTTGCGACTGCCGGGAGCCCCGCGAGGACACCCGCCGTAAAGCCACTGCCCGGCGTCGTCTGCCGCAAAGCCCCTTCCACAAATGCCGTGACCTGCTCCGTCAACATCGCACGTCCGCGCGAGAGCCGTTGCTTCACGGCGTCTTCGTTCAAGTCCAGCGCCTCGGCGACCTCCGCCACGGATTGCTGCTGCCGGTAGAACAACACCAACGGTTCCCGGTATGCCGTCGGCAATTCACCCAATGACCGCCACAAAATGGCTTCCTCTTCCCTGCTAATAACCTGCTCGCGCGGCGAAGGTACGCCGGAGGAAATTTCGGCTACTGAATCCAAACTTTCAGCGTGAACCGTCGGTGCGCGCTTGTCCTGTCGAAACGAATTATTTGCTACATTCCGTGCGATGCCGCAGAGCCAGGACTTGAGCTTGCCGGGTTCCTGCAGGTTGCGCAGTTGGCACCACGCCGTGATGAACGTCACCTGTGCCAGGTCTTCACTGCCCTGCAGGTTACCGCAAGCGCTGTAGGTCAGCGCGCAGATGAGCGACTGGTACCGCTCCACAATCGACCCGAACGCCTCGCGATCACCGCCGCAGCTGCGCTCGACCAGTTCCACATCACTGAACAATTCCTTTTCAAGGGTAGTTTTCATACTCACACTACCAGTGGTCCACGGCGGGCATAAGGTGACAGAGAAACTGCACAGCCCCTAAAAAACAGGTCTGCGCTCACGGCAACGGTTTCCCTTGCACCTTCCCGGCAAGGCGCCGCATGGCTACTTCCTCGCCCAGGTTCAACACATCATCAAAATAACGCACCATCTCGGTCTCCGTGGCCATATCCGCCACGTTGCGATCGACCGACGATACCAACGCCTTGATTTCCTCCCGACGATGGTCCACTTCGACACCCCGCATCGAAACCTCCGCGCTCGTTTGCCCCTCCACGCCCGCCATCGTCGCCGCGCGCTCCAGTGTCTGCCCCACCAACTCCGTCAGCAGATACATCGGCCGCTCCTGCATCGCCCGCGCGACTCCCACCACGAATGGCGCCGCCGCCTTCTCAATCGGCTGTTCCGTCAACTCGCGCGCGATCCCGAGCACGGGCGTCTCGGGCGCAAACCCCAACCGCCGCGCCGCGTACGGCGAATACCCTGCGGTCTCCAGCAGGCGAATCCGCGCCCGCGCCGCCTCGACCCCGTAATCGCGGTAGTGGATCGTCCGCGACGCCGGCACCTTCAACTCCGCAAACCCCTTCGACTCCCACTGCAGCAATCTCAGCTCCACCAGCCACGGCACCCCGTTGCCCTCATCACTTTTCTCCACGAGATGCAACAGGGGCCGCGCGACTTCCTCATCGCGTTGCTGCGCCGCCGCGCACGCATAGCGCAACGCCACCATCGTATTCGTCCCGCTCGCCTCCAGCGCCGAGGCAAACAGCTCCCGTTTGAGGGGCCAGTTATTGATCAACTCCGCCGCACCCCATACCACCTGGAAATCATTCGTCGCCTGCAGCGCCGTCCGCTGGATCAAACGCCGATCGACCTGCGTCACCTTCATCAGTTCCGCCGTCTCCAGTTGTCCCGTCATCCGCCGCATCCGATCCACTCGCCGAAAATCTTCATACGTCGGCAACCCCTGCGCCGAACCTGCCGGGGCAAAAGCGCAGAACCCCAAACTGAGAACGCCGATGATCAGCAGCACCTTTTTATGTATACGTAGTCCCATCAGTCTCCGTAGAACGGGCGTCCCGCCCGTTTATACCCTCCTCCACGCGTCAAAACGACCCTGGAAACCCCTCTCCGGTGGGTTCGTTTTGGAAAACGAACCCACCGATCTGTCTCGCCTTTTTCTCGCACAACCAATTTATTCATAGCCACTTCCAACAAAACTCCCGTCAAAAAGCGGTGGGTTCGTTTGGTAGTATGGCACGTTTCTTTCACCCCTTGTCCCTTTGTAGCCACGGCGCTCTGTCGCCGTGCTGGCCCCCCTGAAAGTTGTGTTGAACGTTGGGAGTTGAGGGTTCATTTGTTCAATCCCCGCATCATACCATTATCGGAATCCGATGTCCAGAACAAAGGTATGTCGATAACAAGCCGCAGTAGTAATGGCCGACCAGAAGGGTAAATGGGATCACAGACTTAATCAGCGCGTAGACTGGAATGCGAAAGTACTACCAGGTGTGTTGGGAAAACTGCCGGTCGGCACGTCGTCACCGTCACGAACGTCGGCGTCGCAGCAAGGCCAGGCCGCTGAATCCCGCCGCCACCAGGACCATTGCGCTGGGCTCGGGAACCTGCGTGAAAGTCTGGTCGATTGTCGAAATGCTCGAGAAGGCCGGCACCGTCGCGGTCAGGCTCACGTTCTTGTTGATGGTCAGGAGCGGCTGCGGCGGGACGATTGCCAAACTCGCTGACGACACGGTGGATGTCTGCGTGGCGAAAACGCTCATCTGCCCGTAAAACGTATTGTTGGTGAAGACCTGCTCGGTGACCTGCGCCGTACCCGCCCCGCCCACCACCACTCCATTGAACAGCAGATTCGCCGCGGAAATCAGGTTCAGCGAATTCGTCACGCTTACCTGATACCCCAGGGTCATGGCCATTGGGGTGCCGGACGATACAAAGGGGCCGCTGAATCGAATGCCGAAGTCGCCGTTCTCCGTGATCGGCGTCACGTTCACCTGGTTCGCTTGGTAATCTCCGCTGATCGTGAAATCCGTGAACGCCTTGTCACCGACGACGATGGTTTGCCCATTGGTTAGGTTCGCCATGCTGACGGGTGGCCCATCGACGATTTGCGCGTCAGAAACCGGTGCGTGCGTGATGAAAAGGGCGGTTGACAGACAAATCGCCCAAGAAAGTAATCGGTTGGTTGTCATCATTGATCCCTTGTGCCCCTATTAGCATTGTGAAGCCCGAAAGCTTCTCCTACCCAAATTCTAGACGTGCAGATAGTGTAGTGGACACCCCACCGCGAGTCAAGCTCGAAACAATTCGACAAAATTAGCCGCAACAGCTTCAACCGCAACCAGATAAAGCCAGAAAATAGAGATCTCGCCGGCTCATTAGTCGTGAACATTCGATCATAGCGCCGCCTGAGAGCCAGTGCTCCTTGCGATTTCTGACTTGTTGCGCCCTCGCCGGGGTGTGAGGATGTGTGTCACGGAAAGGGCTGGTCATGACAACAAAATACAGCCGTCTCGTTGGTCTCGGCGCACTAATCTTTCTCACAGCGGCCCTCTACGCCGGCTACGCGGCTGGACCCGCTACCGTTACCGCCGACGAGGCCCTCGCGCGACTCAAGGCGGGCAACGAACGCTTTGTCACCGGCAAGGTCATCCATCCGAACGAGGGCGCTGATCGACGCGCCGAGGTCGCCAAGGGACAAGACCCGTTCGCCATTATCGTCGGCTGCTCGGACTCGCGGGTCGGACCCGAGGTCGTGTTCGATCAGGGTCTTGGCGATCTCTTCGTGATCCGCACGGCCGGCAACGTTGTCGATGACGTCGCCCTCGGAAGCATCGAATACGCCGCCGACCATCTTGGCGTGCCGCTAATTCTCGTGCTGGGACACACCCGCTGTGGAGCCGTGTCAGCTGCGGTCGCTGGCGGCGAGGCGCCGGGCCACGTCGCGTCCGTCGTCAAGAAGATCAAGCCCGCAGTGGAGGAAACCAAGGGAAAGCCCGGCGACGCCCTGGACAACGCCGTCCGCGCCAATGTGCACCATGTCGTCAATCAACTCCGCAACACCGCCCCGATTCTCTCCGGCCTGGTCAAGTCCGGCAAACTCCGCGTGGTCGGCGCGTGCTACGATCTCGACACCGGCCGCGTCGCGTTGCTGGAGTGATGTTGGACGGCGCTGACCGTGGGCCGCCTCCGCTTGAAAGGTAGGGCGTGACCGCCGGGCGCGCCGCGTCGTTCATTCTCTCCCTCTCCGACTTCCCCCTTTCACTTTCCCTGGGTACTCGGCTACTAGGCTACATGGCTACTTGGCTACCGAATCCTAATCCCCCCGCAGTACCTGGTTTCAAACAAGGGGGCGCGGCTGGCGAATAGGAATCCTTCCTAAGGATAATCTGGCATCCGAGCCTGTATACTACCATTCTCGCCAGGACGTATATTACAAGTGTTGGTACAGCGACCGAGGGAATCACTAGGAGAACACCGGCTGACAATCCGGGTCTGCGCTGGTTGATGTACCTGTGGCCTCGCAGCCCGAGCCGGGAACAATCACAGGTGCCAGACGAAAGGAGTCAAGTCATGCCTACAGGAAGCTCAGGGATGATGGAAACGGTCAAGAATGGGATTGTTACCGCGGTCAAAGGGGGCGGTGACATCGCCAAGGTGACGGCGGATACGGTCGGCAGCACGCTCTCCACAACCCTCAAGGATGCTGGCAACGTGGGCGCGTCGGCGACCGAAGCCATTGGCCACGTTGCGGGCGGCGCGATCCAGGGTGCCGCAGACGTCGGGGCTCACTTGGGGCATGCTGCGAGCGGAACCGTAGTCGGGGTGCTGCGCGGCACCAAACATGTTGGCAGCGCGGCCATCGACACCATCGGCCATACGGCCGGGGCGGTGATCCACCACACGGCCGCGGTAGGCGGTAAACTCGAACATGCTGCCACCGGTCTGGTGGAAGGGGCGATCCAATCCGCCAAAGGCATCGGCGTGAGCGCAGAAGACGCTGCTTCGGCCGCGGCCCATGGGGCATTGAAAGGCGCCGAGAAAGTGAGCTCCACCGCATTGAACGCGGTCCGCAACGCCGTAACCCAGAGCATCTCCGGCGTCAAAGCCGTGCTGAAAGAACCGTTCAAAAGCAAAGGAGAGAAATAGACACGTCTGTCCTGAACGATCGGAAACGAGGATCCAAACCTCGGTGGAATGAAAGGAGTAAAATGAGAACTCTGTATTCAATGATGCTGAAGACAGTTGCAGTCATTGTGTTGGCCACCTCCATGTCCGTGCAGGCGTCCGAGATGGATGCCCGTATCCAGTCATCCGCCAAGAAGACGTACGTGTTCAAGACGTACCTCAAGGGCGATGACATTAAGATCGAGTCCAACGACGGTGTCGTCACCTTGACGGGGACGGTCGCCGAGGACTCTCACAAATCACTGGCCCAGAATACCGTGGCAAGCCTGCCCGGCGTTAAGAGTGTGGATAATCGTCTCGAAGTCAAAGGCGAACATCCCACCGAGAACTCGGATACGTGGGTCAGCATGAAAGTGAAGGGCGCCCTGTTGTTTCATCGCAACGTCAGCGCCAGCCAGACTGAGGTTTCGGTCGCGGATGGCATTGTGACCCTGCGCGGCGAAGCCGCCACCCAGGCCCAAAAGGACCTGACCACCGAATATGCCAAGGACGTCGATGGCGTCAAAGACGTAAAGAACGAAATGACGGTGGCCAAGGACTCGAAGAAGTCCGGGGAAACAATGGGCAAGAAAATCGATGACGCGTCCATCACTGCCCAGGTCAAGATGGCTCTGCTGTCACATCGCTCGACCAGTGCGCTCAATACCACGGTCACAACGACCGACGGTGTGGTCACTTTGGGTGGCAAGGCGAAGAACTCCGCCGAGAAGGACCTGGTCACCAAGCTTGTGGCCGACATAAACGGCGTGAAGAATGTCGTCAACAACATGAGCGTCGAATAGGACGCATCTAACACCAGGTATTCGTGGATCGCTGTCGGCCGGTGCGGGTGCGCCGGCCGGCAACGAACCCGAGGAACCCGGAAGGAGAATCAAATGTTGTACACGATTGCCGTCATACTAATTATTCTGTGGCTGCTGGGACTGGTGAGCAGTTACACGATGGGCGGGTTTATTAATATCCTGCTGGTGATCGCCATTATTATGGTTCTGGTCAGGGTCATTCAGGGCCGCAGAGTCCTGTAAGAAACGGTTACCCAAAAAAATCGGAGGCTCATGATGAATACACGAATGATTGCCATGATACTGATCGCCTTCGGCATCGTGGTGCTCGCATACTCGGGCATCACGTACAAGACCAGTGGGAAGCCCGCCAATGTCCTCGGTGTGGAAGTGCAGACAACCCACACTCACTATATTCCCCCAGTGGCCGGGGCGCTGGCACTGGCCGGCGGAATCGCCCTGCTGCTCGGCAGATCCAAAACGGTCTGATGGATGAGCCGAGCGAAGCCGGTTTCCGTTTCGCCCTGTCTCGTCCGCCGTAGCTTCAGCGAAGGAGGAAGCACGAGGTGCGCCGGCAGATGCCTTCTGCCTTTCCTCTTTTGCCGAAGGCCGCCCTACTTGAGGAACTCCGGATGCTGATGCCCATCGCAGGTCGCGCTGGCGTAACGACGACCGTTGGTGAAAATGGTGACGGTGGCCACCGGATCGTCACCGTGTTTCTGGCGCAGCGCTGCATAGGTGGCACCAATGGCGAGCGCACCGAGCTTGGCACCAAGCTTGTTCATGATCCCGCCCGACATGTCCTGGGCGACATTAATCAGGCAAATCCCGTCGCTGGCGCGCACTTCTGCAGTCATACCGTCCTGTCGATACGCCGCGACAACAAACGCTTCAAAATCCGAATCATACGATTTTGGCATGCGCAGTTCGCGTTGCGCTTGTTCCCAGGTGTCTGTGCGTTGGAAGCCATGAAACACAGTGAAGGTCAGGACGACCACACCAACAACGGCCACGATGGGCCATAGCAGTTTGACCCAGGTCGAAACCCTGTCCCCTGTGGCCGTTTGCGCGGCCAGCTCACGAGTCAGTCCCAACGGACCGGCTCGTGCAGCTTTGCCGGAGGGAAAGACATATCCGCAGTGCCGGCAGATACCGACATCGGGCCTGAGGGTTTGGCCGCAATCAGGACATTGTTTTCCCTGCTCGCCTGAATCTGGCATGCTGTCGCGTCTCCCGCCGGATGTTGCGGATGTTCACTCTCCCGCCGCACCTCGATTCGGCAATCGCGATTGTTCACTCCCTCTAAGCGATGCGATTCAATTAAGGGGCGGTTTCCTTAGTATCGAGCGCGCTAACAAGCCCTATTAGACTTCCTGGGAAATCGTAAGGAAAGCACAAAATAACTCCGACAAATGCGCCCAGACCTGTATTCATAGGGAATTTACGTTTGCCGCAGTTGCGCCATCGCTCGCAATCGCATGGGCCTACGGAGGTCAGGAAGTTTAGGCCGAATAGCTTTCGCCCTCCATGCAGCAGCGCAACGCCGTCGCCCACCTACTTCGCGCCCTTCAGCTTGTCCGCCGTAGCCTTGGCGGAGGAGGATGCCTTCGTGGTGAACTTTACACTCCGCCCACTTGAGCGTTGAGCGTTAAGATGTTCCCCCTTGAATAAATCCACATCGAGAGTAGTCTCATCGTAGTAGGTAGGTAAGCAGAATGGAGTGCATATATGAAACAATCCTCAAAATTTCTCGTAATCGCAGCCGTAGCGCTCGGGACCAGCCTCTTGGGCTCGAAAACAACCTACGCCCAACAACACAGCAGCTTTGGCAGCGGTGGGTCGCATAGCGGAGGCGGCGGATTCCATGGCGGCAGTGGCGGATTCCACGGTGGCGGTGGATTTCGCGGCGGGGATTTCCATGGTGGCGGATTTCGGGGTGGCGGGTTCCGTGGTGGTGGATTCCGAGGCAGTTTCTTCTTTGGCTTCCCGTTTGCGTACGCGCCGTACCCGTACTACTACGACCCGTATTATTATTCCCCACCCCCGTATTACTACGCGCCGACCTATTATTCACCGCCTGTGGTCTACGATTCACCGCCAGCAGTCGCCTACGATCCGCCTGCACCGGCGCCAAAAGTAATCGACATCCCGCAACAACAGTCTGCGAACCGTCCACCGCCACCCCCAATCCAGCGTGGTGGCGAGGGGCAATCGATCGGCGTGGCCGATGTAAAAGCGCTGGCAAACACGGGACTCAGTGACGAAGTCATTCTGAGCCACATCCGCAATTCCCAGACGGTCTATCGCCTGTCGACAGCCGAAATCATCGACCTCAAGAACAGCGGCGTCAGCGACAAAGTAATCGACTTCATGATCAACACGCCAAGCGCGTATCGTTAAACACAAGCTTCGGATCGCGCCTTCAGCTTGTCCGCCATAGCCTCGGCGACGGCGGATGCCTTCGTGGTGAATTCGCTCTTTCCCTTCCGCCTTCTTCCATCTGCCTTTTGCCTTCTCCGCCCGACTACGCTATTCTCCCCTCGCAATGTCCGTCAAAATCCAACTGGATAAAAAGAAGATCGCCCTCGGCGTCGGCGACATCGTCGCGGAGCCGGTCACCAACGGCAATCGCGTGGCGGGGTTGGGCGTGTGGACGCGGCTAGCGCTGGGACGCGAAGCGCACGTAACCCATCAGCGCACCCAGGCCGGGCTCTACGAGGGCTATGCGCGAGAAATCACCATCCGCCACAAGACCGTCGTCGACGGTTTTGACGTGACGATCTCGGGCCGTATCGACGGCGTTCATCCGCCCCACAACGGTGGTGCGTACGTCATCGAGGAAATCAAGTCCGTCGTCGTGCCGTCGCTCGTGTTCGCCGCGCTCGACGCGAATTCCTACCCGCATTATGTCGAGCAGCTCCGGTTGTATTGCTTCTTCATTGAACAGGAACAGAAAAGCGCCCTTGGTCGCCTGGTCTTTGTGAACGTGGCGGACGGCGCGACGCGGGAAATCGAAATTCACGGGCCGTTCGACGACTGCGAACGCCTGATCGCCGAACGCGTGCGTTCGCTCATCGCGCAAGCGCAGGAAGAACAGCGCCGCCAGGAAGAACGCCGCACGCACTCCGGTTCGCTCCGCTTCCCGCACGACAAACCCCGCGCGCATCAGGACGAAATGATGGCGGCAGTCGAGCACGCCCTGAAAGAAGGCCGGCATTTGCTTGTTACCGCGCCCGCCGGCGTGGGCAAAACCACCGCCGCGTTGTATCCCGTGGTAAAGTACGCCCTCGCCCACGATAAACGCGTCTTCTTCGTCACCGCCAAGAATACGCAGCAGCAAATCGTCCGCGAAACCCTTCAGCGCATGGGCGCGAATAAGTCCGCGCATCCGAATGCCGTTTTCTTTCGTGCCCGCGAGAGCATGTGTATCAACGACGTCTACGCTTGCCGCGAAGAATTCTGTCCGCACCTCCGCGACTTCCATGCGAAACTCGAAGGCACCGGCATCGTGAACCGTTTGCTCGCGCAACGCCTCATCATTCCCGAAGCCATGATGGAAGCGGGTCGCGGCGTGAGCCTATGCCCGTTCGAACTGGCCTTGATCGAGGCCGAACTGACCGATGTGATCGTCTGCGACTACAACTACGTCTTCGATCCGCAAGTTTATTTCCGCCGTTTCTTCCTCGACGCCGATTACTCCGACGCCATCCTCATCATCGACGAAGCGCACAATCTCGTGCAGCGCGCGCTGGAGTATTACTCGCCCGTTCTCTCGCGCCAGCAGATCCTCGACCTGAAACGCAACCTCCGCCACGTGGACCCGTCCCTCGCAAAAGAGCTGAAGAAGTTCCTCGACCAGATCGACGACTTCTTCCGCTCGCAAGCTCGTCCCAAAGTCGACGAATACACCCAACTCGATGACGCCGAACTCGCCCAGGACAAATATCTCATTCCATCGCCGCGCGGTTTCTTCGACGAACTCAAGCCGACCTTCAGCAAGCTGTCGATGCGCTATCTCTTGGACAAGACGACCAGCGGTCGCGTTATCCCCGACGACCCTGTGGACGAATTCTTTTCCGCGCTCGGCCAGTTCTGCGGCGTGCTGGCCATGGAAGGCGAGGAGTTCTCTTACATCTACGACGCCACCGGCGGCGAAGCGCTGAAGATCGTCTGCAAAGATCCGTCACGCCAATTGTTCCAGCGGCACGAAGGTTTTCACAGTGTCATCGCCATGTCGGCCACCCTCGACCCGATGGAGTTCTACCGTAAAATGCTCGGCTTCGATCCCGAGCGGACCGACCAGGCGAATTTCCCCTCGCCCTTCCCCAAGGAGAACCGGCGCATCATCGTCGTGCCGACCGTCTCAACCACATTTCGGGCGCGGGTTGCCCATTACGGGAGAATCGCCAATATCATCGCGACCACCGCCGCCGCCCGCCCCGGCAACTACATGGCCTTGTTCCCCAGCTACGATTTCATGCGCGGCGTGGCTACCCGGGTACCAGATGGCGCTTGGGAGGTCATCGTTCAGGAACCGAAGATGTCCGAGTCGCAGCGTCTCGCGCTTTTGGAGTCCCTGAAAGAGCGCCAACCGCCAAAACTAATCTTAGCAGTCCAGGGGGGATTGTTCGCCGAAGGCGTTGATTACCCAGGGGAAACGCTTTCCGGCGTCATCATTGTCAGTCCAGCCCTCCCGCAGGTGAGTTTCGAGCGGGAATTGATGCGTCAATACTATGAGGAACACTACGGCAAAGGCTTCGAATTCGCCTACCTCTATCCCGGGATGAATCGCGTTATTCAGTCAGTGGGGCGGTTGATTCGCTCGGAATCGGATTTGGGCGTGGCAGTGCTTGTGTGCCAACGTTTTGCGCAACCCAAATATTCAACGCTTTTCCCCCCGGATTGGTCTGATAGCTTGGCTGGCCCTCGGGCCGGTTACAATTTGGCTACGGAACTGGTGAATTTTTGGAACGGTAATCTAGGAAACCATCCTAGTTAAATCAGCTTTACAACGCCGGTTCGCGTATTGTACTGTTTTAGTGCTACAAGGTTTAAGGAGGGTGCTGTCGAGAGTATGATTCAAGCGAAGGAAGATTCGTATCTCCAATTAGATGAGCGTCTCGAAGGGGCCATTGCCGGGGCGCAGGATTGGCTGTTGGATCAGCAGGCTCAGGATGGCCACTGGTGCGCCGAGCTGGAAGGCGACACCATCCTGGAGTCGGAGTACCTCTTTTACCTGCATTTCGTTGATAAACTCGACCCGGTTACCCTCCGCAAGGTAGCCAATTACGTCCGCTCCAAGGCCCTTGCAGATGGTGGCTGGTCCATCTATCCCGATGGCCCGATGGAGTTAAGCGCTTCCGTCAAGGGTTACCTCGCCCTTAAAATGGCGGGCGATTCCGTGTATGCCCCGCACATGATCAAGACCCGCGACGCGATTCTCGCGGCCGGCGGGATGACCCGCTGTAACACCTTCACAAAGATCGCCCTGGCCATGATCGGTCTGTACCCATGGGGCGGCTGCCCGGCGATTCCGCCGGAACTGATTCTTTTGCCGAAGTGGTTCAGTTTTAGCATTTACAACATGTCCTCATGGTCGCGGGCGATGCTCGTGCCGCTATCCATCATCCGCTCATGCGAACCGATCAAACCTCTTCCCCGTGAATGGCAGCTCGATGAACTGTGGGTCGGCGGCCGCGAAAAAGCCGACATCCGCCTGGCGCGCGACGAACGCACCTGCACCTGGCACAATTTCTTCCTGTTGGTTGACCACCTACTGAAATTTGTCCACCGCCATCATCCCATGCCGTTCGTACGGCGCTTCGCGCTGCGCAAGGCGGAACGCTGGGTGATCGAGCACGGCCGGACGCCCGGCGGTCTGGGCGCGATTTTCCCCGCGATGGCCAACTACGTCATGTCATTGCGCGTGCTGGGTTACAGCAACGAAAGCTACCTCGTCGTGCACGGCATCCGCGAGATGGAAAAACTCGAAATCGAGGAAGGCGACACACTTCGGCTGCAGCCCTGCTTTTCCCCGGTGTGGGACACCGCCATCAGTGTCAACGCCCTCCACGAGTCCGGCCTGTCGGCCGACCACGCCGCGCTTCAATCCGCCACCCGTTGGCTGCTCGACAAGGAAGTGCGTCGCCCCGGCGACTGGCGCGTGAAACATTCCGAGAGCCATCGCTACACCGAACCGAACAAGCCCGTCGGCGCGTGGTTTTTCGAGTACGACAACGAGTTTTATCCCGATGTTGACGACACCGCCATGGTCCTGATGGCGTTGAATCGCGTCAGCACGGAATTTGATCGCGAGAAATTCGCCGCCATCCGTCGTGGTACCCGCTGGGTCCTCGGGATGCAGGGCAAGGACGGTGGCTGGGCGAGTTTCGACAAGGACAACGACAAGTGGCTCTTCACCCAGGTGCCCTTCGCCGACCACAATGCCATGATCGATTCGAGCACCGCGGACATCACCGCCCGCGTGTTGGAATGTCTGGGCCATTTCGGATTTACGATGGAAGACGAGTGCGTCCAGAAGGCCATTCGCTTCCTCAAGCGTGACCAATGCGCGGACGGCTCCTGGTTCGGCCGCTGGGGCACGAATTACATCTACGGGACGTGGCAGGTGCTGCGCGGCCTGCGCCTGATCGGTGAAGACATGCGCCTGCCATACGTGCGCCGCGCTGTGGCCTGGCTGAAGACGTCCCAAAACGCCGACGGCGGCTGGGGCGAGTCGTTGCGCAGCTACGACGACACGCAGTTCAAAGGCATCGGCAAGAGTACGGCCTCGCAAACGGCCTGGGCGATCATGGGTCTGATTTCCGCGGACGAAGTCAACTCGCCGGAACTCGCCCGCGGCATCACCTACCTCCTCAACCAACAGGAACTCGACGGTGGGTGGGATGAGGAATTGTTCACGGGCACCGGTTTCCCCCGCGTGTTCTATCTGCGTTATCACTACTACCGTCATTATTTCCCGCTCATGGCGTTGGGGATGTATGCGCGCAATTTGATGCAGGGCTTCCCGCCCGTGCCGCGCGAACAGGAAAAATCACGCGTTATCCAATTGTTCTACAAGCAACCGCGCATTCTTAGAAAAGTGGCGCGCCTGCGCGCGTTGGCGCATCTGACCGAAGTCTGAAAAATTTTGAACCCAGGAGAAGCTTAAAATGAGATTCCCATTTACATTGTCGGCGAAAATTGCCCGGCACATCATCACCAACAAAATCAAAAAGACCGGCAAATTCGCCCTCGTGCTCCAACTCGAGCCGTTGCATACCTGCAACCTCACCTGCACCGGCTGCGGCCGTATTCGCGAATACTCCACCAATCTCAAGGACATGATGAGCCTCGAAGAGTGCCTCGGCTCCGCCACCGAGTGCAACGCGCCGATGGTCTCCATTTGCGGCGGCGAACCGCTCATCTACCCGAAGATCGAGGAACTCGTTGACGGCCTGCTCGACCAGGGCCGCATCGTTTATGTCTGCACGAACGGCATGTTCATGCGCAAAAAGATGCGTGATCACCTCGCCCGCACGTACACCCCGGCAATCGAGCCCAGGCTAAAGGCGCTGCTGGCGCAGGAACTCATCACGGACAAGGAAGCCACCGAAATCCGCAAGGGCAAGAATGACGGCCGCCCGGGTATCAAGCCTTCGAAATGGATGTATTGGAACGTCCACATCGACGGTCTCGAATACATCCACGATCTCATCGTCGAACGGGAAGGCGTCTTCAAGGAATGCATCGAAGCCATCAAGATGGCCAAAATTCTCGGCTATCAGGTCGCCACGAACTGCACGGTCTACAAAGAGACCGACATGGATGAGATCGAGAAGATGTTCGACTTCCTCTCGGCCCTCGGCGTCGACGGGCATACCATCACCCCGGGCTACGAGTACGATGCCGCCAAGAAAGACATGATCAAGCGCCTCAACAAGCAGCCCGAGGACTTCTTCCTCACTCGCAAGCTGACCCGCGAGAAGTTCAAGAAAGTCGTGGAGTGGGGCCAGAAATACACCTTCTTCGGTTCGCCGATTTATCTCGAGTTCCTCGCTGGCAAGCGCGACCTGCATTGCACCGCGTGGGCCATCCCGACCCGTAACGTCAAAGGCTGGAAGGCCCCCTGCTATCTCATGACCGATGGCCATTACGAAGGCTACCAGGAAATGCTCACCAAGGTCGATTGGGACAAATACGGCGTCTTTGACGGCGTTGCCCGCGACCCGCGCTGCGAGAATTGCATGACGCACTGCGGTTACGAGCCCACGCCCTCTCTCGGCATCGATACCCAACGCGGTGATACCTGGAAGCTCATCCGCTACAACTTCGGCGCGAAACCGCAGCCGATCGCCGCGGGTTCCCAGGTGGATGCCTATAACGGCGTTACCACCGGCCGGGGCCACCTCACCGGCAAGCGCGATTCCGTGCAATCCAACATCCGTCAGGTGCTCGCGGACAAGGAAGTCAATGCTGCCGTCGCCGCGACGACCCATGACCATGGTCACGGTGACGACTGCTGCAGCTAGGGTGGCTGTCGCGGCGCTTTTGCTGGGGCGCCGAGAACCATGATCGCCATCCTTGTTGCCGTTCGCCAGGAGTTGAAGCCCATCCTGCGCCGCGCCGACGCCGACCACGTCGTCCGCCAGGAACATCTCGATTTCCACGAGGGCACGCTCGGCGGTCAACCGGTCGCCCTGCTCGCTCTCGGCATCGGCAAGGAATGCGCCCGCATCGCTGCCGAGATGACCATCCACTGCTACCGACCGGATCTGGTTATCAGTTCCGGCTTTGGAGGCGGACTTCAGCCGGACGTGCATGCCGGTGACGTTGTTGTTGGCACCGAGATTCTCGAGCTTCGCAAAGATCAGGGGACACGGATTACGTGGGACTCAACTCACAAACCCCTCCACCCAGATCGCATCCACGGCGACGATACACCGGGACTGCGCGTCCACTACGGGAAAATCATGACGACCGATGAGATGGTCTTGCGGGCGGAAAACAAGGCGCGGATCGGCAAAGCCACCGGTGCTCTCGCTGTCGACATGGAAACCAGCGCCGTTGCCTCCGTCTGCGCGGCGCGCAAGACGGATTTTCTCGCCGTCCGCTGCATCACCGACAACGTCGATGAAAACCTGCCCGACGAGTTCAACGATTTCTTCGTGCTCGGCCAGTTGCGCGCAAAGCGGGTGATTTCCAGTTGCGCGCGCGACCCGCGCGTGCTCGCCGATCTCGCCCGTCTCGGCTATCGCGCCAAGCTCTCCGGCGACAAGCTCGCGCGCTTCCTCCAGGCCGCCGTGGAACAGCTACACCATCCAGCCCTGGCAGCGCGCAACACGTAGCCACGGTTGGCGCTCACTCTCAAACACGCTCTGACTCGGCCGTATCCCATTTCGCCTCGATGTCACGGAGCGCTTTCGCAACGGGGGAACTAACCAGCAGTCGGTTCATGAATGTTTCCGTTTTCACGACGCCCGCTTTCGTGACCTCGGGCGTGTCCGTCACGATCTTCGCCGTCAGGGTGTGCAATTCGTGGCACTTCGGGCAACTGTGTAACTGGAGCCGCAACCATTCCTTGGCACTGGCCGGTGGCGGACGAAACTGCAAAATATAACCCAGGTCGTGTGCTTCCAGGCGTCGCTTGAATTCCGCGGTGTCCATCAGTGCCACCTTCAAACCACCGCTACGCTCACACCAGCACTGGCAACGTTCGCAGCACGGGTCGTCGGTCGCCATCGACACGATGATATACAGGGCAAAGCCAATGATCACGATCGCCTCTGCCAGCCAAATGCCCCAGAGCACTATTCCAGTTGGTGTGGAATTATCGATCGTCCACAGACCGTCTTGGTTGATCGTACGAACCACTCCCCACACAACACGCGGCTGGAAAAACACATTCCATGGTTTCACGCTGTAATCCGCATGCCGCAGTAAGACCCATGACCAGGTAACCCATCCCGTGTACCAAGCGATCATCGTCACGACTGCGCCCCCGGTCACGACCAACGTCCGGTTGCGCAGCAACACCCACCGTAGCCAGTAACCGGTAAAAACTCCGAGCAGCCCACTGAAACCGACCGCCACCAGGAACACCGCCATGTGTCCGGCGTACGGAACGTAAAGGATTGCCCATCCGTAACCGGCTCCCAGTAAAACCGCTGTCAGCAGGCTGCCGAGAATTGCCGCTATGGTGCGGGAAACCGGCAGGTTGCCACCGGGTTGGTAGTACTGCCGGCTCATACCTTCCAGCCCTTGCGGCGCGCGACCTCCAGTAGCGCTGGCAGCAGCGCGAGTGCGGCAATCAGGCAGGCAATGACCCCGATCGTCATCACCAGCCCGAGGCTGCGAATGCCGCGGTGCGCGCCAATGAGCAGGCTGGCGAAAGCGACCGTGGCCGTCAATGCCGACAGAATGACCGCGCGTCCCGTGCTCTTGCTATAGAACGTCGCCTCATGGCTCTCCCGATAGCGCTGGACGACGTAAATCCCATAGGCGACACCAATGCCCACGATCAATGGCAGCACCATGATGTTGGCGGGATTGAAATCAATCCGCGCGACGGCCATTGCGCCGAGCATCCAGGCCATGCCAACCAGCAGCGGCAGAATCGTCAGGAGCGTGGCGTAGCCGCCGCGAAAATCAACGAAGATCAGGATGGCGATCACGAGCAGTGCCCACAACGCCGCTTTGCAATAGCCCGTCTTGAGGATCTCTATGAACTCGAAAAGACCCAGCGGGGTCCCCGTCACGTTCGGCGCCACTGCTTTGATGTCGGTAACAAACCTGACCAGCGCCTCTCGTTCCCAAATGTTCTCCTTCGGAAACACGCGGATCAGGAATTTGCCGGACCTGCCCACGAGCATCTGGCGCACCTCCTGCGGCACGTCGTTCAACTCCATCGGTTTGTCGGCCTGTCCTGCGAGAAGTTGCATCTGCGCCTCCAGGTCCGCATAGAACCGCTTTTCATATCGCTCCAGCCACGCCTGGCGTTCATTTGGTTCCATGGTCTGCAGCTTTGTGCGGGTCTGCGTAGCCGTTTCGGCCAGCGGCTTCAACGCCGCCTGGCTGGTCGCGTCGCCGCGCGTGGTCGCTGTAGCCAGTAGCTGGCTGGCCCGCAGCCGCAATGATGCCAGCGAGTGCAACACCAGTTCGGCGTCGGCCGGATCGTACGCCGGGACCGCAAACTGCACCGATCCCAGTTCCTGTTTGATGCCGTGGATGACCTCCGTTTTCTGTTCCTGTCGCTCGGGGATCACCTCGGCGATACTGTGCACCGTCGCTACGGTGGGAAGCTTGCTCAAACGCTCGTGGAGCGCGCGTACTTCCTGGAAGTCGTTGCAGACAATCGACGCGAACAGGGTCGATTCCACGTCGGCCTTTAAGAGCCGTAGTTCCGTTTCGACCGACGGCAAACCTTTCGATTGCAGATCCAGCACGTTGTAGTCGAACCGCACCGTCCAGCCCACCAACAGCGCGCCCGCCGTGAGGATGGCGCATGCCGTGAGCATCCAGTAAGGCCGTCGCACCAGGAACTGTTCGATGTGCGTCGCCATCGACTGCGCGGGAATCTGCGTGGCCTCGTGCTTGCGGTGTACCAGCAACAGCAACGCCGGCAGCACGGTCATCGTCGCGGCTGTCGCAATCAGCATCCCACCGCCCGCGATGACGCCGAGTTCGATCACCCCGCGAAAGCCGCTCAGTCCCATCGCGAAGAAAGCGGCGGCGTTCGTCACACCCGCGGTGATGATGCTCGGTCCGGTGTGCTCGATTGCCAGCCGCACCGCCTCCGCGCGTTGGGAGTGTTTCTTCAGTTCTTCCTCGTAACGCGCGATAAACTGGATCCCCAGGTCGATACCCAGCCCGAGGATCATCACGGCAAACGTCACCGTGATTATGTTGAGATGGCCAACGGAGAGCGTGGCGTATCCCATGCACCCCGCCAGGACGATGATCATCGTGACCACCGCCATCAATGGCCGCAGTACTTCGCGGAAACCAGCCGCAAACAGGATGCAAATCAGAACAAAGGTGAGGACGGTCGCCTTGGTCGCGTCATTTTGCGACTGGAGCATCTCGTCATAATCCAGCACCGGCTCGCCCGTAAGATTGATTTTCACATCAGGGAACTGGGTTTGCGCCTGCGCGATCACGCGCCGCAGTTTCGGGATCGTCGCTTCATGCAGGGCCTCCGCGGTCCCGTTCTCAACCCGTGGATGGACGAGCAGCAGGAACATCTGTCCCTTGCGAAAAGTTTGGTAGCCCTGCCACTGCATTTGTTCCTCGGCTTGGCTCACCATGTCCGTGCTGAAGAACGCGCTCGCCCACGGTGACAGCAATCCGCCCGCTTCATCATTGGTCTTTACCGTCGCCATTTGCCCGATGATCGCGCTCACCGTTGGCAGGAACGCTTCCATTTGCCGCCGCTGGGCTTCCGGGGCCCCATCCATCTGCATGAGCATCCGGTTCATCGAATCGAAGAACGTATCGAGCTTCGGGCGGTGTTCCAGGATCGCGACGAGTTGCTTGAAGTCCTTGATCGAACCCTGAATCTGTTTCAGGTCGTCAATCGGGAGGTAGTAGAGAAACCAGGGCTTCAGCTTGTCGAAGTTGACGCGGTAATACAGGTCGTTGCGCGCGAACATCTGCGCGCCCGACGCATCGCCCGTCGCGGGATTGTTCGTCGGCGACAGTAACGACGTCGCCAGGGCGTCGATGACCGCGCGGTTTCGCGCGGGCTGGTTGCTTTCAACGACGAGAATGTAATCTTCTTCCGCGCGAAACTCGCGGGCGTACTCGCTATACAACCGCCAGTATTCGCTGTTCCGACCAATGAGGTCGTTGCGGCTGGTTTTAAATTCCAGGCAGCAAACCGCGAACACGCCCGCGGCAACGGCCAGCATCACGCCGACCAGGAGGAATACCCGGGGCCAGCGGCATACGGCGCTGCCCAGGACAGTTAGAGACCGTCGTCGCATGTAGACAATTGTTCTTCGGTGTGACGGATGGAACTACCGGGCGCCCGCTGCGACCGTCTCCGGCTGCTTTTCGCCCTTGTTGCGTAGCGCCGCTTTCACCAGGTTCGCCCCAAGGTCCCACATCGGCCCGGGCAGCTTGTAGCAATCACTAAGAACGTCATCGAGCGCATGCACAAAATACTGGATGTCCTCGTCGGTGATGACGAACGGCGGCAGAATCCGGATGATATCGCCATGGTTCCCGCTCACCTGCGTTAGCACGTGGTGCTTCTGCAACAGCGGCATCACCAACATCTGCGCAAACAGTCCGTCGTGCGCCGCATGGATCATCTTCCAGGCCATCTTCAGCTTGAGGCTCTTCGGTTCGTGGAACTCGATACCGATCATGCAGCCCTTGCCGCGCGCTTCCATCAGCATTTCGTGTTTGGCCTTCAATCCATTGATCGCGTCGAGCAACTTCTGGCCCTGCGTCGCGCTGCGTTCGACGAGCTTCTCTTCATCCAACACGTGCAACGTCGCCAGGCCCACGGCCATCCCGAGATTGTTGCGGCCGAAGCTCGACGAGTGGACCCAGCAGCGATCCATCCGATTGAAAACCTTCTGGTAAATCCATCGCCGCGTGATCATCGCGCCGACCGGCACGTATCCGCCGCTGAGCGCCTTGCTGGTAGAGATGATGTCGGGCTCCAGGTTCCAGTGCTGGAAGGAGAACAGTTTGCCGGTCCTTCCGTAACCCGTCTGTACTTCGTCGCAAAAAAACAGCGTGCCGTACTTGCGGCACAGCGCCTGCGCCGCGGGCAGGTAGTCCTCCGGCGGAATCCGCACACCCTTGCCCTGGATGCATTCCACGGCCAGCGCGGCGATGTCCTTCTTCGCCAGCGCCTTCTCCAGCGCTTGCAGATCACCATAAGGCACTTCCACGCCGGGCAACATCTCACCGAAACTTTCGCGAAACTCTTCATTGCCCATGATGGCCAACGAACCGAGCGACAACCCGTGCCAACCGTGGTCGAGATACGCGAACTTGCTGCGGCCCGTTGCCGCGCGTGCGAACTTCAACGAAGCTTCCACCGCTTCCGTGCCGGAGTTGCAAAAGAAAACAGCGTCGAGATGCGGTGGACAGCGTTTGACGAGCGCCTCGGCCAACAACCCCGCCAGGAATGCGCAGTCCATCTGCACCATGTTGGGCAAATCCAGGTCGAGCACGTCCCGAATGACCTGCGCGACCTGAGGATGGTTGCGGCCGATCGAGTAAACGCCAAAGCCGCTCAACATGTCGAGGTAGCGGTTGTCTTCCTTGTCCCACAGATACTGGCCCTTGGCTTTCGTGTAGGTCTTGTCGAAACCGATGGTGCGAAAAACCTTCACCAACGTCGGGTTGATATACTTCTCGTGCAGTTCGTAGTTCTCCCCAAGCCGCTGGGAGACGATCTGTTTGATGTCAAAGTTCGACATGCGTCACTCTTTCTCGCCCGGCTTGGATGCCTTGCGCGTAAAAGTATGCGTAGCCTGTCCGTAAAATACTTCGGCCCCTTCCATAATCGATTCCGAAAGCGTCGGGTGCGGATGGATCGACGACGCCACGTCATAGGCGGTAGCGCCCATTTCGACGGCCAGCACCATCTCGCCGATCAATTCACCCGCGCCATGGCCGGTTATGCCGGCCCCGAGCACCCGCTCGGTCGCGGGATCGATGATCAACTTCGTCAATCCGTCCGGGCGGTCGTACGTCAGGGCGCGCCCCGAAGCGGCCCATGGAAATCGCGCGACCTTTACCGTGATCCCCTTCTCCTTCGCCTCCATCTCGGTCAGACCGCACCACGCAATTTCAGGATCGGTGAAGACCACAGCGGGAATGATGTACTTGCTCAGCGTCTCGTATTCGCCGAGAATGGCGTCCACCGCCACACGGCCCTCGCGCGTCGCCTTGTGCGCGAGCATCACGCCGCCTGCCACGTCGCCAATCGCATAAATCCGCGGATCGCTCGTCTGCTGCTTCTCATTGACCTTGATGAAGCCGCGGTCGTCCTTCGCAATCTTCGTGTTCCCGATGCCGAGATCGGCATGGTTCGGGACGCGACCGACGGACACAAGCACGCGGTCGTAAAGTTCCTCGAGCTTCTTGCCGTCCATCTCCATGACCACTTTGATCTGTTTGCCCACCGTCGCCATGGAAACCACTTTCGTCTTCACGCGGACTTCCTGGAACGCCTTCTCCGCGTATTTTTGCACAGGCCGCACGAGGTCGGGGTCCGCCCCGGTCAAAATCGACGCCAACGCTTCGACAACCACTACCTTGCTGCCCAGCGTCGCGTACACCGTCCCCAATTCCATGCCGATGTAACCACCGCCCACGATTAGCAACGTCCCCGGCACATCCGGCACGTCCAGCGCCTCGCGCGAGGTCATGATGCGCGGATTGCCCAGGTCGAACGCTTTCGGCATCGCCGACTTCGAGCCGACCGCGATGATGGCCGCGTCGTAGGTCACAAACTTCTGGCCCTCCGGCGTCTCCACGCGCAGCGTCTTCGAGTCTTCAAAATAACCGCGACCGTACAACACCTCGACGCCGCGCAGTTTCGCCAGGCTTGTAATTCCCCCTGACAATTTCTCAATAATCGAGTCTTTCCAAGTGCGGAGTTTTCCCAGGTCGATCTTCGGCGCGCCAAACGCAATGCCGCGATGCTCGGACTCGCGCGCTTCGGTGATGAGCTGGGTCGCGTGCAGCAGCGCCTTCGACGGGATGCACCCGCGATTGAGGCAGACACCGCCCAGCCGCTTGTCCATCTCGACGAGCAGCACTTTCTTGCCCTTGTCCGCGGCATAAAATGCCGCCGCGTAACCGCCCGGGCCCGCGCCCAACACCACAATCTCTGTCTTGATCGACTCCATTGCTTTCCTTTGCTGAACCAGGACTCTAAATCTTAACGCCCGCTTCCTTGAATTGTTCGAGCGCCTGCACCACCTCGACAGTAAACCGCGCCGCCGTCCCGCCGTCAATGACGCGATGATCGTACGACAACCCCAGCGGCAGCAGCATGCGCTTTTCAATCTTCGCGCCGCGCACGACCGGCTTTAACACACCGCGCCCCACCCCCAGGATTGCGACCTCGGGTTTGTTGACGATCGGCGTGAAAAAGCTGCCGCCGATGCCGCCCTGGTTCGAGATGGTGAAGGTGCCACCCTTCAAATCATCCGCCGCCACCGTGCGCTGGCGCGCTTTCTCCGCCAGTTCGGCCAGTTCCTTCGAGAGTTGCAGCAGGCTTTTCTTGTCCACATCGCGAATCACGGGTACCAGCAACCCCTGCTCGGTATCGACCGCGATGCCGATGTGATAGTACTTCTTGAAAACGATCTCTTCGCTCGCCTCGTCCAGGCTGCTGTTGAACGTCGGGTACCTCTTCAACACCTCGACAACCGCTTTCATCAGGAACGGCGTCAGCGTGAGGCTTGCACCCTTCTTTTCATACTTCGTGACGTATTTTTTCCGCAGCGCCACAATGCCGGTTATGTCGGCCTCGTCAAATTGGGTCACGCGCGGCACGCTCGTCCACGATTCATGCATCCGCTGGGCGATGATCTTGCGCAATGACGTCACCGGCTGGCGGGATACCGGACCCCACTTCGCAAAATCGATCTTCTCTGCTGTTGGTTTCGCTGCAGGTGCTGCCACCGACGGCGCCGTCTTCGGCCCGGCTGCGAGCTGTTGAAGCTGCTGGATGTAACCGCGCAAGTCCTCCACCGAGATGCGCCCAC
>Ga0247667_1000053_pt1 | contig 76660 bp, 47 predicted proteins | sample CNK08_metaG_FD_183027 | JGI IMG/M metagenome (GOLD analysis project Ga0247667, IMG submission 183027) | Soil microbial communities from Purdue University Martell Research Forest, Indiana, United States - CNK08 | ecosystem: Environmental > Terrestrial > Soil > Temperate forest > Bulk soil... | reverse complement strand
GCCGGGACTTCCTCCGAGAAATCCAAAAGCGCTAACCGGAGCCGAACTCAAAAGGGAATCGTCCGCACCCACCGCGGCCACGAATCGCGCACCATCGGCTAATTTCAGATAATCGGCGGTGCTGGCGGCGAAGGAACCGCTGACGTCGATCCTGGCGTTGGGACCGAAGATGATGCCCTTGGGATTGATAAAGAAAACGTTGGCTCCTGAGATCGTGGAGCGGATTAGTCCATCAATCGAAGAGGGACTGCCACCGGTGACTCGGGATAAAATGTTCTGGATCGTGTTCGGGCCAGAAAAGGTCGCGATGTCCCCGCTGGACAAGTCAAACTGTGAGAAGCTGAAGAAAAGATTGTGCCCGACTGTTTTGCCGTCGCCGGAGGTGATGTTGAAAGCCGGCCCGGAGAGCGATTGGCCGGTTTGACCCAACGAGTGATCGAATGTGACCTGGCCGGCCTCAGACGAAAGTCCCCCCGAGCCTGCCATTAGACAGGCTATCGCAAAAGCGCGAATGGTCTTTGCCAATTCCAAGTCGCTATCGGACTTTTTCTCACACCCGGCAGTTCGGTCAGGGTTTGAGATCGATGTAAACGTAGTGCTGGCTGCCGTCAGACAAAGTGGCAATGATCTTCCAAGTGCCCGCACTCAAACCTTTCGTGGCAAGGTTGAAATGCCACGTACCAGAACCATCCGGTTGGAACAGATTGCCAGTGGTGGCACCACCCGTAGGCGACGCGTCGACGGCTGATTCCCCGCCTACCGTGCCATCACACTTGGACAACTGAATCGTGTGACTGCCAGTCAGGACAGGCGACCCATCGCAGTTCAGAAGAGTCATCTTAATCGGGATGGTACTGCCCAGCTTGAACCCTCGTACGGCCGAAGCGCAGGTGCCGCCAGTGACATCCCCGCCGCCGATGGGAGGCAGGAAACCAGTGAATGACAGCGGACACGGAAGCGAGACGGCAATTCCGTCCGTGACCATATAAACCAAATTGGGGTCATTGGTTGCGCAGAAACTGTAATTGATCACTTCATCAAAGTTCGTTGGGCATGGCCCCTCGCAGCATGTAGGGCATTCGGGGATGAAAACGTAGGCACGGACCGGGAAAGGAAAGTCTGTCGGCAATTGCACGGCACCGGGCAGGGAACCTACGTCTCCGGTGAAGTTCGTAGGAAGCGCAGCATCGAACTCATAGAATTTGATCTGTTGTGCCGCTCCGGCGTCGGATCCCGACCAGTGCCAGGAGAATGAATATAGGGCTTGGCCGTCGGAGCACCCATTGGTCTCGATGGTAGACGAAAGGACTTCCAGAGTCGTGGATGACACCCGCGACGTCGCGGTCACGTAACCTGTCAATTCGCTGTTATCGGTCTTGTCACCATTGCTTGCCGTGGTGGTGGACTTCCAAACGTAGCCCGGTTGCCCCAGGATGCGGGCCAGTGTTTTAGTGGACGCCCCGCTGGGAAGGGGGCCGCCAGCGACAAAACCCGGGGTGTTAGTCATGGCCGCACTCGGGCTGGTCATGAGGGCTGTGGCTACCGTGTTAGATTTGAGCGTTGATGAGGTGACATTGACGGAAGCCTTTCCAAAGCCCGAGCCGTTCATCGAACCCGTCCAGCCCGCCAGCGCCGATGGCCCATGGCCAATGACTACTCCAAGTGCTACCGCGCATCCGAACCGCATATAATGACCAATGCCCTGCTTCATATTCATCGTTCTCCCTTTGCTACTCCCAAGGTAACCGGAACACACGTCCTACCGAATTCGTCACTCTGAGTTATACAACCCGCGACCCTTTTCTCACTTGGGTTTGGTGGATTTGGCGGCCCATCGCAGGTATACAGAAAACCAACCACCCTGTCAAGCTTGCAGGATAAGCCCTCCAGCAACAAGTGAAGTTTGACAGAGCTTCCTTCGTGTCCCGTTCTGCAGCGTAGCAGTAAGCTTACAGGCGTCTGCGGTCAGACCGGTGTGATTGGGTTGTTCTGCTGTTACATGAGCAGGATGTCCAAAACACGAGAGATCATGCCGGCTGTGTAGTGATCGGGTTGGTTTAGCTGAGCAGGCTTCTGCATAACTGCTTTCAGAGGCGCGAAGGTGGACGATGGTCCGCGATTACGGCACGCTTGGCAGGTGTGCCACGGCGTGGTAGAAGTTCAGCTTCAATCGCCGTCGCCCGGTATGCGTGATTCCGTCACATTTCTCGGTACATCAGATGGTTTGCCGTCTCCCGGCCGGCATCATGCGTCCTTGCTGCTAGAATTTGCCGCGCGGACCATCCTCCTGGACTGTGGCGAACCATGCAGCCATACTCTCAAGAGGATGGGGAAGGATTTCAGCGCCATTGACATGGTCGTCATCAGCCACACCCACGCGGACCACATCGGTGGCTTCCTAATGCTCATGCAGTCCATGTCGCTGGAAGGGCGACGACGGCCGCTGACCGTTTGGATGCCCGGGCATGCGATACGATTGATGCGGGAGTGCTTGGATGCTTGTTACCTGTTTGAACCACAGCTGGGTTTTTCGGTGAAATGGATCGCGTTTGATAAACATTCGGCGATGCGATGCGGGCCGATACAACTGCGTGCGTTTCGGACCACGCACCTCGATAATCTGCGCAAACAGTACGGCGTGCCGCGTCCGGCAGTACAGTTCGACGCGTTTTCCCTGCTGGCGACAGGAGGCGGCAAGCGGCTGGCATACTCGGGCGATATGGGTATGCCCGAGGATTTGCGGCCACTGTGCACGAAATCTCTCGACTTACTGGTGGTCGAGTTGGCACACTTTCAACCGAGGGAGCTGGTTGAATTCCTGCAACCGAAGGATGTGCGGCGCGTAGCAATTACGCACATTGGGCGACCAGCGTGGGCACGACTCGCCGAGGTCAAGGCCCTGGCGGGGAACGTATTGGGTCCACGAAAAACGCTGTTTGCGATGGATGGAGACGTCGTAAAATTCTAATTTGGAGGAGGCGAGACATGGCTGCCAACCTGGTTCCTGATAGCGGGGCGCAATTCACATCGAGCGAATTGCGTCGCATCAAGCTTTTTGCGGACATGACAGATGAGGACATTTCCATTCTTAACGCAGTTATTGAGCCGGTCACCTGTCGCCCCAACCAGATCATCGTGAGCGCTGGTGATGTCGGTGACTGCATGTTTCTGGTCATGCAAGGTGAATTCCGTGTTAGCCTTGTTTCACAGGGGCGGGAAGCATTACTGGCCAAGCTTGAGACGGGCGATTTCTTCGGCGAACTGTGCCTGCTCGACGAGAACAATCGGTCGGCGGACGTGGTGGCGACGGTGCCGGGACGGCTGTTGCGGTTTTCGCGCGCGGCGTTTCAGCAGTTGGTGGAGACACGCCCGCAGGTGGCGGCGCGTTTGATGATGGGAATCTTGCGGACGGTCGGTAGCCGCTTGCGGAAGATGGACAAGCAACACTCGGACTCGATGTTGCTCAGTCGCTCGTGGAAAACGATCCGTTGAGCGGTGGTTGGCCACACCCCGTCGCAGTTGCCGCACTACGTCCAAGTCCCTGCAACCGAACACAGCAGACGGCTTGATTACCGTTCCCGCCCCCGTCGTTCCACGCCACAACCTGCACGCCGAGTGGGCCACTGCGCGGCGCCCAGGCTGCCAAGGTTCGGCCGCCTTGTCCAATACGCCGCACGAACCCGCACGGACCCTAGCTTGTTCCTAAATGTCAAAAAATCCAGGGGACTTCCAGGCATAGGTCCCTAGGTTTGCGAGCGACCAAGACACTGTCAACTTAGTCAACATTTGTGTACACAAAGTGTACTTAGTCACGGCTGTTACGGCCGGGGATCTTGGACGGTAATCCCGATTTCTGAAATCGATGTATCATATTGTATATGAATTATTTGCGATATAACTATTTGTGCTGGATTGCTTGGTAAAATCGGGTGTGGCATGGCCTCTGCGATAGGACTCCTCAGTCATGAAAGTGAAACCCGGCGCCAATCGAAAAGAGGAGGAGCAAATGACACAGGTAAAGTCCATCGAGCAAAACCAGGAACAAACGATCAACCGTCCGCAGGTGACCACGCTCCGGGCGCTGGCCGTGTGTCTGGCCATTTCGGTTGCCGCAGCGGCCACGAGCAAAGCTATGAACCTGAAGTCGGGCGACATTGTCATGGCGGATTCTTCGTCCGCCGTCCTGCGAGTCGACCCCAAAACGGGAGCGGCCACGGTCATTTCCTCAGGCGGAAATCTTGTGCGCCCCTTCGGAGTCGTCGTTGAGGCGGACAGTAATATCCTCGTGGCCGACTCCGGCGCTCTGGCGATCATCCGCATTGATTCGCAGACCGGTTCGAATCGCGTCGTTTCCTCAGGAGGCGTTCTCGGAACGCCTTACGGGATTACTCTTGATCATCAGGGAAACATCCTCGTCGCGAATGCCCAGGCCGTTGTCCGGGTCGATCCTCAGAGCGGCGCGCAAACCGTGGTGTCCGCAAACGGGATGTTCCGAGCACCGGTCGGCGTCGCGGTTGCTGGCGATGGCGGCATTTTCGTGGCGGACATGACCGGGACCATCGTCCGCGTCGACCCGGCGAGCGGAACGCAAACCAATATCAGCGCAGGGACATACCTGGTAAATCCAGTGGGGATCACGATTGACGACGACGGCAGTCTCCTTGTAGCCGACGAAGGTTCCCACGCTCTCGTCCGCCTGGATGCCGCCAGCGGAGCACAACAAGTGGTCTCCGTCGGAAATGATCTGGTAACGCCGGTCAGCGTCGTAATCGGGGCCCAGCACGACGTCCTCGTGGGCGACCCGGATGCATTCAGCTTGAATGGAGCCGTGATTCAGATTGACCCCGCGTCGGACACCCAGACCAACGTATACATGGGCAGCGGGGAATTGGTCAACCCCCGCGGCATCGCGCTGGTGCCAACGGTCCGTGGCCGGATCGACCAACTCTGCCCCTGCCAGGGACCCTCTTCCGGCACGATGTGGAAGAATCACGGAAAGTACGTCGGCGCCGTGTCCAAAGTAGCCCGCCAGTTTGTGAAGTCGGGATCGATCACGAAGGACGAGCAGCGCACCATCATCCACGAAGCCCTGTTGTCCCAATGCGGCCGATAAGGGAAACGTCCACGGAAGCGCGACGGAAGGAACGCAAAGGTCTCAATCAGCCGACAGACGAACGACAACCAGCGCGCAAAGGTCCAGCGAACTCAAGTCACGCCGTAGCGCTTCATCTTTTTGATCAGCCCCTGGCGGCTGAGCCCGAGGGCGCGAGCCGCCTGCTGTTGATTGTGATGACTGGCATTCAATGCTTCCCGGATCAAACGCGTCTCGAGTTGCGCCACGATTTCCTTAAGCGACCGGCCGGAACTGTCCCGGATGATTCCGCCGGCGGTGCCGCTGGTTCGGACCGCTTCGGACATGTCATCCTCCGTGATGGTAGAGCGGCGAGTGGCTATCACGGCCCGCTTGATTTCATTCTGTAATTCTCGAATATTCCCGGGCCAGGGATGGCTCCTCAGGCACCGAGACGCACCCGGGGACAGCTTCATGGGTTCCTTCCTTATTTCGCGACAAAATCTCGAAAGAAAGTAATTCGCCAGCAGGGTAATATCTTCCGGTATCTCCCGCAGAGGGGGTAGATGAATGTGGATGACATTGAGCCGATAATACAGATCTTCGCGAAACGCGCGTTGTTTTATCTCAACCCCGAGGTCCTTGTTGGTTGCGGCGAGCACACGGGCATCAACGGGGATCGGTTTCTTGCCTCCGACACGCTCGACTATTTTTTCCTGTAACACCCGCAATATCTTGGCTTGCGCCACCAAATTTAGATCGCCGATTTCGTCCAGCAACAATGTCCCGCCGTTGGCTGCCTCAAACTTTCCAATGCGTGCCTCGACGCCCGTGGCCACCCCTTTCTCAATCCCAAACAACTCACTTTCCACCAAGCTGTCCGGCAGCGCGGCGCAGTTCAGAGAAATCAACGGGCGGCGGGCGCGGGAGCTGTTCAGATGAATCGCGCGGGCCACCATTTCCTTGCCGGTACCGCTTTCGCCGGTGATCAGGACGTTGACATCGATATCGCTGATCTGCTGGATCCGCCGTACAACCAGCTGGATGGGATCGCTGGTGCCGATTATCTGTTGCGTGGCGGATTGGCCTTCCATCTCTTTCCGCAAGTGCGATGTGTCTTCCCGCAATTGGTCCCGTTGTTCCTGCAGCTGCCTGACGAACTGCGCCGTTTCCAGCGCGTTGCCCGCTTGCGAAGCCAAAGTTTGCAGGAGAATTTCATCTTCGGTGGTAAATCCGCCCCTTTTCTTGTTCAGCGCCTGCACGGCGCCGATGATTTCTCCCTTGTCGTTGCGTAACGGCATGGCCAGGACGTTGCGCGTGCGATAGCCCGTGCGTGCATCGACACCCGGGTAAAAGCGTGGATCACGGCGGGCGTCATCCACGTTGATAGTTTGGCCTGAAAGGGCCGCAGCGCCCGCAAGACCCAGGCGGGCATCCAATCGAATCCGCTTTTCACCGACCGCAGCCAGTGACCACAATTCGCTCTTCTCGCGATCCAGGAGAAAAATGCTTGCCCGGTCTGCTCCCAGGAGTTTGGTAGCCTCAGCGGCGATGAGATCAAAGAGGACTCCGAGATCATGTTGCGCGCCGATTTTGCGGCAACTCGCTAGAGCTTCTAGTAGTCGATCGGCAGGCGGGTTCTGCTCGACTGGAACGGGGGTAGACATTACCTCGCGCAGGATACCAACTGGTTTCGTAGGTTGTCAACAATGTGGACAATGCGAAACATTGTTACGAATGCGAGTTTGGCCAAATCACCCGATCGGGGCCTTTGCCTTTACTCTGGCGATACATTTACAAAATTGGTGGGAGTGACGGGGCTCGAACCCGCCACGAAACCAATACCGGCTTGATCGGAAACGAGGCGGTTACACAGACACCAGCCACACTGTCCGAACTTCAGGGAATTATCTTGGCTCTACTGTCAATCCCTCAGCCGAGTTGTCAAAACCAACCGCAGACCATTTTCACCATGATGCGCTCTCGGCCATCGATTCACCCGCTGGTAGTCCTCTGACTTCTCTATAATCGGGTTAGAATTCCGTAAGCACAACGGTCATCCACATGAGCGGTGGGCCTTACACAAATAGGCGCAAATCTTGGAAAAATCTTACCGTCAGATACGCAGCGTTACCGGTTGTTGCTGGTGGTATACATTTTGGTATACCCGACGGCATAGTGGTAGGGGAGCGCCACGATATTCTTCAAGGCTGAAGGATGGTCTGACTCATCATTTCTCTAGTGTCTTGCCGAGGTTTTCGAAGAGCGTTTTGGGTTCGCCGATCATCTGGCCATGGCCAATGCTACGCTTAAGGCCGCTTATCGTGACGGCACTTTCTCCATCCATTTGGAACATCGTCATATCGACCCGGTAATCAACCGCCCAGTGCTCGGCGTGATGACCGCGCGCTGTTTGTCTCCTCCGCCCTCCTCTGGAGCATGAGAGCCCTTTCGGGCGGGAACAGCATTGCGGTTACAGGGAGCCCAAGTCGGACTCAGCAAGCGGTTCGCGCGCTACACTTTATCGCTGGCAGCATGAACACGGTTTAAAAATGGTTCGGGTTGGGGGTTGCGTTCATGTACCGGAAAGCGACTGGCTGGCCTGGTTAGCGGAAAACACCGTCAGCGAGCGCATCAGTACGGACGGTGCACAGTGAAACCGTTGTCCGAATCCTTTAAGTCGGACGGGTTCAATTTCCGCCAGCTATACCGCGAGGGAGACATTGCCTTGTTTGAAAAGAGCAAGAGCGAGCGCAATCGTGGTTACGAGGTAGTGCGGATTCAGAAACGCGAGGCCTGTCTCGCCTTCGGCAAGCTGCTTCCCGCGCGCGAAGTCATGCCTTCGTCGGAGCGGTGGGGAAAGGACGGCTGGACATATCCTGATTTGACAAGTGCGCAAGCGAAGTTCCGCGAGCGTGTCGAGGCCCAGGAACGGGCCGCATTAGGTACACCGAGACCAAAGAAGCGGTTTTCCGGCGCTGGGTGTACTGCGGCAAGCGGATCCAGGTGAATTGCCACAGCGTTGCGGAATAGAAGATGACTTTGACCATCCAACAAGCAAGAGAGCTTCTTGAAGCCGAGGCTGTCGGGATGACCGACCCTCAGGTTGAGGAGTTACTTGCGCTCGTTGAGGGCCTGGCCGACATCATTATTGATACCTGCATTAACGAACACGACAATTCCGGGACCATGTCACACGATACCCTACAAGCTGCATAATGTACTTGCATACACAACCCGCTTGTGTTAATGTCTGCTTGATGGGGGACAACATGGACAAGGCGGTTCGTCAATACTTGCGGCAGATTGCCCAGAGGGGTGGGCAAGCTGGCACAGGCGAGAGTAAGATTCGCGGAGGAGCAGACTACTACCGGCGCATGGGCCTGAAGTCAGCGGCAGCGAAACGCGCCAAGAAAGCACGGAAAGCGAGGAGCATCGCCAAATGAAGGCAGTTATCTACACCCGCGTTTCGACCGACGAGCAGACCAAGAACCTGTCGCTTGAGCTTCAACGACGAGAGTGTAGTGCGTACTGCGAGCGCAACAAGTTCTCCATCGACCGCATTTTCGAGGAACGTGGAGAGTCAGCCAAGACAACGAACCGGCCTCAGTTTCAAGCGATGCTAGATTATTGCGGCAAAGTCAAAGGCAGGATCGGTGTGGTCGTTGTCTATCACACCAACCGTTTTGCCCGCGATGCCCGCGACCATCTTAACGTGACATTTACGTTGAACGGGTATGGAGTTCGATTGCACAGCGTGCAGGAACGCATCGAAGATACATCGGCAGGACGGTTCATTCAAACAATGATGGCCGGTGCAAATCAACTCGACAATGAGCAACGAGCCGACCGCGCCAAGGCGGGCATGAGAGCGGCAGCGGAGAAGGGGCGCTGGCCGTTCCCCGCTTCGCTGGGATACCGGAATGCTCGCAACGACCGCAATGAGCCGATGCTTGCGCACGACCCAGAGCGTGCTCCGTTGATCGCCGAGGCGTTCCGTCTGTATTCAACTGGACTGCATTCTAAGCAGGAAGTGTTGAGCAAGGTCACACGATTGGGGCTGACGACGGCTGGTGGCGATGAAGTCACGTTGCACGATTTCTCGAAGATGCTGCGGCGACCAATCTATTCCGGCTGGATTGTAGTTGAGAAGTGGGGGCTGAAAGTGCGTGGGAACTTTGTGCCGATAGTGACACAGGCATTATTCGAGCGGGTTCAAGTTGTTGCCGACGACCGTCGTCCCAACCGGCCCAAGAGTCACATACGAGACCGGGTTGATTTGCCATTGCGTGGTTCTCTCCGTTGTGGGTGCTGTGGTCAGACGATGACTGGCTACTTCGCGACCGGGCGGCATGGCGGGAAGTTTGGTTACTACGCTTGCTACAACAAGCAATGCGACAACCGGGTCGCAGTGCGGAAAGAGAAGATTGAGGCGGCCTTCACACAACACCTCCGCAACCTTCAACCGACGCCGGGAACCATGCGGGTCGTCAATCAGGTCGTCGCCAAACGATGGAACTCCCGGTCGGACATTGTGAAGCTGAGTGCAACTCATCACGCAGCGACCATCAAAGGGGTCGAGGCCAAGCTGATCAAATTGGAGAGCGCTTATATTTACGACCAAGCTATCGACCGTGATAGCTACAAGAGGCACCGCGATGACTTGGAGCAGCAATTGAAGGCTTCTCGGAGCGCCATATATAACAGCGAGGTGGATGGCCTCAACGTCGAGGGGGCATTGGAGCTGGCCAATAAGGTTTTGACGAACGCTGCGAGGGTGTACGAGAAGATGACCCCCGAAAATCGCCGCAAGTTTCTGGGGGTTCTAAATCCGAGCGGATGGGAGGTAGAGGAGTCGGGAGCAATTAGAACCCCTACCGAAGCCTCTGTTTATCGGTGGTTCAGCACTCCTGACGTGGGCTCAAGGGGTAAGTGGTACGCCCGGAGGGATTTGAACCCCCAACCCTCGGTTCCGAAGACCGATGCTCTATCCAGTTGAGCTACGGGCGCATAAGCTTTATAAATACTGGCTTACAAGAAGTTTGAACAAATGCCAAAACACTTTCAGAAAAACATTCTGCAAACGTACACTGCGAACCCAGATTGCTCTCAGTAGAAGCGAAATCTACTGCCGACCCAAGAGCCAAGACAAGACTAGAATTCTCACACGGATAGCTCACCTTACAATCTCGTGGGGCTAAGAAGCGCGACTTTGCTGCCCTCAGTTAGAATTGTCACGAGGAACATCCCACGACTTGGAAGCGAACGTGGGCTTTAATCACCACCAGCCTCAACAAGAACCTGTTATGGCGAATCCGGTGCGTGTAGTTGTGGTGTCCAGATGCGTTCGATCGTCGCAAACGGCACACGTTCCCGGATGGCATGATAGCCTGTAACCCTGTAAAGTACTGGCTTGCAAGGCAATTTAGTTGAAGAATTTTGTTGCCTTTCTAAAGCGCGGCAGCTAGTATAACGCCGCTTTGGACGAGGTATGGTTAGGGTCCAACCTGGTCGGAGCAGCGTCGAAGCGGTGAGCGAGTTTTGCACTTCCGGAGCAAAGGGAAGGCGCGATACCAAGGACGCGGGACGCTAAACAAGGAAGTTCCACGATTGTGTGGATTAAGGGGTAAAGGGTATGCACACATCCAGGGGTTCGTTTTGTCTCGATGGGAAGCTTTGTGTTCGCTGCTGTGGCAACGATGCCGGCCAGCAGAATTTATCCAACAGGCATCCTCGTGAGTCGGGGTCTACGCTGGTTCTCGTGACCATGTTCATGGTCGGTCTCTTTGGCTTTGCCGCGCTGACCATCGATGTGGGGCGCGTGTACAAGGAGAAACGGCATGAGCAGTTTGCCACCGATGCGGCCGCGTATGCCGGCGCCGCCATGCTCACGAACTCACCGGACGCTGCGATCCAGGAAGCCGTCTACCTCGCCGCCGCCAACGGCGTGGCCTCAAATGAGATTCAAAATGCGGGGACAGTGGAAGTCGGCCATTGGGACACCAGTGCCCTCACGTTCACCGCGGGGGGCGCAACCCCCTACAATGCCGTGCGCGTGCCGGCCAAGCGAAATGTTGACATGACGTTCGCGAAAGTCGTCGGCATGAGTTCCATGAGCCCTGTGGTTCATTCGATTGCGGCTTTGGGGTCGGCTGGTCGTATCGCAGGTCCGATCATTCCCTTCGCGGTAACCGCGGACCAATTGGCAACGAACACGTTCACCGGACAACCGAGCGTAATTGGCGGCTACATGACTCTAAATAGTGCCAGTGTCGGTAGCGGCAAACAGGGAAAGATCGATCTTGGCGTTGACGAGTCCACAGGCAGTTATCAGAACGTCGGTGCGTGGCAGGCCGACATGACCGCAAGTGGGTGTAACTGCACCGCCTCCGTGGGAAGTATTCCAACGATCTCAGGTAACGCGCAGGTGCAAAGCGCCTTTTCGAAGCTCGGTCTCGGATCAGTCTTTGTCGTACCCGTGGTTGAAAATGCCACATTCAGCGGAAACAGCTCGTCAGCGACAATCGTGGGTTTTGTCCGGGTGCAACTCACGGATTTCAACAACACCGGAAGCGGCTGGAGCGCCACCGTCATGTTTTTGGCCAGTGCTGCGGGCGATCAAGTCGGCGGCGATTGCCCCTATCTGCCGTGCGCCCAGGCCAGGGCGCTTGTCCAATAGATTGTTACGGGAATCCGTGAAATGAGAGAACGGCACTGGTTAATACTCGAACCAAACTTAGTGAGACTATGACAATCAGACATACGCCCGGACGGTTACTGTTTCCCGCAACATCAGTGCGGCGCAGTTGGCGGCCCACGCTGTTTCTAGCGGTATGCGCAGCCCTGGCCCTGCTCGCGTTCGCTCCCGCGTCGCGTGCAAATGGCGTGACCGCCACGACAGCCTCCGGCGGGAGTAACATTTCTGCGGATACAGCACAAGACGCCACATCGCCAGCCTTCACCACGCTTGGCAACATCGTGATTGCGGAAAATGCAACCGCTGATTTTGCGATCGGGACCAACGTGACGCTGATTCTGACCGCCCCGAGTGGATGGCGCTTCAAGGCTGGGACGGGGAGTATCAAATTTGCCAGAAATCGAGATATGACCTCGGCTCGCATTTCCGTCTCGGCTTCAAACATCACAGTTACTCTCACGGTTGCCGGCACCAGCGAAAGCAACAGCGTAACCATCAGTGGCATCAAGGTGCAAGCGGCAGACGGAGCGGTTCTGCCCTCGGCTGGCAACATTCTGCGCACCAGCGCCAATCCCGGCACAGCGGTCATCGCTGGCATCGTGAACGACGCAACCAATTTTGGTTCGCTCTCCCAGGTGGCCGGCGCGGCCAAAGCCTTGCTCGTTCAAACGCAACCCTCTTCCATCGCCATGGCCGGCGTCGCCTTCGCTCAACAACCGGTGATCGAGGTCGTGGATCAGTTCGGCAACCGCCGTGGCGCCGACAACAGCACGGCGGTAACCGCCGCGCCAGGCACCGGAATGTTGCAGGGTACGACCACTATCGTGGCTTCGGGCGGCCTGGTTACGTTTACTGATTTGAGCTGCCTTAAGGCTGGAACCACGACCCTCAATTTCACGGGGACCGGATTGATCAGTGCCGCTTCCGACAACGTCATGATCAGCTCGAGTGCGTCCACAAAACTGCAACTGCTGGTGCCCGGCGAAAAGGCCGCGCCCGGAACGTCCACCGGCAAAACCGGGCCGCCGGCCGCTCAAACCGCGAATACACCCTTCACCATTACGATGAATGTCGTGGACGCGAGCTGGAACGTGGTCAATACGGTCACGGATTTCGTACACATTACATCGACAGACACCAACGCCATGCTGCCGCCCGATGTGGCTCTCGTCGCGGGGACAAACAATTCCTCGTTCACCTTCGGGATGGGCGGGACTTATACGATCACTGCCTCGGACGCAAGCGATGCAGGAATCTCCTCGAACACCAGTCCTTCGATCACCGTCAACACCAGCCCGATCACGGCGGCGACCGGTGGGACCGCGATTTCGGCGGATACGGTCGGCGGCGCTTCCACCGCGTTGACCGGCCCCGTCTACACGGAAAAGACCAGAGGAAACATCGGGACCGGTACCATCATCCTGAACGCACCCGCCGGGTTCGTTTTCGACACGTCGTGCTGCCCGCTTCCGACCATCAAGATAAATGGTGACCCATCTTCTCTCGTGAAGAACATCAACAACAATGTCAATGGCGGCGTAATCCCGCTGACCATGACTTCGACGCAACTTACATTTACTGTCAGTTCCAGGAGCACCGTACCGAACACACTCACCTGGCAGAATCTGCGGGTTCGCCCCACTGCGGGCGCCCCATTGGCGGATGGAATGATTACCAAATCCGGCACCTCGGCCATGGTGGGTGTCACTGACAAAGTCACGACCTTCGGTCTTCTCCGGGAAGTTGAATGAGCGCGCCCTTAGATTGCTCTTGGCGCGTTTTCAGGGTCGATGCGGTCCGAAGGCGATCCAGCTGGTAGGGCGCGGCTATTAGAAGCGTTCCCCGTCGAACAGCCGTTCGTCGGGCACATCTTCCTCAGGTTGATCGAAGACTTCTCGCAGCTTCGCAGCCAAGGCGTCTGCCTTTACCGGCTTTTGTAGGAAGGGGATACGGGTATCGATCATGCCATTGATAGTAGCCAGTTTTTCAGGGTAAGCGGAGCAGAGGATGACTTTGGTTCCCGGCGAAAGTATTCCGATCTGGTACGCCAATTCCTTGCCGGTCATCTTGGGCATGACGATGTCCGTCAACAACAAATCGATCATCATCCCCGGAATTTGTTTGAAGAGGCCAAGGGCCTGCTCGCCGTCAGCGGCCTTCACCACAATGCAGCCCAATTCCCGCAATAGCGAGGCCAGGTACTCGCGAATGATCGGCTCATCTTCCGCCAACAGTACGAGCCGCTTCGGGTGAGGGACATTGGACAACTCCGGAGTTGCAGCATAGGACAACTCTGGAGCCGCTACATTCGATTCGGGCGGTGTTTGGATTTCAATCTCGGCGGTATGTGTTGCCGTGGTCATGGGCCTAGGCGAGCAGTTGTTTGACACAATCGATGAGGGCCTGCATGGGAAACGGCTTCATCAAATACTTCACACCGGTCTTACACAGGAAGAGATTGATGGCTGGGTCTGCGGCGAAGCCGCTGATAAAAATGAAGCGATCGCTTAGATACGGGTGGATCTCGATCGCCCGCGAAAACAACTCGTCGCCCCGCAGCTTGGGCATCATCACATCGCAAATGAGGGCGTCATACAGGTTGGCCTTGATCTTCGGTAACGCCTCCTCGCCATCATGCGCCACATCCACCATAAATTGCTCATCGGCCAGAATCCATTGGAGCGCCTCGGCCAGTTGACAGTCGTCATCGACCAGGAGGATGGTCTTAAATTCGATGGCGTTCGAAAAACACTCCGCGGTCTCTTGTTGAAGCCCTGATTGCATATCTTTGGGGGAGCAGGTCACATGCCTAGTAAGAGGGTAGGCCTGGGCATGGCATGTATCGTGCTTAATTCTGCGCCAAGGAATTGGTTATGAACGAAAAGCGCAGACATTCGGTTTCAGTAAGTGTTCTATTCATCTTCATCACGACGACCGCTATTAGTGTTTATATGTTGAGTGTGCTCCGCAAGCTTATGGTCGGCATGGCCTCCGGCCACTAGCCGTTCTTCTGATCATTCGCGGGCCACGGTGGCACTCGCAACGAATCCGAATAATGCAGTTCCGCGCCGTCGTGAGAGCGATGGCGCGACATCACCGCTGGTCTGCCTGCTCCTGCCGAAGATTACCGCTTCCGGTTTGCCGTTGAACAGAAATGTACATAACGCCTCGTCCCAAATCTGAAGGATGCCGCGTGCACATATGAGCGGCGAATGTGATTTTCGCACGATTCGCTGAACCACCTTCAGTGACTGACGACTTATGGCGAGCACGCCAATTACGCGTGCGGTCACGAATGCGGGTGTTCTGGCCCTCCTCCCTGCTTCTGGCATTAAAACTGCAAGCTCTTCGCGGGAAAGAGAAACGCGATGCTCCCGATGTCAATAACATGCGGGTCGTTTACGTCCCCAAGGGGGGATCATCTTGTTGCCGCGCTCATTTCCGGGTGTCTTCTGTTTTCCTATTACACCCATCGCCTTCGAATTGCTTTCGGCGAGAGCAGCACCATGACGATTTGAGGCCTGGAGACCTATGATATGAAAAGATTAACCCTTGCGTTCACCCTGGCCCTGGGACTTGCTTTGCTCGGCGCGTCGAACAGCAACGCCGGCACGCTCACTCCCGCGACGGGCGGGACCGTCATTTCCGCGGGCACAGTCGGTGGCGCGTGGACAGCTTTGACGGGTCCCGTTTACGCTGAATCGGCAGGGGGAGACGTGGGGACCGGCACGATCATCCTGAACGTGCCAGCCGGTTTCATCTTCGACACGTCATGCTGTCCGTTGCCGACTATTAGGATAGATGGTGGCTCGAATTCCGGACTGAACATCAACAACAGTGTCAGCGGCGGTGTTACCCCGCTGACCGTGACTTCCACGCAACTCACGTTCACGGTTTCTTCCAAGAGCTCCGTACCGAACACACTGACCTGGCAAAACCTTCGGGTGCGTCCTACCGCGGTCAGTCCGCTGGCAACCGGCAACATCACGAAATCAGGATCCAGCAGCATGTCCGGGGTCGCCAATGGTGTGACAAACTTCGGGACGCTCACGGAAATCGCAGGAGTGCCGACGAAGATGTTTGTGACGCTGCCGAATCAAACTTTTACGACCGGCAGCGGCAATTCGGGCGCGGTCGCCAATCAGACGGTAGCCACGGCATTCAATATTTCAGTGCTTACCGCCGTGGATGACTCCACCAACATCGCGACAAGCTACTCCGGCACGAAGACGATTTCCTACAGCGGTCCCAGCGGCAGCCCGACCTATACGACCTCGGTGAATTTTTCTGCCGGGCAATCCACCACAACCCTTGCGACGACGCTAAACACGGCCGAAACGACCACGATTACAGCCACCGACGGGAGCTTGACAGGCGTTCCCAGTTCAAGCCTGACGGTGGTCAAGAAGATCCTGACGGTGAGCGGCCTGACGGCGAACAACAAGGTTTACGACGGCAACACGAGCGTGACGCTTAATACCGGCAGTGCTGTGTTGGTGGGGGTGGCAAGCGGGGACTCGGTGGCGTTGAACACGGGAAGTGCGGCGGGTGCGTTTGCCACCAAGACAGTCGGCTCCGGCAAGACAGTAACGGTGAGCGGTTTGACGATCAGCGGCGCGAATGCGGGCAATTACACGCTGACGCAGCCGACAACCACGGCAGACATCACGGTCGCAACCGTGACGGGCAGCATTACAGCGAACAGCAAGGTGTACGATGGCACGACCACTGCGACGATTGCGACCCGCACGCTCAGCGGGGTGATCGGGGCCGATGTGGTCAGTCTGACCGGCGGCACGGCCACGTTCGCCGACAAGAACGTGGGCGCGGGCAAGACGGTCATGGCGACAGGTCTTGGTCTGACGGGCGCCGACGCTGGCAACTACCAACTGGCCTCGACCAGCGCCAGCACCACGGCCGACATCACCGCGCGCACGCTGACCGTGAGCGCCACGGGCGTGAACAAAGTTTACGACGGGACAACTGCGGCAACAGTGACACTCTCCGACAACCGGGTGGCCGGCGATATCCTGACCACCGGCTATACGAGCGCGGCGTTTGCCGACAAGAACGTCGGCACCGCCAAGACCGTCAGCGTGAGCGGCATCACCGTGACCGGCACCGATGCCGGTAATTACACCTTCAATACCACCGCCTCAACCACGGCCAACATCACGGGCGCAACCGTGACGGGCAGCATCACGGCGAACAGCAAGGTGTATGATGGCACCAACACAGCGACGATTGCGACCCGCACGCTCAGCGGGGTGATCGGGGCCGATGTGGTTAGCCTGACCGGCGGCACGGCCACGTTCGCCAACAAGAACGTGGGCACCAGCAAGACGGTCACGACCACAGGCCTGAGCCTTAGCGGTGCGGACGCGGGCAACTACCAACTGGCAGCAACCAGCGCCAGCACCACAGCCGATATTACCGCGCGCGCGGTGACGGTGAGCGCCACGGGCGTAAACAAGGTGTATGACGGCACGACTACAGCGACGGTGACGCTCTCGGACAACCGCGTGGCCGGCGATGTCCTGACCACCGGCTATACGAGCGCGGCATTTGCTGACAAGAATGTTGGCACTGGCAAGACCGTCAGCGTGAGCGGCATCACGGTGACCGGTACCGATGCTGGCAACTACACCTTCAACACCACCGCCTCGACCACGGCTAATATTACGGCCAAGACATTGACGGTAAGCGCCACGGGCGTGAACAAAGTCTATGACGACACAGCTGCGGCGACCGTGACACTCTCCGACAACCGCGTGGCCGGCGACGTGTTGACCACCAGCTACACCAGCGCGACGTTTGCTGACAAGAACGTTGGCACGGGCAAGACCGTCAGCGTAAGCGGCATCACGGTGACCGGTACCGATGCTGGCAACTACACCTTCAACACCACCGCCTCGACCACGGCCAACATCACGGCCGCAACCGTGGCGGGCAGCATCACGGCGAACAGCAAGGTATACGATGGCACCAACACGGCGACGATTGCGACCCGCACGCTCAGCGGGGTGATCGGGTCCGATGTGGTCAGCCTGACCGGCGGCACGGCCACGTTCCCCAACAAGAACGCAGGAGCAGGCAAAATTGTGACGGCCACCGGCCTCGGCTTGAGCGGCACTGACGCCGGCAACTACCAACTGGCCTCGACCGGCGCCGGCACCACAGCCGACATCACAGCACGGACGCTGACCATCAGCGCGACAGGGGTGAACAAAGCGTATGACGGGACCGCGACAGCGACGGTGACACTCTCTGACAACCGCGTGGCCGGCGACGTGTTGACCACCGCCTACACCAGCGCGGCGTTTGCCGACGCGAACGTCGGCACCGGCAAGGCGGTGAGCGTGAGTGGCATCACGCTGACCGGCACCGACGCTGGCAACTACACGTTCAACACCACGGCCAGCACCACCGCCAACATCACCCAGGGAACGTTGACCGTGACCGCCGACAACCTGTCGCGGATCTATGGGGCGGCCAACCCCGCCTTCACGGCGACCTACACCGGCTTTGTGGGTGGCGACAACGCCAGCGTGGTCAGTGGCAGTCCGAGTTTCAGCACCAGCGCCACGACCAACAGTGCCGTCGGCAGCTACACGATCACGGTGACGCAGGGCACATTGAGCGCCGCCAATTACAGCTTCAGCTTCGCCACCGGCCAACTGACCGTTGGCAAGGCGACGGTCACCGGCAACGTTACCGCCAGCAACAAGGTTTATGATGGCACCATGGCGGCCACCATCGCGACTCGCACCCTGAGCGGCGCGCTCTTCGGTGATGACGTCAGTCTGAGCGGCGGCACGGCCACGTTTGGCGACAAGAACCTCGGCACGGGTAAGACCGTCACGGCTACGAGCCTGGGCCTGACCGGCACCAAGGCTGGCAATTACCAACTGGTCTCGACTACGGCCACGACCACAGCCAACATCACGGCCAAGGGGCTGACTGTCACGGGCGTGACGGCCAACAACAAGGTCTACGACAGCACGACGACCGCCACGCTCAATACGGCCAGCGCCGCGCTGGTTGGCGCCGTCGGCGGCGACAGTGTCACCCTGAGCACCGCCGGCGCGACGGGCGCATTCGCGGACAAGAACGTCGGCACCGGCAAGACGGTCACCGTCAGCGGCCTGACCATCAGCGGCGCCGATGCGGGTAACTACACGTTGACCCAGCCGACCGCCACGGCGAACATTACCGCCAAAGCCCTGACCGTCACCGCCACCGGTATTGACAAAGTGTACGACGCCACGACTGCGGCGACGGTGACGCTTTCCGACAACCGCGTCGCGGGCGACGTCCTGACGGCCACTAACACCAGCGCGACCTTCGCCAGCGCAACGGTCGGCTCCGCCAAGACGGTCACCGTCGGCGGCATCTCGATCTCCGGCACCGACGCCGGCAATTACACGGCCAACACTACGGCCAGCACCACAGCCAACATCACCGCCAAAGCCCTGACCGTCACGGGTATTACCGCCAACAACAAAACCTATGACGCGACCACCACGGCGACGCTCAACACCGCGAGTGCGGTGCTGGTAGGTAAAGTGAGTGGGGACACGGTGACGCTGAGTACCGCCAGCGCCACCGGTGCGTTTGCGGACAAGAACATCGGCACCGGCAAGACGGTGACGATCTCCGCCTTGACCATCAGCGGCACCAGCGCCGGCAACTACACCCTTACCCAACCCACGACCACCGCCAACATCACGGCCCGCTCACTGACAGTCAGCGCCACCGGCGCGAACAAGGCATACGATGGCACCACCGCCACGACTGTTACGCTCTCCGACAATCGGGTGGCCGGCGATGTCCTGACGACCAGTTATACGAGCGCCGCGTTTGCCACCAAGACTGCGGGCACGGCCAAGACGGTCAACGTTAGCGGTATCTCGATCTCCGGCGCCGACGCTGGCAACTACACAGCCAATACCACGGCCAGCGCGACCGCCAATATCACGGCGGCCACGCTGGTCGGCAGCATTACCGCCAGCAGTAAAGTGTACGACGGCACGACCGCCGCCACCATCGCCACCCGCTCACTCAGCGGCGTGATTGGCGTCGATGTGGTTAGCCTGACCGGCGGCACAGCGACGTTTGCCGACAAGAACGTCGGTGCGGGCAAGACGGTCACGGCCACCGGTCTGGGCCTGACCGGTACCGACGCCGCCAACTACACGGTGAACACCACCGCCACCGCCACTGCCGACATCACGGCACGCGCCCTGACCATCAGTGCCACCGGCGTCAACAAGGTGTATGACAGCACGACGATCGCCACGGTCACGCTCTCCGACAACCGCGCGGCTGGCGACGTGTTGACCACTGGCTACACCAGCGCGGTGTTTACTGACAAGAACGTCGGTACCGCCAAGGCCGTCAGCGTCAGCGGCCTGACGTTGACCGGCACCGATGCCGGCAACTACACTTTTAACACCACGACCAGTGCCACCGCCAACATCACCACGCGGGCAATCACCGTCACCGCAGTGACCGACACCAAGGCCTACGACGGCACCACCAGTTCGGCGCCGACGCCGACGATTACGTCGGGCAGCCTGGCCAGCGGAGACACGGCGAACTTCAGTCAAGCGTTCAGTAGCGCGACCGTGGGCACAGGCAAGACGCTCATCCCGAGCGGTTCGGTCAATGACGGCAACAGTGGCAACAATTACACGGTCACCTTTGCCAACAACACGACCGGCGTGATCAGCGCCAAGGCCCTGACCGTCAGTGGAGTCACGGCCAGCAGTAAAGTCTACGACGGCACCACGGCGGCAACGCTGAACACGGCCAGCGCGGCCCTGGTGGGTGTGACCAGCGGCGACACGGTCACCCTGAATACCGTCGGCGCCAGCGGCGCGTTTGCCGATAAGAACGTGGGCACGGCCAAGGCGGTCACCGTCAGCGGGCTGAGCCTCAGCGGGGCCAGCGCCGGCAACTACACTTTGACCCAGCCGACGGCCACCGCCGACATCACGGTGCGCGCCATCACAGTGACGGCGGCAACGAACACCAAGACCTATGACAACACCACTAGCGCGGCGGCGGTCCCAACGATCACCGTCGGCAGCCTGGCCAGCGGGGACACGGCCAACTTCCCCGAGACCTATGACACCAAGGCTGCGGGCACCGGCAAGACGTTGACGCCGACCGGCTCGGTCACCGATGGCAACAGCGGCAACAACTACACCGTGACGTTCGTGAACAACATCACCGGTGTGATCACCGCCAAGAGCCTGACTGTCACGGGCGTGACGGCCAACAACAAGGTCTACGACAGCACCACGACCGCTACGCTCAATACGGCCAGTGCCGCGCTGGTCGGCGTAGCTGGCGGCGACAGTGTCACACTCAGCACTGTCGGCGCGACGGGTGCGTTCGCTGACAAGAACGTCGGCGCCGGCAAGACGGTCACCGTCAGCGGCCTGACCATCAGCGGCGCCAGCGCCAGCAACTACACGTTGACCCAGCCGACGACGACGGCGAACATTACCGCCAAAGCCCTGACCGTCACCGCCACCGGCATTGACAAGGTGTACGACGCCACGACCGCGGCCACGGTGACGCTCTCCGACAACCGGGTGGCGGGCGACGTCCTGACGGCCACTAACACCAGCGCGACCTTCGCCAGTGCAACCGTCGGCTCCGCCAAGACGGTCACCGTCAGCGGCATCACGATTAGCGGCGCCGACGCAGCCAACTACACGGCCAATACCACGGCCAGCACCACGGCCAACATCACCGCCAAACCGTTGACAGTCACGGGCATCACCGCCAACAACAAAACCTATGACGGTGCCCTGGCGGCGACCCTCAACACCGCTAGTGCGGCGCTGGTTGGTAAAGTGAGCGGGGACACGGTCACGCTCAGTGCCGCAAGCGCCACCGGCGCGTTTGCCGACAAGAACATCGGCACCGGCAAGACGGTCACCGTCAGCGGACTGACCATCAGCGGCACAAGTGCCGGCAACTACACCCTCACCCAACCCACGACGACGGCCAACATCACGGCTAAAGGATTGACAGTCTCCGGTGTCACCGCGAACAACAAAGTGTACGACGCCACGACGGCCGCCACGCTCAGCACGGCGAGCGCGGCCCTGGTCGGCGTCGTCGGCGGTGATGCAGTCACGCTTAACACCGCAGGCGTCACCGGCACATTTGCCGACCCGAATATCGGCTCCGGCAAGACTGTGGCTGTCAGCGGCCTGACGATCAGCGGCACGGACGCTCCCAATTACAACCTGACCCAGCCGACGGCGACGGCCAACATCACGGCCAAAGGATTGACAGTCTCCGGTGTCACCGCGAACAACAAAGTGTACGACGCCACGACGGCCGCCACGCTCAGCACGGCGAGCGCGGCCCTGGTCGGCGTCGTCAGCGGCGACACCGTCACGCTCAGCGCCGCTGGCGCCACCGGGGTATTTGCCAATAAGAACGTCGGCACCGCCAAGACGGTGGCCATCTCCGGCCTGACGATCAGCGGCGCCAGCGCCAGTAACTATACGCTGACCCAGCCGACCACCACCGCCGACATCACGGGGCGTGCGCTAACGGTCAGCGCCACCGGTGTGAACAAGGGATATGACGGCACCACAACGGCGACGGTGACACTCTCCGACAACCGCGTGGCCGGGGATGTGTTGACCACCGCCTATACCAGCGCGGCGTTTGCGGACGAGAACGTCGGCACCGCCAAGTCAGTCTCAGTCAGCGGCATCACGGTGACCGGCACCGATTCCGCGAACTACACGGCCAACACCACGGCCAGCGCCACTGCCAATATCACGGCGCGGGCAATCACCGTCACTGCAGTGACCGACACCAAGGCGTACGACGGTACCACCAGTTCGGCGCAGACGCCGACAATTACATCGGGCAGCCTGGCCAGCGGGGACACGGCCAACTTCGCGCAGGCGTTCAGCACTGCGACCGTGGGCACGGGCAAGACGCTGGTCCCGAGCGGTTCGGTCAATGACGGCAACAGCGGCAATAACTACACGGTCACGTTGGCCAACAACACTACCGGCGTGATCACTGCCAAGGCCCTGACCGTCGGTGGAATCACGGCTAACACCAGGGTTTACGACGGCACGACCGCCACTACACTCAACACGGCCAGCGCGGCCCTGGTGGGCGTGGCCAGTGGCGACACCATCACGCTCAACACCGCGAGCGCCACTGGAGCGTTTGCCAACAAGAACGTCGGCACTGCCAAGACGGTCACCGTGAGCGGGCTGACCATCAGCGGCGCTAGTGCCAGTAACTATACGTTGACCCAGCCGACGGCCACTGCCGACATCACGGTGCGCGCCATTACGGTGACGGCGGCGACGAACACAAAGACCTATGACAACACGACGAGCGCGGCGGCGGTCCCGACGATCACCACGGGCAGCCTGGCCAGCGGGGACACGGCTAATTTCTCCGAGACCTATGACACCAAGTCCGCGGGCACCGGCAAGACATTGACGCCGGCCGGGTCGGTCACCGACGGCAACAGTGGCAATAACTACACGGTCACGTTGGCCAACAATACCACTGGCGTGATCACTGCCAAAGCCCTGACCGTTAGCGGAATCACGGCTAACAACAAGGCCTACGACGGCACGACCGCCGCTACACTCAACACGGCCAGCGCAGCGCTGGTCGGTGTGGTCGGCGGCGACAGTGTTACGCTCGGCACCGCCGGCGCGACGGGCGCATTCGCGGACAAGAACGTCGGCACCGGCAAGACGGTCACCGTGAGCGGGCTGACCATCGGCGGCGCCAGCGCCAGCAACTACACGTTGACCCAGCCCAGCGCGACGGCGAACATCACCGCCAAAGCCCTGACCGTCACCGCCACCGGCATTGACAAAGTGTACGACGCCACGACTGCGGCGACGGTGACGCTCTCCGACAACCGCGTCGCGGGTGACGTGTTGACGGCCAGCAACACCAGCGCGATCTTTGCCAGCGCAACGGTCGGCTCCGCCAAGACGGTCAGTGTCAGTGGCATCACGATTAGCGGCGCCGATGCCGGCAACTACACGGTGAACACCACGGCCAGCACCACGGCCAACATCACCGCCAAAGCGTTGACGGTCACCGGCATCACCGCCAACAACAAAGCTTATGACGGCACGACGACCGCGACGTTGAACACCGGCGGTGCCGTGCTGGTAGGCGGCATCAGCGGCGATCACGTCTCGTTGAGCACCGGCAGCGCCACCGGCGCGTTTGCCGACAACAACGCCGGTACCGGGAAGACGGTCACGATCTCCGGCCTAACGCTCAGCGGTACAGACGCGGGCAACTACACGTTGACCCAGCCCATGACTACCGCCAACATCACCGCCCGCTCGCTGACAGTCAGCGTCACCGGTGTGAACAAGGTGTACGACGGCACGACCACAACCACCGTCACGCTCTCCGATAACCGGCTGGCCGGGGATGTCCTGACCACCAGCTACACCAGCGCTGCGTTTGCCACCAAGACCGTGGGTACGGCCAAGACGGTCAGCGTCAGCGGCATCGCGATCTCCGGTGCCGATGCCGGCAATTACACGGCCAACACGACGGCCAGCACCACCGCCAATATCACGGCGGCCACGCTGACCGGCAGCATTACCGCCAACAGCAAGGCGTACGACGGCACGACTGCGGCGACAATCGCCACCCGCGTGCTCAGCGGCGTGATCGGGGCCGATGTGGTCAGCTTGACCGGCGGCACGGCGACGTTTGCCAACAAGAACGTCGGCACCGCCAAGACAGTCACCGCGACGGGTCTGAGCCTGACCGGCACCGATGCCGGCAACTACACGGTGAACAGCACCGCCACGGCCACCGCCGACATCACGGGGCGAACGCTGACGATCAGCGCCACGGGCGTGAACAAAGCGTATGACGGTACCACGACGGCCACCGTGACACTCTCTGACAACCGCGTGGCCGGCGACGTGTTGACCACCGCCTACACCAGCGCGGCATTCGCCGACAAGAACGTCGGCACCGGCAAGTCGGTTAGCGTCAGCGGTATCACGGTGACCGGCACCGATGCCGGCAATTACACTTTTAACACCACGACGTCGACCACCGCCAGCATCACGGCGCGGGCGATCACCGTGACCGCAGTGACCGACAGCAAGGTGTATGACGGCACCACCAGTTCGGCGCAGACGCCGACGATTACCGCCGGCAGCCTGATCAGCGGGGACACGGCCAACTTCGCCCAGGCGTTCAGCACCGCGACCGTGGGCACAGGCAAGACGCTCATCCCGAGCGGTTCGATCAATGACGGCAACAGCGGCAACAACTATGCGGTCACCTTTGCCAGCAACACCACCGGCGTGATCAGCGCCAAGGCCCTGACTGTCAGCGGCGTCACCGCCAACACCAAGGTGTACGACGCCACCACGGCGGCAACACTGAACACGGCTAGCGCGGCCCTGGTGGGCGCGGTCAATGGCGACACCGTCACCCTGAATACGGCCGGCGCCACCAGCGTGTTTGCCGACAAGAACGTCGGTACGGCCAAGACGGTGACGATCAGCGGCCTGACCCTCAGCGGCGCCAGCGCCGGCAACTACTCGTTGACCCAACCGACCGCCGCCGCGGACATCACGGCCCGAACGCTGACCGTCAGCGCTACCGGCGTGAACAAAGTTTATGATGGCACCACCGCCACCACCGTGACGCTCTCCGACAACCGGGTGGCCGGCGATGTCCTGACCACCGCCTACACCAGCGCGACGTTCGCCGACAAGACCATCGGCATCGGCAAGACGGTCAACGTCAGTGGCATCACGGTGACCGGCACCGATGCCGGCAACTACACTTTTAACACCACGACCAGCACCACGGCCAACATCACGGCCAAAGGGCTGACCGTCACGGGCGTGAGCGCGAACAACAAGGTGTACGACGGCACCACGACCGCCACGTTGAACACGGGCAGTGCCGCCCTCATCGGAGTGGCCAGCGGCGACACTGTGACCCTCGACACCTCGGTCGCCAGCGGCACGTTCGCCAGCAAGACCGTGGGCACCGCCAAGGCCGTGACCATCGGCGGGATCGCCATCGGCGGTGCAGACGCCGGCAACTACACGCTGACCCAGCCGGCCACCACAGCGAACATCACGGCCCGAACGCTGACCGTCAGCGCCACCGGCGTGAACAAAGTTTACGACGGCACCACCGCCACGACCGTGACGCTCGCGGACAACCGCGTCGCGGGCGATGTTCTGACGACCAGCTATACCACCGCGGCGTTCGCCGACAAGAACGTGGGCACCGGCAAGACGGTCAACGTCAGCGGCATCACGGTGACCGGCACCGATGCGGGCAACTACACCTTCAACACCACGACCAGCACCACGGCCAACATCACGGCCAAGACGCTAACCATCAGCGCCACGGGCGTGAACAAGGTGTATGACAGCACGACCACCGCCACCGTGACGCTCTCGGATAACCGCGTGGCCGGCGACGTGTTGACCACCGCCTACACCAGCGCGACATTTGCGAACAAGAACGTTGGCACGGGCAAGACCGTCAGTGTGAGTGGCATCACAGTGACCGGAACCGACGCCGGCAACTACACAGCCAACACCACGGCCAGCACCACCGCCAACATCACGACACGGGCGATCACCGTGACCGCAGTGACCGACAGCAAGGTGTATGACGGCACCACCAGTTCGGCGCAGACGCCGACGATTACCGCCGGCAGCCTGATCAGCGGGGACACGGCCAACTTCACCCAGGCGTTCAGCAGCGCGACCGTAGGCACGGGCAAGACCCTCGTCCCGAGCGGCTCGGTCACTGACGGCAACAGCGGCAATAACTACACGGTCACGTTGGCAAACAACATTACCGGCGTGATCACCGCCAAGGCCCTTACTGTCAGCGCCATCAGCGCCAACACCAAGGTGTACGACGCCACCACGGCGGCAACCCTGAGCACGGCCAGCGCGGCCCTGGTGGGTGTAGTCAGCGGCGACACGGTCACCCTGAATACCGTCGGCGCCACCGGTACGTTTGCCAACAAGAGCGTCGGCACGGCCAAGACGGTGACGATCAGCGGCCTGACCCTCAGCGGCGCCAGCGCCGGCAACTACTCGTTGACCCAACCGACCGCCGCCGCGGACATCACGGCCCGAACGCTGACCGTCAGCGCTACCGGCATGAACAAAGTTTATGATGGCACCACCGCCACCACCGTGACGCTCTCCGACAACCGGGTGGCCGGCGATGTCCTGACCACCGCCTATACCAGCGCGACGTTTACCGACAAGACCATCGGCATCGGCAAGACGGTCAACGTCAGCGGTATCACCGTGACCGGCACCGATGCCGGCAATTACACTTTTAACACCACCGCCACGACCACCGCGAACATCACGGCCAAAGGGCTGAGCGTCACGGGCGTAATCGCCAACAACAGGGTTTACGACGGCACCACGACCGCCACGTTGAACACGGGCAGTGCCGCCCTCATCGGAGTGGCCAGCGGCGACACCGTGACCTTGGACACGACGGCCGCCAGCGGGGCGTTCGCCAGCAAGACTGTCGGCACCGGCAAGGCCGTGGCCATCAGTGGGATCGCGATCGCCGGTGCAGACGCTGGCAACTACACGCTGACCCAGCCGTCCACCACGGCGAACATTACGGCCCGTCCGTTGACTGTCAGCGCCACGGGTGTGAACAAGGTATACGACGGCACGACCACCGCCACGGTCACGCTCTCGGACAACCGCGTCGCGGGCGATGTCCTGACCACCGCCTACACCAGCGCGGTGTTCGCCGACAAGAACGTGGGCACCGCCAAGACGGTCAACGTCAGCGGCATCACGGTGACCGGGACAGATTCGGGCAACTACACCTTCAACACCACGACCAGCACCACCGCCAACATCACCGCCAAGACGCTGACCGTCAGCGCCACAGGCGTGAACAAAGTGTATGACGGGACCGCGACGGCGACCGTGACACTCTCCGACAACCGGGTGGCGGGCGACGTGTTGACCACGGGCTACACCAGCGCGGCCTTTGCGGACAAGAACATCGGTACCGGCAAGGCCGTCAGCGTCAGCGGCATCACAGTGACTGGGACAGATTCGGGCAATTACACGGGCAACACCGCGGCCAGCACCACCGCCAACATCACGGCGAAGAGTCTCACGGTGTCGGGCCTCACGGCGAACAATAAAGTGTACGACGGTACGACGACCGCAACGCTGAACACTGGCGGTGCGGCGCTTGTCGGGGTGGCGATTGGGGACACGGTGACGTTGAACACCGGCAGTGCCACCGGCGCGTTTGCGAATAAGACCGTAGGCACGAACAAGACCGTGACCGTCAGCGGTCTGACCATTAGCGGCACGGACGCCGGCAATTACACGCTGACCCAGCCGGCCGCCACGGCGAACATCACGGCGGCTTCGCTGACCGTCAGCGCCACGGGCGTAAACAAAGTGTACGACGGCACCACGAACGCGACGGTGACACTCACAGACAACCGGGTGGCCGGCGACGTTCTGACCACGAGCTACACCACGGCGAGTTTTGCGGACAAGACCGTGGGCACGGGCAAGACCGTGAGCGTCAGCGGCATCTCGGTGACCGGCACCGATGCAAGCAACTACACGTTCAATACGACGACCACTACCACGGCCAACATCACGGCGCGTGCCCTGACCGTCAGCGCCACGGGTGTGAACAAGGTGTATGACGGGACCACTACCGCCACCGTGACGCTCTCGGACAACCGCGTGGCCGGCGACGTCCTGACCACTGCCTACACGACAGCGTCGTTTGCGGACAGCCTCGTTGGTACGGCCAAGCCGGTGAGCGTGAGCGGTATCACGGTGACCGGGACCGATGCGGGCAATTACACGTTCAACACCACGGCTACGACAACGGCGAACATCACGCGATCTCCGACAACCACCACTGTGAGTTCCTCACAGAACCCTTCCACATTCGGGCAGTCGGTCACGTTCACGGCCACAGTCACCGGTACCAACGGCACTCCAACCGGCACGGTCACGTTCAAGGACGGCGCGACGGCGCTGGGCACCAACACCCTGAGCAGCGGCCAAACCACCTTGACCACTTCCTTGCTCGCAGGAGGTTCGCATTCGATCACCGCCGTGTACAATGGCGACACCACCTTCACCAATAGCACCTCAGTGGCGGTTACGCAGACGGTCGGTAAAGGCTCCAGCACGACAACGTTGAGTTCATCTTCTGCAAACCCCTCCGTGTACGGCCAATCAGTGAGTTTCACGGCCACGGTCACCGGGACCAACGGCACGCCGACCGGCACGGTCACGTTCATGGACGGCGCGACGACGCTCGGCACAAACACGCTTGCCTCCGGGCAAGCCACCTTCACGAGCACGACGCTATCTGCCGGCCCGCATTCGATCACGGCGGTTTACAATGGTGACGGGAATTTCAACACGAGCACGTCTTCCGCCTTGAGCCAGACGGTGAACAAGTCTGATACGACGACGGCGCTCACCTCGTCGGCCAATCCGTCGGTATCCGGCCAATCGGTGACGTTCACAGCGACGATCAATCCGGTCGCTCCAGGCGCTGGCACGCGCACAGGAACGGTGCAGTTCGCGATCGACGGCGTTAATTTTGGCGCGCCACTGACCCTGTCAGGGGGCAGCGCCACCAGTGCCGCCACGAATTCACTGTCCTTGGGCAGTCACACCATCACCGCTGTGTACAGCGGCGATTCCAACTTCAATAGCAGCGCTGCTCCGAACCTCTCGCAGACGGTGAACATGGCGAATAGCACGACCCTTGTCACCTCGTCCATCAATCCGTCCTATTTCAATCAGCAAGTGACGTTCACCGCCACGGTCAGCGCGGTTGCACCTGGCTCCGGCACGCCAACCAGCACCGTGCAGTTCACGATTGACGGCACAAATTTTGGGGGCGCTGTCACCCTGTCCGGTGGTACGGCTGCAAGTTCGCCGACTTCGTTGCTCTCCGTGACCAATCATACCATCAGGGCGGTGTACAGCGGCGATGGCAATTTCATTGGAAGCACCTCGGCAAACCTGACACAGACTGTCAGTCCGTCTCCGCTCAGACCAGCCACCGGTGGACTGGCCATCTCGAACACGACCGTCGGCGGTGCCTATACCACTTTGACCGGGCCGGTATATCTCGAACCAGCAGCTAGCGCTGTGGGAAGTGGGACAATTGTTCTAAACGTTGCCAGCGGGTTCGCGTTTGATACCAACGCCACGGTCACGGTTCTGGTGGACGGCGATCCCTCGAATGCCAATCACAACATCAACCATCTGGCCGACGGCTCGACCATTGCAGTGACGGTCACGACCAACGCGCTCACTGCCACCATTGCCCAGACCAGCGGCTCCGGCACGACCAACCAACTTACCTGGCAGGGCATCCGTGTCCGTCCGACCGCCAGCGCTCCGCTGGCCAGTGGCAACATCACCAAATCCGGGTCGAGCGCCATGACCGGGATCACCGATGGCGTGACGAACTTCGGAACACTCAACGAAGTCGCAGTGCTGAACCATTTCGCTTTTGCTGCGATCAGCAGTCCACAGACGCCGAGCGCGCCGTTCAACATCACCATCACGGCACAAGACCAGTCGAACAACACGGTCACGACTTTCACGGGCACGGTCAATCTGAGCACGACCGCTGGAACAATCAGTCCCAGCGTTTCTGGCTCCTTCACGAACGGCCAGCGAACGGAGAGCGTGACCGTCACAGGAATCGGCACCAACCTGACCATTAGCGCAACACGGACGGGTGGGACAGAAACCGGCACGAGCAGTCCGTTTACAGTGTGCGGAGCGCCCGCAATCACCGGTCAGCCGGCAGTGCAGACCCTGTGCGCGGGCGGCAATGCCAGTTTCACAGTGTCAGCAACCGGCCTGGGTCTAACGTACCAGTGGCAGAAGAACGGGTCGAACATCAGCAATGGTGGCACGATCAGCGGAGCGACCACCCCGACCCTGACGCTCACCAGCGTGGCCAGCGGCGATTCGGGCGCGACCTTTGATTGCGTGGTCAGCGGCATTTGCAGTCCGTCGGCGACCTCCAGCGCGGCAGCGTTGACAGTCAATACCGCCCCGGCGATCACCGGTCAGCCGGCTGCGCAGACCCTGTGCGTGGGTGGCAATGCCAGCTACGCGGTGACGGCGACCGGCACAGCACTGACGTACCAGTGGCAGAAGAACGGCTCGAACATCGGCAACGGTGGCACGATCAGTGGTGCGACCAGCCCGACCTTGACACTCACGGGTGTGGCCAGCGGCGATTCGGGCGCGACCTTCGATTGCGTGGTCAGCGGCACTTGCAGTCCGGCGGCGACTTCCGGCACGGCAGCGTTGACCGTCAACACCGCCCCGGCGATCACGGGTCAGCCGGCGGCGCAGACCCTGTGCGCGGGTGGCAATGCCAGCTACGCGGTGACGGCGACCGGCACAGCACTGACGTATCAGTGGCAGAAGAACGGCTCGAACATTAGCAATGGTGGCACGATCAGCGGAGCGACCAGCGCGACCTTGACGCTCACCGGCGTGGCCGGCGGTGATTCGGGCGCGACCTTTGATTGCGTGGTCAGCGGCACCTGCAGTCCGCCAGCGACCTCCGGCACGGCAGCTTTGACCGTCAACACAGCGCCCACAATCACGTGTCCCGCCAACATCACGACGAACAATGCTGCGGGGATCTGCGGCCAGGTAGTGACGTTTGCGGCGAGCGCCACCGGTAGTCCCGCCCCCATCATTACTTACTCGCAGAACTCGGGCACCACTTTCCCGGTCGGCACCAATACCGTCAATTGCACCGCCTCCAATGTTTGCGGCACGACCAACTGCACCTTCAATGTGATCGTCAACGCTCAGCCGCCTGTGATCACCTGCCCCGCGGACGTGTTCACCAATACCGATCTGGGTCAATGCACGGTCAGCAATGTAGTGATCGGTACCGCCACCGCCACCGACGACTGCGAGGTCGCGACGTTGGTCAGCGACGCGCCTGGGGATTTGACGTTCTCGATGGGCACCAACCGGGTCGTGTGGACGGCCACCAACATCTACGGAAACCAAAGTACTTGCACGCAGTTGGTGATCGTCGTCAATATCGAACCGCCGACGATCAGTGGTTGCCCGACGAACCTGACGGTCAGTTGCGCTACCGACGTGCCGGCACCGGACATCAGTTCGATTGTGGCCACCGATAATTGCAGCGCGGTGACGGTGAGCTGGCTCAGCGACACGATCAGCAACCAGACCTGTCCGAACCGATATACAGTGCTGCGCATCTATCAGGCGACGGATGCCTCCGGCAACAGCGCGACCTGCACGCAAACGATTACGGTCGATGACGAGACCGCGCCGGTCATTACCAGCAACCCGGCGGACACAACGGTTAGTTGCGCGGCGGCAGTACCTACGGCCGATGACACCGCCGTGAGTGCCACCGACAACTGCGGTGGCGCCGTGACCGTCACGCACGATGCCGATGTAATCAGTGGCCAGAGCTGTGCCAATCGCTACAGTATCAGCCGTACCTATCACGCGACCGATGCCTGCGGCAACACATCCAGTATCACCCAGACGATTACGGTCAATGATACCACTGGGCCGGTGCTCAGCGGTGTGCCGAGCGCGACCACGGTCTCCTGCGACGCGGTGCCTGGGGCAACGACGGTAACGGCGACCGACGATTGCGACGGCAGCGTGACCGTGAGCTTCAACGAAGTGCGCACCGATGGCAATTGCCCGAACAACTACAGCCTGACCCGCACCTGGACGGCGACGGATGCCTGCGGCAATACCAGCAGTGCCACGCAGACGCTCACGGTGCACGATACTACCGGACCGGTGCTCAGCGGGCAGGGGGCGGATGCCAGCATTGAAAGCCTGGCCACACCAGTGTTCAGCGCGCCGGCGGCCACGGACAATTGCGACGCGGCCCCGGTGCTCAGTTTTAGTGACGCGACCAACCAGCTCTGCAGCAGCGCGTACAAGGTGACCCGCACCTGGACGGCCACCGATGCCTGCGGCAACGTCTCGGCACCGGTCAGCCAGACCATCACGGTCGGTGACGCGACCCCGCCAACGATCAGTTGCCCGGCCGATGTGTTGACCAATACCGACCTCGGGCTGTGCACGGTCAGCAACGTGGTGATCGGCACTGCCACCGCCACCAACAACAGCGGCGGTCACGTCACGGTGATCAACGATGCGCCGGGCACGTTCCCGACCGGCACCAACGCGGTGGTCTGGACGGCCACCGACGGCTGCGGCAACTCCAGCAGTTGCACCCAGCAGGTGATCGTGGTGGACAACGAGCCGCCAACGATCAGTGGGTGCCCGACCAACCTGACGGTCAGTTGCGCCGGCAGCGTGCCGGTGCCGGACATCTCTTCGGTGACCGCCACCGACAATTGCAGCGCGGTGACGGTGAGCTGGCTCAGTGACACGATCACCAACCAGACCTGCCCGAATCGCTACACCGTGCTGCGCGCCTACCAGGCGACAGATGCCTCCGGCAACAGCGCCACCTGCACCCAGACGATTACGGTCGCTGACGAGACCGCGCCGACGATCACCGCCAGTCCGGCCAACACGACGGTCAGTTGCGCTTCCGCGGTACCCGCGGCCGATGACAGCGCCGTAAGCGCCACGGCCAACTGTGGGGATGCCGTGACCGTTACCCACGACGCCGATGTGATCAGCGCCCAGAGCTGCGCCAACCGTTACAACATCAGCCGCACCTATCATGTGACCGACAGTTGCGGCAACAGCGCCAGCGTCACCCAGACGATCACGGTCAACGATACCACCGGGCCGGTGCTCAACGGCGTGCCGAGCGATGCCCCGGCTTCCTGCGACGCGGTACCGGCGGCAACAGCCACGGTGACAGCGACCGACGATTGCGACGGCAGTGTGACCGTGGGCTTCAATGAAGTGCGCACCGACGGCAACTGCCCGAACAGCTACACCCTGACCCGCACCTGGACGGCCACGGATGCCTGCGGCAATACCAGCAGCGCGAGCCAGACGCTCACGGTCCAGGATACTACCGGACCAGTGCTCAGTGGCCAGGGGGCGGATGCGACCATTGAGAGCCCAGCCACACCGAGCTTCAACGCGCCGATGGCCAGCGACAATTGCGGCAGTGCGCCGACGATCAGCTTCAGCGATACGACCAACCAGCTCTGCGGCAGCACATACAAGGTGACCCGCACCTGGACAGCGACGGATGCCTGCGGCAACGTCTCGGCACCGGTTCACCAGACCATCACGGTTGGCGACACGACCGCGCCAACGATCAGTTGTCCCGTAGACGTGCTCACCAATACCGACCTCGGCTTGTGCACGGTCAGTAATGTGGTGCTCGGCACCGCCAGCGGATCCGACAACAGCGGCGGTCACGTCACGGTGATCAACGACGCGCCGGGCACGTTCCCGACCGGCACCAACGCGGTGGTCTGGACGGCCACCGACGGCTGCGGCAACTCCAGCAGTTGCACCCAGCAGGTGATCGTGGTGGACAACGAGCCGCCGACGATCAGTGGTTGCCCGACCAACCTGACGGTCAGTTGCGTGTCCAGCGTGCCGGTGCCGGACATCAGTTCAATCGTGGCTACTGACAATTGCAGCGCGGTGACGGTGAGATGGGTCAGTGACACGATCACCAACCAGACCTGCCCGAATCGGTACACGATGCTGCGCGCCTACCAGGCGACGGATGCCTCCGGCAACAGCGCCACCTGCACCCAGACGATCACCGTCGATAACGAGACGGTGCCGGTGATCACCGCCAGTCCGGCCAACACGACGGTCAGTTGCGCTACGGCAGTCCCGGCGGCGGATGACACCGCCGTGAGCGCTACTGCCAATTGCGGCAATACTGTGACCGTCACACATGATGCCGATGTGATCAGCGGCCAGAGCTGCGCCAACCGCTACACGATCAGTCGCGTCTACCACGCGACGGACGCCTGCGGCAATACGGCCAGCGTCACGCAGATGATCACCGTCAACGATACTATCGGGCCGGTGCTCAGCGGCGTGCCAACCGATGCGGCTGCGGCCTGTGACGCGGTGCCTGCGGCAGCGACAGTGACAGCAAACGATAATTGTGATGGCAGCGTCAGCGTGAGCTTCAGCCAGACCAGCACGCAGACCGCGAGCGGCTGCGGCCAGTTCCATTACACAATCACCCGAATCTGGACAGCCACCGATGCGTGCGGCAACGCGACGAGCGCCACTCAGACGCTCACCATCGCGGACAGCAGCGCCCCGGTGATCCACTGCCCGGTCGATCAGCAACTGGCCTGCGGTACCTCGACCGCGCCCGGACAAACCGGCACCGCGACGGCCACGGACAATTGCGATCCGAACCCGACAATCGGCTACACTGATACGCCGACCGCGGCCAATTGCACGGGGCAGGCGGGCATTGACCGCACCTGGACAGCCACGGATGCCTGTGGCAACAGTGCCAGCTGCGTCCAACACATCCGCTTCATCGATACGACGCCGCCCGTGATCAGCTGCCCGAGCGATGTGACGGTGTCCAACGACACGGGTGAGTGTTACGCCAGTGGTGTGATCCTGGGCACGCCGACGGCCAGCGACAACTGCGCGAGTAGCGGCGTGGTGGTCAACGATGCGCCGGCGCAATTCCCCATCGGCACCAACCGGGTGGTTTGGACAGTCACCGACGACTGCGGCAACAGCGCCACGTGCACGCAACTGGTGATCGTGGTGGACAGCCGACCGGCACCATGGTTCCGCATCGTGAGCATCAAGATGGAAGGCGGCGATGTCCGCGTAACGTGGACCGCAACCGGCGGCAGCACCAACGTACTTCAGGCCGCCTCGAGCCTCAGTGGCAACTCGTCGAACAGTTTCGCGGACATCAGCACGCCAATTGTGACGGTTGGATGCGGTGAGGTGACGACGAATTGGCTCGATATCGGCGCTGCATCCGGCACACCGGCACGCTACTATCGCGTTCGGTTGGTACCTTGAGCATGATCGAGCGGCGGCGAAACCGTCAAACGGTGAGGGGAGCGAGCGTCCCCCACCTTGTAGGGACTGGTAATTCGCGCGAGAATCATGTGGAGATGAAAAGGCACCGTTGGACTCGAATGAAAGAACTGGCGAGTAGAGCGGCGAGTTGGTTGACCAGTGCGGGTATGATGTGTGCGCTGGCGTGCAGCGGTTGTGAAAGATCGGCCACAACGACTCCCTCCGCGGATTCCACTCCCACATCCCGACCGCCAATTGTTACCGAGAATCTCCCGCACGTGGTTGAGCAGTCAAGTATCAAGCGGCAAAGGAACAGCCAGGCCCCCCGCGAGATATCGATCTGGGACACGAATTCAGCACCGACTGTCGCACTCCGTTCCGCAAGTGCGGCCCACAACGCGACGCCCCCATCCACTGTATTACCTGGAGTCGCGCAGGGTCTGTTGGCCCGTCTAGCGAAGATCGATCTGAGTCACGGCAGGATTTCCCAGGAACAAGCAAAAGAAGTAAATCAGTTGCTGCAGCAATTGAGGGAACAGGGATCATCCGCCATACCCGCGATTCAGGAGTTTCTGCAACGAGGGGAAGATGTGAACTTCGACGCGCTGGCCGGCGGCGGGTCAGTAGACTTCAGTTCATTACGACTTGGTTTGGTGGACGCCTTGCATGAGATTGGCGGACCAGAGGCGGTCGCAGCGTCTGCCGCTGCGCTCCAGGGGACAACCGACCCGCTGGAAGTTGCCCTGTTGGCACTGACTTTGGAACAACAAGCGCCTGGGGAATACCGTCAACTTGAGCTGACCGCGGCGCGCAACGCATTGACGCAGGCTCTCAGCGGCAACTGGAAAGGCGGCGACATCAGCCCGTTGTTTGAGACGTTCCAGGCTCTTGGCGACGCCAACGACGTTTCGCTGTTAAAGCAGGCGGTCACGAAGTGGAACTATTACCCGACACTGGCGTTAGCGGGACTGCCAAACGGGGTGGGAATTCCCGCGTTGATCCAACTCGCGCAAGATCCCGCCATCAGCTCACTAGGAAGTGGTGACTTTGCCCTGCGGCCATTGGCGCAAGCTGCGCTGCAATACCCGGACGCAGCGGGTGCACTAGTCGATGACGCTCGTCAAAACCGCGTCCCTGCTTCAGCGTGGCCAACCGTCGGCGCATCATTGGCGGGAACTTACATTCAGTATGGGAATCAACTGTTTGGGAGCACAGCTCCTTCTTTGGACTGGTCGGCCACAGAAATTAACCAGCGTATTGCTTTGGTCAATCAGTTGCTCGCGGCCACTTCCAGCCCTGTGGCCCGCCAGTCTCTGCAATCCGCTTTGACCTCGCTATCAAGCAGGTTGTCAAAGTAGCACTCCCAACGCGTGTCAGGCCGCGGGTTGACAATACCATCTTCTGGAAACTCGCCGCTGCGTCGTTGGTCTGGCGCTCTTATGTAATCATCGAAAACCGAATCAAAAAGACCCTACCGCGATCCCGGGGGCTGGCTCTTTTCACCGCCTGGCGCAGCAACGGCCTGCGGTCTAGCGGTTGGATCCGAAACTACGGCTCGAATCCGTCATTGACGGTCGAAACCATGTTGTTCGTCCTGCCACCGATGCCTTGGAGAATAACTATCCCTACAATCGAGATGAGGAAGAGGATAACGGCGTACTCCGTAAGAGTCCCACCCGACTTGGCACTCAGTTTTCTGAGCAACTTTCGTTGTTTTCTGTTCATTTTTCTCCCTTACGAACAGTCCATCCCCAAGCCATGCTAACCATACAGCTTTTATCAAGAATTGCCAATTAATTCGGCTGATTCTTTTCGAAACGATTCTCGACGCCGCAGTCTAAAAACAGGAGCTAATGGGCTGGAGCACAAGGTGTTGCATCTTTGCGCGAAATCGACACAGGCGAGAACAGCTCCACCATCGACACCAGTGCCGCCGAGCCGCAGAAGTATTACCGCATCAAGCTCACGTACCAATAATCCGATCAAGGGCGCAGCAGGATCGAGTCGATCGTTGAACACGAAACCAAATGGCCATGCTCACAACCTGATGAACGACCCCCCTGCGGCTGCGCGCTCCTTTTCTTCGCTGATCCGTTGTGGATTGTAAGACCGGGTGGGTAATACGTGTTCCGTCAGTCGGATACTCACCACTGGCAGTGCGAACCAAGATCCGCGATCTGCATCGGGATCACGACGGCTCGTGTCTTGCCGTTCCGCCGTGTAGGTCTCTGACAAGCCCGACAAACAGGAACTACGTTTCGTGCCAGTCATCAATCGCGCCGGTCTCTTCGGTATGGCCGGCCGAATCTCGCAGCGCCGAGATTAGTTGAGCATACTAACCGCACCGGATTCGAATTGGCAAAAAATGGCAAATCAATGGCATTTCCGTGCTATTCCTTGCTTCTCGTTGCAAACTCGGTGAAGTGAGAAACACGCAAGCGGGCGTGTCGCTTCCGCACTTTCCTAGCAAATCCGCAAGGTCGGGAAAAACCGTACAGGCCGCTTCCGAAGACCGATGCTCTATCCAGTTGAGCTACGGGCGCAAAAGAAGATGGGGTGACCGACGGGATTTGAACCCGCGACAGCCAGATCCACAATCTGGAGCTCTACCAGGCTGAGCTACGGCCACCATCTCAACGCAATGCATTGCTTGAAGAGACGCGAATTTAGCATTGCGGCGCTATGGGGGTCAAGTTATCGTGCGAAACCTCCGTGGAGGAGGCATTCGAGCCGTGATGAAAAAGATTGCGCTTCTTATCCTGACCCTGGCGCTTGCGCAAGGCGCGTCCGGGCAGGTTGATATTGAATCTCGACGGACGCTGACCCTGCAGACGAGTTTTCCCCTCCGGGGCGAAGAACAGCCAAATGCGTTCGGGTACTATTGGTTCAACGAGAATAACTATCCGTGGACGAATACAGCGCTACGGGTGATCTTTGCGGGCATTTTCGGGGATACGGAACTGAGCTACTTCCTGCCGGCGAATACCAATATTGCCATCGGCGCGGGTTTGGGTGGCGGTTTATACATTGATAGCATTACCCCTTATCAGGATGGCGAACGCCTGGCAAAGCAGCAGTTTTATGGCGACGTAATCACAGCGCGCACGTTTGTCAATGACACGATACCGAATCCCACGCCGCTGCCGCTGAACCTGCGCGCCACTTATAGTATTACGGGCTCATTCTTCCGCAAGACCGATACCACCGCCAACTTCACCATCCCGAACGACTTTTACACGCAATCGCTGACAGCCGAGTTCCGGTTTGGCGGCATCGAACCGGGACTCACCGCGCGGCGTGGCGCCGAACTTTACGTGGCAGCGGACGCGAACTATCGCAGTGGCTTCGATGCGTTTGGACCGGATGGGTCACTGTTACCGGCGCACGTGCAGTATGACCGCGTTTACGGTTCTCTGTCCGCGAAAATTCCCGTTCAGCAGACAACTTTCTACGCGCGCGTGGGCGGCGGGTTGGGCGAGGACCTGGACGAACTTAGCGCCTACAAGGTGGGTGGGAATCTACTCGGCGTCGAGCCGTTCACAGTGACCGTGCATGGCTATTTTGTGCGCGAGTTTTTCGCGTCCGACTTCGGCGTCGCCAATCTCGAGGTCAACCAGCAGCTTACGCAGGAACATGCTGTGACCGTCCATCTCTATGGAGATTGGGCCGTCGTGAAGCCCGTGCCCCCCGCCACGCCCGATTGGGACAACATCTTCGGTATCGGCGCCGGCCTGAGCTTCCGGGCAATCAAGGACATCGATTGGTTGATTAGCTACGGCTACGGCGTCAACGCCATTCGTGACGGTAACCGCGGCGGCCACGAGATCGGTGTCGCACTGCAGAAACAATTCTGAGGCCGGCCGCCAAACTTCGGATTTACACGTTCCCTCGGCGGGGTATACTGCGTTTGTGAACCGCATTCGTCTTCTTCCCGAACACGTCGCCAACCAGATCGCCGCGGGCGAAGTGGTCGAGCGCCCCGCCTCGGTCGTGAAGGAGTTGGTGGAGAACTCGCTCGACGCGGAAGCCCGGCGCGTCACGGTCACGATCAAAAACGGCGGACGCTCGCTCATCAACGTTGCCGACGATGGCTACGGCATGGGCCGCGACGACGCGCTACTGGCGTTGGAACCGCACGCGACGAGCAAGATTTCCAAAGCGGAAGACCTGCACAGCATCACGTCACTCGGCTTCCGGGGCGAGGCGATCCCGAGCATCGCGGCGGTTTCCCGGTTCACGCTCACGAGCCGCGAGCGCGGCAACCTGAGTGGTACGCAGATTGAGATCGCCGCCGGCAAGATTCTTTCCGTGACGGACGTGGGGGCTGCGGAAGGGACGGTGGTGGAGGTGCGCAATCTCTTCTTCAACCTGCCCGCGCGCCGCAAGTTTCTGCGTTCGATACCAACCGAGACGGCGCATATCGAGCACATCGTGACGCTGTGCGCGCTGGCACATTCTCAGGTGGCGTTCCGGTTGGTCGTCGATGGCCGCGAAGTCTTCAACCTCGCGCCGACCAAAGACCTCCTCGGTCGCCTGCGCGAACTCCATGGCGCCCGGCTCGCCGAAGAACTGCTTGCCGTCGATTTGACACGTGGGGATGTGCGGGTCACGGGATTCATCGGCAAGCCCGGCGTGAGCCGCGCCGATCGCCGCCAACAGCATCTCTTTGTGAACGAACGGCCCGTCGAGAGCAAAGGCATCAACTACGCGCTGCTCGAGGGGTATCACACGGCGTTGATGAGGGGAAAATTCCCGGTAACGTTCCTGTTCCTCGATATCGATCCCGAGGTGGTGGATGTAAATATCCATCCTGCCAAGCGCGAGGTGCGTTTCCGCGATGAGTTCGCCGTGCGCCAGTGTGTGATCGATGCGGTCCGTGCCGCTTTGGAGCCGGAAGTTGCGGGCTTGCACCCGGTTCAAAACGAGGGCTGGCCGAAAGCCGAGCATCGCGTTTTCGCGGCACCACCGGGCGTCTCACCCGTGCGACCGACAGATCCTCCCCCGTTGGTCCTGCGGACGACAACCGACTCGACGAGTCAACCTCACCAACACCCGACGATGCCTTTGCCATTGACGGGTGAGGTATCGGCCGAACCATCGACCCAGATCCGTACCGAGGAAGGTTTGTGGCGGATCCTCGGTGTGATCGGGCAGCTCTACGTCTTGATCGAATCGCCGGAAGGGCTGGTGCTGATGGATCAACACGCGGCGCACGAGCGTGTGCTCTTCGAGAAGATGCTGCGGGAACTGGAAACCGATTCCGCGCCCGCGCAGAAGCTCTTGTTGCCGCTCACGCTTGAATTGGACGCACGCGATGCGGCGTTCCTCCACGCCAATCAGAAAACGCTGCACAAACTGGGCATCGGTGTGAGTGAGTTTGGCGAAAAGACTTTCTTGGTAGACGCGTTGCCGCCGTATTTTTCCACGTCAAACCTTGCGCAGACATTTCGCAATATCATCGACGAATTGCGACAAACGGGTGAGGAGGTGCACGCGCGACGGTTGAGTGAGGACAAAATCGCCACGACTGTCTGCCGCCACGCGGTGAAGGCCCATGACCCGTTGCGGGGCGAGGAACTGCGCGCGCTGTTGCAGCAACTTCACCAGTGCGAATTACCCTACACATGCCCGCACGGTCGTCCGACCATGATTCAGATGTCGTATGCCGAACTGGAGAAGAAATTTGGAAGGAAAGCGTGAGCACGAATTGTCCCCGTTGCGGGAAACCTCTCGAAGAACAACAACTGGACACCCTGTCGCTTCGTTGTTGTCGTGGCTGCAAGGGGATGTTGATGCTGCACACCGATTTGACTGACGTGCTGGAGAAAAGTTGGCACGCGGTGCCATGTGAGACGGCGGAAACGACTGAATTTCGTCCGACCGAGGGTTGGCAAAATGAGCCGAAGTTCCCCTGTCCTGATTGCCGCCAGGCAATGGAAAAGTATGGCTACATGGGTATTGGCGCCATCCAGATTGACCGTTGCGATCCGTGCGCGTTGGTTTGGCTCGACGCCGACGAGTTGCAGAACATGGTACTGGCACTCGCGAAAGCGAACCACCGCTCCGAAACGGCCTGGCAGGAATCCAAAAAACAGAATTGGGACATCATCACTCCCGCTGATCTGTCAGACCCCCGTGCCAGAATTGCGGGCGGTGGTCGCTGGTGGTTATACGATGCCGGCGGTTACCAATTGGGGCCGGCCTTCCAACTCCTTAGTTTGCTTTTCCGCTAGGCTTTTGCTAGCCTGCCAGCAAGCTTATGGTCAGGATGCTGCGGGGAATTACTCTCGGCTTGGGATTGTTGATGGGCAGCGCGTTTGCGTTCGCAGGTCCTGCCGATATTCCGGTCACCTTTCAGATCACTACGAACACGACGCTTGGCAGCAGCATGTTCGTGTTGGGCAACATCCCGCAGTTGTCCAACTCAAACATGATCAACGCCATCAAGCTGGTGCCGAATAGTTGTGTCGGATCTGTATGCACCTGGTCCGTAAGCATTGGCATCCTCCAAGGCACAAGCTACGAGTACAAGTTTGTGAAACGCGGCGACTGCGCGACGTGTTACAGCAATCCGAGCAACGGCACGTACGAGCCCGGCGCGAATCGCACGGGTTCAACGCCCGCCGGGCCTGCGGCGCCGTGGAGCGGCAAGACGGTTTTTTATTACTCAAGTTGGTCAAGCGTTTCGCTATTGTACTCGAACACCGCGACAGCGAATTTCGTCGTTCAACCCATGCTGGCAGTCGGACCAGGGCGCGGCGGCACCGAGAAACTATGGCGCGCGGATGCCATCAACCGCGCCGGTGAGACGAATTTGGTATTTGTGTTCACTGACAACCAGGGCCACTACGACAATCCGGACGGGATCGGCGGGCGCAACTACGAGACACCGCTGGATGCGATGTTCGTGCAGGACGGACAGGTATACAACTATTGGCCGCCGCCGTTTGTGAGCACGAACCGGGTTGAGACTTTTACGTTGAACTCCACGAACCTCGCCAGTCGCACGATCCGCGTTTATCTGCCACGCGGCTATAATGAGAATACGGCGAAGCGCTACCCCGTGTTGTATATGCACGACGGGCAGAATCTGTTTCTCGGAATGGGGCCGTTCGGGTGCTGGAACGCGGATACCAACGCCAACAACTTGATCCGCTTCAGCAAAATGCGCGAAACAATCATCGTCGGAGTGGACAATTCGAGCGATCGGTTCTGTGAATACGCACCGCCCGGCTGTACCTACAGCCAGTGCAACACACCACGCGGCGACAAGTACGCCTCCCTGTTGGTCGATGAACTGAAGCCGATCATCGACGCTAATTACCGGACGCTACCCGACCCGGATGATACGGGTGTGCTTGGGTCTTCTCTCGGCGGCTTGATCTCTGCGTATCTGGGTTGGCAACGTTCGGGCACGTTTCACAAAATCGGAGCCATGTCGTCCTCGTTTGATATTTGTTTCCCGATTCCCGCGCCGGATTCGAAGCGGCCGATTCGCATCTACCTCGATAGCGGCAACATGGATGCGCAGGGCACGGTCGGCTCCAGCGATGATTTACTCTCGACCGTCGGCGAGCGTGATAAACTTATGCAGAACGGTTACGCCTTCAATCTCGATCTGGATCACACGATTGGCTACGGCCATTGGCACAATGAACAGTGGTGGAATGCCCGTTCGCCGCGCTGCTTCACCTTCCTGTTCCCGACCAGCGATGAGCCGGATACGGTTCTGGATGCCGCTACGCCGCCGCGGATTACGAATCTACAACTCGCAGGCCCAAGCAATGTGGTGACCTGGACGAGTTATCGATTGCGAAGGTACGCGGTGCAAGGTGTCACGAGTGAGCAGTATTCGAGTTCGATGACATGGAGCGACCTCTTCATCACGCCTGTACCGGAGCCTCTCTTGTGGAACTATCCAAGCGTCGGCGTCAGCAACACGTTTCATTTCCTTCGCGTGCGCGAATCGACTGTCCCAAATTGGCCGAATTGACGAGGCGCGGTGACCGGGTCATGGCTGCCGTGCCAGGACTTTGCGGGCTTCACAGACGTCGGCGGCGATTTGCATCTTCAGCGCTTCCGCCGAGACGAACTTTTGCTCGTCGCGCAATTTCGACAGAAAAAGAACCTCAATATTCTGGCCGTAGAGTTCTCGCGCGAAATCGAGGATGTGCACTTCCAGTGTTCGGCGCGGCTCCATCCCCGCGAAGGTAGGCCGTACGCCAATATTGACCACGCCACCGAATTGTTCCTCGCCGACAACCACGCGCACGGCGTATACACCATCGGGTGGGAGAACTTCGTTGTGGGGATTCAGATTCGCGGTCGGGAACCCCAACTCGCGTCCGCGCTGGTCGCCGGATTCGACGGTGCCGAGGATTGAGAATGTTCGTCCTAACATCGCCGCGGCGCGATCCAGACGACCACCCAGGACGTGCTGCCGAATCGCCGTCGAACTGATCATCTCTTCGCCGAGCATGACGGATTTAATTTCCTTGGCAACGAAACCGTAATGCGGTGCGAGGGCCTCCATCAACCGCACGTCGCCCGCGCGATCGTGGCCGAAGCGAAAGCGAGTCCCGACGCAAATCTCCTGGAGGTGATTTGTCTGACGCGCGACCGTATCGACGAAGTTTTCCGGCGGGGTAAGCGAGAATGGCTTGTCGAATGTGAGCAGCAGGCATGCGTCCACACCGAGCTTCTCCAAAAGCGTCAATTTATGCTCGGTGGAAGTCAGCAGCAACGGGGCCTTATCGGGTTGCAGAACGCGGAGCGGGTGGGGATCAAAGGTCAACACGACCGACGTGCCGCCAGCCGCTCGCGCATCATCGCCCGCCTGTCCGATCACGCGCTGATGGCCCAGATGGACACCATCGAACACGCCAATGGCCAAACACACTTTTTGGGAGTGCTTCGCCAGTTCTTCAAATGTGCGGAAAATTTGCATCAGGCGGCACTGGAACCGACAAACTTCAGGATCGGGATGATGAGCGATTTCAATTCTTCGCGCGTGAGTGTCAAAACTGTCTGGAGTTGGTGGGCTTCGTTCACATCGAACTTGCCGGACCGCGTGCGCCGCAACTCGTGGAGATGCGCGCCGCAGCCGAGCAGGTCGCCGACGTCCGAACAGATCGTTCGCACGTACGTGCCCTTCGTGCACGCCACGCGAAACGTGATGCGTGGCAGCTCGAGCCCGAGAACGCGGAGATCATAGATGTGAATGAGCCGCGGCTTGCGCTCGACCGTCTTGCCTTTGCGCGCCAGTTTATAGAGAGGCGTGCCCTGATGCTTGACCGCGCTGACCATCGGCGGAATCTGTTGGATGTCGCCGCGGAATTTGGCCAGGACCTCCTCAATGTCTTTCGCGGTGAGCGGTGGCACCGGTTTCTCAGCGATGACCTCACCGTCGGCATCCTGCGAATCCGTCGAAACGCCGAGGATCATGGCGCCTTCGTAGGCCTTGTCATCTGACATCAGACGGTCCTGCAGCTTGGTCGCACGTTCGAGGACGAGGATTAGCAGGCCCGTCGCCGCCGGGTCCAGCGTGCCGCAATGGCCCACCTTCTTGAACCCAAAATGGCGGCGCACGCGATCCACAACATCATGTGATGTCATGCCTGCGGGCTTGTCGATCAAGAGTACGCCGTCGAATGGTGAAAGCTGCGGTTGCATGGGGCCGGGGAATTAGAGTTTTGCCGCAGCCAGCGCTTCGCTCACGGCCGCAAGCACGTTGCGCTCGATCTCATGCGGTTCGCCCGAGAGACGCGCGCCGGCAGCTTCGCGGTGACCACCGCCACCGAAGCGGCGGGCGATGGAGTTCACGTCGATCTGCGCATGCTTCGAGCGCAGACTAATGCGGATCTTGCCCGGCTCGGCCATCTCCTCAAAAAGCAGAGCCACAATGACGCCTTCAATCGCGCGGGCGTAGTCAATCAACCCTTCCGTGTCCTCGCGCTTGGCTCCGGACTCCTCGAACATCTCGACCGTGACCCACGTGTAGGCGATGCGCTTGTGGTCGGTCAGTTGGAGTTGCGCGAGCGCCTTTTGCAACAGCATAAGCCGCGCATACGGATAGCTTTCGTAGACCTGGCGGCAAATCTCGCCGACATTGATTCCCGTATCGACCAGTTTGGCAGCGACACGGAGTGATTCGGAGGTCGTGCCGGTGTAGCTGAAAGAACCCGTGTCCGTCGAAATGGCCGCGAACAGGCACGTTGCGATTTCCTTCGTCAACGTGAAGCTGCCCCGATTGATTAAATCGTAGGCGATTTGCCCGGCCGCGGGTGCTTCGGGCACAATCCAGTTAATTTCAGCGAACTTCTCATTGCTGACGTGATGGTCGATATTGATGAAGTGCTTCTTGTTGCGGATACGCTGGGCTGCTGAACCAACCCGCTGCCACGTGGACGTGTCAATGGCGATAACGACATCGAAATCCTTCGGCTCGGCTGGCGGCCGAGTGATCCGACCGGCATGTGGCAGAAAACGGAATTTCGCGGGCACCTCGTCGTCATTCCAGGCTTCGACGGTCTTGCCGAGATCCTGCAGCAAGAGGAGGAGTGCCAACTGCGAGCCCACCGCGTCACCGTCGGGGCGGTAGTGGGTGAGCACCAGGAACGTCTTCTGGCTCCGCAGCAACTCGCAAATCTGTTGGCAGGCATCACTCATCGGCTGGTTCGCTTCCAAGTTCGTCGAGCAGATGCTCAATGTGGCTGGCATGCGCCTCGGTTTCGTCGAGAAAGAACTTCAGTCGCGGCGTGTATTTGAGGACGATGCGGTGTGCCAACTCGTGCTGGATGTGGCCGTGCCGGCGGTCCAGTGTATCAAGGGCACGTTGCTTCTGTTCCGCCGAACCGATCACGCTCATATAAATGCGCCCTTCCTTGAGGTCGGGGCTGATCTTCGCGGCGGTGATCGTGACGAAACCGCAATCGGCGAGGTTCAACTCCAGCACGATCTGGCTGACCTCGCGTTTGACCAATTCAGAGACTCGTTCAATTCGATGACTGCTCATGGTAATGATGGCCCCGGGAAGGAGAAGAGCGGGCGACACGACCTGAATCATTCCGTGTTTCGTCCTCCGCGTTGGGCGGTTGAGTTATCGGTTACAGACTCGCCGCGACTTTTTCGACCGTGTAACACTCCAGGATGTCGCCCTCCTGGATTCCGGGGAAATTCTCCAGCCGCAAGCCACACTCCGACCCGGCTTTCGCCTCCCGGACGTCGTCTTGAAAATGTTTGAGACTCGAGATACGTCCCTCATACTGTACAGCCTTGCGGCGCAGCAGGCGGACCCGTGCGCTCCGCGCGATGCGGCCATCGGTGACAACACACCCCGCTACCGCCGGTCCCTTGGATAGCTCGAATACCTTCCGCACTTCCGCGTGCCCGATCACGATTTCCTTTGAATCGGGCTCCAGCAGCCCTTCCATCGATTCCTCGACCTGTTCGATCAACTCATAGATGATCGTGTACAGTCTGATTTGCACGTCCTCGTGCTTCGCCGCGTCCGTGACGCCGCTCTCTGGTTTTACACGAAACCCGATGATGACAGCGGATGAAGCGCTGGCGAGTAGGACGTCATTTTCGGTGATGCTGCCAACCGCGCCATGGATGATTTCGAGTTCGATCTTCTCGCTCTTCAGTTTGCCGAGTGAATCGGCAATGGCCTCGAGCGAGCCTTGCACGTCGGCCTTGAGGACGAGGTTCAGTTTCTTCCGCTCGCCGTCCTTGAATTGCGTGAAGAGATCTTCGAGCCGTGAGCCGCGGGCCTGTCCCAGCATCGCGCCCCGCGCTTCGAGTTCGCGTTGTTCGCTGAGGGCGCGGGCTTCCTTGTCGTTCTTCATGACGTTAAACTCCGCGCCGGCATCCGGGAGGCCCGAGAGCCCGACAATCTTTACCGGCGTCGAGGGCGGGGCCTCCTTGATGCGCTGGCCCTTATCGTTGATCAATGCACGGATCTTCGCCCAGAACGGGCCGCACACGATACCGTCCCCGACCCGCAGCGTGCCTTTGCGAACCAGCACGGTGGCGGTCGGTCCCATGCCCGGCTCAATCTGCGCCTCGATCACGTTGCCTTTCGCCGGAACTTTCGGGCTGGCCTTCAGCTCCATGATCTCGGCTTGCAACAGGATCATCTCCAATAAGGTGTCGATGCCCTTCTTCGTTGTTGCGGAGACTTCGACGGTAATGGTTTCGCCGCCCCAGGACTCGGGACTGAGACCGTGCTCCTGCAACTGTTTCTTCACCCGGTCAGGGTTGGCGGTCGGCAAATCGCATTTGTTGATGGCCACGAGGATCGGAACCTGGGCGGCCTTGGCGTGATTGAGGGCCTCGATGGTCTGCGGCATGATGCCATCATCCGCGGCGACGACGAGGATCGCGATGTCGGTGACATTCGCGCCGCGCGCGCGCATCTTGGTGAAGGCCTCGTGGCCCGGCGTATCGAGAAACGTGATGGACTTGCCGTCTGGCAGTGAGACAACGCTCGCGCCAATGTGTTGTGTGATCCCGCCACTTTCATGGGCGACAACGTCTGTTTTCCGGATCGCGTCGAGGAGCGAGGTCTTGCCATGGTCGACATGGCCCATGACGGTTACCACCGGTGGTCGCGGCATCAAGTCGCTGGCTTGTTCTCCCACCTCGAGCGGTTCAACCTTCTTGGGCGGGGCGTGAACCATGCCGGCGCCTCGTTCGCGTTTTTCCAGTTCGAAGAGGAAGCCGTGACGTTCACAAATCTTGCGCGCGATGTCTTCGCCAATGCTCTCGGAAGGGTTCGCGAAAACGTTCATCGTCATCAACTCGGCCAGGAGGACGTGCGACTTGATGCCAATGCGCTGAGCCAGGTCGCGCACGATCACGGGCGGCTTCATCTGCACCACTTTGTTGCCCTTGTCGTCCAGGATGAACGCAGGCTGTGCCGGCGTCGCGGGTGCGGGGGAAGTGGGTCGCGGTGCCGGAGCAGGTGGTGCTACCGGCCGGTGCGCCGTCGTAATCTTTACCGTTGGCTGCGGTGTGGGCGCGGGCCGAGCCGGCGCCGGAGGTTTCGGAGCGGCGACAGGCGCTGGCGCCTGAAAGGTTGCCGGCGGAACAACAACCTTTGGCGGTGCCGGCTGGGCCGTTTCCGGAATCGTCTTTGGCGGCTCAGCAACGGGCACGGGAGCCGGGACTGTGGCAACCGTCGCGGCGCCGTCGGTTTTCTCCGTTGCGATCGCCGCGGGTGTAACGGCCGGGGTGACGGGCGCTTCTGGTGCGGGCGGTGGAGGCGGTGTCGGTGCGACGTATCCGTATTCCTTCTCGATCGACTCGGCCGTGATCTTGTCGACGGTGCTCGAGTGGCTCTTTACGGGATAATTCATCGCATGCAGCTTTTCGATCATGTCCTTGTTCGAAAGGCCGCAACGTTTTGCCAACTCGTGTACGCGAATACTCATTACGCCTTTGGTTCACCCTCCGCGGGCTGGGCGGCTTCACGCCGTTCCTGCTCCGCATTGGCGGCCTGCTGCGCCGCCGCCGCTTTCTCGGCACCCAGAATATCGGTCAAATCGTTCAAATCCGCAGCGAGCAATGCTTCGAGTGAATGGAAACCGCTTTTGACCAGGACCTCGGCGGTCTCGCGATCGATGCCCTGGATCGTCATGATTTCCTGCACCGCTCGCGCTACTTTTTCTTCGAAGCCGAGTTCGGCGGTCTCTTCCTTCTCGATCTCGATGTTCCAACTGGTCAGTTTGGCGGTCAGGCGCGCGTTCTGACCCTTCTTGCCAATCGCCAGCGAAAGCTGGTCGGGATCGACGATAATTTTAACCGAATGACGCGCTTCGTCGATGACAAGATTTCGCAGCTTGGCCGGGGCCAGCGCGTTGTTAACATACTGCCGAACATTCGGGTCCCAACGGATGATGTCGATCTTCTCGCCGCTGAGTTCGCGCACGATGTTTTTCACGCGCATTCCGCGCATGCCGACGCAGGCGCCAACGGGATCGACCTTTTCGTCGTGCGACAGGACGGCAATCTTCGTGCGATAACCCGCTTCGCGCGCGATGCCTTTGATTTCGACCGTCTTATCGGCGATTTCCGAGACTTCAAGTTCAAAAAGTTTGCGGACGAAATCAGGATGGCTGCGGGAAAGAACAATCTCCGGGCCGTGCAAGGCGTTCTCGACGCTCAGTGTGTACGCGCGAATGCGGTCGCCGGGCTGGTATTCCTCCGTGGGCACACGCTCCCGGCTGGGCATGATGCCCTCGATTTTGCCGAGATCGATGATGACGTCGCTACGCTCGAAACGGCGCACGGTGCCGGAGAGGATGTCGCCGGCCCGACCCTTGAACTCCTCGAACACCATGTTCTTTTCGACCTGGCGAATGCGCTGGAGCATGGCCTGCTTGGCGGTTTGCGCGGCGATTCGGCCAAAATTCTGCGGGGTGACCTCGATTTCGATGTTCTCGCCGAGTTGGGCGTTGGGAAAACGGCGGCGGGCGTCCGTCAACGAGATTTCATCATGCTTGTTGACGACGTTCTCGACGACCAATTGCTTCGCGAGTGCTCGAATGACACCTGTCTTGCGGTCGATCTCAATGCGGAGATCGCGCGCGGGACCGACACTTTTCTTGGAGGCCTGCAGCAAAGCCTGCTCGACCGCCTCGAACAGGATTTCCCTGTCGATGCCTTTTTCGCGCTGAAAATATTCTACCGCTACTATTAATTCACCGCTCATAAGCGTTCCGTATCCTCGTCGGCAGGAGCCTTTCAGGGAACAAAAAAGTGGGTTTTTGACCCACTGGTTCCATGCCGCCAAAATCTACCTTTAAAATATAGGGGAATCGCGGAAGTCGGTCAAGCCCATTCAGGGCCGGGCGCAGCGGGCTTGTTTTCTGGCGCAGCGGGCGTTTACAATGCGCGGCCAATGAATCTGCCGAACAGGCTGACAGTCGCGCGCATCGTCCTGACCGTTTATTTCGTCATGGCGCTGCTGTTGCCGCCCGCCGGCTGGCTGCGGTCGCACTTCCCGTTTGGGAAGACGACGGCGCTGATCATCTTCATCGTGGCGAGCCTGACGGACTGGTTGGATGGCTGGTACGCGCGCCGGTACAAGGTGGAGACGAATTTTGGCATGTTGTTGGACCCTCTGGCCGACAAAATCCTGACGACGGCAGCTTTCATCTGCTTTATCGAGCAGCCCAGCTACCGGCCCGGCGTGCCGTTGGTCCAGGCGTGGATGGCGCTGGTGATCGTCGCGCGGGATTTCCTGGTCACGGGGCTACGGTTGGTGGCCAGCCAACAGGGCGTCGTGCTTCGCGCCGAGTGGCTGGGTAAACACAAGACCATCTCGCAGATGGTGACGATCATTATCATCCTGCTCGGATTGGCCGCCCGTGAGGACTGGAATTGCTTTGGCACGGACTATCAGCGATTCAACATAATTTTTTCACGGACAGCGTTTGGGCTGATGCTGTGGACCGTCGGGCTGACACTTCTCTCGGGCATCGTCTATTTTTACAAGAACGGAGAACGCTTCCTTCACGATGCGTGACCGACTCGTTAAATTCCTGGCGACGGGTTTCGGGATCGGTTATCTGCCGGCGGCACCCGGGACGGCAGGCTCGCTGGTTGGGGTCGGCTTCTGGTGGGCACTGAACCAAACGCATCATCTGTGGCTGCGCGGTCTGCTGCTGGTACTGGCCGTCGCGCTGGCCGTATGGTGCGCGGGTGCAGCGGCGGAATTGATGCATCATCCCGACCCACCGAGTGTTGTCATCGACGAGATTGTGGCGCTACCTCTGGCGATGATCGGTTTGGGCGCGCATTGGTGGCATGTCGTTGTGGCCTTTGCGCTGTTTCGCCTGTTCGACATCTGGAAGCCACCGCCCGTGGGCGACGCGGAGAGTTTTTCGGGGGGAATCGGAATCGTTCTGGACGATCTACTGGCAGCCGCCTACGCGTGCGCGGGGACGCATTTGGTTGTGTACCTGGTCAGTTTGACGAGGCATTGAGTTTCGCGAGGAACTTCTCGAGTTGGCCGGTGTCGAAGTTGGCGAGCACGTGACCATCCACGACGATGGTAGGCACGTAACTCTGGCCGGAAATACGTTGCATCTCGTCGTCGGCAGACGGGTCGCGACCCACGTCGATTTCGGTAAATGGGATGCCATGCGCCTTCAAGTAGTTTTTGGCTTCGACGCACCAGCCGCACCAGTTACGCGAGTAAAGTTTGACGTCCCGCATGATTTTTCCTTGTGAAACGCCCGCTAACATCGCAGATTGGATGCCGTTTGCAACCTTGCGGTTGCGTGTAAACTCATGAAAATCCTGATTGCTGATCCAATCTCAAAACGTGGCGTCGAATTGCTGCGTGCCAACAAGGCTTTCCAGGTTGACGAAAACGTTGGCCTGAAAGAGGACGCGCTTTGCGAAATCATTGGCGAATACGACGCGCTGGTCGTTCGCAGCCAGACCAAGGTGAACAAACGCGTCATCGAAGCCGCGAAGAAACTCCGCGTTGTCGGGCGGGCCGGTGTTGGCGTTGATAACGTCGATGTGGACGCAGCGACGCGTCGGGGCATCATCGTGATGAACACGCCCGGCGGCAACACGATCTCCACGGCAGAGCACACGTTCTCCATGATGATGGCGCTGGCTCGTAGTATTCCGCAGGCCCACGCATCGATGAAGGCGGGGAAGTGGGACCGCAAATCCTTTGAAGGCACTGAACTCTACAACAAGACCCTTGGCGTTATTGGCATGGGGCGCATCGGCACGGAGGTGGCGCGGCGGGCGATTGCGTTTGGGATGCGCGTGTTGGCGTATGATCCGTTCCTGAGCCTGAGCCGCGCGAAGGCACTGCAGGTTGAAGTCGTGGAACTCGATGAGATCTACTCGCGCTCAGATTTCATTACGGTGCATGTCCCGATGACCGACCAGACGCGCGGGATGATCAACAAAGATACGATTGCGAAGATGAAGGATGGCGTGCGGCTGATCAACTGCGCGCGCGGCGGCATCATCAACGAGAAGGATTTGTACGACGCCATCAAAGGCGGCAAGGTTGGCGGCGCGGCGCTCGACGTTTATGAGCAGGAGCCGCCTAAGGATTCGCCGCTGCTGGAATTGCCGCAGGTCGTGATGACGCCGCATCTCGCGGCATCGACGCAGGAAGCGCAGGAATCGGTCGGTGTGGAGGTTGCTGAGCAGATTGCCGATGTGTTGGCGGGTGGCACCATCCGCAACGCCGTGAATATGCCGACCATCGACGCGAAAGTGCTGGCGGTGCTGCAACCCTACCTGACCTTCGGCGAGAAGATGGGTCGGCTCTTGGCGCAGATCGCACCGCAGCGTATCGAGCGACTTGCGATTGAGTTTTGCGGCAAGGCGGGAGAGTTGGAGAGCGGCCCGATTGGGCGGGCGGTCCTGAAAGGTTTCCTCGAAAACGCCCAAGGCGGCGATGTGAATTACGTCAACGCGCCTGTCATCGCGCAAACGCTTGGCATTCGTGTCGGCGAAGTGAAGAGCAATGAGCCGATTGATTATGCAGAGCTGATCAACGTCCGCGCGTTTGTGGAGGGGCAGGTCGCGAGCGTGTCCGGCACGTTCTACGGTTCGGCGAACAATCCGCGTATCGTCCGCATTAACGACATGCCGGTCGAGGTGGTACCGCACGGTGTATTGTTCATGATGAGCAACAAGGACCGGCCGGGCATCGTCGGTTGGATCGGCACGATCATGGGCAAGCACGGTGTCAACATCGCCAGCATGTCCCTCGGTCGCGACAAGGAAGGCGGGCAGGCATTGACGGTGCTAAATCTCGACAGCGCGCCCAGCGACGCTCTCCTTTCTGAAATCCGCAAGGACAAGGACATCTTCGACGTGAAGGTGGCGAAGCTGTAGTTGCACCAGTCTTGAAGATGAGCGACGTATTCATTTTGGGAGCAGGCTTTTCGAAGGCTATATTTTCCCAAATGCTTTTGCTTCCGGAACTGTCGGACGAAGTCGAGAAGTTCTGGCTGGCCAATAACAGAAGGCCTGCAATTTGTGACCTATTCCGACGGGAATTAGAGTTGTGGTTGTCCTTTTTATTGGAAGATCATCCCTGGCTGATGGAAGCAGAGAATTTACGAAATCGGGCACTTGGCCTTGATGCGTTAGGCGCTATCAAGAATCGTTTGTTTGTACGCGAAGAAATAGCCGTCGGCTACGAATGTCCTACTTGGTTTACACAATTAGTCGAATACTGGCGTACAAATTCGGTGTCGGTCTTCACGCTCAATTACGATTCGTTGGTGGAGAGATGCGCAGCATCATTAGGGATAAAGACTGGCAATCTATACCCTGTTCCACTCACCCCCTCCGGACAGCGCCTCGGCGCCGTTCTCGCTGCAAAGCACACGTCAACGTTCCGCCTATTTAAGCTACACGGATCAGGTAGTTGGTTCTACTCTGGCAGTGAGTTCGCTAGGGGAGAAACAATTTATTACATTCCATATACGGGCTGGAGTCAAACACCTGCTCCTGAAGATCCTATGGTAGCATCAATCGCCGACAAAGCACCTCTGATCGTTCCGCCGCGATTTAATAAAGGAAATTATTTGCGGCACGAAACTGTGCATCAACTTTGGACCAGAGCGAGCTATGCACTTCAAGCTGCGAAGAGAGTTTTTGTCCTCGGATACTCTTTGCCCCCTACCGACCTTGAAATGCGCTATTTTTTGGCGACAAATACCAAAAACGGTTCGCCGGCCGTGTACGTGGTTGATAAGAATCCAGAAATCATTGAAAGGTTTGCGGCTGTGTTCAACAATCCTTCCATCAATCAGCAGTTCGTTTACGATGGCGAGCCAATACCTGCATTCGTGGACGCGTTAACCTCAGAACAACTGTGAATCTCGATTGTAATTCTTGCAGTGGGGCATCGACGTGAAGTATACCGCTAGATCTTGATGAAGCTCTCTCCCGATAAAAAGCTTGCGGGTATCCTTTGCCCCGTGTTTGCGATTCGGACTGAGGGGGACCTGGGCATTGGCGACACCGAAGGTGTGAACCAGATGATCGATTGGTGTCACAAGCATGGGTTCAGCATGTTGCAGGTGCTGCCGATCAATGAAACCAGCGACGACAACTCGCCGTACAATGCCATCAGTTCGATGGCGCTCGACCCAACGACGATCGCCATCTCACCGAAGTATATTCCGGATTTGTCGGCAGCGAAATTCAAGGAGATTGCGAAGTCGGAGTTGCTCAAGGAACTGCGCGCGGGTGCGGTGAAATATACGAAGGTGAAGGAACTGAAACGCGCGCTACTACGCGCGGCGTTTGAGGCGTTCCTTGCGGAGCACTGGAACAATAAAACTGAGCGTAGTGAGGGGTTTCGCACGTTCTTGGGCGAGAATGGGGACTGGATTTCCGACTACGCGATGTTTCGCGTGTTGATGGAGGATTACCACGACTGGCCCACGTGGGACGAATGGCCGGTGGATCGCCAGAACCCGAAGAAGGCGTGGTCATGGTTCCTGTCGTTGTCGCCACGGCAGCGCGATGCGTACGCCGAGCGCATCCTCTTTTGCGCGTACGTCCAATGGATCGCTTACGATCAATGGCAGAAGGTCAAGGAGCACGGCACGCAGAAGAAAGTGTACCTGATGGGTGACATCCCCTTCGGCGTCAACCGCTACAGTTCCGATGTTTGGGGCAATCGTGCCATCTTCGACCTTGCCTGGAGTGGCGGGTGTCCACCTGAGAAGGTTTTCAAGGTCGATCCGTTTACCGAGAAATGGGGGCAGAATTGGGGCATTCCGCTGTACAAGTGGGAGGTTTCGCGCGAGCGCAACCATGATTGGTGGCGCATCCGCTGCGGCAATATCCACAAGGTGTTCCACCTTTTCCGCATCGACCATGTGCTCGGTTTCTTCCGCATTTACTCATTCCCATGGCCACCCAAGGAAAACGGAAAATTCCTGCCCCTGACCGAGGAGGAAGCCGTGAAACGCACCGGCGGTCGTGTGCCACATTTTCAACCGAACGCCGATGACACTCCCGCGGGAGCGAAGTTCAACCAGAAACAAGGCGAGGAACTACTGGCGATGGTGCTGGAGGCAGCGGGCGATACGGCCGTCGTCGCAGAAGATCTCGGTGTCGTGCCGCCGTACGTCCCGCTGACGCTGGATCACTTGAGAATTCCCGGTTACAAAATTCCACACTTTTTGCGCGAGAAGGATTACGCTTTTGTTGATGGCAAGACTTACCCGCGTTTGTCGCTGGCCACGCCCGCGACTCACGACCACCCTCCCATTGTGAGCATGTGGCGCGAATTATGGGAGAAAGCTGATGGTGGTGACGACGGGGCACGATGGGATCTGAAGCGGTGGATGAAGTACTGTGGTGCGGAACAGGAAGCGCCCCCGCGCGAGTTCAACGATCACATCCATCAACTCATCCTGCGCGGCGTGCTCAACTCCAATTCCTGGCTCGCTGTGTTCATGATCACCGACGTTTTCGGCAGCGAAGGACGGTTCAATGTTCCCGGCGCGGTCAGCGAAGGGAACTGGTCCTACCGCCTTGATAAAACCGTGGCCGAACTGGACAAAGATCCGCACCTCCTCCACAAGACGCAAATGTGCGCCAAGCTGGTGAAAGAAAGCCACCGGCTGCCGTAAAGCTATTTCGGGGTGATAGCTTCTGAAGACGGCGTCTGCTCGATCAACTTTTTGAATCTAGATTGCTTGCAGTACCGCTCCCGCGTGACCGGGGGCTTTAACTTTGCGGAAGATCTTTTTAAGCGCGCCATCGGGGCCTATGACAAACGTGCTGCGTTCGATGCCCATGTACTTCTTGCCGTACATCGATTTCTCCTTCCAGACGCCGTACGCCTCGGCTATTTGGTGGTCTTCGTCGGCGACAAGCGAGTAGGGGAGCCCATGCTCGGCGATGAATTTCTCATGCGACTCGGGTGAATCGGGGCTGATGCCGATGACCACGGCATCATTGTCCTGGATTTTCTCGTAGAGGTCGCGGAACTCACACGCTTCGGTCGTGCAGCCCGGTGTAAAATCCTTGGGGTAGAAATAAACGACAACGGTTGAACCTTTGTTGGCCGCCAATTCGAGAAACGACGGGGCGGTATCGCCTTCCTTAAGTTCTTTCATTACGGTCTCCTTTACGTTTCACGCCAATTTTCGGGCATAAATCCGCCACTTCACATAGGATGCAATCCGGGCGGCGCGCGGTGCAGCGTTTTCTCCCGTGCCAAATTAGCAGATGGGAGAAATCAATCCAGTCTCTCTTTGGAACCACTTTTATCAGAGCCTGTTCAATCCTTTCGGGAGTCGTTTGCCGGGTCAGTCCCAGGCGGCGCGAGAGACGCATGACGTGTGTATCCACCACGATGCCTTCCGCTTTGCCGTAAGCGACGCCGAGGACGACGTTGGCCGTCTTGCGACCGATGCCGTCGAGTTGGATGAGTTCAGCGAGCGTGTCGGGTACTTTGCCGCCATGCTTTGCCGCAATGCCCTGGCAGCAGTTGCGGATGGAGCGTGCCTTGTTGCGGAAAAAGCCGGTGCTGCGAATCAGCGACTCCAGTTCGGCTGACGGCGCGGTGGCGAAGTCGACGGCGGTACGATAACGCTTGAAAAGCGCGGGGGTGACGAGATTCACCCGTGCGTCTGTGCACTGTGCGCTGAGGATCGTCGCGACGAGAAGTTGAAGCGGGTTGTCGTGACGCAGCGCACAGCGGACTTCAGGGTATGCGGTCCGCAGGCGACGGAGGATGCTGCGGCAACGCGGCAATAATTTGCTCTTGGCAACGCCCACGGTTCGCAGTATAGCATAGCTGTAAGGACGCACTCAGTTTCACCGCGAATATTTCAAAGAGGAAGAGGAGAGAGCGATTATGGCGCATGTTGTGGCTGAACCCTGTATCGGTTGCAAATTCACCGATTGCGTGGAGGTTTGTCCCGTCAACTGTTTTTACGAAGTCGACGATCGGTTGTATATCCATCCCGATGAGTGCATCGACTGCACGGCGTGCGTTCCGGTCTGTCCCGTGGAGGCGATTTTCACCGAGAGCGACCTGCCGGCAAAGTGGAACAGCTTCATCGCCGAAAACCGCGACAAATGTGCCGGTGCAGCTAACATTACTGTCAAGAAGGAGCCACTGGGCAAGGACAAGCCCGAGTGCAAGCCGGGCGCGCGCAAACCCTAGTCGTGCGCGGCTTCCGATCTGCCTTTGCCTGATGACCCGACAAGTTGGTCGATCGGCTGGTAGCGGTAATAGACTTCGAGAATCAGCGCGCCCAGTGCGGTGGAGTAGGCGGGTGTGTTGGCGAGTTCCCGGGTTTCGATGTTGCTGTGCGGGGGCGGCAGCCAGCGTCCGTCACGTTGTTGGTTCTTCACCATCGTGTCGCGAATCTCGTTGTTCCAGTATTCCCAATACGGGCCGCCTCCCTGAAACATTGCCTGGGTCATGTAGTACCAACCGTAGAGGATGAAATCACCTTCGGTTTTTTCCCAGTCGACCTTCTGTTCGCGCAGGTAATCCAGAGAGGCCTTGATGCGGAGGTCGTTTTCGTTGCCGAGGAACTGCTGGCACAAGACGCCGACGGCGGTCATGGATGGGTAACGCTCCGGTTTTTGGTAGCCGAAGCCCGGGTTTTTCGTGTCGTACATGTTCCAGAGATACTGCGCGGCTTTGTCGAACACGGCTTGGGGAATTTCAACGCCGGCGGCCTGGGCTGACTTCAGGGCCAGAACCATCCATCCGGTAACCGATACATCCGAGTCATTGGGCTGCGACTGGTTGCGCCATCCACCGACATCTTGAGGCCGGGTTTTTGGCGCCGCCTGTCCGCGAAAGACGGCTTGGAGGGCCCGGTCGAGCGGTTTTCGGAGAATCGGTGATTGTGTCATCGCGTAGCCTTCCGATAGCGCGAGGACGACCGGACCTTGCGAATAGCCGTAGCCGACGTAGTCCTGGTTTACGCCGCTAACGAGCCCGTTGGTATCAATATGTTGCGCCAGATACAACAGGCCCTTGCTAACGGCCTGACCGAACTCCGTTGAATCCGGAGTTTCGCCATGTCCCAGGAACGCGAGTGTGGCGAGTGCCGTGCCCGCCGGGGCGCTCTGGCCGCATTTCCACGAGCCGGCCCTTTCCTGGTTGGCCTTCAGCCAACGGAGAGCTGACACGACGGCCCTTTCAGTCTCGGCGCTGCCCTGAAACTTGTTGAGATTCATCGCGCGTTGCGGGCCCATGCGCGCGCCGAAGTTCCCGCCGCCGGGTCCCATGACTCCGGCGGTGCCGATCTTCGTTTCCCCCATGCCAACCGGTGATGCCAGGCCCATGTCGCTGGGATTGCCCACGGGGCGAACAATCGCGGTGGCTGCCTCACTCATCACGCCGATGACCTCGGCAGCGTTATCCTGGTTCGCTTCTGCGGACGGGGTCAAGATGTGGGCTTTGTAGGTTTCCGGCGTGCTACCGGCGGCGGGTACACCGCCGGCGCCTTTGCCCGGTGTTCCGCCACCACCGCCGACCGTCGCACCTTTGTATTCGAAATCACGATACGCGGCATTGGGGTTGTCGGGCTCCTTATCAGATACGGGTGGCGGCAGGGAGGCGGCTTCAAACGAGGCGACGACATTCGGCAGGATGGCCACAATTCTGATTGATCCCAGAACAGCCAGCAAAGCGGCATGGAGCAATAGCGCAATGATGAAGAACCGCATAAGACGCGTTTGCGCCGTCAACCACGCCGGGAATTTGCTCGTGATGGCTTTCATCGCTTAGGATTGCGGTGGGGATGCAGGCAGCACTGCCAATTCCTGCTGCGCATTGCCACTAAACCTTCCAGCGGGGAAGCGACGTAGATACGCCTGGAATGCGCTGCGGGCCGCATCCGTATTGCCCAGGACCTGATGGCATTGTCCGCTGCGGAACGACGCTTCCTCGCCGCGCGGGCCGCTGGTCAGCAAGGCCACGCGCAGATAGTACGGGAGAGCGGTCTTCTTGTTTTCCTTCTCATTGTCCCGGAGGTTGAAGAAGTAGTTGCCGAGCAGGAACGCGGCCTCGCTGGCGCTCTCGCCCTTGCTGCTGGCCATGATTTTGTTGAGGAGGTCGACTGCCTTGGCGTTGGTGGAAGAGTTGGCTTGCGCCAGGTAAACCTTCGCGAGATCCAATTGGGCGGCAGTGTTCTGTGGGTCGGCAGTGAGCACCTGATTGAAGGCTTTTTCCGCGTCATCAAGCCGGTTCAGACGCAAGCATGCCTCCGCGAAACCAAACCGGGCAAGCGATGTCGTGCGCGGGTCTTTCGGATCAAGCGCGAGAGACTTTTGGAAGGCATCCCGTGCCTGGGCAAAACGTTCTTTCCGGAACATATCGTTACCAACAGCGTCATACACGGCGGCAATCTCCTGAACAGCGAACGGTGTGAGATCATGATTCGGATATTTGTCGATGAGTCGCCGATAGGCCCGGATGGCGGCATCAAAGTGCGACCTCACCGCTTCATTGCGAGCGATCTGGTAGAGGGCTTCCGGAACGAGCTGGTTGTCGGGCCAACGGTTTACAAATTCTTGGAACGAAGTGACTGACCTGTCAATACCCTCTGCGCCGAGATAGGCGTAGAGATAGCCGAGTTGGAAGGTAACCTCCGGCACCAGCCCGCTCTTCGGGAACTTCGAGCGGATCAGTTCGTAGCTCTTCACCGCGTTGGTCAGGTTTTCGTGGACCGTCGTGGGATCGTTGGTGTTTTGGGACAGCTGGAAATAAGAGCGGCCGAGGCGGAACAACCCATCAGGCATCCGCTCGTCGGTAGGATACTGTTGCAGGTATGCCGTGAAGTTGTCGCGAGCGCGGGCGAAACTCTGGAGGTCGTAGTAGCAAGTGGCGATGCGGAAAGCAATCAGCGCACGAACAGCGGGGACCGCCTCGGATGTGGAAAGGAAGCGTTCATAGTAGGCGATGGCATTCGTGTACCGCCTGGCTTCGAACATGGCCTCGCCAGCGAGGTAGAGTCCTTGGGCAGCGCGTGGGTGGTGGCTCGCCGCGAGTTGCTGATAAACTTTCTCAGCGTCGTCGTAGTTCTTTTCCGTGGTCGAGATCTGGCCGAGGATTAACAACGTGCCAACGGAGGCTTCGGTGTCATCGGGGAATTGCGATCGTATCCTTTGCACGACGACCTTCGAAGCTTTCAAATCATTCTGCCGAAGGAGCGCCCAGGCCTCACCGAGCATGGCACCCAGCATCAGTTTGTGCTGCGGATACTGTGTTTCAAATTGACGATAAAGATCGATGGCCTTCGGGTAATTCTTCGATGCTTGGAAACACTCGGCCTCCTGCAGGATTGCCTGAGGAATGATAGGAGCAGCCGGGTCTGCTTTGATGAGGCGGACGAAGGTGTCGATAGCCTCCTGATATCGATGAAGGCCGGCCCAACACCAACCCTGAAGGTAAATTGCTTGTGGAACGGATGCGCTCAACTTGTACTGGGTCTCGAACTGTTGAAAGGCAGTGAGCGCTTCGGGAAGCTTGCCATCGTGGTACAACTGCTGTGCGTCATGGAAGGCCTTTTCGGTAGCGGATTCGGGCTCTTGTGCCAAAATGGAGTCGCACTTAGCAGCAACGCTGCCAGGCAGGACAGGAGGCAAGTGGAGTTGCAGGCTGTGCTCATTGGGCGGAAGCAACATTTTCAGCGAGTGGCCGGAAGGCGACCTTGCGCAGGTGCGCTTGCGCACAGGCATCCAGGACACTGATCACATCCTGGTAGCTGGTATCGGGATCGCCCTCGATGACGACAGTCGTGTCCTGGCCGAGTGCGACCAGTTGCATCAGGGTGTCGCGAAGACTGACAATGTCGTAGGTGTTGGCATCGTTGACGAGGATGGTGTCCTTGTCCTTGACGTGTAGGATAATGTCGAGCGGCACCTGTGTGGGAGCGATTCTGGCGCTGACGAGCGGTAACTTGGTGTCGATGCGCTTCTCGCGCTTGTTGAACGTGGAGAAGGTCATGTAGAAAATCAGCAGGATGAGAATCGTGTCGATCATCGGGATAATCTCGACGCGACCGCGCTTCACTGCTCGACGTTTGAGTCTCATTTTTCCAATGTCGCGAACGTCACGTCGGCAATGCCGGCCCTGGAGCAGACCTTGAGGAAGGCGCTAAGGTCCTTGTAGTTCATGTCACGGCTGCCGCGCAGGATCAACGAGTTCAGGCCCGGATCCGTCGTCTTCATGTGGCTGAGCAGATTTGACAGTTCACCAATTTTGTAGCGATGACCGGCCACCGTCACGTTGTCGGAGGAACCCATGTTGACGATGATCTGGTTGGGGGATTGCGTGAAGTCGGCGCCCACGACGGATTGCGGCAGTTTGATACTCGCATCACGCTGGAGCTCCGCGAACCGCGAGAAGCTCATATAAAAGATCAGCAGGATGACGATCGTGTCAATCATCGGGATGATCTCAATCCGTCCCCGCTTGATTTGGCGGCGCTTGAGCTTCATGGGCGGCTCAGCGCGGGGTGGAGGACTTGAGGATGACCATCAATTCGGCGAGGCTCCGCTCCGTGTCCATGAGGATGGCCTCCTTTTTGCCGGTGAAATAGTTGTAGGCAAAGAGCGCGGGAATTGCCACCGCCAGGCCGGTTGCGGTGTTGATTAGCGCCTCGGAAATCCCGCCAGCCAGCTTGTTGGGATCGCTCATGCCGATGGCGGCCACGATGCTGAAGGATTTGATCATCCCGATGGTTGTGCCCAGCAGCCCGAGCAACGGGCAGAGGGTCACCATGGAATCGAGTTGGGGGAGGAACTTTTCCATGGAGATCTGTTCCCTGGTCGCCGCGCTTTGCGCGACGCCTTCGATTTGTTCGGGAGGACAGCCGTTGCGGGAGGCCTGGATCGTGGCGCGAATCACCTGGGCGACAACGCCCGGCGCATCGTTGATGGCGGTGAGCGCTTCCGCGAGCGAGCCCGCATGTTTGATTTTCCGGATCAATTCCTCGGCGTTGCCGGTCGCGTCGCGATAGTACATGAACCGCTCGATGATCAATGTCACTGTCAGAATCGAACAAGCGACAAGAACAAAGAACACATACGGCGGGGTCCTCGCGACCGACCAGATCATTTCGAAGGCAGTTTTCTGCACGGTGGCTGTTGCGGAGCCAGCGGCTTCCTGCGCGAGCGCCGGCCAAGCCTGGCCGATCAAGACTGCCAGGAAGATGCGGAACCCAATTCGGGACGCTTTAGCGGGTAGCAACCGCATGGTGGTGACCTCCAGTTAGAAACGCCGACAACATCGCCGCGTTTATAGGTACTCGTGGTGAACATGGCAAACACTTTCCCGCACGAGTGTGCGCGACGAATCCCCCATCTCGCGGGCCATCAGCCGCGTCCAAGAATCACCCGGGAAAGGTACTCAGGCTTTCGCTTCCACGTCTTTCTCGGCCATTGCGGCTTTGCGGCTGAGTTTGACACGGCCACGATCATCGATCCCCAAGACCTTGACCCACGCTTCATCGCCGAGTTTCAGTACGTCTTCCACCTTGTTGACGCGGTGGTCAGCAATTTCGCTGATGTGCAGGAGACCATCGCGGTCGGGCATGATTTCGACGAAGGCGCCGAATTCTTTGATGCCAACGACCTTGCCGCGATAGATCTTGCCAACCTCGACTTCCGCCGTGATGGACTTGATCTGTTCGATGGCGCGGTCGGCGGCTTCGCCGTCCGTTGAGAAGATGTGAATCGTGCCGTCGTCCTCGATGTCGATCTGACAGCCGGTGGCTTCCACGATGCCCTTGATGACCTTGCCTTGCGGCCCGATGACAGCGCCGATTTTCTCGGGGTTGATGTGAATGGCGGTAATGCGCGGCGCGTACTTGGAGAGTTCCGTGCGGTTGGTCTTGATCGTCTCTTCCATCTTATTGAGGATCAAGCCGCGCGCTTCGCGGGCCTGTTCAAAGGCTTGCTTCGTCAACTCCAGGGTCAGGCCGTGGAGCTTGAGGTCGGTCTGGAAACCCGTGATGCCTTTGCGGGTGCCGGCGACCTTGAAATCCATGTCGCCGAAATGATCTTCGGAACCCAGGATGTCGGTGAGCATGGCGGACTTGCCGGTCTTCTCATCCACGACGAGACCGATGGAGATGCCCGCGACGGGCGCTTTCATCGGTACGCCCGCATCGAGCAGGGAAAGAGTTGCACCGCAAACGCTCGCCATTGAGGTTGAGCCATTCGATTCCATAATCTCGGAGGTGACGCGGATGGTGTACGGGAAATCCACTTCATCGGGGATCATCGGCTCGACGGAACGCTCGGCGAGCGCGCCATGGCCGATTTCGCGGCGACCCGGGGAACCGGTGCGCCCGGTTTCACCAACGCTGAAAGGTGGGAAGTTGTAATGAAGGATGAACTTCTTTTCCGTCGGACCACCGGTCCAGGCGTCCATGTCCTGGGTGTCCGATTTCGAGCCGAGGGTGGTCATGACCAGCGCCTGCGTTTCGCCGCGTTGAAAAATGGCGGAGCCGTGTGTGCGCGGGAGGATGCCGACTTCGGTGTAGAGCGGGCGCAGGTCGCGGGAGCCGCGGCCATCAGGGCGCTTGTTGTCGTTGACGATGGAATTGCGGATGGCGTCGTTCTGAATCTTGTGGAACGACTCCTTGAGTTCGAAGGGAGTGATGTCGGGGAACTTCTTCTTGAGGCCCTCGACCAACTTCTCCTTGCAAACATGTTCGGCGGCGTGACGGGCGAGTTTGCCGGGGGTGAGAATCGCGCCGAGGATTTCACTGCCGATGATTTCGCGGGCGGCAGCCTGGATTTCCGGGCTGACCGTGTACAACTTCACCTGGCGCTTGGGCTTGCCGGCCTTTTTCACGAGTTCGTTAATACCGGCGACAATCTTCTGGGCATGGGAATGGGCGAATTCGACCGCCTTCATCATGTCCGCTTCGGAAATTTCCTGGCCAGCGCCCTCGATCATGACGAGGTCTTTTTCATTGCCGACGTAGACGAGGTCGAGATCGCTGTCCTTGCGCTGTTCATGCGTCGGATTGACGATGAGTTCACCGCCGACGCGAGCGACGCGGACCGCGGCGATGGGGCCGTGCCACGGAATATCGGAAACGGCCAACGCTGCCGACGCGCCATTGATGGCGAGCATGTCGGGATCATTCACGACATCCGCGCTGAGCAGGATGGCCATGATTTGCGTGTCGTTATAAAAGCCTTCGGGGAACAACGGGCGGCATGGACGGTCGATCATGCGGGCGGTGAGGATTTCCTTCTCGGTCGGGCGTCCTTCGCGCTTGAAGTAGCCGCCGGGGAATTTGCCTGCCGCCGCCGCTTTTTCGCGGTAATCGACGGTGAGCGGGAAGAAATCGAGTTCGTCGCGTGTGGAATTGCTGGCGACGGCGGTGACGATCAGGACGGTTTCGCCGTAGGTGACGACGGCGGCGCCGTCGGCCTGTTTGGCGAGTTTGCCGGTTTCAATGATGAGCTCTTTGTCCCCGACGGGGACGCGTACGGTATGGTGCATGCTTGGGCTTCGAACGCCCGGCAAGTGTCAGATTAATGGAATGATGTCCGCCCGCGCCTCGCGGTGTAAGCGGGCATCAATCCATCAATCCTCCAACGCCTGCCGAGCCAATCGCCTTTCTACTTTCTGAGGTTGAGTTTCTTGATAAGTTCGGAGTAGCGCTTCGTATCGGTCGAGCCCAAATAATCGAGCAACCGCCGCCGCTGTCCTACCATCTTTAGCAGACCACGTCGCGAACTGTGGTCCTTCTTGTGCATCTTCAAATGTTCTGTCAACTCGTTGATGCGCGAGGTCAACAGGGCGACCTGCACGTCCGCCGAGCCCGTGTCTTTCGGGTGAAGCTGAAATTGTTTGGTGACTTCCGACTTTTTTGCTATGGCAATCGTTTCCACTTGGTATTACGCCTTTCTCATTTGAACTCCGTCAGTTTAACGACGCCGGGGAGGAGTGTAAAGCTCGTTTTTTGGGATACGCGCCAGCGACTATTTTACTCGCGATTGGACGTCGCTTCGATATTAACGCTGGCATCAATCATTTGCGTGAGGGCCTGAATCCCTCGAGTTTGGGAAATGACCGCACTCGGTGACGGCGCGGACCCCTCCTGAGAATAGCGCTGATAGAAATCTTGATAATACTGGTAGCGTTTCTGCAGAGGAGACTGCGGATGTTGTTTCTCATGTTGTTCCAAGACGGCTTTCGCGGCGGCCAAGGGATAAACGGAGTCGTGAGGCGGCGCCTGCAATTTACCGGCAGCAACCAAGGCTTCCGCAAGGGCGCGGAGGTTGACGATTTCGGACAGATCGGGCCGCTCGTGATGAAGCTGCGGGTCGAGCCGCAGGATGTTCAAGGAGGCCGCGTCACAGTCGGCGTGGGTAAGGTAAACATGGCTGCGCAGCTCTTCGATACGTTTCCAAGCATTGATGTAATCGGGATCGAGAGCCACCGCTTTGCGATAAGAAGCGAGTGCTTCCGGATAGCGACCCTGTTCTTCGCGCAAGTAGCCCAGCAGGTAATGGATTTGCGGCTTGGTGGGTTGTTGGGTGACCAATTTAACGAAAACCTTTTCCGCTATGCCTTGGGCACGTTGGCCCTCAAAAATGCGCTCGCAACCGAAGCAGTGGCTTTCCATGCGCCCAAAACTGGTAGGCATCAGTTCGTAAGCACGACGGTAGTGCTCCTCGGCAGCATCGTTTTGCCCAAGGTCGGCCAGTCGCAGGGCGGTACGCGACTGCACGCAATAGGCGTCCGCAAAATGGGTGAGGGCATCCTCATACATCGCCACCGCGCGCTTGAGGAGACCGGCCTCGTAATAATCATCGGCCTGTTCGGACAGGCGGATGGTCTTGACGGCCTCGCGGTAGGTGGTGGCTTGGGCCTTGTCACCGCGAGCCTCAAGGATATCGGCGAGTATGGCGTAAACCCGCATGCGGTCGCCATGGGGTTCGTCGCCATCGGACGGATCAATGGCGATGGCCTGGCGGGCGGTCCGCTCGGCTTCTTCCAATTTGGCGGCACGCCGCAACAATTCCGCCTTCCAGATCAACGGCCGTTCTTCAAGTTGGTCGCGATGAAACAGTTCGTCGAGGCGGGGGATGAGGTTATCATCCCCAAGCGTAATGAGTAACTGATAAGCCGGGTCGTGGCCTCCCGACCTATCGAGGTAGGCGTCCAGGATCGCTCGGGCGTCGGCCTTATGGTCCGTGGTCGCCAGCGCAGAGGCTGCGACCACCGCCAGCGGTTCTTCATGTCGGTATGTCATCATGAGCAGTCCTGCCAGATCTTTCCGTCCCCACCAAGGAGCTTCATTCAGCAGAATCAACACATCCGCATCACGCCCCGCCTTGTGGTAGACGCCCGCCAACTCACCGAGGATCGAGCTCGCCTCGGTTGTGAATTCGCCGAACATCATCTCTCCCCGGGCGGCCTGCCGGGCTTCGTCATGCTTGACGGCATCGCGCAAGGCTGAGAGCAAAACGGCCTCGGCATCCGGGCCGCGATTGAGATCCAGCAGTGTCGCTGCGAGGCGGCTGCTATCATAGATGCTTGGGCTGTTGACCGAGCTGGTGGCGGAATGCTGGCGCAATGCCAGCAATCCCTCTTCCACCCAGTCGTCGCGCTTGAGCAGGCGACCGAGTTTGGCGAGTCTTGTCGCGGCGTCGTTCTCCGTGCCGCGCTTTAGCTCCGCGAACGCCTTCGAGAGAGTTTCGGGACTTATGCCCGGCGTACTGGCGATGCCCTGGCTCTGTAACATCTGCAACATGGCGGCAGCCTCGGATCCCTTCGATTGGGGAGGTGCTGTGAGAAGCTTGCGGAGTTCCGCGACGCCTTCGTCGACACGATCTGCGGCCAACAGAGCATTGGCAAGATGCTTGCGAATGGTAAGCCGTTGCGACGGGGTTAAGTTGGGACGGTCGGCAGCCGTGCGTGTCAGGGCTAGCATCTCCTCTGTTTCACCAACACGAGCGGCGAGATTGATGTAATTGTCCCAAAACGGCAGTTCCGGGCGGTCGGTCAGCGCTTCGTGGAGAAAATCGTAGAGCTGGCGCGTGTGGCCCGCGCGGTCCAGGGCCTCGATTGCTTCGCTTGGAAGACTGACTTCTGACTGGTAGCGAGCAGTGACTGTCAGATCGAGTTTTTTCAGCAGGGCAGCGGCATCCTTGGATTTGCCGCCGGCAATGAGGCCGAGCAGGTAGAACATCTGTGCGTTACGCCGACTTTCATCCCGCGTGTTTTGCAATATGGCATGGGAGGAGAGTTGGCGAAGACGGGCGGCAATATCGGACGAGTCGCTATTGGTCGCCACAACGGATTCCTTGGGCTCCGCGAATTTTTTCTCCAAAGCCTCGTATAAAGGCCCCGCATCCAACGAGCAGACCAGCGGCCATTGAGCGAGCTTAAGTTGGTCAATCATTTCAAGCGCCAATCGTTGAGTGAGCGCACGGGTATCGTCGCCGACGCCGATGCTCAATTGCACGGGCGCCACCAAGGCTCGACGGATCAATTTTTCCGCGCGTTCTTTTCCGACGAGCGTGACGAGGTCGGGAACTTCCAGAGTTGGCGTGTACCTTTCCGCTTCTATGTCGGAATCGGCGGACTGCAAGGCTTGCGCGGTAGCCTCGCGACTCATCTGGTCAATCTGCCTCTCGAAGCTTTTGACGAGTCGGTCCGGGTCATCGGAAGCGTTGTCGAGCGTCTCGGCGAAACTGGGGATTTGGTAGCTCAATTGCGCCAGGGAAGCATCTTTGCTTTTCGTGAGAATGGATTCAAAGGCCGTTAGGTCGTCGCGCTGGGCCTTCTGATTATTTGTCAACATGTGAACGAGAAGGCGCAGACACAACTCACGAACGGCCATGGCGCCCTTTCCCTGGGGGCGCGATTCAACCGCAGTGGCCAGCGCATTCCAAGCGTTGGGCGACGGCAGGGTGGCGACGACGGCTTGAAATTGCAGCGGCTGCATAATGACTTCGCTATCGGTGGGGTCGATCGGTTTGGAGGCCAGTACGAAGTAACGGTCGACCAACGACAACCAGTGTTCCGCAGCATCCTGGGGAGCAACGTCGGGAGATGCCGTATGGGCTGACTTGAGATCGGCAAGAAGCCTATCGCGTTCACTGGTGGGAGTATTAGTTGGCGAACCCGTGGTCTTGTTAGAAACCTCCTTGAGAACGGCGGCAGCACCCTGAAAGTCAACCGCCTTCGCTGTCACAGCAAGGATCGAAATCATGAAGCAGATGCGGATCGAGAACATGTGCCACCTCCGGAGGATAATTGTAAAGAAGCCAGCGAGCTGTTGACATAAAGAGGTCAGTCCGATTTTCATAATGAGTCGAGTGCGCGGCACGTTCGCCGCAACATCTTGTCCCGCTCCAATTGCATGCCGGTCTGGTAGATGCCCATAGCTCATGCCGACGCGTGTTGGCAAGATGAATTGTTTTGCGGGTCAGGCTGTGTACACCCCCGGTTTTGCGATGGAGCAACCGTAGGGAAAGGTGTTATCGCGGTTCCATTTACGGCGGGGTGTGCTGGCGTGATGGTCCACGTGAGGATTTCAACAGAACAACATTTGCTAACGTATTTTAGGGCAAGATGTTACGGACGTGCAGTTGGAATGCAACGTGCTGTTCTTACACTGACGACACAGCCCAACAAACATTTTGGAAGGAAAGAATGCAAACGACAGCGAATTCCAATTACACCGTTCTGGTTGTTGACGACGACGTCGCTCTTGGCGACGTGTGGCGGGATGCATTGTCAGGCGCAGGCTTCAACGTTCTCACTTCCAGCAGTGGACCGAAGGGCCTGGATACGATTCGACATGTGGGCAAAGTCGATGTGGTCCTGCTCGACTACAATATGCCGTGGCTCGATGGTTCCCAGACGTTGGAGCATTTGAAAGATCAGTTTCCACATGTCAAAACGATCGGTGTCACCGGGGTCGACGCTTCACGGATTCCAGACACCTTCCGCAAAGGGGTAGAGCAACTGTTGCTTAAGCCGATCAAGATTAGCGATCTGGTGGGCTCGATTCACTCCGTGCTCGGCGTAGCGGTCGGATCTAAAACGGCCAAACGCGGGACGACATATTGGATACGGTTCGGCTTGTGGTACGCGTTATATGTTGGCTGCTGTTATGGGATCCTCAGGTGGATCTACCAAATTGCGAACGAGACGATGCTTGCGCATTGATGTGAAGGAGCGGTCGAGTCGTTGCGATTGCTGAATCTTCAACATCGCCCTTTTCGCCACTTCTTCCGCAATTCTACCTTCAACAGCCCAATGTTTGTGCCTCCGTTAGAAAAGCTCCCAAAGCTTCCAAACCTTCCAAAGCCCACTCACGTGATTCTGGATGTCGCGGTAGGATGATCGGATGGATTGTGAATTGAGTATTATGGCAAACGGCTGGACCGCCACTGTCAAAGCTTCCGCCTACACGAAACCGTTTCGGTGGACAAGTCGGCGCGACACGCAGGGAGCCCCCTATACGTTTCTGCGAAACGAACCCATTTTTTTGGAGCACAGTTTCTGACCGAAGTGGAAGGAGGGCAGCGAGTTGGGTAGAAGAAAAGTGGATTTTTGAAATGGGTTCGTTTTGGAAAACGAACCCAAATTGAGGGGGTAAATGAGCCTCACTACGGTACACTTTCAACGATTTCGGAAGCTTTCTGCCCGCGCCAGTGCCCTGTACACGCATCATTTGACAATCGCGAGGTCGGGCGGTAGCATCCCGGGGCAGAGTCGCGAAGAAATGGTTGGGGACGTAGCTCAGCTGGTAGAGCGCCGCAATGGCATTGCGGAGGCCACGGGTTCAACTCCCGTCGTCTCCACCAACCCGCTTTTTGTCGGTTTGCGGCAGGTCTCCAAAAGCCTTGCTTTTTTTTCTAATTCCACTACATTGACGCGCCTTCTGAGGCGTAAGTGCTCTCCTCGGACGTAAAGACATGAACAGCAACATTCGGAATATCGGTATTATTGCGCACGTTGACCACGGCAAGACGACGCTGGTGGACAAGCTGTTGCGCGAGGGTGGGGTGTATCGCGCCAACCAGGCCATGGAAGAGCGCGCGATGGATTCGATGGACCTTGAGAAAGAGAAGGGCATCACCATCAGGGCCAAGAACGCCTCCGTTCATTGGGGCGGGCATACCATTAATATCGTGGACACGCCCGGCCACGCGGATTTCGGCGGGGAAGTGGAACGCATTCTCGGCATGGTGGACGGCGTGTTGCTGCTGGTGGACGCGTTTGATGGTCCCCAGGCGCAGACGCGGTTTGTATTGAAGAAGGCGTTGAGCCACGGCTTGAAGGTCATCGTGGTCATCAACAAGATCGATCGCGAACACGCCGACCCGCACAAGATGCACGACAAGGTGCTGGAGCTTTTGCTGGAGTTAAACGCCACCGAAGAACAATTCAATGCGCCGTTCATTTACGCCAGCGCCCGCGACGGGTACGCCGTACTGAAGATTGGCGATCCGATCACCAATGGCATGACGCCGTTGTTTGAAACCATTTTGAAACATATCCCGGCCCCGACAGCCGATATCAAGGCACCGTTCCAGATGCTCATCAGCAATCTCGATTGGAGCGATTACGTGGGCCGTATTGCCATTGGCAAGATCACCGGTGGTACCGTCAAGGTCGGCGATTCCATCGTGTGCATTCACAAGGACGGCAAACGCGAACGCGCCGCCGTAACGAAGGTCTGGGAATTCAGCGGCCTCAAGTCCGGCGAGATCGTCAACGGCGAGGCAGGCAATATCGTCGGCATCTCGGGTTTCGAGGAACTCGCGATCGGCGAAACGCTGTGCGATAGCGAGGAACGCGAGCCGGTGCCGTGGACCGAACTCGATCCGCCGACGATCCAAATGCAATTTGCCGTCAATGATGGCCCCCTCGCGGGCAAGGACGGAAAATTCGTCACCGCCCGCCATATTCGCGAGCGTCTCTACAAGGAGATCCGCACGAACATTTCGTTGATCGTTCGAGACACCGAGGCGGCGTACATTTTTCTGGTCAGCGCCCGTGGCGAAATGCAGATCGCGGTGCTCGTCGAGCAAATGCGCCGTGAAGGGTATGAAGTGCTCGTCTCGCGTCCCGAAGTAATTCTAAAGAAAGATTCCTCGGGCCGCACGCTCGAACCGTTCGAGACCTTGTGGGCGGAAGTGCCGGCTGAGTGTCTCGGCGACGTGATGCAAAACCTGGCCGGCCGCAAGGCGCAGATCACGAACATGCAGCACCATGCGCACGGCGTGAGCCTGGAGTGCACCATCCCGACGCGCGGTCTCATCGGTTTGGAGACAGACCTGACCAATCTCACCAATGGCCGCGGCGTGATCAGCCATATGTTCAAGAGTTACGAACCTTTCAGCGGCGAGATCACCACGCGACTCACCGGCACGCTGGTTTCAATGGAAACCGGCATCGCCACGGCCTGGGCGCTCAATAACATCCAGGAGCGTGGTCGTCTCTTCGTCGGACCGCAGGAAGAGGTTTACGCCGGTATGATCATCGGGGAGAACCCCCGTGCAGAAGACATGCCCGTCAATCCGACCAAGACCAAGCATTTGACGAACATGCGCAGCCAGGGTGACGGCAAAGGGATTCAATTGGAACCCGCGCTGAAGATGAGCCTCGAACGTGCGATCGAGTACATCGCCGCTGACGAATACGTTGAAGCCACGCCGAAGAATCTTCGTTTGCGCAAGAAGATCCTGAACGCAACGCAACGCAAACGCTCCGCGCAATCGCAGTCCGCCGAAGCGCTGGCGTAAGCAGGCGCGGTTGGCGTTGTGTGAATCGACGCGCAAACAAAGGACCAGCCAGGTGCCAAGGCCACAATTTCAAAGCGTTGGAGCCGTTCAAAAGTTCACCCGCCGCGGTAACACGCTCGATTTTCACTGCCAGCGCGGGCGCGTTAGCGTTGCCATTCTTTCCGACAGTATCGTCCGTGTGCGAGCTACTCAGGCAAACAACTTCGATCCCGACTTCTCGTACGCGGTGGCGAAGACAAAATGGCCGAAGGTGAAGGCGGCGATTCGTGGTGGCAAGGCGGTCACCATTCGCACGAAGAAACTGCTGGTGACCATCAGCAAGGCGCCGTTTCGGATCGAGTTCGCCAAGCCCGACGGCACGCCGTTGAACGGCGATGAGCGGGCCCATGGGATGGGGTGGGAGGGGACGAAGGGCCGCAGTCATCGGCAGCTCGCGGCGGACGAGATGTTCTTCGGTTGTGGCGAGAAGACCAGCCCGCTCAACAAGCGCGGATCGAAGACGACGTTCTGGAACAAGGACGATCCGGATCACACCTACCTGAACGAAGCCATTTACGTTTCGATTCCCTTTTTGATCTCCACGCGGCCGGGCGCGCATTACGGAATCTTTTGGGACAACACGCATCGGACGCATTTCAACCTCGGGCAGGTTGAGGACGAGAAGCATTACATCCTCGAATCTGACGCTGGGGAGATTGATTACTATTTTTTTGCCGGCGACTCGGTGCGCGAGGTGGTGCGGGGTTATGCAGAATTGACAGGCCGGATGTGGATGCCGCCACGCTGGGCGCTGGGCTTTCAGCAGTGCCGTTGGAGTTATATGAGCGCGGCGGAGATCATGGATGTGGCCAGGGATTTCCGTAAACGCAAGATCCCCTGCGACGTGATCTACTGCGACATCGATTACATGGACGGCTACCGGGTCTTCACGTGGAACCCCCAGACATTCCCCAAACCGCGCAAGATGATTCAGGACCTTGCCAGGATGGGCTTCAAGCTCGTCACGATCATCGATCCCGGCGTGAAGAACGACAATAAATACGCTGTGTGTCGCGACGGGCGGGAGAAGGGGATGTTCTTGAAGAAGCCGGAGGGTGGATGGTTTACGGGCAATGTCTGGCCCGGTGAATGTGTTTTCCCGGATTTTACCAATCCACGTGTGCGGCAATGGTGGGGGCCGTGGCACAAAGAGTTGTTGGACGTTGGCGTGGCGGGGATCTGGAATGACATGAACGAGCCGGCAGTGTGGAACCATCCCGGTGGCACCATGCCGCTCGATATCCCGCATGATTACGACGGCCAGCCGACTACGCACGAGCGCGCCCACAATGTGTACGGTTTCAATATGGCGCGCGCCTGTCATGAAGCCTTGCGCGGGCTGCGACCGAACCAGCGGCCGTTCCTAATTACCCGCTCGGCTTATGCCGGTATTCAGCGGTACTCGATGGTCTGGACTGGCGACAACCAAAGCTTGTGGGAGCAGTTGGCGGTCAGCATTCCCGAGTGCCTCAACCTCAGCCTTTCCGGCGTCCCGTTCTGCGGTCCCGATGTCGGCGGGTTCGGTGGCGATTGCACGGGAGAACTACTCGCGCGCTGGACGCAGGCCGGCGCGTTCTTTCCATTCTTCCGCAACCACACCGCGTTACATACCCGACGACAGGAACCGTGGGCGTTCGGCAGGAAAGTGGAGGATGTCTGCCGTCGCTACATCAGCTTGCGCTACCAGCTCTTGCCCTATTTCTATAATCTGTTCCATGAAGCGGCGGTAAACGCCGCGCCGATCATGCGCCCGTTGTTTTGGGAGTTTCCCGACGATCCACACGGCTTCGCGGTGGATGACCAATTTCTTTTGGGTGCATCATTACTTGTCGCGCCCATTATCAAGCCGGGAGCCCGTCAGCGTGCGGTCTATTTGCCGGACGGCAGCGACTGGTACGATTATTGGACGAAACAGAAACACGGCGGTGGCCAGCATGTTACTGCGCCCGCGCCATTCGACACGCTACCGCTTTTCGTGCGCGCGGGCTCGATAATACCGATGACCAAACCGATGGAATTCATCGGCCGGAAATCGATCGGTGAGATCATCCTCGATGTTTATCCCGGTAAGAAGACAGTCGGTTGTCTTTACGAAGATGATGGCGAAAGTTTTGACTACGAGCGGGGCGCGTATTCTCTGACGCATTTCTCGTGGGCGGATGGCAGGTTGAAGGTTGATAAAAACAAGACCGGCTACAAATCAGCCGCGAAGAAGTATCGGGTGCGAGTTAGCGGCGCCTGATCTGTCTATCGTCGTGAGACAAACGGGCTACCCTTGATGTAGAAACGCAGGTGTCTCTTCGCCCAATGTCTTGCATAATCCACGCCGATCCGCGGTCGTTTGACAATCGCGAAGGGGTTGGTCCTGGGTGGCGCGGCGATGTAGAAATCGTCGCTTAATAGATCGTGCCCGGTGAGACGTTTATCAATGCGTAGCGCGTTGCACAGCAAACCGGGACCCTGGGTGGGTCCTTTGACATTCTTCACCGGCTCGACCGCCCTCAATAACACGGCTGAAGCGTGGCCTTCGCGTTCGGTAACCACGTTCATGCAACAGTACATCCCATAAATCAGATAAACATACGCGTGGCCAGGAGGTCCGAACATTACTTTGGTCCGCGGGGTCAGCCCACGGGCAGAGTGCGCCGCCAGATCATGCGGTCCAAGATAGGCCTCAACCTCGACGATCTTGCCGATGCGCTCCATGTGGCGAGATTTATGGATGAGATATTTCCCAAGCAATTCCTTCGCAACCACAATCGTGTCCCGGTCGTAAAAGGAGCGCGGCAACTTTCGCATTGCGGCACGGCAGAGAGCGGTCATCCTATTTCCGCCGCATCAAGATCGACCAGCCAAGTGGGCGGAAATCGCTCTCGTTGGTGGCGAAGCGGAACTCTCGCAATTCGAGGATGTCAAACAGCGGCCCGAGTTCAGAGCGGATGTCCTGTTCGCTGACCACCGGAGGACCCGGGTCTGATTCCTCCTTGGCATTTCCGGCAAGGCTTAGAAACCAACTACCGTTGTGCGTTGCCTGCTTTAGGAATTCCTGAAATGCCTTCAGGTCTTCCGTCCGCAGGCAGTGATACACGCCCCGGTCAAAAAGAATGTCATACGGCCCACCGAGATTGTCCCGCAAGACGTCTGCTACGCGAAAGTCCACGTCCACGCCGGCCTTGCGCGCTTTATCGCGCGCAGTCTGAATGGCTTGGTCGACGATGTCCACTGCCGTGACATGGAATCCGCGTCGGGCCAGTTCGATGGCGTTCGTCCCCGTGCCGCAACCAATCTCCAGAACTGAACGTCCCGACAGCTTTCCGTCATGCAAGACGCGGAGCAATTCCTCGCTTGGCGCTCCCGAATCCCATGGCGTCTTCCCGCTCGCGTATCTTTCAGCGAAATCAGGTTTCTCGTGCATGTTGGTTCCCGCAAAAAGCAGCCAGCGAACACCCGGGTCACTTCTTCTCAGCCTGCTTCACAAACTCGGCGTTGATTTGGATCGTGACATCCTCGCCGACCATGACTCCACCGGCTTCAATGACTTTATTCCATGTCAGGCCATAGTCCTTGCGATTGAGCTTCCCAGTCACTTCGAAGCCCATGATGGTGCCGCCCATCGGGCCCTTGACCGGACCTTTGAGCGTGAAGGGGAGGGAAACATCCTTCGTCACGCCGTGCATCGTAAACTTGCCAACCAGGACCTGGCCATTGCCATCCTTCTTGACCTCCGTACTCTCGAAGGTGATCGTCGGGAACTTTTCGGCGTCAAAGAAATCAGGGCTGCGCAAATGGTTGTCGCGCTTCTCGATGTCGGTGTCGATGCTCTTGGCCTGGATCGTCCCGCTGGCTGCCTTCAGCACGTTGCTGTTATCCGGGTCGACCGTGATTGTGCCCTCAAACTGGCGAAAGCGTCCGTGCACGGTGTTGACGACCATGTGGTCAATGGAGAAGTTGATGGAACTATGCATGGGATCGGCCTTGTACGTATCCAACGCCAGCGTAGTTGATGCGACCAAGGCGCTGACG